>Ga0247814_10000209_pt1 | contig 53482 bp, 91 predicted proteins | sample UWRJL179409R1_FD_179947 | JGI IMG/M metagenome (GOLD analysis project Ga0247814, IMG submission 179947) | Plant litter microbial communities from Arlington Agricultural Research Station in Wisconsin, United States - UWRJ-L179-409R-1 | ecosystem: Environmental > Terrestrial > Plant litter >... | reverse complement strand
TGTAACTTTGTTGGGCGTTGAGGTTTTACTTGGTGCGGTCGTACCGGTGCAGGGAGCAACGGTTGATGTATTAGTAACAGCAAAAGAATAAATATTATGAGCAATTTCATTAAAAAACAGTATTACAAAAACCTTATATTAGGTACAGGAACAGGGCAAATTATAAACGCAGGTGTGTTATTTGCTATGGCTTTAGGTGTTGATTTGTACGAGGGCAACAGGATATTAACTTTATTGCCTGCCTTTATTCTGACAATAATATTCAATTGCATAGGGCAAAGCGTTAGGGATAACTGGCAGTACAAAACTACAGGAGAAAAAGTTGACGTATGGGAAGTTTATTACATGGGGTTTGCTGCGATACCCTCTATTATATTAAGCTATGTTGTCCTTAAATTATTGCCTACTTACAGTATTGCAGGCGTAGCGGGTATAATATCAATATTAGGCTTGTTAATTATTCTCATAGCTTTTAGATTACATAGAGGCGAATGGTTTAAATTTACTTAAAAACTAACAATTATGACTACAGGTATAATATATTTAGATTGCTTTATTGGTGGCGTTATTGGCATACTTTGCCATGTATTCCTACTTAAGTTACCGGCAATGAAAAAAAGGGCTCAAACAGCAAACACACAATTTAGCGTATCTGAATATTTAAAGAACGACTGGCTTACGATAGTAGGTTCTTTCATTACTGTATTCGTTGCTATATTTGTGCTCGATGAATTACTGGCTTTAAAACCATCAGTAGCGAAATGGCTTAAATTCTTTTTTGTTTTTGTAGGCTATACAGGGTCGTCTATTTTACAGGGTATATTTAGTAAAACAGAAACCCAAATACAAAAGGTTATTGATTTAAAAACTAATATAGCCGACAATAAAAATGAAAAACTTTAAACGTTTCTGCTATATTTGCATCGCCGCATTCATAGTGATTATTTGGTCAGGTGGATGCCATTTTATAAATGAAAATCAAGAAACTAAAAACTATGTACGAAAAACTGATAGCGTTAAGCACCCAAAACGCTATAACTAATATTACCGATTACATGGGTTTAAATAGAAAGTATGCTTATGCATTTATGATATTCGCCCCAATATTTACAATTTCAATATTTACTTACTTATACCTTAGAATTTATGCCTAACAATGTTTTAAAAATCAGTAAAAAATCAGCTTACAAATTAGCTAAAGACGGCTTAGAAGTGGCTTTCTTTCTTGACGAACAGCCTACCGATATATACTTAACTTATACCGATGTTCCTGCACCTTACACAACAGAGCCTTTTGTATTGCAGGATGCAGATATTGTTAACACAGGATTAGTTACTTATGTACCTGCAGATGGCACTTATCCTATCCGTAAAGACAGAAAAATGTTTCCACGTTAATGGTTAGCCTGCTAATAAAATTAGGGGACAAATTGAGTAATTACACTCGGTTTGTCCCTTTGCTATTAATGGAGCTTAACCTTTTTGGGGCGGCTGTTTTTATTCGTTACTGGTATTTCAAAGAAGAACCTGCTTGGTTAACAAAGATAGATTTGATTAATAATCAGCTTTCATGTGTTAGTGGTATCGTGCTTTTGTATATGCTTTGTTGCTGTAAGAAATGGAAATTTACCGCATGGCTCTCATATTACTGCTTGGTGGCTTTATGGATAGTAAATACTATTTACAGGGTTTCTGAATGGGATGCAGATATTTACTTTGTTTACATCGTAACTATTATAGATTCGGTATTCGTTGCGCTATCCGTTGGCAAACTCGCTAAACTATATTGAAATGTTTTGCTTACTTTTGAAGTATGCAAAAGACCTTTTTAGAATTATTCAGGGAAATAATGAAACTGCCTGCCGCCAAACGTGCGGGTGCATTCATGGTTGCTTTGCCATTTGCTATTATTTTATTCTATGAAACCAGGGATAACTACGCCCGTACCCGTGTTAAGGAATTGGAATTAGCGTTAAACATTTCTGAAATAAAAAGAGAACAGGAGCGTAATCAGTACATTAGTAGTCTGAAAGATTGCGCAGACGATAAAGTTAAAATAGTTGATAGGTTAAACGGCCTATTAAGCGAGTATAAAGAAGAACAACGCCAAAGGGATGAACAGCGTGCCGCAGAAATGCAGTCAGAATTAAACCAGTTGCGCCGGGGTGTAAAACAAACAGATATTATTTTGCAGAAAACAATACAAATACAAAAAAACTAATCACATGAAAAATTTATTAATATTAGGGTTATTCATGTTTTTCGGAAGCTCAACAGTTAAGCAAGATAAGCCTGTGAATGACAGCATAAATAATACGCCTGTGAAGACTGAAGCCGCAATGGATACATCTATGTTTGTTTTGCCTGAAACTATGCCATCAGATAAAGTTTTACAGCAGTTAAAAGAAACTAATGTTATCGTCGATAAAGCTAAAATTAAGGCTATACAGGCAATGAAAAATGCTGAACAGCACAGAATAAAACGTCAAACAGATGAAGCGTTTAAAACGCTTGATAACCTGCCTAATAAAACCGATTAAAAATATAAAGTAGGATTATTAAAAAACATTTGTATATTTGCTGCATGAAAACAACTATGTTACATACTCAACGACTTTTACAACCCGATAATTTATCAGGAGGTATAGGCGTATAAGTATGTGAGATAACATATATAATATAGCAAACCTCCTTTACGGGAGGTTTTTTTATTTAAATATAATTCGAGAGCGTGTTGTAATGGCGTGCATCCCTCACTTGGAACGAGGAGGTCGAGGTTCGAACCCTCCGCTTTCGACTAAATTCAGATTGATGTAACGGTTAGCATACGAAACTTTGACTTTCGTTGTAATGGTTCGAATCCATTATCTGAAACTAAAATGGTGTTATTACGCTAAATGGTTAAGCGGCGGGACTGTGAATCCCGTGATAAGAGTTCGATCCTCTTATAACACCCAAAGGCAGGATTAGTTTAATGGATAAAATCACAGGTTACGACCCTGTTAATAAAGGTTCGAATCCTTTATCCTGCTCAATATGCATCTATGGTGTAATGGTAGCCACGTTAGACTTAAAATCTAATGGAAAGTAATTTCCGTCAGAACCCGTACTAAAACAATTTACCATGCAATTAGCGGGGTTTTTTATTACCTTTGAAATTAACTTTAAAATGTATTTTATGAATTACATTATAGAATTTCAGGAGAAATACAAATTACCACTCACCGGCACATTGGATAAAAAAACATTACTTAAAATGAAATCGGTTTGGGGAATAAGCAATAATCAGCTTACACATGTATTGGCTAATGTAGATAATGAAACAGGAAACTTTACGGTTGCTTACGAGAACCTAAATTATAGTAGTGCAGGATTAGCAAAAACATGGCCATCAAGATATGCATTAAGCGGTAAACCAAATGCATTGGCCAAAAAGATAAGCGGGAAACCTGAATTAATAGCGAATCATACTTATGCGAATCGTGTAGGGAATGGAAGTGTAGAAAGCGGGGATGGTTGGCGTTTTAGAGGGCGTGGAGGTATTCAATTAACTTTTAGGGATAATTATAAAGCTTTCTCTAAATACACCCAGGATAACGCTATAATGACAAAACCTGATTTGGTTGTAACAAAATACTTTTGGGAATCAGCAATATTCTTCTTTACACACGCTAAGTTATGGGGTAAGATGCTATATAGTGATGATGCAAGCGTAAAAGCCGTTAGAAAGGCTGTAAATGGCGGTAGTATCGGTTTGCAAGAGGTTTTAAAGAAGTTTGAATATTATAAAAAGCTATTATCGGATTTAGATTAGAAAAAGCAAAGCCCCCGTAATGGAGGCTTTTTTTATAGTTTAGACTTTATAGATTTTAATCTTTCGATTTCTTTATTTAGATTATTATACCTTTTTTCAAGTTTAGAAACTTCTGCTGTTAACAATATATACTTGTTGAAAGCGCTTTCGTTCCTGTAGCATGTAGTTTTTAGATAATCAAAAGGATCCATCACAATTCCGCATTTAGCGCAATTTACGGTGCGTGTTTCCTCATCTACTTCTACCCCGTAATGATAACAGGATTTTTGTTCGGTATTGGTAGTACGCTTAAATGTAAAACTCTTTTCTAATAGAGAAATTACCTTTATCTCGTCATCCATTATTTAATTTGCATTCTATATATTATTTCAGCCTTATCTTTTATATGCTTAAATGTTTCCTCGCTCAATACCTCTTCCGCTACATCTATGAAAAAGTTACCGAAATGCTTAATAGCTAATTTTGGATTGTCTTTGTTTATTTCTTTAATTCTATTTTTTATTATTGCATGCAGTATTCCAAGAAGCGACTTAAAACGAATGTTTTTAGAATACATGTCGTAAGCAACGGGTGTACCTTTCTCTTTTAATTCTTTACAATGATCAATCGTGCCCTTTATATGTGACATTAGCTTTAATAATTCAATTTCATAATTTAACAAAACTGATACATCATTGCATTCAGTTACATCTTGCTCATTAAAACTAAGTGAGTTTATTTTTATCATAATATTTGTTTTTAATTTATTTTACTTTCTATTGTTACTTCTGCAAACTCAAAATAAGGCTTTTTAGGCTTTTTTGGTATTGTTATTAAAGGCAATGATTTTATTATCTTATCTTTCATGTATCTGGAATAAAAAACTCTATTGTTAATTACAGTAGGATAAGCATCAAAGAGTTTAATCAATAATCTTACTGTTTCAAAACTTAAATTAAGTTTTGCGCTTACGTCAGGTACTGTAAAAAGTTCGCAATTCATAATTTAGGCTTTAAAACATTTACAGGCTTAAAGCCTAATGTGATTAAACGAATATCGTAAGCCTTTGCTGCTTCAATTTCACTATTGAAATAATTAGACTGCCATATTATTTTGTTGTATGAATGGTTAGATCGAAACATATTTTTACCGTTTCTTGTAACGGCATAGACCCCCTTATAAATTAATGACTTTGGCATAATTCCATAATTAATTAGTTTTATCGGTTAAAGTTAGTTCTGTGCCACTGAGCGCGTATATTAAGTTTTGAAGTTGGTGTACAAATTCGATTTCAGTCACAATAGGTTTAATATGATTCGCCAATTGAATAACATACCTGCCGCGATATTTTTCGGCATGTATTTCGATATGCAGCATCGGTATTGAAAAGAAAAGTAAGTCAGGATTATTACTACGAACAAACCCTAATTTCAACAGCCAATCTTCGGTTATCGGGATGGGTTTGTAATGTTCTCTTACCGGGCCATCGGGAACTAATCCTTTGTTTCTTACTTCTTTTTCGGATAAATATTTAATATCCTGCCAGTCAATCACTGTAGGTTCGTACCATTCCTGCCGGTCATCCAGTTTATCTTCACACAGATAATCAACTAAATTGCCTATTCGTAATTCGCTTGCTTTCAATTCCATAATCTTAAGTTGTTACCCCGAAACCTATTTGCTCGGTTCTGTTAAATACTTCAAATACATAAGTCCTTTTTTGTTCAGCGTATTTAGCGGCTTCATTTCGCCATTCAAAGAATAGTGTTTTACCGCTTGTAATGCGTTCTGTAATATCAACGCCTGTTTCTGTAAAATACCTGTTTTTGTCCTGGTTTGCCTTTTCTTGTTTTGTCATTGGTTATTGTTTTAGCTGTTATAAGGGTTTATTTCAACTTAAATCTCTTTTTATGCCATTCAGGAGATTTTAATATCTCGGCATAATTCTCACTTGCTGATTTCATAAATGCAAAAAATCCGCACAATCAGAGGTCGTCGGCTCTTCATGTGCGGAAATTTTAAAATGTTTTTAATTGTAGCGACGACTCTACATCGACAAATATACATAAAAAACATTATTACGCAATAAGCAGGTAAATATTTATATATTTGTAAAGCTTAAAATTCTTTTTAAGTAAAAAATAAGTAGTGTTTTTCATGCATTAAGTTTTTGGGGGTTGGTAAACCGTGTAGAGATGCACGGTTTTTTTGTTTATACACGACACCGTGCTAAAAATAACATGATTCCATGTAGGTAATCTTTTGTTTAGGTAATTGACTAACTTTGTTTAAACTTAAAAACCCTATAAATGAAAATCCGATTATTAATTATGTTCATGACATTATTGTCGTTAACATCCTGTGATATACAAAAGCAAGCATCCAAGACTAAAACCGATACCGACTTTAAAGAGCAAATAGAAACTACAGAGAAGCGAGATGGTGGTATTGCGACTTACATTCCACCGGCAAACATAATTTACAGGGACACCACAATATACGTACAAGGCACGAACGGCACTCAACTTAAGGTAATATACGATAAGCAGGGAATAATCCAACAGGCGGACTGTAACGCGGCTTTAATCGATGTTATAACTAAATATAATAGCCAACTTTTACAGACTACAAAGGAAAAGGAAAAAACCAAGACGGAGGAGTTTAACTCTACATGGGTTTTATACTTAATCGTAGGCGTTGTATTGGTGTTTATGGTAGCAATGTTACTTATGTACCGAACGATGAATAAACATGCCTCTAATGTCACTAATATGTTTAATGAGCTAAGGAATAAGTAATAAATTGTTTGTCGCTAATGTTTACTATATTTGCGACATTATTGTTTTTAATTCTATATTTATTTTCTATTGTTTTTAGTACCGTTTACGAAAGTAGGCGGTATTTTTTTTGCTTTAAATAAAAATAAACATAAAATATATTAGGTTAGTAAGCTAAAATATGTTAGGTTTGCGGTATAGAAAAACAATAAATAATTATAACAATGGAAAACACATTTGAAAACAAAGAGAGATTTTTTGCAAATTATTGGAAACAACAAGTTTTGACTTTCAATGATGAATACGAAAGTACAGACACTTATTTATTAGATGGCAGTATTGATGATTATACAAAATTACTACTTAAGCCCCTTTCATCAATTACCGATGAAGATGCTATTGAGGTGGCTAAACTATTAAATATATCTTCATATTTTATAGATGGATTTAAAAATAGAAATATAGGTTTAATTTCTTTTCACAAGGATAGTGATTATATTGTTTTTTACGAATCATTTTACCGTAAAGTAATAGATGGAGAAATTACAGATAATAATTATCCATTTATTTTCTCTGATTATATGCGCCAAAATGGTTATGCAATTGAATGGCACTTGTTATCTGTAGAACAACAAATAGAATACAACTGGATAAAATTAAAAACTGAATAATCATGGAAACTAAATTTGACAAAGAGTACTTTATTAAAAAGTTTGAAGCCATACCGGAAAATAAATGGTGTACAACTAATTTAAAAAGCCCCGTAGATAATGAGTGCCATTGTGCTCTTGGACATTGTGGCATTGAATCTTACCAAGATGGATTAACATTAGAAGCGAAAGCCTTAGTTAATATTTTAGAACCTATACATAAAAAAGTTGTTTCAATGCCTGCTATGGGAGAATATGCCGTTGTATATGAAATAAATGATGGGCCGGATAAATTAGGCTCAAAACCCAAAGAAAGAATACTTAACGCTCTTAGAATGGTAGAGTAATCTTAAAAATATAAATCATGAAAACATTACACCAAGAATTACAATCAAGAGGCGCGGCAATAAAAGCATATCTTAAAAACCCATCTATTGAAAACAGGCAATCAGTTGTTGATGCAAACAATAAATTAAATTCAGTAAAATTATAACCATGAAAAAAATAATCTTATCAATAATGGTATTATCGTTATTCGGACTTTATTCTTTTAAAACAAGCGGCAATATTAAAGCTATTTTACCTAACGGACAATCTATTATTATATCTATTAATTGCGAAGAATCAACCACACAAGGTTTTGACGCTAACGGTTACGGAACCTCAGGAGGCAAAAAATACCAATACGTGAAACGTACATACAGAAATGAAAACGGTGGTTTAACAACAATCGTAAACGCTAAAGAAGTTACATCATTCCCTGCGGGGTGCTAAAAAATAAGGCAAAATGAATATAGAAGAAAGTAATAAGATTATCGCGGAGTTTGTAGGTTTTAAATTCTCAGAGCATTTTGGTGGATTTATGACTGAAAGCGGAAATGTTCAGTTCTATAAAGCAAATTATCATAAATCATGGTCACGGTTAATGCCTGTAATAGAGAAAATAGAATCTTTGGGTTATAAGTTTCAGTTATGCAGGCATCGCGCACAGATATGTTTAGACGATGGTTTTAATACTCCTGCGTTATGCGATTATAAAGGCGAAACGAAAATACAAGCCGCCTATGTTGCTGTAGTTAATTTCATTAAAAATTATAAACCTTAAAGTTATGGCGCATGTGTTTTTCAAACAACCTAACGGCAAATACGCTGTTTTCTCAACTGTTACCGATAGTTTTATTTTTTGGGACTATGATACACTCCAAGAATTAAAACAAGACTGGGTTGAAAATGAAGTCAACAATTACAAAGAGCTTGCAAGTAATCGATTTGATGCTGCAATAAATAGGATGGACAATAACAAAAATAGATATATTACTTGGAAAGAGGCTAAGAGTATGCATAATGACAAGCAAAAGAAAACTCCTGAATATAAAATAAAATGATAACCATAGAAATAACCCAAACCCACCCCGATGCAAATTACTCGCTGCCTTTAAGTAATTTATTTACAGATTACGGGCAAAATCCTAACTACGAAAAAATACATTTATTATGAAAACATTAGACGAAAATAACAAACAAACCAAAGATATGTTTATTTTAAACCAAACATATCCTAAAAACAACGGTATATCTTGCCTTAAATGTAATTCGGAATTACAGGATACAAACGGTAATATTTTATTAAGCAATCCACCTCAATATAATGTTAATTGCAGTAAATGCGATTATACAGGTTATAGATTATAAAATAAGATTATGAACAGTAAAGGAAATTATGAAAAGGAACATTTGTGCCAAAATAACATTTACGTTTCGTCGGGCACTATTGCTCTAAGAGAAAAGAAAATACTTGAATCAGAAACTAAAGTATCTGACCCTGTAGTTCAGAGTTTCAAAAACTACGGCACAGGAAAAACCCGAAATAAAAAGACACATTTACAACCTAAAAAGAAAAAACGAAAATGAGCGAAAAGAAAAGAACAGGGGTTAAGATTGACATAGAAAAGGTTATCGATACCGTAAATGAAAAATATCCCGAAAAAGATAAATTAAGGCAGTATGAACTTGCCGAAGATATGGGATTAAGTGATGCTACTCTAAGGAACTATAAAAACTTTAATGCACCGGTAGTAGTTTCAGATATATTGTATCTATCTAAAATATCAGGATTAGAGGTAAAAGATTTTATAATAGTAGAAAATAAATAACATTAATAGCCTATTAATCTATAATATAATTAGTTATCCGTATATTTGCTATAAGGTTGCAGCATCTCAATTAAAGCAACATTAAAGACATTATAGCCTATTATACAAAGAACGAGTTGAGATGCGTTTGGAGTATGGTAGGCTTTTTATTTTTATTATGGATATTATAGAAGAATGGAAAGACGTAGTGGGTTATGAGGGTTTGTATGCCGTGTCTAATTTAGGTAATATTAAATCTCTTAGTTATTGGAGATTTATAACCCCAAATAATAAGTATCATTTTTACAAAGAACGACCTCTAAAACCATGCACAACTAAAGATGGTTATTTACAAGTAAGGTTGAGCAAAAAGAATGGTGGTAATAGTTTTTTACTGCATAGGTTAATTGCAATTGCTTTTATTCCAAACCCTGAAAAAAAATCAGAAGTTAATCACAAATTAGGAATAAAGAATGACAACAGAGTTACTGAACTCGAATGGGTAACACCTAAAGAAAATAGCCATCATGCTCATTCAAATAATTTAATGAAATCATGCAAAGGAACTAAAAATGCAGCCGCTAAATTAACTGAAATACAAGTTTTAGAGATACGCGCCATAGGCAAATCAAAAACAATTAAGTCTATTGCTGAACAATATAATGTTGACACATCAACAATAGGCAGGATACTACATAATACACATTGGAAACATTTAATAAAATAATTATGGGAAATTGGAGAAACGCATTTAAATCTGATTTTATGGCTGCATGGGACATAGATTCAAATGTTATATTAACGATACAGCGTGTTGAACAAAAAGATGTTCAATTACAAAAAAAGGAATTGAAGAACGTTGCTTACTTTCATGAAAAAACGTATTCAAATGGAGAGAATGTAAAACCGATGATACTTAATGCGACCAACTGTAAGAAGTTGAATATGTACACCGGCACAAAAGAAACTTCTGCATGGGTTAACTTAGAAGTTGAAATAGGCATTGTAGAAAACAAGGGGCGTATTGGAGAGGCAAATGGATTAGCTATACTAAGGGTATTAAAAGGCGGTATAGATCATTTAGGTAATATTAAAACCCTATTAGACCAAGTTAAATCAGAATTAAATCCAGAAGAATTAACGGGTGTTGAAAGAGTTATAAATAACCAGGAATATAACTCATACAACAAAGTAATTAACTTTCTAAACTCAAAAATTAAAACCAATGATTAGTATAGAGCAAAGAATAGGACGTTTTACATCAAGCGAAATATTCAAGTTAATGACTAAAGACAAATCAGGAAAAGGATTTGGCGCGCCTGCCTTAACTTACATTGAAGAAAAAAGAGCCGAAAGGTGTTTAGGGCGTTCGTTAGATACTGGTGCGTATTCCCAAGATATGACATGGGGCAAAGTAATGGAGGCATGGGCTTTTGAAAATGATATGGGTATAGAGTATTCTTTATGCTCAAAAACAACGTTAACCCATCCTAAATATCCTTTTTGGAGTGGCTCGCCTGACTTTACTAAAGTTAATACAGCGGGAGAAATGAAATGCTATCAACCTAAGAAGTATTACACCCTTTCTAAAGCATTGTTAGAGCTTAACGAGGGTGTAATAAATATTGATGTTTTTAAAGGCTTGTTTCCTGATATATTTTGGCAGGTTGTTTCTAACTGTATATTGCTTGGCGTTGAATATTGCGAGATAATGGCATTTACACCATCTTACGACCAACTGATACAAATACGTGAAGAAATAGAAGATACTAACTTTTTAGAAAGAATAGGAATTGAGCCGTGGCAAGGTAGATTTATTACTGAAAAGCATATAAGCGAATTAGCGTATATACCATCGCATAGCAAATGGCCGTCAAAGGTTATACATAACTTTAAGCCAACGGAGGAAGATAAAGAATTATTAACCGCTAACGTTTTAAAAGCTGAAAAAATATTAACCCCCCCGATAATCATGTAGAAACTAAATTCATTCAGGTAGTATCGTGTTTTATAAAAAACAACAATCGTAAAAATACTTGAAACTTAGGGCACGATTGCGTCAGGGATGGCGGCTACCAAGTTAAAGCGGGTTGAAGTATAGTAAACCCGCTTTAATTATTTGTGATGAATGGGTACAAGAAAACTGGGATAAATTTTAAAAATAATAGCAATGAAAAAACTTAAATATGTAATGTTACCATATCCGGCAGATAACTTTACTTTTAATAAAAAGTATGAAGTTATTTCATCTACTGAAGCAAGAGAACCGCATAATTTAGCTTTCTATATTCTTAATGATAAAGGCGAAAAAAAACTATGCTTGTTAAATAAATGCGCTCACTTGGAGATTGGTAGAGGGGTTAAATCAACTTTCGGTAACTGGATTCCATTTTATGAATAACCTAACCCCTTACGAGTTCTCAAAGAAATGGGTAAGCAAAAGGTTTATTTCATTTACAGTAGAAGACCTTAAACAAGCCTATAAAATGGCGTGTGGTAAAATTACAGGCAACGGCAGCGAATGGGGTAATGCTTTACAACAATTATAAAAGCAGGAATTAATATTTAAACACCCTGTAAACCCATTTTTAGCCACTAAGCGACCTAATAACAAGACAAAGTACATAGTTGTATGGATAAGCAAAGAAATGCGCTTAAAACAGCAGAAAAATGCGAGTAAAGAAACTGGCACACTAAATTTTAACTTTACAAATTAAAAACAATGGCAAAAATAGAAGACTATAAAGGTTTTGAAATAATTTTCTTAACAGACGTAGAACAATTTAAAATTTACAGTGATTTAGAAGATGAAAATAAAAAGTTTGATAAGCTTTCAATAGCAAAGAAATATATTGACAATCTTATAAAATCGAAAGAAATAAACGATATGCGTGATATTTGCTACAACGATTCACTATTAGCTGGTTGGCACACAAATATTATAACAGGAGAATTAAAAGAGCGTAACAAAGCCGAAATGATATGTTTAATTCATAGCGAATTATCAGAAGCTATGGAGGGAGAACGCAAAAACCTTATGGATGACCATTTGCCTAACCGACCAATGGCAGAAGTAGAAATGGCTGATGCAGTAATTAGAATTATGGATTATTGTGGTCGTTGGGGTTATGATATTGGCGGGGCTGTAATGGAAAAGTTAGAGTACAATGCTAATCGTGCTGACCACAAAATTGAAAATCGTATTAAAGAAAATGGTAAAGCGTTTTAGCAATTAAATAATATTTGTATATTTGTCTCGTAGAAGATCCACCTACATTAAGACATTATAGGTTGCACTTTAACCTAAACAAGCCGTAAACCGATAGGAGTGGATCCCTTGACGTTTTCGGCTTTTGTTTTTTATTTATGGAAACTAAATTTATTGAACGACCAAAAGAATCATTTAACAAAGTAAGATTCTTGGATTACTACATGGAGGGGCATAAAGGTTTTATTGCCGGTGGATGTTTCAAAAACATTTTTAATAATCAAAAGATTAAAGATATTGATGTGTTTTTTCAATCTGAAAAAGATTTAATAGAAGCGATTAATGTTTTTGAAAAGGATGATAATTATTTTTTTTCTTATGAAAACAGGAATGTAAAATGCTATAAAAATAAAACTACAAACATTAGGGTCGAACTTATAAGGCATACTTATGGAACACCTGTTGAAATTATATCAAGGTTTGATTTTTCAATTACCAAATATGCTTATGCAAAGCGTTCCGAAAAAGAGGGTATCACTTATTACAATATTTTTGTTAATACGTTCTTTGAAGACCTCACAAATAAAAAGCTTGTTATTGATGATGGGTTGATATTTCCTGTATCTACTTTCGAAAGGTCATACCGTTATCGTTCTTACGGATATGGTTTGTGTAAAGAGTCTAAAGGAAAGCTTATTGATGCTCTTAAACAAGCCGATACAGAAGATTTAAGCATGGAATTATATTTTGGTTTAGATTAACTGCATCATGAGTAAAGTTAAAATGACATTCGAGCCTGAAATAGCTAAGTTAGTTGGAACTGATGCCGCTATTATATTATCTAACATTGATTATTGGGTTGATTTTAATCGATCTAATAAGGTTAATTTCCATGATGGGCAGTACTGGACTTTTAATAGTATAAAAGCCTTTACAGAGCAATTTACATGGCTTACTGAAAGCCAAATAAAGACCTGTTTAATAAATTTACATAAGGCTAAATTAATATTAGTTAGCAGCCATAATAAAAAGGGTTATGACCGTACAAAATGGTACTCTATCCCAATAGAATCAACCATTAGCGAAAAACCGCAAATGGAGGAGCGAGAATTAGCAAATGGAACAGACAGAAATCGCCAACCTATACCAGATAATAAACCATATATATCTTTATTAAAAATAAAGATGTCCGATATTTCAATTTCAGGTAATAATTTAAAATACAAAGACACCGAAATTGAAGTTACAGAAAAGGAATTAATGTACTTTGTAATGGCTGATAAGTTTAGAAAAGTATTTATTAAAAATCTAAAAGAAAAACAGCTACCAACTAACCACCAGGAAAAGGCAGTTTACAAAAGCTACGTTACAGAAATACGGCTTATGGTAGAAAACGATGGTGTAAGTATTGAAAACTTAGTTGCTGCTTATGATTACTTAAATAACGATGATGATTTGTTTTGGAAGAAAACGGTTTTAAGCCTTTCAAACCTACGAAAAAACATAACAAGGATATTGGCATCTAAAACTTAGAATTATGAAGCACTACGCTTTATTTAACGGTATTGGCGGCTTTCAGATAGCAGCACACGAATTAGGTTGGAAAAATGTAGCAAGCGTTGAAATAAGCGATTATTGCAATTCAATAACAAAAAAACATTTTCCTGAATGCAAACAGTATGGAGATATAAAAACAACTGATTTTAAAGAATACAATGGTAAAGTTAAAATTATTACAGGAGGATTCCCATGCCAAGATATTTCAGCAGCAAATTTTAAGTCAGTTGGAATTGTGGGAGAACGAAGCGGATTATGGGAACATTACGACCGTGCTATTTACGAAATTAGACCTGAATGGGTCGTTATTGAAAATAGCCCAAACCTCCTTAAAAAAGGATTTGAAAAAGTCTTATTTGACCTTTCCGAAATCGGGTACAATGCAGAATGGGAATGTTTCACGGCAGAAGCGTTTGGATTACCTCATGAAAGAGAGCGGCTTTACGTTATTGCCTACCCCAATGGCATCGGACAACAGGGATCGAGGAACATTATACAAAACACCTGCAATTACCAGGCGAGTAGAGAATGGGAAACAAATAGGGTTATCAATGCTATTCAACGGAAAACCTTGCCCCCATTGTGTGAATCAAATTATGGGTTTTCCACACAATTGGCTTTACACGCTTTAGGAAACGCCGTATGCCCTATAATACCATATTCAATATTTAAATCAATAGAAGCTTATGAAAATAAAAAAGAATCAAATCTATGAATATAGAAAAATCAATGAACCGGCTTGCATACACAATAGCAAAAGGCAACAAACCTAACCAAACCGATGCTAATGCTTTTAACGAAGTTGTAGACTGGATAAATTTTGTGAAAGAGGAAAGATTAGCGCGTAACCACCATTTTTGTAAAATGACTATGTATGTTTATAATCAGCTTTTACTGCATTATGAAGGCTCAAACATTACGGCAGAAAAGGAAATACAAAATATACTTAAAGAGCCTTTAAAAGGGCATTACGAGCGTTTTAAATTAAATATGGATATGTTTAGGCTTAATGATTTTTTTAATCACTACGAGTTTAAAGATACCGTTAAGCCCCAAAGTATAGAAACACTTAGGGAGGTTTACAAAGAAAATAGCGATAAGGCAAAAGACCCTGTAATTACTGACAGCTTTGCTAAATTCATGAAAGAAGATATGTTTAGCAATGAAGCTATAACGGAAAAACTTAATAACTTTTTATCTGAATTATTAGTTAGATATGAAAATAAAGAGCATGATTTACATTGCTGTGAACATTATGCAGATTACGAGGATAAAGGATGTAAAACATTAACAGATAATGAAATTTAAAATGGTAGATAAAATTAAAATTACTAATGAAGATAACATGGCTTTGATGGCTCGTTATCCTGATAAATATTTCGACTTAGCTATAGTAGACCCTCCGTATGGGATTGGGGCTAATAAAATGACCTTAGGAAATGGAAAGAAAAAAATAAATAGAGGCAATTCTGATTGGGACTTAAAAACTCCTGACAATAATTATTTTAATGAATTATTTAGGGTTTCAAAAAACCAGATTGTTTGGGGAGCAAATCACATGACTCCGTTTTTACCTCCAATATCATCTTGGATATATTGGGACAAGGGGACAGGAGAAAACGATTTTTCTGATGGAGAATTAGCTTTTAGTTCTAAAGGAGGTGCATTAAGATCATTTAAGGTTGGATGGGTTGGAGCTAATGCAAAAGATGGATTGTATAAGGAAAGAATACACCCAACACAAAAGCCTGTTAAGCTTTACGAATGGTTGCTCATGAATTACGCCAAACCTAATCAGCTAATTTTAGATACGCATTTGGGTAGTGGATCAATAGCTATAGCGTGCCATAATTTAGGGTTTGATTTAACTGCATGTGAGTTAGACAAAGATTATTTCGATGCCGCTTGTAAACGCATTAAAATTCATCAACAGCAATTAACAATGTTTTAATTATGGCAATACAAAAAATAACACCGGATTTAGCATTAAAAGATGATCCTAAAGAATTAGATTATGCTGATGTACATAAAAAAAGCACAGTTGATTTAAACACAAAACCCAAAAGGCCACCATTAGCTATTTCAATAGGATTAGATGACAGGTTTTACAACGGAATACAATACCCTTTAAGATTTGGAACTTTTGGAAACATATCAATGATTAAAGGGGAGGAGAAAAGCCGTAAGACATGGGCAAAGAGTTTGATTTTAGCGTGTGCAATTGGAGGTACTGCAAATTTATACGCACCTGATATAAGAGGTCATGATTTAGCCGGTAAGTACATTATTGATATTGACACCGAACAGGATGAACACGACAGTTGGAATACAGCAGACCGTATAAGGCGGGCAGTAGGAGGAATACATAGTTATTACATTGCAGTGAAATTACGTGAATACAGTGCATCGGAACGAATGGCATATTTAGATTGGCTATTTACTAAAAGTCCTTATAAAGATAAATTAGGCATTGTGTCACTTGATGGTTACGTTGATTTCCTTAATGATTTTAATTCTTTAACTGAATGCGTAGCTTTTACACAAAAGTTAATGAAATATAATACTTTGTCAAATTGCCACATAACTGGAGTATTACACTTAAATCCAGGAAGCGACAAAGCAAGGGGGCATTTGGGCACAATATTGCAGCAGAAGTGCGAAACCGTGCTTATAGTAAAAGATATGGGAGATTATTCAGAAGTCATATGCCAACGTTCACGCGGAAAGAAATTTAAAACCTTTGGATTAAATGTAAACGATGAAAGATTACCTTATGTAATGCAAGATTATGAGCCGGTAAAAGAAGATAAACCCGTAAAAAAAACAACTACTGTAGAAGTATTTACAAAACCTTAAAAAAATGATACAAATAACAAACGAGGATAACATGGATTTAATGGCTCGTTATCCAGATAAGTATTTCGATTTAGCAATTGCAGACCCACCTTACTTCGAAGATTATGGTAAAGCCAATTACACAGGTAATGATATATCCACATCTGGAGTAAGAAGACAAACTAAAAAAATACAAAATTGGGAAGTCCCTAATGAGGTTTATTTTAATGAATTATTCAGGGTAAGCAAGCATCAAATAATTTGGGGGTGCAATTATTACGCTAAATATATACCTAATGTCGGAAGGATAGTTTGGGATAAGCAAAATGAAAGTAGTACATTTTCAAAATGTGAATTGGCCAGTCATTCATTTGGTGTTATAGTAGATAAATTTACTTTTATGTGGAATGGGATGCTACAAGGAAATATGAAAGATAAAGAGGTTAGAATCCATCCCACACAAAAACCGGTAAAACTTTACGAGTGGTTGCTTATGAATTACGCTGAAAATGGAGACAAGATATTAGATACGCATTTAGGAAGCGGCAGTATTGCTATTGCATGCCATAATTTAGGCTTTGAATTGACCGCGTGTGAATTGGATAAAGATTATTATGAAAGCGCTTTAAAACGCCTTAAACAACATCAACAACAATTAACTATATTTTAATCATGAAACATAAATGCTACATTGCCGGACAAATAAGCGGCTTAGAAAGGGAAGAATACATTAATAACTTTGAAAAGGCAAAAAAGGAAGTTATAGAATTAGGATATGAGCCTATAAGCCCTTTAGATTTAGAACATGGTAATTTTGAAAGTTGGGATGACTACATGAAAGTAGATTTAAAAGCTTTAATAGACTGCGATTACATTTACATGTTAAACAACTGGAAAAATAGCAGGGGTGCTAAAATAGAGTTACGGCTTGCAATGGATTTAAAGATTGAAACAATAATGCAGAAATGAAATACACAATAATAGGAATAGATCCAGGCGCAAGCGGTGGGATTGCGATTTACGACAATGAAAATATTGAAGCCTTTAAAATACCAAAAGCCTCGATTGATTTAAATGATAAGTTTGCTTACATAAAAGATAACTTTGAAAATCCATTGGTATTTTTAGAAAAGGTAAGTCACTTTGCAGGAGCAGCCGACGATGCGCCAGGTAAGAAGTTTGCAATAGCAACTATGATGAAAGGTTATACTATGCTAAAAACATTATTAGAGACGAACAGATTGCCTTATTGTGAAGTTCATCCTGCTACTTGGCAAACAGCGTTAATTAAGCGTATTAAAGGCGAAAGCAAGCAGATAAGGAAAAATAGGTATAAAGCTTTAGCGCAGGAAAACTATACCGAAATAAAGGTTACATTGTATAATGCTGATGCTTTGTGTTTAGTTATTTTCGGGCGTATTAAAGTATTAAACGATTGGTATTGGATTGAGGATAGGTTAATTGGTAAAATACAAAATTAAATTATTTTAGATTTTTTAGTATTGAATTGGAAAACTTTTATATATTTGTATCTGTTGCCTTCTCACACTATAGCAACGTAAAAAGTAACAAAACCCGTATTTGAAGAATGAAGTGAGAAGCATTCGGATAGTATGGGTTTTTTGTATTTTAAAATTATCACAATGGAAAAATTAAGCATTATTGACCCAAAAGAGTATGGAATTGAAGAAACAAAAGCTTTAAGTATTGAAAAATCTTTCGAACCAAAGAAAATTGAGTTAACGGCATTTACGCAGCAATACGCAGATGTTGTGGCGATGGAATTAAACAAAGATGGATTTAAAGCCGCGCGAGAATTACGCCTAAAACTTGTTAAGGTTAGAACAGGCATAGCTGATGTTCACAAATCAGAAAAAGCATTCTTTTTAGCATCAGGTAAATTTGTTGATGCATTAAAAAACAAACTCACTACTCCAATTGAACAAATGGAGGAAAAACTCAGTGAAATAGAACGACACGAAGAACGTATTGAAGCCGAAAGAAAAGCATCATTAAAAAAAGAACGTGAAGCTGCTTTTTTACCTTATGAATTTGACACTTCATTCCTGCCGTTATCTGAAATGTCAGAAGAACAATTTAATGGGCAATTACAAAGCGCAAAAGCGGCATTTGAAGCTAATAAAATAGCTAAAGAACAAGCAGAAGCGGCACGTATAGAAGCCGAAAAAGCACAAGAAGAAGCGCGAATTGCAAAACAAAAAGCCGATGACGAAGAACGTCAAAGAATACAGGCAGAAAATGAACGTTTAATGAAAGAAAACGAACAAAAAGCCATAATAAGGTCAAATAGAAGTAAGGAATTACAGCCTTATATAGTTTTCATAAGAGACTACAATGCGCTTATTGAAAAGCAGGAAATTGATTATCAAAATGAACTTTCAGATATTAAAAAAGGAGCTGAAGACCATTGGGCTTACGAGATACAACAAAGGAAAGATGAAGCTGATAGGAAAGAAGCTGAACGCAAAGAATTTGAGGAAAACGAAAGAAAGCGTATTGCCGCTGAAAAGGAGTTAAGCGATAAAAAAGAAGCTGAACAGAAATCTTTAGAAGAAGAAAAAGCCGCTATTGAGAAAGAATTAAGCAAAGGCGATGCTGCAAAAGTAAAAGATTTGCTTTCAGATTTAGAGAGTTTAAAAACTAAATATGTATTTAAATCCAATAAAAACAAAAAAATGTATTCTGACGTAAATCAGTTATTGGATAAGGTTATTCACCACATAAAGGGTTAAGCCATGAACCACGACGAAATGTTACTACACGAAGCCTACAAGCATTCAGACAACGAAACAGAACCTGAATATTATTATTTAGTAATTGTAGGCAAAAGGGAAGTTGTATTTAGTTCAGCCGAATACATCGAAAGTTACGACGAGTACCAAAAGTATATTTTACTTTCGGAGGCAAAACAAATAGAAGATAATTATATTGAGTTTGGCATAATTGAAAGCGTAAACTACACGCAAAGGGATTTTGAAAACATATATTATCACTTCGATGTTAAAGATAATTTTAAACTTTAAATTATGGCAGATATAAAAATAGGGCAAATATTGTTTGAAAAAACAAAAGGCAACATATATGAACGGGCTGTTGATAGAGTAGGAAGAACTTACTTTTACGTAAATAACGTACCCTTTAATTTAATTACATTACAATACAATAGCAAAGAGTATAGCCAATGTAACAGACAGCTTTATTTGACAAAAGAGGAAATAATATAAATGGACAAGTTAAACAAAACTAAAGCCTATATATCAGAGTTATTCTCATCCTACAACAACCCAAAACTTACTCCTGAACAATGGTATGCAATAGAAGAAATAATTAAACAAGAATAAATATGAGTACAACAAAACCGCCCAAACGAAGCCTTAATTACGAAGACTTTGAATTAACAGGACTTAGCTATAATGAGAAAGGGCAAAAGCTTGTAATACATTACAGAGAACGCCAAAGCCGTGGTGGTGGATGGACGTGTGAAAGCCCCGAAGTACCCGCGCCTGAAATACCCAATTCACTTGCAGCATTTAAGCCATACGCGGCAATTATAATGGGCTTGCAAAATGGATGGAGCTTCGCCCGTGAAGCTGTTAAGGATGACTTAGATAAATTAGCAAACGCTTTGCAGGGTGTTAAAGAAGCTGACGAAGCAATTACGAATATCCAGGCTGTTGCGTTATTCGGAGATGAGGAAAACAGAGGTGTTAAAATCAAAGGCTCTTACAGGACAGATTTTGGTGTTAGTAAGTTTGCGCATCCTGTAGTTCGTTTTGATTCAGAAAAAACAGGCATTGAGAAAACACTTGAAAAACTGTATGAAGATTGTAACGCGGCTGCTTACGGTTTTATTTACCAAGGCAAGCGCAAACAGTTGACAATTGAAGAACAGGCAGAGCAAGACCGTAAAAAAGGCAAAAACAAAAAGCAGCAAGACCTTTTTAAAGAAAATTCGGATTTAAAGATTGGCGAGGAAAGAGAAGTTGACCCTAACGAATGGCTTAAGGACTAAATACAAAAACAGGGGCGTAACAGCCCCTTAATTATTTTACCATGAAACAGAAAACACATAAACCATGTAATGTATGCGGCAAAGAGTTTAAATTATCGCGTACAACAGACCGTTACTGTACAAGTGAGTGTATGCATTCAGACAAGAAAGAAAAGCCGCTAAAGCCGTTTAAATCGATTAATAAGGTATCTAAGAAGCAGTCTATACTAAACGCAAAGTACACCGTGTTGAGAATTGAGTTTTTAGGACATCCTGATAATCAATTTTGCTTTATAGAGGGGTGCAATAAAAAAGCTGATACTATTGAACACACTCGTGGGCGTAAAGGTTATTTTGATGATTGGGCGCGTGAGAACAATATCCCTTTAATAATCGATGTTAGGTTTTTTAAAGCCTGTTGTTTATTTCATAATTTAGAATTAGAAAATAATTCAGAATTATCTAAACAATATCAGTTAAGTAAATTACATTCGGGTAAAAAGCTATAGAATAAATGGCAGCACCTAAAAAGCCTCAACCAAAAGATTACCACACTTTACCACTTGAAACAATAATTACCGTAGTAGCTACTAAAGGCGAAACGGTAATTATAAAAGACATGACTTTTGGCGAGGCATTGAAAATTGATAAATCAGCAGGATGGATTTATTCAAACTACCAAAAGGGGTTTTGCGCTATGGTTGCTACTAAAAATAATTTGCCTTAAAACACCAGTAGAATAAAGGGTTTTAAAAATATATTGCTTTTTCAACAAAATAAAACCACAAATATATTAGGTTATAAACATAAAATATATTAGGTTTGTTCAAGAATTAAAATAGTAACAAATAACAATATATCATTATGACAATTACAGCAGAAGTTAAAAACACACTTGATAATAATTTTGACATGATAGTTTTAGCTACTAAAAATTTAGGAGTTAAGGAGTGTGATTTTGAATTAAGATTTAATGATATACTGGCAGAAGTTTGCAGAATGCAGTTAGAAACTTATAATAAGCTTACCACTAATAAAGAGTTATTAGATAACGCAAACAAAGTAATGTGTTCTAAAGTTTATCTAACTAATAAAATTAGTCATTCTTTTAATAGTTTTAGATAAACTTTAAATATTAAAACTCTTATAGCCAATATTTTAGTATAAAATACATTAGATAAATAAACCATGAAAACCTACCTTTTAAAACTAATAAGCTTACATGAGGCAAGTTTATTAACCACTACTGATACTGTAGACCGTTATTTACTAAACTACGAGATACAGGCCACTAAAAGAGAACTTAAAAACCTTTAAAAACAATATCATGGAATTTACAAGAGAATACTTTATTAAAAAGTTTGAAGCAATACCAGATAACCTTTGGACTATTGTTGACTTAACATCTGAATTAAACCCTAACTGCCATTGCGCGCTTGGTCATTGTGGAGTAGTAGAGGGAGAAATAGATGACATATACACGGATGAGGCCATAGCTTTATCTGATATTCTTGAACCGTATCACAAAACCGTATTTGGATTTTCCGCAAATCCTACAAATATTAGCCATAACAATGTATGGCGAATAAACGATGATAGTTCCAGTAGGTATTTAACAGGTAAAACACCTAAAGAAAGAATACTAAATGCTTTAGAGGATATAGTTTAAAACCTGCATCATGAAAACAACTAAGAAGCGGTTGAATGTATTCGTTTTAAGACACCGTGAAAAGATAATAATAGCAATGGGTCTTATAATTGTAACATTGGCTATAGGGTTAATTTTAAAGTAAAAAATAATCAATTATGCAAAACGCTACAACTTGGATGCCGGTAAAACACATTTCCGACATAACAGATCCAAACGATATGCTTTTAATGCTTTGGCCTTTTGAAATGTATTGGGAGTCTAAAACCCAAATACTAAACTTTACGGGCAGAAGCTTAAGAGTAGTAAATATGGATTACAGCAATATTTACCAAGCGTATTTATTCACGTTTAGAAATCACAAAGACTACAGCGCACAGGATTTAAAAATATTTAAACATTGCTTAAATTAAAATAACATGACAATAGAAGAATATAAATTTGATTTAAAAAGGTTAGAAGGAAAATTTAATGAGCAAAAAAATGAGCTTATTAAAACTTACTGTAAAGCCAACGCACAACACGATATAGGCGATATAGCAAGCGACCATATTGGCAGCATTAGAGTAGAACAATATAAATACTCATTATCTTCACATACTTATTTGCCTGTATTAAACTATTATGGTACAGTATTAAAAAAGGATGGAACTCCTACTAAAAAATCAGAACAACGAATTATTTATGGAGAAAATCTAAAACCTATACCGTATTAAATGAGAAAAATACACGAGCTTTATTTACTTCTTTGGGAGGAAATAAAGGATATGCAAGAATTAAACGATGGATTATGTTTTTTCACATTTTGTTTATGGAGTATAGGTGTTTTTACAACAAAAGAAGAGCAATCATTACTTGATGACTTTAAACATAATAAACCCGAAAATACAGGTTTTCCGTTTTGGTTTGAAGATGGAGAAACAGGCACTAAGCAGCGAAAGGAATTTGTATTACAAATGATTCAAAAAACAAGACCAGTAACCGATAATAACAATCCTTATAAATAATGGAAAATAAAGAAATTACAGAAATACTTAGAGTGTTTAAAATAACTTTAGGTAAAGATTTAGCCAATATAGAAGGCATTAGTACAGGTAGTTTTTATAAAAATAAAGACGATATACTTAATGAAACCTGTTCGCAAGCAAGAAGCGCAAAAAGATTTTTATACATGATAACATCTTGCTTAAGTTATCTAAATGATGGTTTTAGTTTTAAACAATGGATTGATTCACAGCTTGATGAAATTAATAGAACAAATCAACCTGAACAGGACAGGTTAGACTTATTAAAAGATGTCAAAAGGCTTGAAGAAGAATTTATAAATATTTAACCAGTAACAGAAAACAATAACCCTTATAAATAAAATTATGACGGCATACGAAGTACTAAGTAAAAAAATACATGATGTGGAAAAAGGTCTTTTATCATGCGAAGATAGAGTTTGCGACATTCACTATGAAATTCTCGACGCTATGGAGGAATATGCAAAACAGAAATGTATTGAGCAAAGAGAACTATGTGCATCTCACGCTAAATTACTACATCATGATGGTAGATCAAAAAAAGATAAAGTGCTATCTTCAAGAATATATACATTATGGGGTGCGATAACCTTATGATATATAAGGAATCTATAACAAAAGCACCATTAGTAATCTAAACATTGTAAAATTATGGCATATCTAAACAACACAAAGCCGGTAGCTAAATTAGATGACAATGGCAAAGTAATTAAAAAGTACGATTGCATAAATGAAGCTGCTGCTGAAAACAAAGTTTCTGCAACATCGATAGCAAATTGCATAGCAGGCAGAATACATAAATCAGCGGGTTTTAAATGGAAGTTGCAGGAAAAGAAAGCGGCTGAAATTAAAAAGGAAATGCGTACTAAGGCTAAAACAGTAAGCAGGGATAACACAATAGGCAATAAGCTTAATGTAGCGAATAAAGTCCTTGCAAATGAAGCTTTACCTACTGCGAAACTTTTAGAGCAAACCAGGGCTTCAAAAGGGTGGGTTTATGTAATAAAAGGTAAAACAGCAAAACAGGTGCATCCGGATAAACTAAAGGATTTATTTCAGGATGGTTGGAGGCAAACTAAACATCATTAAAATGGAAAGAACTAAAATAATGTTTGAAAAACTATTCCTCGTATTGGCGGTATTTATAATTGTACTTTTTTTACATGAGTTGGCAGAGGCTGTAAACACAAGAGAGACTTTGTTGATAATCTTAAGCACTATAAGTATTACTTTATTAACGCTATATATTAGATATAATATATTTAAATCTAAAAGTTAACATGGTCTACACAGTAAAAAATAACAACGAGGTTTACATATACATGAACGGTAATTTAATACACAAAACAAGGGTTAACAGCAATCAATCGGGCGTAACATTTGATGTTATGGCTTATCGTAAAAATGATTCACTTAAAAGCATAAAATAATGGATTATATAGAAAAAATAAAACATTTAGAATCGGAAGTAAAAAGACTAAAAATATTGCAAGCTAAAGAAAATTTAAAAGGCGCACCTGATATTGTTGGTAAATACTTTAAGCCATTTGCTAACTGCGTTCTAAAAGTTATAGCGTTAAGGAGATGGGATGGCTCTTATAGCGATGTTGATATAGATTGTGAGACAATAAATATAAGCAAAGAATCTGTTAGCATAGATTTAGATACATTTTACAATGATATAACTTTAGGGGAAGAAATAACTAAAGATGAGTATAATGATTGGCTTAAAGAGGCGATAACTTTTATAAATAAACTGAAATAATGGAATTAAACCTATTTGACTACACAGTATTATTCTTTTTCTTTATAGCCCTTGTGTGCGCTTTAATTTACAAGAATAAAGATAAGCGTTGGTTAATTACTGATGACCCATTACAGCCGACGTATGACCGTAATTCGGATGGTTATATAGCTTTATGCCGTGAACATTCAGAACTATACAGGGAAATACTTTTTAAGCCTGAATTAGAGCCTGTGTTGCGCCCAAAACTTGATAGGGTAAGTATGTTGCTTAAAAAGTACGATAAGGCAGCAGAGAGGCAATATAAGCGCTCACAGCATGGTAATTACGAACCTGAACAACAATTTAAAGAATCTGAAAGACCGCATGTATATATTAACCAATTAAAAACTAAAAGCAATGAGTAATTTTAAAGTAGGGCAGAAAGTTGTTTGTTTAATAAATTTTAAACGTGATGAATTCGATATAGAATACAATGTTAAAGTGCCATTAAAAAATGAGATATATACCATAAGGGCTTTTGACGGTAATGATTCTATTTATTTACAAGAAATAATTAATCCTAATTTATATTACGACGAAGGATATGGGGAGTGCTCTTTTGATATAAGTAGATTCCGCCCCTTAGACCACGCCTTTGCTGATGAAGTAGAAGCTATGATTAAAGAACAACTAAAAGAAGAATACGTTTAACTTAAAAACAAGAACATGAAAACAAATGTCTATTTAGGCATTGCCTTAAGAATAATAATACTCTTTACATCCGCTTCGTTGGCAACATACTTGCCTGAACAACTAAGGGAGTATTTTGGAGATACAAAAGTAGTTCCGCATAAAGAAATGTTATATGTAACCGAATATCTTGTAACTACAGATGGAGAAATAGATATTTATTGGAACTGGGGAGCAAGGCATTACTGGTACTTTTGGATGATGATATTGCTATTTATACTTTCTGTTATAAATGTTATCGTGAGTATTGGAAACATTCTTGTTAAAAACTATCCTAAACATTTTTAACCCATGATAAATTACAACAGCCCCGATCACCAAAAGGAACGCGCTAATGTAGTTCCGTTGAGTATTTTTGAAATGAAACTATTAGTTTCACTACTTAATGATTACATACCGAAAGAAAGTTTAGGGGCAATCGAAGCTGCCCAGTCTTTAATATGGGACTACGAAAACCTTTGCCACATGAGGGAAACTTTACCTGTATGGGTTTCTGTTAATGATAGGTTGCCTGAATCGCACGTAGATGTTATTGTTATTTTAAAGGATGGAACTATGGCGGTAGATGCCGTTTGTTCAAAAAGCAATAAGTACTGGCTTAATTTAGGAGATATAAATAATGTAACCCATTGGCAACGCCTACCACAACCAACAACAAAATAAAACCAAAATATTATGAGAAACATTAAAGATTTAAAACCGAATGAGGCTATTAAAATTAGCACTAAGAAAGAGGCGCGTAAATTTAGCAATATTACACGCATGAGACTATATATAGGGGATATGGTTTGTTTTAGCCAGAATTGCTGGTTTTTCACAGATACAGCACCAGTAATCATCCCTGCCTCCGAGTTCCTCTCTAAAAAATCAAAACTCAAAAATGAGATTGCTACTTTGGATTCGAGGGTTTATGAATTGGAATTAAAATTAGGTATTGCCGGTACATCTAATGGTTTAAACCAGCCCGAAGCATTACTATTCGAGCCTGAGCAGCCGCTTACTGAATTGCCTGAAAAGTGGTGTGTTAAACCCATCACTAATGAAGATGTAAATATTATATTTAAGTGGTTTAGTAAAAACTACCAAACACCTTGGCCTTTAGGATTTAAAGAAATAACAAATCTTGAATCTGATTTACACTTATGTTATCCAAAGTATGATGATTACAGTCATAAAATCCCTAAAGGTGCTATACAATCACACGGCTACACCGAAATATCCACCGAAGAATTCAAACGCTTAGTGCTTAAGGAAAAACCTCATAACGAGAATACAGGAAAATGGTATAGACACGTAAAGAACGGTGCTTTAGTTTATTTTAAAGAAGTAGGCTATGAAAACTATGGATTTTCCCCTGACGGGCAATTTACCGATAAAGTACACATGAATGAAGACGGCACTAATTGGGATGATGTAAGTAACAGTGTTGTTAAAACCGCTTTAATAAACGAGGCTAAGAAGCGTGGGTTTAAACATAATATCGAAATTAAATCAAATGGTCTAAATGTATATTTAAGTGAACACAACGGACTATTTCAGTTAAGCGGTAATACATTATGGTACGGTGGTTATATTATATTCAATAACGGTATATGGGCAGAAATAATAGAGCCTGCTAAAGAGGAAATTCATTTCGCTATTAACTGGAATCTACAAGGTCAAAAATTCATAACTGACGAAGAACTTGTGGTTATGAATGATGGCTTTACGTTTGAAGATAAAACATTCTCAGGAATGGTTGTTAAAAAAGGTGAAAGCTCATACGAAGTCGGTCATTTCTTTGGCAGATGGAACATGGATGCTTTCAGACTCTACACCGGCGAACCCATTACCCTAAGCAACTAACAAATGAGAACCCTAACAATGTGGGTAATAAAAGACCCTAAAGGAAAGTTTATAGAAAGCAGCATGGCTAAGAAAAAAAGATCGTGTATAAATTGGTTTGTAGGCTGCTATTCGTGGCAGTCATGGCTTAAAAACGGTTGGACGTGTGTAAAGGTAAGTGTAACAATTAAAGAGGTTTAAAATGAAAAATAATAATGAAAGTTACAATGATTTATGCCGTAAACAAAAAAAACTGCTAAAGGCTTTAAAAAAGGATAGTACTAATGAGTATATTATATCCGAACTAAATTTATTAAACAAAAAGCTAAAACAAATAGACAAACTAATATGAAACGAATAACCCTATTTATATCCGTTCTAACGCTGTTATCATGCAGCAATGAAGAAACATACTGTATAGCCGCTAAAAATGAAATAACGGCACGTTTTGACATCCAACTTGAAGCGGAAAGAAAACAGCATCCAGTAGATTACACTAAAATATCTCTAATAATACAGGAACGTGATAACCTAATTCATAACGCTTGTAATTAAAATGAAAAACAGAATTATAGATACATTTAAGTTTATTGCATGGTTCATTAAATCAGCAATATTGGTTATAATGATGGTTGCTTTTTCTCCAATTATATTGTTGGTATGGTTATTTACTGGATTTAACTTCTTGGAATTAATAAGTGATGAGATAAATAAATGACTTTAAAAAAATTTAATATAAACATTAATTTACTGAGAATATATTGAAATTGTATCGTATTTTACGAGGGTTAGACCACTATAATGGAATATTAAGCCATTTACTTGGAAAATATTCTCTTTTTATTTGTTTATGGAATATATTCTAAGTATATTTGTATAAGAATTAAAACAATAAACAATTAAAGCAATAGAAATTATGGCACTTACTTACAACCAACAGAAAACACAAAATACTAATCTTTTAAACCAAAGACTATCTAAATCATTAACAAAAAATGAAGTGATAGAGTTTTGTAAAAGAGCTAAAATAGATGTTTGCTGTGAATGTATCGATGATGAAGTTAAAGAGGATTTCTTATCTTATTACGGAATATACTTAACTTACAATAATAACAGTAAAGATTTTGAAACTCATAATTTTTAAATAATTATGGAAAAACAATGCGAATGCTGTATGAAAATAGAACAGCGACACGAATACTTTATCTACTCACCACAAGAAGATTGTTTCTATTGCGATGATTGCTCAAATGAATTGTTTGGTTTTGAATAACTAACACGGGAGGTTAACACCTCCCTTAAAATAAATTATTATAGCATACAGTATAAACGAGAAAAAAACCTATAGCAGATAAACAGGTTTTGGTATTTATATAGTAAACAACGGAGATTACAATGAGGGCGGTTATGGGAAAGACAAATAATGTTTCCCGACACACTGGCATGATTTACCGATGAACCCACACGATTTTATAACTTTTAATAATTAATATAATGGATTTAATAGAATTTAGTTTAGAAAAACCTTACACATCAGCTTATTATTACACAAACAAAGGTTATTTAAAGTTTGATTTACACACTCAAAGCTTTTATGATGAAAATAATTTTTCTATCAAAGTAGAAGAATGGTTTAAAGCGTCTGAATTACCTAATTATACAGACAAAGCAAATGCTTTTATGAAGCATAAAAAATGGAATAAAGGAGAAAGAGGAATGTTTGATTATAACGGTCTTGTATCTTTTTTTAATGAATTTGAAGTATTTAAAACAAAGCCGGAAATTATAACATACGAAACAGTTGTAGACCCTGTAGTTAAATGGTTAAACGAGAACCAACATCCGCACACTACTATAATTATAACACATACTTGTGCTGAATTATTTGAGGGTTTAAAAAGTCATGTAACAGAAAAATATTTAAAGGGTTAACCACAACAGGCGAAAGCCTTTAAATAACAAACATGGAAATAGAAATCTTTAAAACTAAAATGCCTTTAGATTTTTTACTAAACATGGTTGCTCCTACAATACTATTTTTTATAATAGGAATTTGTCTATTAACCTATGGAATTTATAAAAAGAACATAGAAGTATTTAGTTTATCGAAAACGGTTTTATTTTGCAGCTTGCCAATAATGTCTACAATAGCAATGTATTTAATACCTATATGCATAATTACTTATGTTTTCATAATATTGCCTAATCAAATATGGGAATCATTGGAACAAAAAATATTCAAAAAATAAACATGGAATACACATACGAAAACTGGTTAAAGGTAAATGAGGTTCTAAAGATTGGATTAAAAGAATTATCCGAAATAACTGGCACATCTGAAAGCAACATAAGAAAGCAGCTAATTCCCTCAAAGAAGCTTCCAACATGGATTAAAACGCTTATGTATGGTTACTTTCAAGGTTCGGATATAACTTATAGTTGTTTAACTGAACATGCAAGCGAAGAAACTATAACAATTGAAAACCCTATTTTTACAGAACACCCCGAACGTGTTGATACATCGGACTGGGTTCTCAATAACAAAACAATAGCGCACATAGTAGAATACGATTGCGGCTGCAAAAGAGAAAACAACATATTTAAACGCGGTAAGTCGTGTAACTTGATTGTAGCGGCACATCTTTAAAAAAATAATCATGGAAATACAACTAAAATTTATTCATTCTCCAATAGAAGACATAATAGAACTAAGTAATAAAAACCTTAAAAAAGTAAAAGAATACATAGATAAGGAAAACATCGAAGTAATTTACGATAGAGCCGGAGGCGAAATGACAAGCTGTATGCACACGGTTAGAGAGCCTAAACTAACTACAACATTGGTGTTTAGGAATTACAGTGGCTTATTAAAATTTACAAAGCTAACTGAAAGAATGTATATTAAAGAAAGAGTTAAGGAATTTAAAAAAGAATTGAAATCTGAAATAGGCATATAGTAAAATAAACACAGTTTATCTGACACCTTAACCGGTGTCTTTTTGTTTTTAATATAATCACTACATTTGCTTATTAATTAACATGAAAATTAAATAACAATGGCAGGACTAACAGATAAGCAAGAAAATTACTGTCAAAGCTATGTTGTTTGTGGCAATCAAAGTGCTGCTTACAGAATAGCATATGATGCCGATGCTATGAACGTACACAGCGTTGCGCAGGAGGCGTGTAGACTTCACGCTAACCCCGATATAGCCTCAAGGATAAAAGAGTTACAGAGAGAGGCTTACGAGCGTAACAAGATAACAATAGATGAGCTTATACAAAATCTTGCAGGAATGATAAGATTTGATATTGCTTCATTGTACGATGACGATGGGCGTTTGCTTCCATTAAAGCAAATACCACTCGAAGCCAGGCAAATGATACAGCAACTTGATAGCGATGAAATATATGAATTTATAGATGGCAAAAAAGAAAGTTTAGGATTCACAAAGAAAATAAGGACTTATAGTAAACTCGATGCCCTTGAAAAAGCCATGAAGCATTTAGGCGGTTACGAAAAAGATAATAAACAAAAAGAAGTAAGCGTTACGGTTATTAAATGGGGCGATAAAGAAATAGGAATATAATTGAAACTAACCGCAAAACAGACAGAAGCAATGAACGCTTTGCAAAGTGAAAAATATAATTTCATTTTGTACGGTGGCGCAATTCGTGGTGGCAAGACAATATGGGGTCTTTCCGCATTATTAATAATGTGCCAAGTATTTCCTAATTCAAGATGGTGTGTGATTAGGGAAAATATGGAAAAGATACGTACTACTACAATACCATCGTTCTTAAAAATAAATCCATCAGGTAAGCTAAGGCAAAGCCCCTATGAATATACGCATCCAAACGGATCTATTATATTATTCAAATCAGAGAATTATGTATCTGATAAAGAATTAGACTGGATGAAAGGTTTGGAGGTTAATGGGTTCTTGTTTGAGGAAATCAACGAGTGTCAGGAAAAGACTTTAAACAAAGCTTTTGAGCGTTCAGGATCATGGATAATACCTGATTCAAAGTACCAACCTAAACCCGTAATATTAGCTACTTGCAACCCTACACAAAACTGGGTTAAAACAAAAGTGTTTAATCCGTGGAAAGAAGATATTCTCAATCCTAATTGGTTATACATACCTTCTAAGATAAGCGACAATATAGATGAAAATGGTAAGTCTAATTTACCACAGGAATATTTGGATAACTTAGAGAATATGCCCCCTTATGAATATGAAGTCTTTGTTAATGGTAACTGGGATTTCTTAGTTAAAACAGGAGGGGAATTCTATAAACAGTTTGAGTACGATAAGCAGCGAGGTAAAGCATTATACGATCCTGCATTAGCTTTGCATATAAGTTGGGATGATAACGTTAACCCATATTTACCGTGTGGAATATTTCAAATTGAGGGATTGCACTTAAAAATGATTGATGAGATAGCGGGCGAAACCCCAAATAATACCGTTAAGGCTGTATGCAATGAGATAATCCGAAAATATCAGGCTCATAGTAGCGGAATGTTTGTATATGGGGATGCAACAGCTAACAAGCAAGATACTAAACTTGAAAAGGGACATAACTTTTACACGCTAATACTTGAATATCTTAAGCAATACAAACCGGTAAACCGTGTAACACGCTCAAATCCATCTGTAGTAATGCGTGGTAACTGGATAAATACTATCTTTGAAACTGGATTAGGCGGTGTTACAGTAACAATAGATGAGAAATGTACCAAAGCTATTAGCGACTTTATAATGCTTAAAGAAGCACCGGATGGAACTAAGCTGAAGGAAACCGCTAAAGACCCTAAGACAGGGGCTAATTATCAAAAGGTAGGGCATTTTAGTGATTTATTTGATTACATTATGGTTTCTGCCTTTAATACACAATATTTAGCATATATCAATAAACCCGTTTCAAATGTTAATTGGAGCGGATTCATATAATTAAAAAGTAAAAGTTATGGATCTTAATTTCTTTATCGCAAACCTGAATAATCCTGTAGTTCTTATACCTGAAATTTATAAGTGCCACAATTCGTATTACAATGAAGATTTATACAGGAAACAATACGATTCAAAAAAGCATAAGATAAACGATATTTACTTTAGACCGGATAAAGAAATACAACTACAACGCGCTAATGAAGATGGAACATCATATTCATACACGAAGACTGTACCCGTAACCAGGATAGCATTATCTTATCAAGAACTTTTAACCGTTACCGCTAATGCGTTTTTAACATCTGGCAAAGTAAACCTTAAGGCTAACCCAAAAGAGGGTGCAGAGCAAAACACTTACGATAGGCTGTTAAAGATATGGAGAGATGAGAAACTAGATTTCAAAAACAATCAAATAGGGCAATCATTATATTCCGAAACTGAATGCGCTGAAATATGGTATAAAAAGGTTAAAGATAAAACCGATGGCACTAAAGAGATTCAACTAAAATGCAATGTGTATTCGCCTAAGACAGGATATAAACTAATCCCTGTATTTGATGAATACGATGACCTTATAGCGTTTGCAAGGGCTTACACTATACGAAAGGGTTATGAAGAAACAGACCATATTGATGTTTACACAGACACAGAGTTAAGGAGATATGTAAAAAGCAGAAGCACCGAATGGATATTGATGCCATATAAACAAGCTACGGAAAAAGAACAGCAAGAGGATTCAGTTAAATTAGCTTACGGAAAGATACCTGTTGTGTTTTATCAAATAGATAAACCTATATGGGCAAATTCTCAATCATCAATAGAAAGGCGGGAAACATTAAAGTCTAACCATTCAGATCAAAACGATTATTCAGGAAGCCCTATATTGGCAGCAAGCGGGAAGATACTTGGAATGTCTACTAAAGGCGAAACAGGTAAAGTCTTTGAATTAGAGGACGGTGCTAAATTAGAATATGTACAAGCCACCGGCGCGCCTGAATCTGTAAAAATGGAGTTAGAAGGGAATGAGAATGATATATTTGGAATGGCTATGCAAGCTGATTTATCCGCTCATGCTATGGCTAAAATAACAGGGCAATTATCGGGGCCAATCATGGACAGGCTTTTAATAGCACCTCACACATTCGCTAAGAACATGCAAAAAGGAGTTTACGGTTTAGGCATTCAAAGGCGTGTTAACTTTCTTATATCTGCAATATGCGCAATATATCCTGAATGCAGAGGCGGAGAAGAATTAAGTGTTACGCCTGAATATGATTTATTCCGAATAGGTTCAGAAAGCGATATGGTAGACTTATTACTAAAAGCTAATGGAGGCAAAGCAATACTTTCACAAGAGGAATCTATTAACCAAAACCCGTTAAGCGATGACCCAACGGTTACGTTTAAAAAGATACAGGATGAAGAAAAAACACAAATAATTGAAACTGAATAAAAAATAACTATATTTGCTGTAAATAAACTATGTAAAGATGCATAGCACTCAACAAAACACGTAAAGACTTTTAAGCCATCTTTTGCATTTATACTGCATTAGGTGGCTTTTTTTGTTAAGTAAACATTTAATTAAAATCATATTATTATGGCAGTAGATGCAACAAGGATTTCAGGTAGACTAAGGGCGTTATTCCCAAAGGCTAACTTATCCACAACAAGGCTAAACGAAATATCGGGTAGACTATCTAAAATGCCTGCGGATGACGCTGACGATGCGGCAATAGACGCGGTAATTAACCAAGCTAACGAATACACCCCTTTTAGCGACATAGCGAGAGCAGATGACAAGATAAGGGATTTGGAATCTAAAGTTAAGCCGCCAAAATTTGACGACCCCAAGAACGATCCTTTACCTGATGATTTAAGCCCTGCAATGAAAGCATTTATTGAGAAGCAAAATGCTATTATAGAGGGATTAGCCACTAAGATTGGAACGTTTGAACAGCGAGAAACACAAAAAACAGTAGCTGAAAAGTTTACATCGGATGCAAGGGTTAAAGATATTCCTGCTTTTATCAGGGACATGTATATACCATCAGACGAAACAAAACTTGAAGACGCTATAACTAAATTAGAAGCCGCGTACACGCCTTATGCAGAAGCTAATAAAATAGCAGCCTTAGGCAATGATACACCGTTAGGAGGCATCTTAACAACACCTGTTAAGGCAGGAGAAGTTAACCCTGCAATCAAAGCGTTTGCAGAATCACAAGAAAAAAAATAACAACATGAGCGGAGGTATAGGATATACACGTGAAGTAGGCGGTAACGGAATCCCAGTATGGCAGGGTATCGGTAAAGATATTCAGTTAGTACAGGGCGGTTTCCGCTTAGCAATTGCAGGTCTTACATTAGGGGCGGTTGTACCGGCAGGAACACCGTTAGTCTATGATGAGGGTACAAGGATTGCAACAACATTAAATACCGGTAGGGTTTACGCGAATGCAGGAGGCACAGCAACAACTTACCAAGTAGATAAAGGTAGTACTCTAAAAGTAGGGGATAACTTAGCATCGGGTGCTACTGGTGGTAAAGCATATCCTATAACAGCCATAGATACTACTAATGGGTTGTACGATACTATTACGGTAGGTACAAGCATAGGGGCGGTTACGGCAGGAGATACAGTATATGCATCTACAGCTACAGGCGCAACTGCATCGGCATTACCTGCTATTAATGCACGTCTTTATGATGATGCAAAAGTACAGATAAACATAGCGGTATCTGCTGTAATACGCGGTACTGTTTACGCAAGGAGAGTTCCTAATTCGGCTGCTATTGAGGCGGCATTAAAAGCGAATGGGGCTTATATTATTCACTCACAATCTTTATAAGAAATGATAGCACCATCGTATTTTGGTAATTTGGCAACAAGCCAAGACCTACAATTTCTTTTAGATTCTTCACAGTTAAATCTACAGCAGGAATCTATTTGGAGAAACTGGCTAAACACAGGTTTGCCACAAATGAGCCTTAGTTTTGATTCTGCTATCGGAAGAGAGAGAATAGCCGCGGCTGCATCAATCGTTGATAGCGATGCTCCTGCACCACTAAGAAGCCGTAACAAACTTGAACTTTACAAAGGTAAGATACCCGCTATAAAAGAAAAGTTCAGGATGAATCAGGATGATATGAGGACTTTAGAGGTTCTTAAATCACTACCTGTAGCAGGAGGTAGGGCATCAGACCTTATAGCATTTCTTAATAAGGATTTACAAGAAGCGGCAGTTTCAGGCGATAAACGTATTGATATTATGCTTTTACAGGCAATATCTACGCTTACTGTAGACGTGAACGCAACGAATAACCCTGACGGCGTACAGTTTGGTGTGGTTGATCTATTAGCGCAGCCTTATCAAAAACAGGGTGTGCCGGTAGTGTGGAGCGATGCAGCTAATGCAAAGCCGATTACTGACATAGAAAACTTTGTCCAATACCAATGGAACACAAGAGGTAGGATGTTTGGTAAAATGATACTAAGTTATGACCTATGGTTGCAATTTAAGCAAACAACAGAGGTAAGAAACATGCTTCAAACGTTCTTTAATGTAGGTAAAGCAAATGCAACTTTTGCCGTTACGCTTACAAACATCAACGAAATGTTTGCTGCTAACCAATGGCCGGAAATAGAAATAATTAAACACCAAACTAACATTGAGGTTGATGGTAAGCCTACCTTTATTAAGCCGTTCAACGCCAATAACGTTTCTTTTGTGCCGATGGGTAAATTAGGGACTTTGTTCAATGCCGTTTCAATGGAAGATATACACAGGGTAGCTGGTAAGTCTTATGCTAAATTTGGCCCGACATTGGTTTCTAAATGGTCTGAAAGCGATCCATTAGTAGAATTTACTGCAATGGAAATGAACGCGTTCCCATCTGTTGATATAGACAATATATTTGTATTAACTACCAACGTGGTACAAGCTTCTTATGTATAACAACAGTTCCATAGACACACTTAAAAACAGAGTTGGTTGGTTTGCCCCCGTGCAGCCAACTGACCTTGTTATTACAGTTGATAATGAATTAAGTGATAGCGGTTTATTCGTAAATAGCTTTCATGCTTTGGCAACAGTAGAAAAGGTGTGGAAATCTATAGAAAATGCTGATGTAACACAAGACACTTTAAACACGGTGTTAGCTAAAACCAAAGTAGATGCGGCTATTGATGTGCTGAATAAGGTTTATGATTTAAATATAAGGGCTAAATACAAGTTTAACAACTTAATTGAAAGCCTAAACTATTTAGAAGATTACACCGAAAGTATTACATTAAACATAAATGCATTTACAGAGGCTATAGGCTTAAAAATGGCCATAATAACAATTGAAAGGCTAAGGTTGACAGTTAGGAGTAATAAAGACACGAATAGCTATAAACTTGCTGATGCTGAATTATACCAGGCTTTAAACGGTGTGTACACAGAAGAAGCGAAACAGGTTAGTATAGGCTTATACGGTCAATACAGGGAATCATTAGCATTGCTTATAAATGTATTGTTCCCTACTAAGTTACCTGATGGCGCAACTCTTAATCCAGATGGTACTGTTAAACTTGCACCGACACTAAAAGCCTTAAGGATATGGTAATTGAAAGGGATAACCCAAAAGGCATAGATAGCTTAATTGCTAAAATGCAAAGCGTAATAAATGAGCGTTTGTCATGGGCTAACCTAATATATATTTATCCGCGTTGTTACATTCAGTATAGAGATAACAATATTACAGTTGAGCATTATCTTAAAAACGGGGATTATGTAATGATTAACAATGCAGAACAGAACAAATGTTTTTTTGTGTTATTTGGAAATCAGCAGAAACAAACCGATGGATTATACAGTGCACAATTAGACCTTTATTTCGCATTGAACCTTAAGGAGATTTATCCCGATGTTTTATATCGTTGTGATGAAGATGTAAGGATGGATGTTTTAATGGTAATTGAGCGCTTTAGTTTGGGTTTAAATACTGTAAATGTAAATCAGGTAATTACCGGGATAGATAACGTGTACAGGGGCGTTTATTTCAATCGTGATGACGACACACAACCGCACCATTGCTTTAAGATTAGGTTAGATATAAAATACGATAAAGACGGCTATAATTGTTAGCCTTTAACTATTAAAAAAAATAAAACATTATGAGCGTAATAAACGAACTATGCGGAGTTGATGCAGCGCAACCGCGGAATACCGGCTCTAACAATGAATGTATTGAGGGCGTATTGAAGTTGCAATTTGCAGCCCGTACGGGTTTTTCTTTCCCTACATTAACCGCATTCAAAACCAAACAGGCATGGCTTGATGCTATTGAAGCAAAAGACATTATACCGCTATATACAGCGCGTGTAGTAACTAATGCAAATACGGATGCTGTGTTTTACACTACAGGGGATTACAGGTTTCAGACCGCGCCACCTGTTGAGGGTTTTACTTACGAATGCTATTTAGGGCTTTGCTCGCATGCAGCCTTAGATTCTATTCAGAACACAGATTACACGCAACTGTTTGACCTTAACAACGATGATTCATTCATTGGTGTATCACAGGAAGATGGAAGTGTAAGAGGTAGAAAAGCAACCATTAACGTAGGTATTCGCCAACGTCCGGTACTTGATAAACCCGCTACTACTTTAGTAACTGTTACTTATGCAGATTATAAAGACATCGTAAACAATGGTACAATTGTAAAAACTACTTTTGGATCTGACTTAAGGGGTATATTTGATATTGTACTTAACCAAGTTTCAGCAACTACAACTACAATACGCTTTACTGCTATTACGGATTGCGGCAACAGGCCGCTAACAACGCTTACGGCACCCGACGTAATTACACGTAATGCCGCAGGAGTTATCCAAACAGTAACATTTGTTGCTGCGGATGCAAATGGTGTTTACCAATTAAACGCAACTGCTGTTGCTGATGGGTGGACAGTAGAAGTTGATGGGGTAATTGTTATTGTTGATACAATGTATGAAGCTGATGGAGTGTTAACCATCAATGTTTGAACAGACGGAGGGGGAACCAACCCGTTCAGCAATGAGTTTGACGGTACTTTTGGTTAATGGCCTTTAGTGCCGATTAAATTAATAAAACACATATAATAATGACTAATACAGAATTGTTTACGCAGATAGATGCGGCAATAACAGATAAAACCGAGGCAGGGAGTATATCCCCTGCCGATATCGGGGATAATATGGGTGCAGTTGTTGATTATGTGGATCAGGAAATAGACTCACTAATATTTGTTTACAAAGCGGTACTGGTTCAAACAGGATCAGGTGCGATAACCACTAATGTAATAGCGAATACATTTCCAACATCCACGACATTTACATTTAGCGTTTTGTCAACAGGAACATATACAGTTAATGTGCCTGCAAATAGTAATCTAACACTAAGGGTTTCTAACAATGCTAATACCAAAAATGTAAAAACATCTGGTTTTATATTAAATAGTAATAGCGCACAGTTCAAGCAAATAGATTTGTCTGGAACTCCTGTTGATAGCTTTACTGATTTATATATAGAAATAAGACCTTTAAACCAATAAACTTAATCATGAGCAAAAGAACAGAAGAAAAGAAAGCAAGCCTAAAAGGTAGAAATATTTATCAGGGCATTGTGTTTGCCGAGGGTTATAATAAATCTGAAAAGGATTTTATTAAGGAATTTGAAGAAGTACATATCTTTGCTAACCTACAACCGGGGGCGCGTGAAATAGCATTAAAAGATGCTTATAAAGTAGCAACACATGGCAACACTAAACCAAGCGTTACAGAAAGCACAGGGGGTAAGTAAAGAATCTCTTATCTCCCAGTTTTTTGATGTTATACGTAGTTTAGAAAAAGAGTTTACCGATAAGAATAAAGAGCAGTTATTAAATGAAAAGATAGATATATACGGTAGCCCAATAGGTTACTATTCAAGGGCTACAGAGGCTATAAATCCAAGCAAAAAAGCAGGTACGCCATTTACTTTGTATGATACAGGGGATTTCTTTAAAGGCTTTTATATGGAAGTACAAAACCAAAGTGTAAAACTTTATTCCCGTGATAGTAAAACAAAGGATTTAGTAGGCTCACATCTTAGTAGGTACAGCACATTCTTATCAGGCGACATATTTGGTTTAACAGATAAAAATTTAAGGGAGGTAATTGAGCAATCAATCCTCCCTTTGTTCATTCAGGAAATAAGATTTAAATTAAGTATATGATTTACAAAACGCTCGACACTATACCCTATAAGCTTTTTATTAAAATAAGTCAGGAACATGATTACAGTTTACTTTGCTATGATAACGAGGTATTAACTGAAAGTGAGTTAATAGATTTATGGGATAGCATACACGCTGAATATTTATCTTTAAACCCATCGAGTGATGACAAACGGATATTAAAAATACATGCTGAAATATACCATTTTCAGGCAAAATACAATTATGTAATTATAGCGTGCAGGATATTATCATGGGACTACGATAAAGAAACTATTGACCAGTTAATTGAATACGGCTACTCAATAACACACGAAACGTTTTTAAGCGATTTAGAGCGGATTCAAAAAGAAGCGGAGGGTTTATTAGTGAAAGCTGATGCAATGGCAGATGATCTGCCTAAACAGGATGAAAACGAGGCTAAATATAGTGTTGACGATATGCTTGCAAGTTATAGTGTGTTTTTAGGTATGGATTTAGATTTTAACACTATTACAGCAAGCAAAGTATTATCATTAGGGAAGCAAATAGACCTTAAAATTAAGGCAAACCATAAACAATAGGCAAAATGGCACAAGATGGAATAATTACCAGGCAGGAGTTAATAACAGATGCCGCGCTTTATTGGGGGGATGATTACGTACTTAACTTAGAGAAAGCTAAAAAGGCACAGGAAGAATTAAAAGCATCTGCAAGGGAGTTAAATGCCGTTGTAGGTGCTTACCGTACAGATACAGCAACCAATCAAAACCTAATTGAGAATAAGCGTAAAGAGAAGGCCGCTACTGATGCAATAATCGTTTCATTAAGGGAACAAGAAGCAGTTATAGCCAGTTTAAAGGCGCAAATAGCTAATTTAACTGCTGAACAACGGATAAATAACGAAGTTTCAAGGGATAAATCAAGGATAGCTAATGAGGCTAAACAAGCTATTGAAGCCGAAAAGTTATCGCATTTAAGTAATACAAATGCATTAAAAGAAGAAACTAATGCTGTAATCGCTTCTGAAAAGGTTAAGCAGGAAAAGATTAAGACTGAAAAGTTAGAAGCACAACAGGCAGCACAAGTAGAACGCGCCACACGCGCACAAAAAGATGCTTATGGCGAAATGTCTGCTGAACTTAATAAATCATTTAGAGCTACCGCAAGCGTTGCTGTTGAATTATACCGATTAAGAGAAGCAGGAAAAGCAAATACACCTGAATTTGTTGATTTAACTAAAAGGTTTGGGGAACTAAGAACCGAAACATTAAAACTTGATACTGAATTAAAGAAAATCGATGCTTCATTAGGACGTAATCAACGTAATGTAGGTAAATATAAATTTGATGCTTTAGGAAACTCTATTCAACAGATATTAAGGGAAGCACCAAGTGCGGCTGTATCGCTTAATACGTTCTTTTTGGCAATATCTAATAACTTACCTGCATTTTTTGATAGCCTGACTACGATAAAAAGTGAATTAGCCGAAATTAAAAAGGTAGCAGAAGATTATACAGCATCCGTTGCCACTCAGACAGAAGCGCAGCAAGCCGCAGTACAAGTATCAAGCGACTTAGAAGAAAGCTTAGCAACACAAGTTGAATCTGTAATTGCAAGCATAGGCGCATCAAGAGAACAAGCCGCTGCTATTCGTGAAGAAGTATTAGCCCATTTAGAAGAAATAGAAACAACTGGGGTTGCTACTACAGAAACAGTTGCCAACACAGAAGCCACATTATTGAATGCCGGTGCTACTGTAGAGCAAGTTGCAGCCATACAGGGAGAGATAGCCGCTACAGGCAGGGCTAATATATCAAGGGCAGCAGCTACAGCATCATTAACCGCTGAAACATTAGCAGCTACAGAGGCAAACGCAGCATTAGCAGCACAACCAAGTATATTAGCGCGTGTAGGATCTTCTTTATTATCGGTTAATACATTCCTTACTTTAGGTGTAGTTGGATTAACTTTTTTTGGTGGACAAATAATTGAACTATTAGGCACGCTTGGGGATTTTGACGAAGCATTAACCGCTGTAGGGCGCGCACAACAAAAACTACTAAACACCTCAAATGATGCTCAAAAGGACTTTCAGAAGCAGGCAGACAACTTAAGGCAGTTACAAGGTATAGCTAAGAATGAGGCTTTAAGTACAGATGCCCGTAATGAGGCTGTTAAAAAACTAAGACAGCAATATTTTTATTACTACAAAGATTTAAGTAACGCTCAAATATTAAATAAGTCATATAGTAAAAGTGAGCAGGAACTTTTAAAAGCAATTGATGCCCGTACAAAGGCTTTATCCAAGCAAAAAGAAGTAGACAACATAAAGGACAGGATAATTGATATAAACGATGAGATTAAAGCAAGGGAGGGTTTTGCTGCCCCATTAGCCAAATTAAGAACTGAATTATCTGAATTACAAAAAATAGATGGTGTAAACCTAAATCTTACTAAAGAGCAAATAGACGCTAATATTGCACGTAGAAAAGAAATATCTACAGAGATTAAAGAGATATTACGTCAGCAAGGTCAAAGGCAGCTATATAACGAAGAATTAGAAGAAACCGACAAGAAGCAAAAGGCTATAAATGAAAGCTCTTTAAAACAGCTAAAAGACGAGGCTAATGGTTTACAGAAATTAGTTAAACCGGCACAGGAAGAAGTTAACCAATTACAAGCGGAATCTATATTACTTGATGCCAAAGAAGAGAAATCAAAAAAGGATAAGTATAAAACTATTAAAGATGAAGAAAACGCGTTATCTGATTTAATTATATTTCGTTTAAACCTTGTTAGGGAACAAAACGATGCTATTGTTGCTGATGAAAACCAAACAGAAGAAGAGCGTTATGATGCTGTATTGAGGTCTTCAAGGTTGCAGTTAGCAATAGCAGAAGAAGAAACTGTAAAAAAGCTTCGTAACATATCCCAGTACAATGATAAAGTAAGGGACTTAACAGATGAAGAAATACAGATACTTTCTAAAGGTGGTCAGATTAAACGCGCTTTAAATAATCAGGAATTATTAGCTGTTGAAGAATTACAAAAGAAGCGTGATGATATAAATAGGGCGGGAGAAAAAAGATATGATGATTTACTAGTTAGCTTGTTTGAAAAACGTTTACAAAGGCAGGATGAAGCAAATACTAAATTACTTAATGACGACCTTATAAGAGAAAATAAACGTTTCTCAAATGAAGAAGTAGGATTCAAAGACCGTGAAGCCGCTGTAGAAGCACATGAGCGTAATATATTCGACATTAAGAAAGGTTATGCTATAAGGGCATTAGAAACGCAGGTAGCATCATTTAAAGAATTGTTGTCGCGTACTGATTTAACAGACAAGGAACGTTTAGATTATGCTGCTAAACTATCTAATGCAGAAATAGCATTGTCAGATGCTAAAACAGCAACCGAACTTAAAAACCTTGTAAGTACAAGAGATGCAAATATTGCAGCGGCACAGTTTATTTTAGAAACATCACAAAACCTAAGTAATGAATTGGGTAATTTAGCCAATACTTTGTTTGAAAGGCGTATCAGTAAAATAGATGATGAGATACAGGATATACAAAACTACTACGATGAACAAACAAGGTTAGCGGGGGATGATGAAGAAAAAAAGAAATTAATAGAAGAAGAAAGTGCAAAAAGAACGGCTCAACTCGAACGTAAAAAACGCGAGGAACAACGTAAGCAAGCTATATTCAACAAAGCCTTTAACGTTGCGCAAGTATTACAACAAACGGCATTGGCTGTAATATCTACATTGGCTCAAGTTCCTAAATTTGACTTTGCTATTAGCGCAACCACTTTAGCGGCAATTGCAGCGGGTGTAGGTGCTGCACAATTAGCAAATGTATTAGCAACGCCTATACCTAAATACAAACATGGTAGGACGGGCGGTATTGAAGAAATGGCAATAGTTGGGGATGGTGGTGTACAAGAGATTATTGAGGGTAAAGATGGTAAAATACGCGTTACCCCAAATGTTCCTACATTGACTTTGCTTAAACAAGGGGATAGCGTACACAGCAGTAAACAAGCTTACAGGGATTACATGAGTAAAAACATGTTCTATAACCTTAACAACGATAACAGGCGTATACAAGGCTTTAATGAGCGTGATAAATCAATAAATAACGATAAGCTTAAACAAGATATTCAGGACTCTATAACCGACGGGTTTAAAAAGGCTAAAATTATTAATCAAATCAAAACCCATAAGTTTGACTTAAATCACGAACTTTGGGCAATGAACAATAAAAGATGGTAAATGAGTGCTAACCCTGCTTTTAAAGATAGAGTACGATATACCCTTTATAATGAAATAATGGGGTCTATTGTTGTACAAGAACCGGAAGGTTGGCAAACTGATGAAAAGGAGTTGACAAGGCATGAACAATACCACGGTATATTTCCTAAATTTTCTAATGCATTAAAGTTTCATGATGATGGTGCGGATTACATTAAACTTATTTATGATGTACAAGGTATAGAGGCTGATATAAGATTAACAAGGCAGACAGCCAATCCCCAAACTGATATTATGGAATTGGCTTATTTTGGTAACTTGGATTTAACTACTTATGAAATTGATAAAAAGGTAGTTTCAGTTAAATTTAATAACGCTGGATTTGAAAGTATATTAAAAGCCAGGGAAAGTGAAAAGGTAGAGGTTACGAGATTAACTACTATGGATGGAGCATCAATTGATCCATTAAGAATTGACACGGTTCAGTTAAATGGCAGGAATATACTTTTAGATTCAAGGTGGCAGACAGAATCAGGAAGATTTGGTAATACAGTATCAGCAGAGGTTTATGTAGCAGCGGGGTCAAGTCCAGGAGGCACAGACAGAGAGCAAGTTGTGGGAGTTCCAATAAAGTTAGTGGTTGAAAGCCATGAAAATGCACAATCTATAAGTGACCAAACAGTTACTGGCCCAAATCAAGGTACAACCGGTATTATGTTCTTTGCGAATAGTGATAGGGATAGACGTTTTAAGTTAAAATTAGATATGTCTTTCTTAACTAACGTTACCCAAAAAGATGATTCTGAAAACGAATACTACATATTGTACATAACTAAGTATAGCAATGGTACGGATTATAACGTAGCGGAACGATATAATCTATTTGATACTACATCTATGGGCGGGATATCATCATTAGGAGGTGCTGTATATGGAACACCCCCGGGATTTTGGAATATAGATTACGAAAATGAATTTGAATTATTACAAGGTCAAAGTCTATCGTTACAGTTTTTTGTACATGCAAAGCTTGGTGGCACGTTAAGTGATGGCAATCTAAGAATTAACGCATTCGGTATTGATGCGCGTATGAATATTGTAGAAGATAGTTTTTTTGAACCATCCCAATCTAAGTTTATATTAGCCTATGAATTAGCAAACAGGTTAATTCATATAATGACTGGTAAAAACAGGGTGTTTAAATCAACTATATTTGGCAGAACTGATATAGGATATGAGGAAGATGGTAAAGCCTCATTAAATGGTTATAGTCATGGATTTTGGGTAAGAAAATTTGATGAATTGCCTTTATCAACACCTAACAATATAAATTCTTTCAAGCCATTAACTACATCATGGAAAGAGTTTATTTCAAGTAATGAAGCTATATGGAATATAGGCTTAGGAATAGAGCAGAATGGCTACAGTGAGACAATAGTAGTTGAGGACAAAAGGTATTTTTATGATAATAATGTTAGGATAAGACTGCCTAATCAGGTAAGTGATGTTAAACGAAGTGTTGCGCCTAATTACTATTATAGCGGAATAGATATAGGTTATGCAAAAGGAGGCGATTACAGCGAGGCTATGGGGCTTGACGAATACAATACACGCTCAACATTTACAACATTCATCAAAAGGCTTAAAAACACGTTTAGCGAGATTTCAGATTACCGTGCTGATAGTTACGGTAAAGAGTTTGCAAGGCGTAAACCGTATTCATTGTTTCCAACACAAGATACAGGTTATGACAATGACATATTTGTGCAAGACCTTAAAAGGAGTACTTTTGATAACGGAAGTAATACAGAGCCTCAATATATATTTGAAGAAAGGAAATGGCAAGATGATTTTGAGCAACCCCCTACGGGGGTTTATAGTCCTGAAACAGCAACCAACTTAAGGCTATCACCTTTTAACATGTTATTAAGGCATGGTTGGGAAATAGCATCAGGATTAAAAAAATATTCAAATGAATTTGTAAGATATGCAAGCAGTGTAGCAAATAGCGAATTAGTTACAAAGTTAATTGGAGGAACAGAAAGGGCAGAAAATGGTAATATCCAGAACAGCCAATTAGAACGACCAAGGTATTTACCTGAAACAATAGACTTTACGCATGCTATAACACCTGAAATAATGAGACAAATTGAGGGATATACAATAGTAAATAATAAAAGAAAGCCGAATATATATGGGCTGGTTGAATTTATAGATGAAAACAACGATATAAAAAAAGGGTATTTTTTAAATCTAAAGCCTAACGAGGGTAAGTTTAAATTGCTAATAGCAAATAGATAAAAAAAATGGCAATAAATCAAGTAATAATAACATTCAATGAAGATGTGCCTGTAAACGGCTCTATTCGTGTGTTTATAGGAGATAATGGTGTGTTTTTGCACTTAGCAAGGACAGTAAGGACAGGTAGGAACGAATTTACCGCCGCCAATTCCATAAGTACAGGACAAAATACAGCGCGCAATTATGCATCCGCATTTCAGTTAGATTTGCCATATCCTGATGGGTATAGCGTAACATTTAATGATAACTCGGTTACAATAACAACATTCTATGATTTCATTGAATTTACAGGAGTGCAATGTTTAAAGTTAGAGGGAAATCCTGTTTTAACTGATTACGATGTGCAATTTAATGAAATAATTATACAGCCTCCTTTTGCATTTACAAGCGTTAATTATAATCCTGTAAACAGCAATAGGTGTGGCATGGTTCTTATGGCCGTTGTTACAAATCAGAATATGTCTGCTATTATTTTACCTGTTCAAGTAACAGGGTTAACTTCAAATACATTTAATATTAGCTTAGCTCGTGGCACATCGGGAGTATTATCTGTTTCAGGAGGCGATCCAAATACAATAATAGGTCAAAATTATAGAACACCTGACTTATTAAACCCTGCCAATTTCAATGTGCAGGTTAATAACAGCCCGAATGGAGCAACTTTGATAGTAAATTATCAAGAACCATTTGGATTACAATTACAGTTTAGTTTAGATGGAATAAATTATCAATTTGAGAATACTTTTGTTGGCATTTCGCCAGGCGATTATACTCTTTATATAAAAGACCAATTTGGATGTATAAAAACATTGGCATTTACTGTTGATGAAATACAAAGTACACGGCTGCCTTACTTTTACATATCTAAAAGCAATAGCTTTAGGTTTGCTAATAGAATAAGTTTCAGTGATGCAGGTAATTACCGTAACGATGAAAATACACTAAGTTGTGAAGTAAATGTTAGATTGCCTTATAAAGAGATACAGCAATTTCAGACCGCTGATATAATTACAACTCAATTTAAGTCAAATTACAATGAAAACCTTGCTTATGTAATCTTATCGAATGGCACAGAAATACAAATACCTGTATTCTTAAAATCCAATAATATCGGGGTAACTGATAGTAGGGATGCAATTAAGGTTAATTTAGGAAACAATAAAACAGGTATATACTTTCAGTCAGGAAACATTTATGATTACAACACAGGGTCTATAATTGAGCCTTATGCGCTTAATGGAACTTTGCCTCAATGGGCATCATTTGGAAATTACTTTCAAATAGATGGCGCATGGTACTTAATTGACGATATTATTTATGATGATACTTTACAGGCTGATGTTATAGTAATAGATGCACCGTATATAGGCGCACCAATGAACGTTATTGCCGGTGCTGTTTACGATCTATTTAATTATGAGGTTTACGAATTTACAATTGACCTTGTAGATTACCAAAACCAAAACATAAGGGTTAGAATAAACAATAATGATACTACATTTGGTAACTTAACTCACATAAGTGAATTAATAAATGTACAGGTTAGGCAATTAGGAACTGTTGAGATAAGATACTCAAACCCTGATAATACAGATATATTTTACAGCACAGGGATAACTAACTTAATACGATTGCCTATCGATAGAGTGTCGGCTGTATCTAACCAAGATATTGAAACATACAATACTGATACATCTGTAGTTCTACTTAATTCTGATGTTTACGAAATGGATAAATTTACTTTCCTGCCTGTTACAAAAGAAATAATGAGAAAGTTGGTACAGGCATTAAGCCACAAGACACTACAAATGGATGGTGTTTATTATGTGAGCAATTCTCCCGCTGAATTCGATGTAGCAATGGGCGAAACAAATTTATATGTTGTGAGCGCAAACCTTGTTAAGACAGGCGGTGTATTCTCATCAAATTCAGGAAGTATAAACGATATTACAGATAGCACAAACATTGAAGTACCAGGACTAATAGATATTGGCGATGGTTCATTTATAGAATATCAATAAAATAAATTAAGATGAGCCAATATACAATCATATTACAGAGTTTAAACAGGATAAACACATATTTAAATCAAATACGTTCAAACAGCAAGCGTATAGATGAATTACCTTTGTTCGTATCGGGTAGTAAATATGTAGCCGTATGGAATCCCACTACACAAAGAACAGAAAAGCATCTGTTGGTAGAAAGCGGTGGGGGTTCGAGTTCAGGAAGTGGGCATATTGTTTTACCGGCGGAAGATGGTGTAATACAAAACGATAATTTAATTGATGCAGTTTCAATTGATGCAATTATAACAGCTAATCAGATTTTTAATGACTTTTCGGAATTGCCTAACTTTGCCTTTGATAGTGAAACAGGAACTATATCGGGTTATGACTATGGCAGTAGTTCCAATGTAATATTCTTTACTAAAATTTAAATTTATCTATATGAAAAAAAGACTTTTATTATTTTTAATGGTTATTGTATCGTTTACTGCAACATCGCAAGTTAATGGCACATTAGCCCCAAGCGGTACAGCATCGCAAGGAACAAGGTTTAAAGCGGGTATACAGTCAGACAGCTTATTAATCTTACCTGTTAGGAAAACAAATACGCTATACCCTAACCTACCTTTAAAAGGGCGTATACAATATAACTCTACTAATAACAGAGTTGAGTATAACAACGGAACATCTTGGAATACGTTAAGCGATGGGAGCGATAACCACACAGGTTTATTTATAAACTATACCGCGCAGTTTAATACTACTGTAGGCAATATACAAACCTTTATAAATAACAATTCTCGTACTCCATCAGGTTCGTTTACTGTTACTGAAACTACAAAGCCTGTTTACATTCAGGTTACAGAGAACTTAATTAATGGCAATGGCAGGCGATTAGTATATGCTTTTATAGGAGGTACTGGCACATGGGGTAATAGTGGTTTTGGTGGTTCAGGTACAGCTACAACGGCTTCAATGTTTAAGCTTTTAAGTAGTACACCCACAACCGTACAAGATGTAAGTAACGACCCTAATACGCAAACCATATCTTTAGGGTCATTACCTACAGGCGATTATGTTACAGCGGCAAATTCTGTAAGTCGTGATTTATCTAACCCTGAATTGGTATATTATTTTAGCTATACACAGGATGGTGTTTTATACTTAGTTCAATTCATAGGTTCTAACGGGGTTTATGGCGGTTCAGGTACTCAATTAGTATCAGGGGATTTTGCAGCAGCTACAAATAGCGGTGTTACGCCTGAACAGGGATTAGAAAGTGTTTTAACTAATAGTAATCACACGGGTAACAATAACGACATTATTTTTGATAATGAAAGAGCTGCTATATTTAAAGGTGGCAACGAAGGAACACAAGCTTTTTTTGCTTTCAACGATAATTTTAATTTAACATCTACAGACCCAACGTTTCAGGTTAACGGTAAATGGTCGCCTTTAACTGTATTAGGTGTTGAAGCTGATGTAAATGGAAATATTGACCCTACACTTGCATTAAGCGGTCAGTTTATACCTTTATCAGGAACTACAGAGGGTAATTCTGTAACAGGTACTGTTGAATTTTCAGATGCAGCAAATGGATATTCAGGAAGTATAAGCCCAAACTCACAAATATTAACATCCGGTGTAGGTACTTTTATTAACGTAGTTAACCCAACTCAAATATTTTCAGGAGCCGATGGAGCCAATGCTGAAAGTTTTGGCACAAGAATTTTAAATACAGGAGATGGAAATCCACAAGTAAGATCCGCTATACACGGCTCAAACTCAACAGAGGTTTACTCTTATGTAGATAATGATGTTGCTGAAATAGGACTTAATGGAGTTAATGATTACGGTAAGTTTTTAGCGAGTCAAGATGAATTATCTACAGAATTAAAGGGTAGTGTAAAAAACGATGCTGATGGTGGCGTCTACAATCACACAACGACTTTAAAATATCCTGAAAGAACAGATTACACAGGCGCAGGCGATTTTGTAGCTAAGTTACAGGCTAAAACAGGAACTTTAGCTTTGCTTAGTGATATTACAGGCGGTGGAATAACAGTACCTACAAACCTAACTTACACAGCATCCCCTACAGGCGGGACGGTTAACAGTAGTACAGGTACAGGTGCTATTATACCACCCGCTAATACTACAGATTCAGGTTTATTTTTACCTGATGAAAAAGCAAAATTAGCCTCTTATCCTAATGTATTTAATACGGATAACGTACCCGAAACAACTACAAACAAATATGTTTCTACAGCAGCTGTATTACCGACAATAGCATCAGGCAAAATAGGATATAACACTACTTTTTCTACAGTTCCAAATGCTGCAAATGCTTTAGTGTGGAATAAGGGATATTTTGTTTCGGATGGTGTAAAAAACATACCTCTTGGATTAGATACACGTTTAGTCTCAAGCCTGAACGCTATAGGAGATAGTTTTACTAACAATTTTAATCTTACTGCTAATGACGGTTATTTAAACAAGGTTGGAAATTTTAGGGGGTGGGCTATAACGAATAGCGGCACAAACGGTGCAACTGTAGCAACAAAGTATAAAGGATTATATAGCCCTTTGAATGCGGAGGTAGGAATTGTAGCTTTAGGAATAAATGATGTTAGGCAATACGGCACAGCGGGAATACCCGCTTACATAAATATGATGACAGGGTTGCTTACATCATTTAATAGCAGCGAAGCTGTGAAAGGCCAGGCATGGACTAAAACAACACCTGCTGATTGGACTACATCAAACGTATTTTTTGATACTACAACAGGAAGTCAGACAAATGTTAATAATAGCCCTGCGAATTTTACAACAACAGGAGATGTAATATTTGTTACTGTTGCATATGAAGTTTCAGGAACAACAAATTACACTATAACTATTGACGGTGTAAGTCAGGGTTCTTTTGTTGCAAATTCTACAGCTTTAGTTGGCTATCCTACACCTACAGGAACATCAGATACAAATTATTATCCATTTACACATAGATTTGGAGGTCTTACAAGAGGTTTACATACGGTTACAATAACAAAAACAGGCGGTACTGCATTAAGGCTTATTGGTGGGTTGGGTAATGGAAAGCTTAAAATACCTTACGGCAATAGAGGGTTAGCTATTTATGTTAATTCAGCAGCGCACATGAACTCTACAGGCTATACAACTTATCCCGGGAACATTGCAGGCTTAAATGATGCAATGGTTGATGCTCAAAATAGTGCCTTATTTGATTTGTGTACAACATTAGCAAAAGACGGGTTTCAAATTCAGTATGTTGATGTTAATAAATATTATGACCCAAATCTATCGGGTAACGTAATGGCAGATGGTTTACATCCTACAGGACAGGGATACACATATATATTTAATGCCGACGCTACTGCTATGGCAGCCTATAATTTGGTAGACAGGCAGCTTATACAGGCTGTTGTTAAAGGTATAGGAGAAATGAGCCCTGCAATATCAGGAAAGGTTAGTAAGACAGGAGATACTATGACAGGTACATTACAATTCGACCCTGTAGTTACTAACCCTTTTCTATATTACTCTAACTTTATTGATGCCGCAAATTATGCAAGGCTTAATGTAACGCGAAGTGGCAATGATTTTAGTTTATTAGCAGGGTCGTTAGGTAGTCCTGTAGCCCCAAACTTTACGATAGGTAGTAGCGGTGGCAGGATTATGTTTAACGGTGCTAACTCTTTAATTAACGTTACGGGTTCTTTTTTAGGTTTATCCGCTCCTTTTTTTCCTGGAATGTCCGCTCCAAGCGCAACGACACCTATGGTTTACGGGGCAAATTTAAATGGTATAAATAGCAATGGATTCTTTGCAGCACACACTTTTAGATATAAATCAACAGCAACGGGCACAGGTGGTTCTGAATCTTTAAGTGTTATATTTGAAAATGTAGGTACAGGTACGGGTAAACATTATTTAACAACATGGAAAACATTATCGGGGGGCACAACAACTTTAAAAGCAGGTGTTTTAGATACTGGTCAAATAGAAATACCCGCGGGTACACAGCCGGAGCATGCAGCAAATGTGGGGCAAGTCCAAACGGCTGTATTTAATAAAAGCGAAAGATTCGTTACAGCATCAACTACGTTAACAACTTCTGATTATTATGTTGGGCTTACGAGTGGAACGGCAAATTTTACGTTTCCTACAGGGTTAACTACTAACATGGAATTTGTTATAAAAAATAAAGGAGCAGGTATATTGACAGCTATCGGCACTTTTGATGGAGTGGTTAACAAAACATTCTCAACACAGGGTTCAGGTATGCGGGTTATTTGGAATGGGGCATCATACGATATTATCGGATTATTTTAATTTAAACACTATAAACAAAATGAAAGAAACTTTAAAAGGTACAGGAAACAAAATCATGTTGCTATCAGCTTTATTAGGCTTAGGCGTAATGTTATCAATTATGTTTGCCGCCAGTAATCCTGTTGTGGGGATTCCGATAACAAGAAGCGGGGTTACTGATGCTACAGGAACATATGCCTTTACATTCCAAAACCCTTATACGGTTGCACCAAATGTACAGGCATCTATAACTAACCAGGCTAACGCTAATCAATCAATACGTGTTACAAGCGTTACTGCATCTGGATATACCATAAACGTATATCAACGTAATGTTGTAACTTTGTTGGGCGTTGAGGTTTTACTTGGTGCGGTCGTACCGGTGCAGGGAGCAACGGTTGATGTATTAGTAACAGCAAAAGAATAAATATTATGAGCAATTTCATTAAAAAACAGTATTACA
>Ga0247814_10000208_pt1 | contig 53671 bp, 45 predicted proteins | sample UWRJL179409R1_FD_179947 | JGI IMG/M metagenome (GOLD analysis project Ga0247814, IMG submission 179947) | Plant litter microbial communities from Arlington Agricultural Research Station in Wisconsin, United States - UWRJ-L179-409R-1 | ecosystem: Environmental > Terrestrial > Plant litter >... | reverse complement strand
GCCTTTGCCCTTGGCCACCATGGCGGCGTCCTCGGCCAGCACGCCAACCGCTTTGTTCAAGTCAACGGGTGCCGGACACAGCTCAAACTTGCCCGCTTCGGCCTTGGAGAAATCGAGGATGTCGTTCACCCGGTTCATCAGGCGCAGCGCGTTGCGTTGGGCGCGGTCGATTTGCACACGCCAGTCCGGCGGCGGGAGGGTCGCCGTCGAGAGCTGCTCCAGGGGGGCGAGAATGAGAGTCAGAGGGGTGCGCAGTTCGTGGCTGACCGTGGCAACGAAATCGCTCTTTGCCTGGTTCGCCGTCTCGGCCTGATTGCGTGCCTGAATAAGTTCGACGGCCTGCGCCTCCAGCACCTCGGTCTGCTGGTGCAGCGCGTCGGTCCGTTCGGCGACCATTCTTTCCAGAGAGGCCTGCACTTGCTGTCGTTCGGCTTCGGCCTCGGCTTCTAACACCCGGATGCGTAGGGCATTCTCCTGGAACACCCGTACGGCGCGGGTCATGATCCCGATCTCGTCGCCGCGTCCGGCGCTGGCGATCTCGGTGGTCAGGTCGCCGGCCGCAAGCCGGCGCATCGCCGAGGCCAAGGCCACGATGGGCTGCGCGATAAATCGCGAGGTGCTCCAGGCGATGGCTCCGGCCAGCAGGATGGCGATGCTACCGGCGATCACCGTGGCAAGCATGCCGCGATCATTGTGGGCCAGGGCATCGGAGCGCGCTTCTCCAGCAAAGCGTGCAACCAACAGACCGGCGCTGCGCGCCTCGTTGCGAACCTGGTCGCGCGCGTCGCTCAATGAGTTGCTCGCCTGATGGAACCGGGCGAATGCCGCCCGGTAGCCGACAATCTGATCGCTGACCGTCAAAGGCGTAGCCTTGGCTTGCAGCCCCACGGTTGAAGGGAGAACGCGAGCGAGACGGGAGAGCTCGTCCAGGATAGCGCCGACCGAGCTGGCGACTTCGGCCGACGGCGACAGGCGAAACGACAAGGTCTGTGCCTCCAGGGTGGCCACGCGCTCGGCGAAACGCTTGGACAACGCAGCTGCATTGCGCAGCAAACCGGTTGCGGCCTGAATGTCGTTTGCGTCATGGGCAACGTGCTCGTCCACTTCACCCAACATTACCTCGAGGCGCTCGACCAGATCCCCGACGGCGGCGAGATGCCGCAAAGCCTCGTCTCCCCGAAGCCTGGGCGCCTCGCCAAGGTGCTCGACCGCCAGGCTGGCAGCAGCGACCGCCGTCGCCAACTGGTCCAGGATCTCTCCCTCCTGCGGCGTCCCCATCATCTCACGCAATTGCTCGACCACGGGCGGGAGTGCCGCGCAGGCGTTGCGGGCTGCAGTGGCGGCCGAATCATCGCCGGTCACCAGCATCCTGGCCACATTGGCGGTGATGATCCGTTCGCCGTTGCGCAGGATATCCAGAATGCGATGAGCGCTTTCGATGTCGCTCACCCGCGTCTGGTGGTCAGCGGCGCGGGAATCAACACCCTTCAGCCCTTCGGCGATACCCTGTTCGACGAGGATCGTCGCCTCTCGCATCCGGCCGTAGTGGGATGTCATGTTCTCCGTTTCGCCATCCATGGTCAGGGTCGCCGCCCGCAAGGCGGCGATCGCCCCGGCGAGCCTATCAAGGCTGCCTTTGAGCGATTCCGCCTCAGCCACCGGAATGGCGCTGAGGCCCGCGATAGCCGTCGCCACCATGCCTTCGGCCTGCGAAAGGCTTTCCTGATCGCGGGTGGCGATGAAGTTTTCCACTCGCCCGGTGGCCCCGTTGACCGACGCCAGAATTTCCGCGGAATGGCTGGCCGAATCCACAGCACGTACCATGCCGCGCAAGCCATAGAGGTTCACTAGCGAGACCGCCAGCATCAGGAACACCAGTGCGGCGACCGCCAGGCCAATTTTGACGGCAATGGGCCTGTCCCTGACGGGTTTGAATGTCAACATGGCGCCTCGCATCCTCGCCCGCCGCTACTGCTTCAAAATCTCCGGCAAAGGCGTCGGCGGCGCCGTGTTATTGATGGCCGCGTCGATCATCGCCACCACGGAAGCCTGGCTGTATATAGGATTGGCGGCGCCGCCCACGGGCATAGTGGCGAGCCAGGCGTCCAGGTCTTTCGCATCGATGCGTACCAGCGGTACCTCGACGAACTTCGGCACCTGTTTGCCCGCGAGAACCTGCTGGGCCACCCAGAAACCCACCTGGGAGACGCTCGGGGAGGCGGAGACCGAGACAGTCTCGTAGCCATTGGCATCGCGCTCCTGTTTCCACAGGGCAAGTTCGTCCTGACGGTTGCCCATCACGATGATCGGCAACGGGCGCCCCGCCGCCTTGAACGCCATGGCCGCGCCATAACCGTCGCCCCCCTGAGTCGCGACGGCATCAATGCTGGGCAGCGACGGCAGCGCCAGCGCCACCTCCTTGCGTGCGACGGAAGCCGTCCAGTTTCCGTACACGGTCTTGACGAACTTCAAGCCCGGATAGTCGCTCGCGGCTTTGCGAATGCCGTCGCTGATGTTTTTATCGGTGGCATCGCCGGCAATGCCGCGGATCTCTAGCAGCGTTCCGTTCCCCTTGAGGCGCTCGGCGACATAATCCATTTCCACGCGGCCCATGGCGGACCAATTGTAGTCCACGGTATAGACGCAGCTTTCGCTGACCAGGCTGGCCATGACGACCACCACGATGCCAGCGTTGCAGGCATCGCGGATCACCCCGTTGAGGGCTGTGTCGGACGCGGCCAGGATGACGATCGCGTTGACGCCTTTGACGATCATGTCCTGGATATGGGCCGCCTGTTCCGACGCCGAGTTATTGGCGCTGACCACCGGAGCCTCCCGGATCAAGCCATCCTTTTGCGCCTGGACCGCGATCTCCTGCCAGTTGCGCACCATCACCTTGCGGAAATCGCTGCCCGCGTAGGAGTTGCTGAAGGCAATGCTCTGATTTGCGGTGGGGCCACCGGCGGCAGCCTGGGCTGGATTGGCAGCGACCATCGCCATCGCGGTCACGCAGCCGGCGAAGTGCCAGAAGATGTGGGGGATCGGTTTAGTGTTCATGCTGTTCTCCATCGTGCTTGGGATTGACTAGCAGTAATCCACCTGCACCTGCCGACAGCCTGGATCGACTGGCCAACGACGCGGCCGACAATTGAAACCAGCACATTGCCTGCATTGGCACTGAGCATAGTATCAAAGTGCCCTCTTCGCGCGAAGCCATGAAGGATTTCGGTCAACTGAGCGACCCACCAGGTCACACCGTAGCGCTCGTTATCGTTTTAGCGAGAAGTCAGCGCCCAGTAACTCGGCGGGAAAATGCCCTGCTAGCTGGGGCATTAGTGTTCTGAAAACGTAGTGATTCAACGATGGTCGCCAGACCAGCTTGCATAATCACCGCTAAAGCGTATCGAAGACAGCTTTAGTGGGAAGCTGTCGGATATTCACGGGCTTTGCAGATCAGCAACGGACAACGCGCTCATTTTGCGGTGTGCAGTACCTGTGCTTCTGGCATCGCTGAAGAGTGGTGGTTGAGAATTTTCCACTGCCCGTCAACTTGTTCGTAGACGAAGGTGTAGCGCGCCTGTACTTGACGGGTCTTTGCGTTGGCGTCGGTCAGCGTGAACGTATAGACGCCACTGTCCATGGCGACATTGGCGCCCAGTTGATGGATTTCGCGGTAGTTGATCTGGCCCGCCGGTTTCATCGGCAGGAAGTGATCGAAGTAGTCCTTGATCTCCGCTGGCGTGGTGCGCACCTGATTGGACACCGTAGGCTGGAGCACGGCGTTCGGGGCGTAGAGGTCCACGACGGTTTGCGCATTGCCGGTCTTCAGGGCGCTGTTCCAGCGGTCAAACAAACCGGCAATCTCTCGGTCCTTCACGTTGGCCGGGGTTTGGGCTACGCCGCGGTAAACGTACGGGGCGGTCTCTGCTGCTTGTACAAACGAGGCGCCAAGGGCAAAACACAGGGCGATGGCCGGGATTTTCAGTTTCATTGCGATATTCCATGGGTGGTTGGTGAGCCCACTTTGCCAACTCGCCAGCCAGCCGACATCGGCCAATCAGAGTCATTTACCTATGCCATTTGGCAGATGGCGCTCAAGCCCGTTAACAAGGTTTAATGACCTCCCCCTGCGCCCGCGGGCCTGCCTCAACGCCGGAGCCTGACCATGCAACGCCCTCCTCACGACCCCGGCAGCGCCCTGGCCATCCGCACTCAATATCGACAATCCGAGAGTCGTGCGGCGCGCCTGCGGCTGTTGGTGGACACCGGGCAGGAGTTGACCCAACTGGCCCCTGACGCCATGCGCGAGCGCGTGTTGGCGCGGGCGTGCGCCTTCCTCGCGATGGACCATGGGTTGCTGCTGGAATGGGACGCCGAGGGGCGCGTCAGTACCACCGCCCGGCATGGCAGTCGTGATCGACTGAGCAGCCTCGATACGGTCGCCGACTGTGCCATGCGCACGCCATGTTGGCAGGAGCGTCCGGAGGAAACCCTGCCCTGCGTGCTGCGGGTTCCGCTGCGCGGCGGCGACGGCAATGCCTTTGGCGCCCTGGTTCTGGCCAACAGCGTCAGCCTGAGGACGCCAGACAACGAAGACAGCGAATCGCTGCAACTGCTCGCCACCCTGCTGGCCGCGCACCTTGAAAACGATCGATTGCTGATGGCGCTCAAGGCCCGGGATCGGACCCTGTCGGACCTGGTCAATCGACTGTTCCGCGCCCAGGAAGACGAGCGTAAACGCGTGGCCTACGACCTGCACGATGGCCTCGCGCAAACCCTCGCTGGACTGCATCAGCGTTTGCAAGGTTTCGCCGGGAGCTGCCCTCCACTGCCGGACGCCCTTGGGGCGAACTTGCAGGCGATTCTGGCGCTGGCCCAACACTCTGTGGGCGAGAGCCGGCAGCTGATCGGCGGCTTGCGCCCCACGGTACTCGACGATTTCGGATTGCTGAAGGCCGTCGACAAAGAGGCCGATCGGCTGCGTGACGCCGGGATCAGCGTGCAGTGGCTTGCACGTTGCGAGGCGCGCTTTCCCAGCCAGGTTGAGATCGCGTTGTTCAGGATCGCTCAGGAAGCAGTGAACAACACCCTCAAACATGCCCGGGCGAGCCAGGTACAGCTGACGCTGGAGTTGCACGAAGACCATGCCTTGCTGCGGGTGGCCGATAACGGCAAAGGCTTTGCCCTGGTACAACCGCTCGACACCGATGGCACTCGGCACCTGGGCCTGGCCACCATGCAGGAACGCGCCAGCATGCTGGGTGGAAGCCTCACCTGCACCAGCGCAATCGACGGCGGCACTCAACTGTATGCCCGCGTGCCAACCCACCTGAATGGAACACCTCAATGACCCAAGCCTTCCGTCTGGTGCTGGCCGACGACCATGAAGTCACGCGTACCGGTTTCGTCGCGCTGCTGGCGGGTCATCCACAATTTGAAGTAGTCGGCCAGGCCTGCGATGGTCAGGAAGCGGTGGATCTGTGCGAACAGTTGCTTCCGGACATCGTCATCCTCGATATTCGCATGCCGGGGCTCAATGGTCTGGACGCGGCACGGATTCTTCAGCAACGCCTGCCGGCGCTGAAAGTGGTGATCTTCACCATGGACGACAGTCCCGATCACCTGGAAGCGGCAATGAATGCTGGCGCCATGGGGTATCTACTCAAGGACGCCAGCCGCAGTGAAGTGATCGACGCCTTGCAGCGGGTCGCCGCCGGTGAAGAGGCCCTCAATAGCACGGTCAGCGCCCGCCTGCTGCGGCGCATGACCCAACGCAACACCTGCGGCGCCACACCCGCCGAAAACCTCACGGCTCGGGAACGCCAAGTGCTTGGACTGGTGGCGGCCGGCATGGGTAATCGTGAAATCGGCGAGAAACTGGGCATCACCACCGGCACGGCAAAAACCCACGTCGAACGGGTCATCGGCAAACTCGGGGCTGCGGATCGAACCCAGGCGGCGGTCCGTGGCATTGCCCTGGGCCTGGTGACTCAACCATGAGGGTGTCTAACGCCAGACGCTGGGCCGACCTGCCACTACGGAGCAAGGCCTTGGTGGTGATTTCACTGCCCCTGGTGGTCCTGCTGCTGTCTCTGGTGTTGATTTATATCGCCGAACGCCAGACCGCCCGCGCCGAAGAAGACGTACGCCGGGTATTGTTGGTCCAAGGCGATATCCAGACCGTGCACACCTTGCTCGCCGAAGCCGCCGCCAGTGTGCGCGGTTATCTGCTGACACGGCGGGAAGACTTCCTGCCGGGCTACCTGAACGCCAAGCCCCTGATCGAATCGGCCCTGCGCCGTCTCGACAGCAACGTTCGTGATGAACGGGTGCGTGCACAACTCATCGCCATCACGCCGCTGATCAACACCAGAGTCGATGGTCTGGAGGAACTGCTGAGTGATCGCCAGACAAACCCCGAGACGTTCACCACCATCCTGATCAACAACAAACACGTCCTCGACGAATTACGCGAGCACATCAGCACCATGCTCACCCTGGAAGACACATTACTTGCCGAGCGTACTGCGGCGGCGTCCGCGACTCGCCAGCGGTTGCTGCTTTCAACGCTGCTGGCCGCCCTCTGCGGGTTGTTTGGCGCCATCGTTGCGGTGCTGTTTTTGTCCAAGGGCATCGTCGCCCGGGTGCAGCAAGTCCAAGGCAACGCCCAACGCCTGGCCCTTGGTCAGCCGTTGCTGCCGCAGCCGCCAGAGCAAGATGAGATTGGCCAGTTGGGCACGCGCCTGGTGGAGGCTGGCATTCTGCTGGCCGAGCGCGAGCGAGCGTTGCGCGACAATGAAGAGCGCTTGCGACTGATCATCGACGGCGTGAAGGACTACGGGATCTTCGCCCTCGACACCCAGGGTAAAGTCACCAGTTGGAACGCTGGCGCCGAGCGGATCAAGGGCTACACCGAACAGGAAATCATCGGCCAGCACTTTTCCGTGTTTTACCTGACGCAAGAGTGCCCGCAACATCCCGAGATGGCCCTGCGTGAAGCCATGCGCGACGGGCACTACATGGAAGAAGCCTGGCGTTGCCGCAAGGATGGCAGCCGCTTTTGGGCCAGCGTGGTGATCACCGCTCAATACGACAGCAGCGGTGCGTTACGCGGTTTCTCGAAGATCACCCGGGACATTACCGACCGCCGTGCGGCCGAGATTGCCCTGCGCACCGCCCGCGAAGAAGCCGAGCGCGCCAGTCGGGCCAAAAGCGAATTTTTGTCGCGCATGAGCCACGAACTGCGCACACCGCTGAACTCGATTCTGGGCTTTGCGCAACTGTTGGACATGGACTCACTACCAGAACAAAAGACCCAGATTGGCCATATCCTGCGCGCCGGCCAGCACTTGCTGACGCTGATCAACGAAGTGCTGGACATTGCCAAGATCGAAGCCGGACGCCTGCCGCTGAACATCGAATCGGTGCCGTTGGCAATTGCGCTGCAAGAAGCCTTGACACTGGTCTCGCCGATGGCTGCAGAGGCTGGCATCCATCTGGAGTCATTACCGACGCTGGACGCTGACAACGGGATCGTCGCTGATCGACAACGCCTGACCCAGGTGCTCTTGAACCTGCTGTCCAACGCCATCAAGTACAACCGGCCCGAGGGTCAGGTGCGCATAGAGGTCAAGGTTGATCAACAACGGACTGCCGTGTCAGTGTGCGATACCGGCAAGGGCATTGCCGCTGATCGACTGAACCAGCTTTTCAAGCCGTTCGAGCGACTTGAGACGAATCCGAACGTTGAAGGCAGTGGCCTCGGCCTGGCGCTGAGCAAGAGCCTTCTGGAAATGATGAACGGCAGCCTGACCGTGCAAAGCCAACCTGGCGCTGGCTCAAGATTTACGTTGGAACTGCCTTTTGTGCGCCTGCAGCAACCCGCCGGGCCCGTTGCTGCGCCCATCGACGCCCTGGCGCTGATCCCCGGTGCCAAGGTCCGGGGCAAGCTGTTATGCATCGAAGACAACCTCTCCAGCCTTGCCCTCATCGAAACCTTGCTGCAACAGCGACCCGGAATAAAACTGCTTTCGAGCATGCAAGGGCAATTGGGCCTGGACCTGGCCGCACAACACGCACCGCAACTGATTCTGCTGGACGTTTCCCTGCCGGACATCGAAGGGCTCAATGTCCTGCAGCGCTTGCGCCAGTCCGCGTTCACCCGTACCACGCCGGTGTTGATGATCACCGCAGACGCCAGTGACCTCACAGGCCAGACCTTGCGCAAGGCTGGCGCGACGGCCGTGCTGACCAAACCCATTCACGTTCCTTCGTTCCTCGCCTACCTCGATCAATACTTTCCGGAGCCAATGTGAACACTGACCTGCGTATTTTGATCATTGACGACCAACGCCCCAATCTCGAACTGGTGGAGCAACTGCTGGTGCGCGAGGGACTGACCAACGTCCTGAGCAGCACCCAACCGCTGCGCACCCTGGACCTGTTCAACAGCTTCGAACCGGATCTGGTGATTCTCGACCTGCACATGCCCGAGTTCGACGGATTTGCCGTCCTGGAACAACTCAACCGACGCATCCCGAGTGACGAATACCTGCCGATCCTCGTGCTCACGGCCGACGCCACCCGCGACACCCGCCTGCGAGCGCTGGCGCTGGGCGCCAAGGATTTCATCAGCAAACCGCTGGATGCCCTGGAAACCATGCTGCGGGTGTGGAACCTGCTGGAAACCCGCGCCCTGTACAAGACCCTCAGGACGCTGATACCTGCGGATCAGATTGACTTGTTAAAACGGCGCAGTACTTTTTAGCCTCGCCCTATCTATCGCCCCGTCTCAGGCGTGGAGCGGCGAGTCGCGCCGCCCACTATTTTCCCGTGCGAGCCTGATATCTCTCGAGGGTGGGGCTCCGAAACGTCGGGTATATTCGCGACTGAACTGGGCGACGCTTTCATAGCCGACCCGCAGCGCGGCGGTGTTCACGTCGATCCTGTCGGTCAACATCAGGCTGCGCGCGGCTTGCAGACGTAACGATTTTTGATACTGAACGGGGCTGGTGCCGGTCAGCTTGCGAAAGTTGTGATGCAGAGTAGAGCTGGCCATGCCTGATCGTTCGGCGAGCTCGGCCACGTGCAACGGCTTGTCGTAGTGATGTTTCAACCACTCAATGGCTCTCACGATGCCCTTGTCCCGGTAACCATCGCGAGTGACGCTGCGCAACAAATGCCCCGCTTCACTGAGCAGTAGCCTGACGCATATCTCGCGCTTGATAAGACCCGCCATCAAGCCTGCTTCAAGCGGCCGTTCGATCAGCGTGGCGAGTCGAGCGAACGCATCAAGCATCTCACTCGTCGCCACACCGGATACGAAGCCCCGCGGCTCAGTAGCCAGTTCCTGCTTTGGCGGTTCCAGGCTCAGGATCACCTCATTGAGCATGGAAAAATCGAGCTTCAACACAGCTGACAAATAAGGGGTTTGCTCGTTAGCCGCGGTCACGCGAGCCAGGGTCGGTATATCGACCGAAGTGACGAAAAACGACCCTTGCTCGAACTGACAGGCTTCCTCGCCGAACGTGATTTCCTTCGCGCCCTGCAGAATGATGGCTACGCAAGGCTCATAAATACAATACGCGGGCGTACCTAGCTCGGCCAATCGATAAAAGGTCAGGCCTGGAATCGATGTCGGGCAGACCTCGTTCAAACCGATCTGCAGCGTGACTTTTTCGACAAGCCGCCCGAGTGTCTGGAGGCGCTCGTTGGGCTGAGCGGATTCGCGCAAGCTCAGGGATTGCATATGGCTGAAACCGAACTGCGAGAGGGAAGCGCTCGTCATCACATGCATCCTTTTAACGGAATATTCGAGTCTGCTGAGAATGTGTGTCCAGCACAAGCGCATCGGCAGAATTGTGCACAAAATACGGCGAATTAGGGTCACTAGGGCAAGCCTGATTGCTCTAATTTGTCGTACGAATACCGGCTTCGATGAGCCCGTAAACCTCAGTCGCGAAAGGAAAGTGGGATGGACAGACGCAATTTTCTTGCCTATTCGGCGGCGGGTGCCGTTGCAGCCGCCTGGCTGCCGGCATCGAGTGTTGCCAGTTCGGCAACTCACGCCCCAGCGCCTTCTTCGCTGACCGAGCGCGGGAGCGTGATGCGTGCTGAAGGTCGGTTAGTGCGCGCAGAACTGCCCCTCAATTTGCCCTCGCATACAATGAGATACATGACGCCTCAACGCTTTGGCATGGGCGGGACGCAGATCGGCAATATATTTGCTCCCATCAGCGACGAGCAGGCGGCTATGGTTCTGCAGGCTGCCTGGGGCTCGGGTGTAAGGCTTTACGACACGTCGCCGTTCTACGGATTTGGCTTGAGTGAATATCGTCTGGGCCGCTTTCTGCGGGGCAAGGATCCAGATGACTATGTGGTCTCCACCAAGGTGGGCCGCGTATTGACTGCCGCTGGGGGCCCGCGCGCGGACCATGACATCTGGAAGTCACCAGCGCCCTTCAACTACCGGTATGACTATACCGCAGCGGGAACGCGTCGTTCCGTGGAAGACAGCCTGCAGCGACTGGGGCTACCGCGTATCGATATCGTTTACATTCATGACATCTCGCCAGATAACACCGAGCTGGAAGGCGGATGGGAAGCGGCGTATCAAATTGCGCGCACAGGGGCGATGGTTGAGCTTGAAAAGATGCGTAATGAAGGACTCATCAAGGCATGGGGCTTCGGAGTCAATACACCGAATGCTGTGGTTCAGGCGCTGGCCAGTGATGATCCAACTCCCGACATCGTGCTGCTTGCCTGCCAGTATTCCCTCCTTGACCACCGCGATGCGCTGCGCAGCACCTTTCCGGCGTTAAGAAAGAAAGGCACCAGCGTCATGCTTGGAACACCACTCAATGATGGATTTCTGGGAGGTCGCAGTCGATATAACTTCAGCCTGGATCTACCTGCCGGTGCAGTAGAAAAGCGCGGCCGAATCATGGCGGTTGCCAGCCGGTATGGCATCGACATCCATACTGCCGCCCTCCAGTTCGCAGCGGCGCATCCACAAGTGTCCGCGATCATTGCGGGGGCGCGTTCGACAGGGCAGATAGTTTCCAATGTACAAGCCATGAAAGTTGGTATTCCGGCAGGGTTCTGGGAGGAGCTCAAAAGTCAGAGTTTGATTGATGCTCAAGCACCGGTTCCTTCCTGAGCAATCTCCACGGCCGTGCTACTTGCTGATGTGAAGCTGTCGTCGCCAGGCTTATTTATCCGATGGTGGGTTTCAAACTTATCTTCCTGTTTGCAGCAACGACGACAGCAGCGTGCCTTATTGGACACTTTCCGGAGCAAGCCTTAACTTTCTTTCACGGCAATCACTTATATTCATAACGTTGAGAATACAAGGACATTATTCTCCAGCAAACAAACTGCGCACGCGTTCAAATAAGAACGCTAGCCTGAGATCGTAATAAATGAAAACACCAACATCTCTCATGATTGTCGGCGGCCTGCTTGCGCTCTTCAGCAGTGGTCATTTACTGGCGGACCCACTTACGCTCAGCGTTCCGTTGCCTGATCCACTTCCACAGCTAAAGGTTCTGACACTTCTTGTAGGTTTACATTTGCTCGGCATGTGCTTTGGTCTCGGTGGAGCAACGATGCTAGACCTATGGATTTTGCGTTGGATGCGTAAGGGCAGCCTCCCGGCTGAAATCGGACGCATCTTTCACTTCATCAGCGAGGCCGTCACTATCGGACTCTGCCTCCTTTGGCTTTCAGGCCTTGGTTTTCTTGCCCTTTACGCGATGGAGTCGCCGGAAAAATTTGAAAATCCCAAGCTCTGGGCAAAGGTGATTGTGGTGATCGTCCTGACCATCAACGGATTAATCATCCACGCGTTTGTGTTGCCCGAAGCATTACGCGACTTGAGTCGGCCTCTGCTCTTCGGAGTTTCCCGCACAAGAGCTGCCTTATTTCTCGCATCGGGTGCGATTTCGGGTGTGTCTTGGTACACCGCTTTTGCCTTCGGCCTTTTTCGCGAGTTAAACAACAGTGTCACATTAACCCTGTTGGTCATCATGTGGCTTACGCTAATAGTAGCCGCCTCTATCGGAGCAACTCTACTCTGGTTAAACTCTGCGGCGGCAGCAAGAAAACCGCCTTCATCCGGCCCTCTGACTTAACAAACAATGCCGCTCCTGGATATTAACTGCCCGGACGAAACGGTTCATCTCACTTGACGGCCTTAACTGGCCCTTTTTTTCTGAAGAAATGATCTTTGCCCCGTCATTGTGGGAGAGGACTTGTCCTCGATGAGACAGCCCGACCAACCTCAATCTGCCCGACAGCTCTTCATTGCGCGGCAATCCTTCGAGGACGAGTCCTCTCCCACCTGGGCAACGCGTTCAGGCCAATGCTACGCGCTATTTTTTTTCAGGCTTTCGGGGCTGCCAGCGCACAGACCATCCATCACCAGGTTCATCAACCTGGCGAGACGCGAGCGCCATTCGCTCTGGGAATCCATTTGCCATATTCCGGCGATGGCTAGAAAAAAATCGTCGTTAGTGACCCCGCAACGAATCGTTCCGGCCCGTTCATTTGCCCTCAAAAGTGACTCGGCTGCTGCCTGGACCGGCGCGTACCCCGACTTCCCCGGGAAGTCGTAAACAGATGCAGCCTGGCGTATCGCAGTCGCGAGTCCTGCCTTTGTCATGGCGTATTCAGCGAGGCAGTCCATCCATTCCCGGAGTGCCTCCTTAGGTGGTTTTGTCGCGAGCAGCTGTTCCGCCAAGGAGGCCACCTGCTGCATCTCGAATTGATAGACCTCGAATACCAGCTTCTCTCGTGTGGGGAAGTGGCGATAGAACGTGCCCTGCCCTACGCCGGCTTTCTTTGCCAGTGTGCTCAGCGCAATCGCAGGGTCGTTAATCAGCTCGACTACGGCGACCTCCAGTATCCGTTCGCGGTTTTTCCTGGCATCAGAGCGCATCACCAATTCGTCAGTCATGAGCAAAGTTTTCCTTCAACATGTTGCTAACCGGACAATTGTCCGGTACGGTTTGAAACTGGACACTTGTCCGCTTACGTAGCGTTTCTGGAGTTTACTATGAACAGCACTGGCAATACGATTCTGGTTACTGGCGGCACCTCAGGCATAGGTCTTGGTCTGGCGCTCAGGCTTCACAAGGCGGGCAACAAAGTCATCATCGCGGGACGCCGCAAGACGCTGCTCGACAAGATCGCGTCGCAACATCCAGGCCTGGAATCAGTAGTGCTGGACGTCTGCGATCCGCAATCCATCCAGCGCACCAGCGAAGCACTTGCGATCAGCCACCCGACTTTGAACGTTCTCATAAACAACGCCGGCATCATGCACTGGGAGGATCTGACTGATCCGGAATACCTGAGCACCGCCGAAGATATCGTGACAACCAACTTACTGGGCACGATTCGCATGGTGTATGCATTTACCCCACAGTTGATCAAGCAGCCCAGTGCAACGATTGTGAATGTCAGTTCGGCATTGGCATTCGTCCCGCTCCCTGCAACACCGACCTACAGCGCAACCAAAGCGGCCGTTCATTCGTTCACTCAAAGTCTTCGAGTGCAGCTAGAGGCCTCGCCGGTCGAGGTTATCGAGCTTGCGCCACCGGGTGTGCGTACCACGTTGCTTGGGCAGGAAAATGACCAACACGCCATGCCCTTGGAGGAGTTTCTGGATGAAATCTTCGAACTGCTCAAGATCTCACCAACGCCACAGGAACTTGTCGTCGAGCGTGCCAAGCCATTACGGTTTGCTGAAGCGAGCGGTTCACATGATGAGGTCTTGAAAATGCTTGCGGGATACAAACCCCCGGCAGAATGATGCCCGCCGGGTGCGTAGCATCTGCTACGAGGCAACCTGACCATTGGCAAAAATCGAACGCTGGTAAAGCTGATCCAGCGTCGCACTGACGCTGCGCACACCAGAACCTATCGGGCGACCATCAACCATTTTCACCGGGGTTATGCCAGCCAGCGTCCCGGTGACAAAAGCCTCATCCGCGCTGTAGACCTGTGCCAGCGTGAACTCGCCTTCGTGAACGGTAATGCCCTGCTCGCGGGCAAGGCTGACCAGGGTCTGGCGGGTAATACCGTTGAAGCAGCAGTGGGCGGATGACGTCCACAACTCGCCTTTACGGACGATGAAGAAATTGGTGGAATTACAGCTGGCAACGAAACCCCGGCTGTCGAGCATCAGTGCCTCGTCTGCTCCGGCATGCAACGCTTGCAGCAGTGCCTGGATCAAATTCAGTCGGCTATGGGAGTTAAGCCGCAAGTCGAACACATCCGGCGTACTGCAACGGAAGGTCGACGTGAACAGGGAAATACCCCGGGACTTGGCCTCCACATCAACCACCTTGTACTCCGCGACACACACCACAGTCGCTTTGCCGACGATGAAGCGCGGGTCCTGATTGGGCGTACTCTTGCGGCCGCGGGTAATCATCAACCTCAAGTGTGCACCGTCTGTCATGCCGTTGATTGCCAGGGTATCCCAAAGCACCTTTTCCACCTCGGCACGGCTCAGGCCAATGTCGAGATCGATACTCATGGCACCTTCGAACAGCCGGTCCAGATGAGCCTGCAAGGCAACCAGACGTCCCTGGACCAAGCGCAACCCTTCCCATACGCCATCACCGCAGACAAAGCCGGCATCAAAAATCGACACCCGAGCAGCATCGCGGTGAACGAATTCGCCATTGAGGTAGACCTTGACGTCGGCATTGCGCGGGTCGGGGGCATACGCCTGGCTGCTGGTGGTTGAAAGCATGGTGGTCTCCGGTATTAAAACGAACGCTCGGCAAAGCGGGCGAGGAATTCCTGGGTACGAGTTTGTTGTGGGTTTTTGAGCACTTGATCGGGCGTTCCCTGCTCGTGGATGACCCCGTTCTCCAGAAACAGCACACGCTCGGCAAAGTGATAAGCGAAGCCCAGTTCGTGCGTCACCAGCAGCAACGTGCGCCCTTCATCGGCAAGTTGATGGATAACCCGCAGGACCTCCCCTACCAGCTCAGGGTCCAGGGATGAGGTCGGCTCGTCGAACAGCAGCACTTCGGGTTCCATCACCAAAGCCCGTGCTATTGCCACACGCTGTTGCTGACCTCCGGACAGACGGCCCGGATAGGTGTCGCGGCGGTCGGCAAGACCGACTTTTTCCAACTGAACCAAAGCGCGTTCGCGAGCCGCCGTCGGCGCAATTTTCTTCACCGAGATCAGCCCTTCCATGACGTTTTCCAGCACGCTCATGTGCGGGAACAGATTGAACTGCTGGAACACCATCCCGACCCGTTCACGCACCTCGCGCAGTTGCCGCTCTTCGTAGACCCGCTCGCCGCCGCGCTCCTGGCCCAGCAGCACGCCGTTGAGCTCGATCTCGCCACTGGTGGGCATTTCCATGAAGTTCAGGCAACGCAACAAGGTGCTCTTGCCCGAACCGCTCCCGCCAATGATGGCGATGCGTTCGCCGCGACGGACATCCAGGTCGATGCCTTTGAGCACCGGCTGATCAAAATTCTTGTGCAACTGGCGGATACGGAACAACGGTTGTTCGGTCATGACAATTCTCAACAAATCAGCGAAGCGCGAGGCGGCGCTCAAGGCGCGCAGCGAGGAAGCTGAACGGCCAGATCAGGCAGAAATACAGCAAGGCAACCACCGTCAGGATTTCCAGGGGACGATAGTAGCTGGAACTGAGCAAGCGCCCTTGGTACATGACTTCAGTCACCGCCAGCGTCGAAGCCAGGGAAGTCACCTTGACCAGTTCGATCATCCGGTTGGTCAGCGCTGGCAACATCCGCTGGCAAGCTTGCGGCAGGATGATTCGCCTTAGCGCCCGGGCCCGGGTCATGCCCAACGCCTTGGCACCTTCCCACTGGCCGCGCACCACTGACTGCAGGCCCGCACGGAAAATCTCGGCGCAGTACGCCGCGGTGTAAAGACTCAAGGCCAGCGCCGCAGCAAAGAATGGAGTGAAGCGCACCCCCAGCAGGACCGGAAACGCATAGTAGATCCAGATCAGCTGGATCAGCACCGGCGTGTTACGGAACACTTCAATAAAGGTAATGGCCGGCAGCGTGATGCGTCGCTGCGGCGACAGACGCGCCACCCCCAACAACAAACCTGTCGGCACGCCGATTAGCGCGGCAATCAGGAACAACTGCAGCGTGACCTTGAGGCCGCGCAACAGCACTGGAAGGTTGTCGATGACGATCTGGAAATCCCAGTTGTAATCCATCTCAAGCGCTCCTTGCCAGGCGACGTTCAAGGCGCTGACTGGCCAGACTGGCAGCGAACAGCACGCTAAAGTACATCACTGCGATCACGCTGTAGACCTCCAGCGGCCGGAACGTCTGCGTGTTGATCTGCATGGCCTGATAAAGGAGTTCGGCGTAAGCCAGCGAGGACGCCAGCGCCGTGGTTTTGACCAGCTCGAAGCTGCGCTCCAGAAAAGGCGCAAGCATGCGGCGCAACGCTTGGGGCAGAATGATGCGGCGCAGCACCCGCGCCTGAGTCATGCCCAATGCCTTGGCGCCCTCCCACTGCCCACGCTCCATGGAAGCGATGCCACCACGCAATACTTCGGCGTAGAACGCACTGGACTGGATGCACAGCGCGAGTACCGCCGCGGTAAAAGGCGACAGGCTTACAGGCGCCAGTACCGGCAGCGCATAGAAGAACCAGAAAAAATGCACGATCGCCGGGGTATTGCGATAGAAGCCGATAAAGGCCATCGCCGGATAACGCAGTACGGCACGTGACGACATACGCAGCACTGCCATCAATGCGCCCAGCAGGACGCCGAAAAACAGTGATACCAGCGCGATACGCAACGTCCCCAACAGCCCTTCAAAGAGCAAGCCGCTGTAGGGCAATATCGCCGAAAAATTCCAGGTATACACTCGTGTTTCTCCCCTGGGGTGATCCCCTATGAGCCCGCGCAGCCACGCCGTCTCTGGCGCAAGGCCGCGCATGTTAATAGCTGGATGCATTGCTGAGCCCTGCTCGCTATTTCATTGAATGGTGACAAAAACTGACCGCCTTGCTCTGTAGATTCCGCCCGGTGACTACCCCAATCGTATGCCGGAGTTTGGAGACGCATCATGAAACGCATTCAGTACAGCAGATATGGCGGGCCAGAGGTCATGCAGGTTCAGGACTTCGAACTGCCTGCCCCAGGCAAAGGTCAGGTCGGTGTCAGCGTCAAGTTTTCAGCGATCAATCCCATTGACTGGAAGCTGCGGACTGGGCAAATGAAGATCGTTACCGGTAGGAAATTCCCTCGCGCGATGGGCATGGATTTCTCCGGCAGGGTTATATCGGTCGGCGCAGGTGTCACGCGATTCAAGGTCGGGGATGCGGTTTTTGGACTTGCCCGATTTAAAGAAAGCGGAGCGTTTGGCCAAGCCGTTATCACAAAAGAGGCGTTTTTAGCCCATAAGCCTGATGATGTGTCATTCGAGCACGCCGCCTGCCTGGGTACTCCAGGTATAACCGCCTGGAACGGCCTTATAGACAAGGCCAGGCTGCGAGCCGGCCAGCATGTCTTCGTCAATGGATGTGCCGGAGCCGTAGGCGAAGCGGCTGTACAAATAGCTCTGATGCAGGGGGCCGTCGTCTCGGGCAGTTGCAGCGACAGGGACATGCAGCGAGCACAGTCGTTGGGTATGGACACTGTTTATGATTATCGGAACATGCAGCTATCAACTATTGCCACTCGATTCGACGTGGTTTACGACACCGCGGCAACGCTGCCGATATCTGAAGGCGTTGCGACACTGAAATCGGGCGGCGTATTTCTTGATCTAAACCCTGGCCCAGGTAAGTTTGTCCGCGCTTTTTTTGATCGCAGACTCAAAATGATTATCGGCTCACCGCGCGCCGAGATATTGGATCAGCTTGCCAAGGCTGCCAGTGAGAGGCGCTACAACGTCCGGGTAGCAGAAACCGTGTCGATGTCCGAGGCGACTCGGCTTATCACTGAGCTTGAGAAAGGCCGTAAGCTCGGCGGTAAAGGCCTCATCGCAATGGAGTAGACATGGCCAGGAGTCACCGTTTGTTTGAGCTAATGCAAGTGCTGCGCCGACATCGTAGAACGGTGTCGGGCCAGACGCTTGCGCGGGAGTTGGGCGTTTCATTACGCACCATACGTCGCGATGTGGTGACCTTGCAGGGGATGGGCGCCGACATCGAGGGTGAGCCGGGCTTGGGTTATATTTTGAAACCTGGCTTTCTGTTACCCCCGCTGGCATTTACAGAAGAAGAAATACAGGCGCTTGTAGTCGGTGCCCAGTGGGTCAGTCGTCAGACAGACGATAAATTTGCCTTCGCGGTAAAGAACGCGCTGGCCAAAATTAACGCCGTGTTGCCTCTGGATATGCGTCACACCTTTGACGACGAAACATTCTACGTGGGCGCCCACTCCAACCTTTCCACTTCAATCGACCTGAGTGAAGTCCGGTTCGCATTGCGCGACCAGCGCAAACTGCTTATCACCTTGTCGATAACCCACGCACCTGCAGATAAACAAATTGTCTGGCCGATCATGCTGGGCTTTATCGACGCAAAGCGCTTCCTGTCGGCGTGGTGTGAAGCGGACAACCGGTTCCGCGTGATAGCTATGGATGACATCGCAAAACTGGAAGTGCTTGCCGAGCGCTACAGTCGTAACCGACGCCAGCTCATCAAGGAATGGCGAGCTCATGAGATCTTGCCTTGTAGCGGCTCCGGCGAGGTGTGCTGATCGGAGGAATAAAAGAGGTCGGACGCCTGGGTGAAGGTTACCGATACGCCACACAGGCCGCATCAAGCGCAGTTGTTCAGTGCGCCCCAAATCCGGATGAGTCAGTAAGGGGCCAGTAAGAGAAAACAGCCGAGGATAACGGAGTTTGCAGCTTGGCGATTCGTGAGGCTCCATTCACTGTAGCCAATCGCCCAGCTGATCATTGTTTCGCATTGAGTAACGTCAAGATGTCTAGCCTGTGCGCTCTATTGAAATGCCTGCCCGTTCCGGACCGTTCTGCGAAAATCATTTCGCGGGTCGACTATGTGTGCCTGTTCTTATGAGTCGTATTCTTTTGGTCGAAGACCACGAACGCCTGGCACATCTTATTTGCAAAGGCTTGACGGCCTCTGGAATTGCCGTTGATGTCATTAGCCGCGTCGACAATGCGTGGGCGGCCCTCCAGCAGCTTCCTTATCAAGCGCTGGTTCTTGATCGAGGTTTGCCGGACGGGGATGGGCTGATTTTGCTGCGGCGCTTGCGCGACGCGGGAATGGGGCTCCCCTGCCTTGTCCTGACGGCAAGAGATGCGCTGCACGACCGGGTCGAGGGGCTGGACGCTGGCGCCGATGATTATCTACCCAAGCCATTCGCGATGGACGAAATGGTGGCTCGAGTGCGAGCACTTCTGCGTCGACCTGCCGAACACCGCCCCTTGGCGCCTTCCCACGGCGAACTCAGTGTGCAACCCGATACGGGCATGATGTGCAATGCCGATGCAAGCATCGCCCTGGCGCCTGCGGAAATGCAGATCATGTTGCTGTTACTTCGCAAGCCAGGGGAGCTCGTCCGTCGTAATGCAATTGAGGCTGCCGCATGGGGACTAGGTGACGCCGTGACACCGAATGCTCTGGATGTGGCGCTCCATCGAATTCGCCGGAAACTGATATCCATCGGCTGCCCTCAACGAATTGTTAATTTGCGAGGTCTTGGATATGCGCTACGCCAATGCGATGTGGCGCCATAGTATTAGCTTCAAAATGCTGCTTGCCTATGTCGCGGGAGTGCTGTTGAGCATCCTCCTGATCGCGTCAGCGGCACTCGCCCTGATCGTTTCAGAAAGCGATGTTTTCCTGACCGCGGATGTGACCGAGCGTACTCATGAATTGGCAAGCAAACTTCAGTTTGATAGCGCTGGCACGCCTATCGGGTTCGATAGCAGCCAGGACAATCGAATCTGGAGCTATAAAAGCCTGGGCCAGGAAATCGGCTACCGAGTGCTGGATTCCGCTGCGAATGTGAGATTGACGTCCACTGAGGATAAATTCTGGCCTTCTAACATAGGCATTGCCCGATCAGAGAGCGGAGCATTCAACTTCGAGCGTGAAGGCCTGCTGATGTACGCTGCAACGTCCTCTGTCGAGCATGACGGCAGAACCTGGTACTTGCAGTTTGCGGCCAGTAAGAGATTGATGGAGCTGCTCCATGTCGGGTTCGCCTGGCCGTTCATGGGGGCTGGCATTGTCCTCTTCAGCCTGGTATTGCTTTTTGTATTCGGCGGCTGCGCATACGTTACGCTGGGCTACACGCTTAAACCTTTACGTGAGATATCGGAGTCTGCGGCCGCAATTTCCCCTCGGTCTCTGTATTCCAGATTAGAGGTCAAAACTGTGCCATCCGAAATAGCACCGCTGGTGGCCAGCTTTAACCGTACGCTTGAGCGCTTGGAGCATGGGTACCGTGTACAACAGGATTTTCTGGCAACCGCTGCACATGAACTGAAAACGCCTCTGGCACTGATATGCGCACAAATCGAATTGATGGAGCAGAGCGAAGGTCGCCGTTCACTGCTCAGCGATGTCGCCCACATGACGCGGCAGGTTCAACAACTGTTGCTTTTGGCCGAAGCCAGTGAGGTACAAAATTACAGCCTTGCAGCCGTTAATACCCTGGATGTTGCAAACGAGGCCATCTTTTATCTGCGACGTATGGCCGACGCAGCGGGCGTCCGCCTCATTCTGGTAAACAGTACTACTACGCTGTGCTTATGGCAGGCCGACCGCAGCGCCCTGTTTACGCTACTGAAAAACCTGCTTGAGAATGCTATCCAGCATGCACCGCCGGGCACTGAAGTCCATTTAGCGCTTGATGAAAACTCCCTGACTGTACGTGATTGGGGCGCTGGTGTGAGGCCAGAGCAGCTATCGCAGGTATTTGCTCGTTTCTGGCGCGGTGCTCATCGACGCGACCATGGTGCCGGATTAGGCCTGACTATTTGCCAAGAGATTGCGCGGGCGCACCGATGGACACTTTCTGCCCGAAGAGCGGAGCCTGGCCTGATCGTTTGCTTGTGTCGATCGGAAAGCTGATCAGCCAGCTCGAAGGAGGCCGGATCAGCTTTCCGGTTACCTCAGCGATTCAGTTGCCTCTGCGTGATACTGTAGATCGTAGTACTTTCCAGCGTAACTTAGAATTTTTTGCGGTTTTCCATACTCACTGCGTAATGCGAGAACAGTCTCAACTCCCGAAATATCCAATTCAGCACGTGGATCAAGTCCATCTTGCTGGACCAACAGCATTTCATAGGTTTGGCCAACCATGGTTCCTGATAAGTTCGGCATATTTTTACTCAGGATCGCTATTGCTTCGGCCCTGTTTGTTGGGTTACGGAGCCACTCGACAGCCTGCATATACGCGCGAATGTAGCCGACTAATTCGACGTGATTGTGTTTCGCCCAATCGCGGCGCGCAGCACCGACCGATGCTTGATAGTGGCCCAGTACGTCTTCCACATTGGCAAGTACATTGAAGCCCTTTTGTTGAGCGGCCGCATGTAATGGCGAGATTAGAAGCGTGCCGGCATATTTATGTTCAACTAATGTCTGGTAACGCTGACGCAACCCACCCACGCTGACAAACTCTACATCCGCCGCCCCTAGGCCGCCTTCCTTCAATAACTTGCGGAGCACGAATGAGTAGCCTGTGGTTTGAGCATCCACTGACAGTTGTTTGCCTTCGAGGTCGGCGTATTTTTTTATCTCCGGCGAGGTCACCAGCCGGAGGAAGCCTTTGTTGCTGGCGCCCATGAAGGCGAACAAATCCGCGTTGCGCTGCGTACGGACTTCACCTTGCCCTTCTGTATAGGCAATAACATTGTCGATGCCAGTCATCGCGATGTCGAAATCTCCTTCAATGAGTCCGGCTAGCTGAAATTTCGAATCAGGGGTTGGGGTCAGTGAAACGGTTATTCCGCTGCGGCTAAAATAGCCGAGTTCCTGGGCTACCCAAATAGGCCAATCATGAGGAGACGGGAACGACACAACGGATATCGGTGCCATTTTTCGATCTCTTGCAGGTAGCGCATTTTTAGTTAAATCAGAGACCTGAGTGCATTTCTTTGCCCGTTGTTCCTCAACCAGCAGAACTACCCTTTTATCAGCCTCATTCTCGACACTTGCCGCGTTGAAGTAACGCACGCCAATAGCGATGGGAATGATGACCTTCCAAGAACCACGCCTCGCTTGAGCTGCATTCTCACGAGTAGCGCGTGCCTGATCCAATTGATTGACGATTGCAGGACAATCCAGCGACGAAAACACAGACTCCGACATTTCGCTTCTTGGGATGTTCGCGCAACCCGTTACAACCAGGGCAAGTGAAAACAACAGGAGTAGTTTGGACATTAGCCTTCCTTTTAAGCCGAAGCGGGTCACTCCCGACCACAGAGGTGGAGAGTGCGCTGAATTTCATCAACTTGACGAGGTACTCGCGGTGACCTCGGTTGGGATGAGATACAACTTTAGGACGAGGCGCCTTACCAGATACTTACCGAGCATGTGCTCTTGTGTCGAGCATACCTATCGATGATGGGGTCGTAGTAAACCAACTTGTAAGGTGGGCTCCAGACGAATCGCTCCATAAGCGAATTCTCGTCGACAATCCCAGCCGGCTCCACGCAGAAACGGGCGAACTATTTGGGCCCGATTCGGATAACAGTCCAGCAAGAGGCCTGACATCCAGGATAAATTCGAATCCCATCGCCTCCGCCACCTTTATATGACAAGGCCCTGATTATTCAGGGCCTTGTCGTTTCTGGCTTTTGAGAAAAGCCTACCGCCCCACACGCTGGATGGAGCATTGTTTTTCTGAGCGGCTAGCTTTTCGAATGGTCTTGTGTCCTTGCACTTCTGAAGTAACGATTAAGGCGCAATGCTCTGCGTGCAATTGGGGGATGGGAATTCTGGTGTCACCCTCTCCCCCAGGATCAAACGCTTATGTCAGCGTCGCTGTATGAGTTTCGCTCTTCTGCTCTGGGCGGATCTTGAACCAGATGGAGTACATCGCTGGCAGGAATACCAGCGTCATAATGGTTCCGACAAACGTACCTCCGATCAGTGTGTAGGCCAGGGTCCCCCAGAAGACGGAATGGGTCAGGGGGATGAACGCCAGGATTGCTGCCATCGCTGTCAGCAATACCGGGCGGGCCCGTTGTACCGTGGCTTCGACTACCGCATGAAAAGGATCCAGTCCTTCTTGAGCGTTGTGGTGGATTTGCCCAATCAGAATCAGCGTATTGCGCATCAGAATGCCTGAGAGGGCGATCAGACCGACCAGAGCGTTGATACCAAAGGGTTGCTGGAAGATCAGCAATGTCGGCACGACACCAATCAACCCCAGCGGTGAGGTGAGGAACACCATGATCATCGCCGAGATTGAGCGGACCTGAAGAATGATGACCAGCAGGGTCATGGCAATCATGATCGGGAATAGCGGCAACATTGCTGTACCGGCCTTGCCCGACTCCTCGATTGCACCCGCTTGCTCGATCCGATACCCATCCGGGAGTTTGTCGATGATTGGCTGCAGCTCCTTCACTATCGCGCTCGAAACATCCGGCGGCTGCAGATCCTCGGCAATATCGCCTCGTACGGTGATGGTTGGTGTACGGTCACGACGGCGAAGGATCGGATCCTCCATGCGTACATCGACCTCCCCTACCTGGGACAATGGAATCCGCTGACCCGCCGTACCTACCAGGGTGAAGCCTTCGATTCTGGCGGGATCGAGGCGGATATCGCCTGCCGCACGCCCGATCACCTGCACCGACCGAATGTCCTCACGCACCGCCGTGATGGGTACGCCCGCCAGCAGGAATTGCAGTTGCTGCGCAACCGCGCTTGACGTCAATCCCACTGCCTGCAAGCGATCCTGGTCCAAAGTAAAATGCAACGTCGGCGTCAGCGGGCCCCAGTCAGTGTTGACGGTTCTCATCATCGGACTGGCCTGCAACACGTCCTGCACCTGGCCGGCGATTTCGCGGAGCTTTATGGGGTCAGGCCCCATCACCCGGTAGGCAACCGGAAATGGCGAGTACGGACCAAACACCAGTTGGGTGACCCTGACCCGTGCTTCCGGCGCGAGGCCCTCGGCAGCTGCTTCACGGATACGGAACTTGAGGACTTCACGGGCCTCCTGGCTGTCCGTCAGCACCACGATTTTCGCGAATGACGGATCAGGCAGTTCCGGCGCCATCGCCAGATAGAAACGCGGCGCACCTTGCCCGATATAGGCCGTGACGATTTTTGCCTCATCCTGCTTTTGCAGCCAGGCCTCTATCTTGGCGGTGGTGGCGCTGGTCTGCTCAATGGAGGTTCCATAGGGCATTTGCACTTCAATCAATACCTCAGGGCGGTCCGAGGTCGGGAAGAACTGCTTCTTGACCAGGCCCATGCCCAGGATCGACACGACAAACAAAGCGATGACGGTACCGGCCACCAGCCATTTGCGCGCAATGACCTGCGTCAACACCCGTCGGAAGCGGTTGTAGTGCCGGGTGTTGTAGATGGCGGCGTGACCACCTTCAACCGTCTTGATGTTGGGCAACATCTTCACGCCAAGATACGGGGTAAAGAATACGGCAACCACCCAGGAGGCTATGAGGGCGATGCCGACAATCCAGAACATGTTGCTGGTGTACTCGCCTGCCGTCGACTGCGCGAAGCCATTGGGCATAAAGCCGATCGCCGTCACCAGGGTACCGGACAGCATCGGCGCGGCTGTATGACTCCAGGCGTACGCGGACGCCTTGATGCGGTCGTAGCCCTCTTCCATTTTCACCACCATCATTTCGATAGCGATGATGGCGTCGTCCACCAGCAGGCCGAGCGCCAGAATCAACGAGCCAAGGGTAATACGGTCAAAATTCTTCCCCGTGGCCTCCATCACCACAAACACCACAGCCAGCGTCAACGGTACAGCAGCCGCCACGACAACGCCTACACGCCAGCCCATGCTGAGAAAGCACACCAGCATCACCACGAGCAGTGCGACGAAAAACTTGATCATGAACTCGCCGACGGCCGAGTCGATATTCACCGATTGATCGGTGACTTTGGAAAGCGCCATGCCCAGCGGCATGCTTTCATTGATCTTGACCGTCTCCGCGTCCAGCGCCTTGCCCAGATCCAGGCCGTTCCAGCCCTCACGCATCACGATCCCCAACAACAAGGCATCTTCACCGTTGTTGCGTACGAGAAAGGTTTTGGGGTCTTCATACCCACGTTCAATCGTCGCCACGTCAGACAGTTTGAGCGTGCGTCCCTGGAGCGTAACGGGGGTATCCCGAATCTTCTGCAGCTTATCGAAGGCGCCATCCAGACGGAGGAATACCTGGGGCCCCTGCGTTTCGATCGAGCCGGCGGGCGTGAGCACATTCTGATTGTTCAGCGCGGCAAAGATGTCCTGAGGGGATACGCCCAAAGTGGCCAGGCGATCATGGGAAAAGGAGACAAAGATACGTTCGGGCTGCTCCCCGATAATATTGACCTTCTTCACACCCGGCACGTGCAACAGGCGCTGACGCAACGACTCAGCATCACGTACCAACAGTCGCTGTGGCTCACCTTTGGCTTTCAGGGCAAAAAGGGCGAATGTCACGTCCGAAAACTCGTCGTTGACCATCGGCCCGATGACACCCGCCGGCAGTTTGATGGCCTCATCATCGAGCTTTTTACGCGCCTGATAGAACTCCTCCTGCACCTGCGACGGCGGCGTGCTATCAAGCAATGACACCATCGTGAACGCCAGGCCAGGACGGGTGTAGGTTTCCGAGCGATCGTACCACTTCAGTTCTTGCAGACGTTTTTCAAGTGGCTCTGCGACCTGATCCTGCATCTCCTGCGCAGTAGCCCCCGGCCACGCAGTGATGACTGTCAACTGCTTGACCGTGAATGGAGGATCCTCCGCGCGCCCCAACTGGAAGAACGACAAGATGCCCGCAACGGCAATCAGGAAGATCAAAAATACGGTGATTGAGCGCTCGCGTACTGCGATCGCCGAAAGATTGAAACGGCCCTCGCTCATGGATGACTCCCCGCGACCTTGACGTCACCCTGTTGAGCCAGCCTCACCTCCTCACCCTCGCGCAGCAGATGTGCGCCCAAGGCCACAATAGGCTCGCCCTCCTTGAGGTCGCCGGCGACCCGTGCTGAGTCGTCGCTCAAGCCCAGGACCTGAACAGGTCGCCAGGTCACTTTCGCCGGTGTACCGGCGATGACCCACACGCCCGTGCCCTTACCTGGATCAAAAACAGCCGCGATAGGGACTTGCAACGCCTGCCCCTGCGCTGAGCCTTCAGCAATCCGCAGCGTGACGGTGGAACCAATCGGCGCATTCCCCAGCGCCCCTTCCAGCACATACCGCGCCTCGAAGGTGCGCGTCATACGGTCCGCCGAGTCTGAAAGCAGCCTGAGCTTTGCAGTAACAGCACCAGTGGTGTTGCCATAAAGTGTCGCCTGGGCGGTGGACCCTGCTGCCGGGCGCAATGTCTCGGGCAGGTGCACGATGGCTTCGCGCTGCCCTGCCCTCGCCAGCCGAACCACAGGTTGCCCCGGGCTGACGACTTGACCTGGCTCGGCAAGCGTTTCCACTACGACGCCGTCGGTATCCGCAACCAGCACCGCATAACCAGAAGCATTGCGTGCCACATCCGCCTGCGCTTGCGCGGCGCCAAGTTGCGCCTTTGCGGTATCTGCCGACGCTTTAATCTGGTCATAGGCCGATGCAGAGATCGCGCCTGCAGCGACCAGATCACGATATCGCGCCTCGTCATCCGCGGTCTGCTTGGCTCGGGCTCTCGCGGCAATGACCGACTCTTGTTGTGCCCGTGCTTGCAACCCCAGGTCAATGGGGTCCAGGCGCATGAGCGGCTGGCCACGCTTGACGGTCTGGCCGGTGTCAACCAGACGCTCAAGTACCTTGCCTGAAACCCGAAACCCTAAATCGCCCTGAATACGGGCAGCTACAACGCCAGTGAAAGAACGCGAGATATCGGAAGAAACCTGAACCGCTGCGGACCTCACCAGAGGGGCTTGCGTGCGCGGATCTTCAGCGGTGGATGAGTTACCACACGCCGTCAGGACAAGAGGCAGCAAGCAAGCAGCAATAGGGGCAGGTCGAAGCCGGCGCATAGATTCCCTTGATTCAATAATAAGAAGGAAGCCATATTTTTAGACCTGTGACCCTTTTTGTCAATGGTCACATGCTCAGGGGATCAAACTACGCAATATCAGTTCAGAAAGATGCCCCGCACCCTCCTGAGCGACCTGCTGGTTGTATTGCAATAGCACCGGATTGATATAAGGCTGCATCACCAGATAGATGCCGCTGACCACCTCATCAAGCGGTGTTTTGCGCTCGAACTCCCCCGCCTCCCGTCCTGCAAGAATGATGTGTGTGACAAGCTCCCGAAGACACTCCTCATGCCTGACTATCGACGGCCACCGCTCCCGCGCGGCAACGGCAGCAACATCGTAGAGTTTACGATCATGGAAGAACAGATCGTTGCCAGCCGCTTCAAGCCCATAGAATAGGGCGCTCAGCTTGTCGGAAGCCGTCGACGCACCCAACACCGCCGCGTCGACAGCCCCCATAACGTCGGCAAGCCGATTCGCACAGATCACCTCTCCGATTGCCTGCTTGGAATGGAAAAACCTGTAGATATAGGCCTTGGAAAAACCGATGGATCTGGCGAGATTGGACACCGTGGTCTTTTCATAACCGTAACATCCGAAGTGCCCGGTAGCCGCCTCGACAATCTGATCACGGACACCGTGTTCCGACGGTCCACGCAAGCGGGATGAGTGTTGGTTATCAGTCATTTTCAACTTGGCTCAATAGCGTCAATTGACAGATAGTGACCATACAGTATTATGGTCACACACAACATTCGATTCAAGGAATCTCAATGCCCTCCCTTCGCCCCATCGCTCTTTTGGTGAGCGCCAGCTTGATAGCCGGTTGCGCGGTCGGTCCGGATTATCAGCGTCCGAACGCGCCGCTTTCCGACCGATATATGGGTCAGGCCTCTGTTGAACAAAGGCGTGGTGCGACGCAGGCCAGTCTTGTAGCGTGGTGGAAAGGCTTTGGTGATCCACAGCTAGCCGAATTCGTCTCTAAAGCACTTGAGCAGAACCTGGACCTGGCACAAGCGGCGGCGCGAGTCACACAAGCGCGGGCAGGACTAGGCGCCGCAAATGCCGCGTTACTGCCCTCGGGAAACATCAGGGGTCAGGCTGCGCGCTCCTATCAGTCAATCGAGACGCCACTCGGCCAAGTGTTGAATTCAACACCTGGCTTTGATCGGTACGGAAGCTCCTACGAGCTCAACCTGGATGCGAGCTGGGAGGTGGATGTTTTTGGCGGACTGCGGCGCGGACGGGAGGCCGCACTGGCCGAGTACCAAGCCTCCGAGGCTGGAGTTGCTGCCACAGGCCTGGCCATCGCTGCGCAGACTGCTGATATCTACATCACTGTCCGGGGATTACAGGCCCGACTGGACATAGCAAATCGACAAGTCAAAACGCAGGAGGCGCTATTAGAGAAAGTCCAGCTGCTCTATGGCAAAGGGCTCGCCGCCAGCTATGAGGTTCGCCAGACGGAGGGCGCGCTGTCGCAAGTCCAAGCGACAGTACCGGCCCTGCAAACCGGCCTGGACGCCGCCATGAATGCGCTGGATGTCATCCTCGGCACCCCACCAGGCACACATCGAACGCAACTGGCGAGTAAGGGCAACATTCCTCTGGCGCCACAGCCAAAAGCCACGGGAACACCCGCCGATTTGCTGCGCCGCCGGCCAGATCTCATTGTGGCTGAGCGCCGCCTTGCGGCCTCCAATGCACGCATCGGGGAGGCAACCGCTGAGTACTACCCGAAATTTTCACTTAGCGCATTGCTGGGCAGTGCAACGGCCGTGTCCAGCGGCAACCTTTTTTCCGGTGGTGCCAGCCAGTCGGCAGGCGTATTGGGTTTGCGCTGGAGGCTCTTCGACTTCGGTCGCATAAATGCCCAGATTGACCAAGCCAAGGGGCAGGAAGCCGAAGCCCTGGCCGCTTACCGCCAGTCTGTGCTACGCGCCACCGAGGATGTCGAAAACGCCTTATCCGCGCTGGTGAATCGGGAGGCTCAAGCAACCACCCTCACCACTGGAGAGAACTCTCTGACACAGGCTCGCCAATCGTCGTTCACCGCCTATGAAAAGGGTACAGCCAGCCTGATCGATGTTCTGCACGCCGATGAGACCCTGCTGCAAGTTTCCGATGCCCGGGCGCAAGCCCAGACAGAATCGGCTCGGGCTGCGGTCGCGGCGTTCAGAGCGCTGGGCGGTGGCTGGCAACCTCCTGAAACCCAGCCTGTGGCTACTCGATGAGCGAGCCTGTTGCAGAACCACACAATAGAAACAAGCCGGAGAACATTACAATGAAGTCGAGCGAGAATTCCTGGGTACTCATTACCGGCGCATCAAGCGGTTTCGGCAAAGAGTTTTCACGACAGTATGCAGCACAAGGAAGATCGTTGATCCTGGTGGCGCGCAGGCTGAATGAGCTGGAAACGCTCGCGGATGAATTGCGCCAGCGTTACGGCATTGATGTGTTGGTACAACAGGCAGACCTGTCCTCGATTAATGCGATTATCGATCTACATCGGTATCTGCATGATCGCAATATTGTCGTCGATGTATTGATCAATAACGCGGGTCACGGCCTGCAAGGAGCGTTCCTGGACGAACCCCTGGAAAGCTCCCTGGCCATAATCGACTTGGATGTTGCCAGCCTGACCGCGATGACCCGCCTCTTTGCTGAAGATATGCGAGCCCGGCGCAAAGGACATATTTTGATGGTTGCCAGCCTGCTGTCTTACCAAGGCGTCAAAAATTTTGCCGTTTACTCCGCCGCCAAGGCTTATGTGCTGAGATTCTCCGATGCGCTTCATCGCGAACTCAAAGGTGACGGTGTCATCGTCACGGCGCTCTGCCCAGGCATGTCTGACACTGGCTTTGCAACAAGCGCCAACCAAACGATCACACCCACTCTGAAAAGGGTGATGATGCAACCCCAGCCCGTCGTACAAGCAGGAATCCGCGCGCTGCAAGCGGGACGAATGAGTGTGGTGCCCGGTTTCGGCAACAAGGCCATCAGCGTCCTGACCTGGGCCACGCCTCGTCGGTTTCACCAAGGGCTTATGGAACACGTGATGGGCGTCTGAGCGCGTGATAAAGCAGAGCTTTTCCCGACGGTTAAATATTGGGGAATGCTCTAGACGACCGGAAGCAACGCCGTACTTCCGGCCGGTGTGTGGAACAGCAGCAGATCAGAATCGATAACTGACAGATGCTCCAAGACCGCTCGCACTGTTCTTATACTTGGAACTATAGGCGCCCCTGGTCGCAGAGACGTGGTTGATCTGAACACTCTCTTCCCACAGATAAGAATAAGCGACATCGATCGTGACATTGTCTACCGGGGTCCAGCCTGTTCCTACGCTAAGCACCTTCCGGTCGCCCGTAGGAATGCGTGGCCCTCGATCGATGTTGTTGGTGGGCGCCTGATCAACCGACAAGCCAGCACGAAGCACCCACTGATCATTTAGCTTATACGCCGCGCCGATAGCGTGAGCCCATGTATCACGCCAGTTCTGCTCTTCGGTGACGGAACCCAGTTGAGCACTCAATAAAGGAGGTAACCCCTGAGTCTTGCTGGTCAATTCTTTGAAGCGGCTCCACCGAGTCCAGGTACTCCCCGCGTATAAGGTCCAGTCATCATTGAGTTGATGAGTCAACGACATGTCCACTGATTCTGGAGTATCCACATCCAACGAAGCGTCATAGCTGCGACCACTCACCCCTAGCACGCTAAAGAGACCGTCGGTAACCTTGGTCTTGGCATCCAGACGGTAGCTAACCTTGGAATGGTAGGTCATCCCCAGACGGGTTCGGTCTGTTGCCTGCACCAAAATACCGACGTTGAAACCGAGCGCCGTGTCATCGCCAGTGCTTTTAAGTTTGCCGTCATTGCGACCAGGGCTAAGCGGATTGGGCACCATTCCAGACAGTTCACCGCTGATACGGTTGATGGTGGGACCGAACCCGATTGAAACTCTATCGTTAAAGGCATAGCTGACGGTGGGCTGAAACGTAAGGGTCGTGACTTCACTTTTGTTGGCATAGTATCGGCCAGCAAAACCGCTGCCGTAATCGGTCATCAGACCAAACGGCACATAGAAACCCACACCGAATGCCCAATGCTCAATGCTCATCAATAGGCTTGACGTAGTACCCCATAGGTACAGTGGTCGTTGGCACCATGTCGCCGTCTTCCTGACCGCCAAATGTACTGCGCGTATGGCTTATATCTGACTTCGCGAAAAGCGTCGCGCCCCCCACGCTGACCTGCTCGCTTTTCAAGCGAGCCATACCCGCGGGATTGCCGAAAACCGTGCTCGCATCCTCAGCGGAAGAAGAACGCCCGGCAAACCCGGAACCCATCCCACTGATGCTTTGTTCATTGAGCGCAAAACCGCTCGCTAAAACATTGGAAGAAGCAAGCACGACAGCAAATCCGAGTGGACTCTTGAGCAAAGTTTTTTTCATTATTAAAACTCTTCGTTATTACCGGAAGGAACCAGCAAAAATAGTTTTGTTATTGGTTTTAGAACGTTGGTATCAAGTAAAAACTTCCACAGTCTGGCGCACCCAAAGGACCCGACGACCGCGCTCGCCGCATACTTCCATATCCTGTAACGAGTAACCCTCCTGAGCCTCTTGACTGAAAGAGTTGATAAGAAACCACTCACCAATAACGGCTGGCTGCGGTAGATCTATCATCCAGGCTGCAGAACTGAGAGCGGCAGGTTCGGTGAAGCTCGTCCCGACCGCCGGAGGCAAACTGTCGGCAAGCGCGTTCAAGGCGAGCGCAGGGTCTACGCCCAGCGCATCGATGTGGCGCACCACATCAATAGTTGGGATTTCCTGCACCAGACACGTGTAACGAACCGCCTGCACGACGTATCCCAAAGTTATAGCCGCAAGCAAGTCCCACCTTTTAGCTCAAGTGTGGGGCACTCAGATGGACCATCCACGCGGGAACGAACCCGTAGCAACCTGCTCTTGGGAAAGGCGTACGACAAACGGCGACGCTGAATCATGGCGATCCTTTAAAGCTGATGCGCCATGTTTATTCATGTGACGTTTTATGTCAATAGTCACTATTCAGCCGAAGTTTTACCGTTCGCTAGCTCATTGCAAGAGCTGAGACCGAGATTCGATAGGGATTGCCTGGCTTCCAGGCTGCGCGCAATGCTCAGCCCGGAATCAGGGCATGAGGCTACGCAATATCAGGTTAGAGGTGAGCGTGGGGGCCGTCTCAACGAAGTCGAGATTGTATTGCAGCAGCAAAGGGTTGACGAAAGGCCGCAGCGCAAGATGTATGGAGTCCACCGTCTCATCCAATGGCGTTTTACGTTCGAATTCGCCGCTTTCCCGTCCTTCACGCACAATCTGCAAAACGAAGCGTTTGATCCGGGCGTCGTAAACCTGTGAACTTGGCCAGCTTTCTGACGCCGCAAACGCTGCGATGTCATAAAGTTTTCGGTCATTGAAGAACAGGCTGACACCTGTGGAGATCAAGGTTTTGACCAAGCGTCGAAATCGCTCCGTCGACGAAATCCCATCGACATTCATCGCCTGCTCAACCGCCGCAACAATTTCCGCCAGGCAATTTGCGCAGATGGCCTCACCGATGGCCTGCTTGGAATCAAAGAACTTGTAGATATAAGCCTTGGAAAACCCGATGGCCTTGGCCAGATCGGAAACCGTGGTTTTGCTGTAACCGTACTGGCTGAAATGCTCGTTGGCCGCCGCGACAATCTGATTTCGAATGTCATGATCGGCTGGGCCCCGAATGCCGGGCGAAGATATTGATGGCTGGTTCATGCTTGTAGCTTACGCATCCACGTGATGATTGACAACGCATGACTATTTCGTAATGTAGTCACAATTAGCTGACAAATAGGTCAGCCAGCATGCTGTATCCGTCGCAATGGTACCGAGCGGGTCTATAACGTAGGTGAGCAACGGAATCTACGATTTTTATCATTTTAAACATGAACAGCTAAATAATTATCGAATTCGAGTGCCCGTTAGCCTTTTCACAGCTAGCCGATTATTGTTTTCGCGTACTATCCTTTGAGAGTTATCATTTTTTAACGCTCATTAGAGAATTCGACGATGCAAGTAGGCTTCAAGGCTCTCGCTGATCGCTACGCAATCGCGCTGGCACAACCCCTGCGTGTCGAATCGGTGATCGGTACGACGCGCAGGAGTCGCGAGGCTAACGGACACGTCGAGAACAAGTACCCTGCCAGCTACCAGCCAGCGGACGACTTCGCCGGGCATTTCGAATTTGGGCTCAAGTACGAAGAAATTCACCTTGAGTTTTTTTCCCGCCTGTTTGCAGCGGTGGGTGCCGCGCCAGTGGAAGCCTGGTGCCGACAAGCCCCTTTTGGCCAGTACGCCCGCCGCACGGGATTTCTGTATGAGTGGCTGACCGGACAGCATCTGGATGTGCCGGACGTCACCAACGGTGGCTACGTCGATGCCATTTCTTCGCAGCACTATCTGACCCGCATAGAGGCGCTGCGGGTGCGGCGCTGGCGTATCAACGACAATCTGCCCGGTGTGACGGCGTTCTGCCCCCTGATTCGGCGCACCGAGACCGTACAGCTAGCACTGCAATTTGACGTGGATGCTGCACTGCGCGAGTTGAACCAGACCTTTGGTGCCGACATTCTGATCCGCACGGCCAGCTGGCTGACCTTCAAGGAGTCGCGGGCGAGCTTTCTGATCGAGAAAGAGGCAGACAAGTCCGACAGGATCCAGCGGTTTGCCCACGTGATCGGCAAGTACTGCGGTCATATCGACGATCCATTGAGCAACGCCAGCCTGCGCACGTTGCAAGCCGGGATCCTGGGCGATGATGCTGTCGGACTGGGCCTGCGGCGCTCACCGGTCTTCGTGGGACAGGCGACGATGCGTGAGGACATCGTGCATTACATCGCGCCGCAATTTGAGCAGATACCGCAATTGCTCGAGGGTCTGAAGGCATTCGAGCTGGCGACACGGGGCGCCGAGCCGCTGGCTCGGGCAGCCGCGCTTGCTTTCGCTTTTGTGTACATCCATCCCATGCGCGACGGCAATGGCCGGATCCATCGTTTCTTGATCAACGATTCTCTGATTCGTGATAAGGCTGTGCCCGATGGCGTGATCTTGCCGGTGTCGGCCACCATCACCAGTTCAATCGATTTCCGGGCGCGCTACGATCGTACGCTTGAGGTGTTTTCCCGGCCATTCATGCAACGCTACGCAGCGTCCCATCGGTTTGGCGAACTCGTCGTCTATGAGGACGGCACTTCGAGCAACTTGGTCTTCGATGACTATGACGACGCGCAATTCGCATGGCGCTATCCCGATTTGACCGAACACGCCCTGTACACCGCGCAGGTCGTGGCGCATACGGTGCGGACCGAGATGGCTGACGAGGCTCGCGTACTGGTGATTTTCCAGCGCGCTCAGGAACGGCTCAAAGAGGTGCTCGAAATGCCGGATCAGGACGCAAACCGCATCATTCGCTCGCTCAAGGAAAATGGCTGGCAGGTATCCGGCAAATTGAAGAATGCGTATCCGCAGTTGGATGACGCTCACCGGGCGGAACGCGTAGTGGAAGCCGTACGCTCCGCATTCGAAGACCGGGAAGTGGGGAGTAGCGAAGGGTTGACTGCGCAGTGAGATTATTGCGTCGCGTGTGGCAGATGCCCCAAAGGGATGGCTGCCTGCGCCTTGACCGTGGCAATCGCGAAATTGCTCCGAATGTCCCTGATGCCCGGCAGTTTCAGCAGCGAACCGAGTAGAAAGCCCTCGTAGGCCGACAAATCCGGCACCAGCACCTGCAAAAGAAAATCAGATTCGCCGGAAACAAGGTGGCACGACACCACCTCGGGCAAAAGAACCACCGCATTGCGAAAGGCGGTCCATGCCTCGTCATGATGGCGCTCCACTTTCACTCCCACGAATACGGTCAGCCCCAAGCCAATGCCGGCTCGATCCACATCGGCGTGATAACCACGGATGATGCCGGCCTCCTCAAGCAGGCGTACACGACGCAGACAAGGGGACGGTGACAGGCCCACTTCTTCCGACAGCTGCACATTGGTCAGTCGTGCATCTCGCTGAAGTGCGCCGAGAATACGTCTATCAAGGTTATCAAGTTTCATATTGGCATAAACTCAACTATCTAGAATGTTAGATAGCATGATATGCCAATATCTGACCTTTCGACGATGCACATCGCAACATGCCAGATTCGATCAGAAATTATAATTCTGTCTTCCTAATTGAATAGCGGGCGGCTTGCAGGCATGGCGAATCTTGGAATGTTCATTGGCGCACTGTTCGTCGTTTTTCTCGTACCAGGGCCTGACATGGTGTTGTTGCTGCAGACCTCCAGCACCCAGGGACGCGGACAAGCAATAGCGACCGCGATAGGTCTGGGTCTGGCGCGCGCGGCCCACGTCACGTTGGCAGCGGCAGGTCTTGCGACGCTCCTCAAAACGGTGCCCTGGGCTTTTGAGCTGGTCAGAACGGTCGGAGTGGCGTATCTGGTCTGGCTGGGAATCAAGCTGGCGCGTGCCTCATCCCTTGCCCCGCAACTCTCGGTGGCAACTACCGACGCATCATCGAAAGCCTACCTTGCCGCCGTCAGGCGTGGCTTGTTGACGAATATCACCAACCCTAAGGCGCTGCTGTTCTGTTCAGTGTTGTTGCCGCAGTTCGTCCAGTCCGACGCTGGCAGCGTGCCCGGCCAATTCTTGTTGCTTGGCGTGGTACTGGTGATGATCGGATTGCTGTTCGATTTCATTTATTCGATGGCAGGCGTAGCGTTGGGCTACTGGATAGAACGGCATCCCGTGATGCAGACTGTGCAGCGCTGGACGTTCGCAGCGGCACTTATCGGGTTCGGCGCCCGCCTGGCTCTGGCTGGCAGGCCGCAGTAATTGTCAGACTGATTTTCAGCCGAGTGATCCAGGGGTAAGCCGGGCACTTTGATCCTCTCCGATTGTTACCGGTTGGAGGACGGTCAATATCATTCCGGATGATATTCACCTTTGGTTCATTCGATTCGTGCAATAACACCCCTCAGAACAGAATCCGCCCATCTCAATACTATCGGCGGATTTTCCAATGGCTCAGACATTCAATCATTTGCGCTACCCACTCGCCGCGCTGGCCCTGGTGGTAATCAGCGCCTGCGGTCGGGCGCCTGAAGCGACGATGGCCCCGGCAGCTGCCAAAGTCAGCGTCGCCAAGGTGCTGGAGCAACCGATCAATGAATGGGACGAGTTCACCGGACGCCTCGAAGCGCCGGAAACCGTGGAAATCCGCCCTCGGGTCTCCGGCCAGATAGATTCCGTTGCCTTCACCGACGGCGCCCTGGTCAAGAAAGGCGATTTGCTGTTCCAGATCGATCCCCGCCCGTTCCAGTCTGAAGTTCGCCGTCTCGAAGCCCAGCTTCAGCAAGTCCGCGCTACGGCTACCCGTACTGACAATGAAGCTCAACGCGGCGAACGCCTGCGCACCAACAACGCAATCTCAGCCGAACTGGCTGATTCGCGGACCACCAGCGCTCAGGAAGCTAAAGCTGGCGTCGCAGCTATCCAGGCCCAACTTGATCTGGCCCGTTTGAACCTGAGCTTTACCCGCGTGACCTCGCCGATCAGCGGACGCGTCAGCCGTGCGGAAATTACTGCCGGCAACATCGTGACCGCTGACGTCACGGCCTTGACCAGCGTTGTGTCCACCGACAAGGTTTACGCCTACTTCGACGCCGACGAGCGCGTATTCCTCAAGTACACCGACCTGGCACGCAAGGGCCAACGCGGCCAGACCACGCCGGTATATCTGGGGCTGTCCAATGAGACAGGCAATCCCCACGAAGGCCAGATGAACTTCGTCGACAACCAGGTCAATCCGAAAACCGGCACCATTCGTGGTCGGGCCGTCTTTGATAACGCCGATGGCAGCTATACCCCAGGCTTGTATGCGCGGCTCAAGCTGGTGGGCAGCGGCACGTATTCCGCGGTGCTGATCAACGACGAAGCCGTCGGTACCGATCTGGGCAAGAAGTTTGTCCTGGTCATGGACAAGGACAACAAACCGGCTTATCGCCCGGTTGAACTGGGGCCGAAGGTCGAAGGCTTGCGCATCGTGCGCAGCGGACTGAATAAGGACGACACCATCGTCGTCAAAGGCCTGCAGCGTGTTCGTCCCGGTCAACCTGTGGACCCGGAAATGACGCAAATGGCCAGCGCTGAAACCCTCGCCGCTCTTCTCAAACAACGCCAAGCCCTCGAAGCCAGCAACCTGCCGCAAGTGACGCCGCCTAAAGTGGCCGTCAAAGTCGCCAGCACTGCTACGCCACGCGGTTAAGGGACTAAATAGATGAATTTCTCGCAATTTTTTATCTCGCGACCCATCTTCGCGGCAGTACTGTCGCTGATGATTCTGATCGCTGGCGCCATCTCGCTGTTCCAGTTGCCCATCAGCGAATACCCCGAAGTCGTGCCGCCCACTGTGGTGGTGCGCGCGAACTTCCCGGGTGCCAACCCGAAGGTCATCGGTGAAACCGTCGCGGCGCCGCTTGAGCAGGCCATTACCGGTGTCGAGAACATGTTGTACATGTCCTCGCAATCCACCGCTGACGGCAAGATCACGCTGACGATCACTTTCGCGCTGGGTACTGATCTGGATAACGCCCAGGTACAGGTGCAAAACCGGGTAACCCGCACCGAACCGAAACTTCCCGAGGAAGTGACGCGCATCGGTATCACGGTGGACAAGGCTTCGCCGGATCTGACGATGGTGGTCCACTTGACCTCGCCGGACAAACGCTACGACATGCTCTACCTGTCCAACTACGCCATTCTTAATATCAAGGATGAGTTGGCCCGCCTGGGCGGCGTAGGTGATGTGCAATTGTTCGGCATGGGCGATTACTCGCTGCGAGTCTGGCTGGATCCGAACAAGACCGCTTCTCGCAATATCACCGCCACCGATGTCGTCAACGCGATTCGCGAGCAAAACCGGCAGGTTGCCGCCGGCCAGTTGGGTGCGCCGCCCTCGCCTTCTGCGACCAGTTTCCAGATGTCGATCAATACCCAAGGGCGTCTGGTCAGCGAAGAGGAATTCGAAAACATCGTGATCCGCGCTGGCGCGGATGGCGAAATTACTCGGCTGCGTGATATTGCCCGGATCGAACTGGGTTCCAATCAGTACGCCTTGCGTTCATTGCTGGATAACCAGCCCGCCGTGGCGATTCCGATTTTCCAGCGCCCTGGCTCCAACGCTATCGACATCTCCAACGGTGTTCGCGCCAAAATGGCCGAACTGAAGAAAGGCTTCCCGGAGGGCATGGATTACGCCATCGCCTATGACCCCACTGTCTTTGTTCGGGGCTCTATCGAAGCGGTGATTCATACACTGTTCGAGGCACTGATCCTGGTGGTTCTGGTGGTGATCCTGTTCCTGCAGACCTGGCGGGCGTCGATTATCCCCTTGGTAGCGGTACCGGTTTCCCTGATCGGCACCTTTGCTGTGATGCACTTGTTTGGCTTCTCCCTCAACGCGCTGTCGCTGTTCGGGTTGGTACTGGCCATCGGCATCGTGGTCGATGACGCGATTGTGGTGGTGGAAAACGTCGAGCGAAATATCGAACTGGGGCACAGTCCCGTCGAAGCGACCAAGCGCGCCATGCGTGAGGTCACCGGGCCGATCATTGCCACGGCCCTGGTGCTCTGCGCGGTGTTTGTGCCGGCAGCCTTTATCTCTGGATTGACCGGGCAGTTCTATAAACAGTTTGCGTTGACGATTGCGATTTCGACCGTTATTTCGGCTTTCAACTCGCTGACGCTGTCACCGGCATTGTCTGCAGTGCTGCTCAAGGCTCACGACGCTCCCAAGGATCGCTTTTCCAGGTTCCTCGACCGGATTTTTGGCGGCTGGCTGTTCAAGCCCTTCAACCGGGTGTTTGAGAAAGCCAGTAACAGCTATGTCGGTGTCGTTGGTCGCGTGATCCGCGGCAGTGGTATCGCGCTGATTCTCTACGCAGGTTTGATGGTGCTGACCTATTTCGGTTTTGCGACCACGCCAACCGGTTTCGTGCCGCCCCAGGACAAACAATATCTGGTGGCCTTCGCGCAACTTCCAGACGCTGCGAGCCTGGACCGCACTGAAGATGTCATCAAGCGCATGTCCGATATCGCCCTGAAACAGGACGGCGTCGAGAGCGCGATTGCGTTCCCTGGCTTGTCCATCAACGGGTTCACCAACAGCCCGAACGCAGGCATCGTGTTTGTGACATTGAAGCCGTTTGACCAACGCAAGGACGCCAGCCAGTCCGCCGGCGCAATCGCCGGGGCGCTGAATGGCAAGTACGGCGCAATTCAAGATGCGTACATGGCGATCTTCCCGCCGCCACCCGTGCAAGGTCTGGGCACCATCGGCGGGTTCCGCCTGCAAATCGAAGATCGGGGCAACCTGGGCTACGACGAACTGTACAAAGAAACCATGAACGTAATCGCCAAAAGCCACAACGTTCCTGAGCTGGCCGCCTTGTTCACCAGCTACACCGTCAACGTGCCACAGGTCGATGCTGCGATCGATCGCGAAAAAGCCAAGACCCATGGCGTTGCCATCAGCGACATCTTTGACACCCTGCAGGTTTACATGGGTTCGCTGTATGCCAACGACTTCAACCGTTTCGGTCGGACCTATCAAGTCAACGTTCAGGCAGAACAACAGTTCCGCCAGGATGCGGATCAGATCGGTCAGCTAAAAGTGCGCAATAACCTGGGCGAAATGGTCCCGCTGGCAACCTTCATCAACGTGACCAATACAGCCGGCCCGGATCGGGTCATGCATTACAACGGTTTCATCACGGCGGAAATCAATGGTGCAGCAGCGCCAGGCTATAGCTCGGGGCAGGCTCAGGCAGCCATGGAAAAACTGCTCAAGGATGAATTGCCCAACGGCATGACGTACGAATGGACCGAGATTACCTATCAGCAAATCCTCTCCGGTAACACGGCGCTGTTGGTGTTCCCGCTCTGCGTATTGCTGGCATTCCTGGTGTTGGCGGCGCAGTACGAAAGCTGGAGCTTGCCGCTGGCGGTGATCCTGATCGTGCCAATGACCCTGTTGTCAGCCATTACCGGGGTGATTCTGACCGGCAGCGACAACAACATCTTTACCCAGATCGGATTGATCGTGCTGGTGGGACTTGCCTGTAAAAACGCGATTCTGATTGTCGAGTTTGCCAAGGACAAACAAAGCGAAGGCATGACGCCACTGGCTGCGGTACTTGAAGCCTGTCGGCTGCGGTTGCGCCCGATTCTGATGACCTCCTTCGCGTTCATCATGGGCGTTGTGCCTCTGGTGTTCTCCAGCGGTGCCGGTGCCGAAATGCGCCACGCCATGGGTGTAGCGGTGTTCTCGGGGATGTTGGGTGTGACCTTCTTCGGCTTGCTGCTGACGCCGGTGTTCTACGTGCTGATCCGCAACTTTGTTGAACGTAAAGAAACCCGCAAGGCTGAAAAGGCTGACAAGGCGCTGAAGCTGGAGACGCATCAATGAGCGTAAAACTGTTTCTACCCAGCCTGCTGGTTCTGGCGCTCGCCGCCTGCGCTGTCGGCCCTGACTACAAAACGCCCGACACGGCCCCGGCCAAAGTCGCGGCCGCCGCTCAGGGAAGCTTTGATCGCAGCCATCTGGATACCATCTGGTGGCAGCAATTCGATGACCCGACCCTGAACAAACTGGTGGCTCAGTCGATCAACGGCAACCGCGAACTGCGCGTTGCTTTCGCCCGGCTCAAGGCCGCCCGCGCGATCCGTGACGACGTCAGCAATGACGCTATGCCGGTCGTCACCAGCCGGGTCAGCAGTGACCAGGCCAAAGGGCAACAACCGGGCATTACCGAGCAGCGCGTGCACAGCGAACGGTATGACCTGGGCCTGGACATGGCCTGGGAGATCGACCTTTTCGGGCGCATTCAGCGTCAACTGGAAGCCAGCAACGCCGATCAGGACGTCGCCGAAGCCAATTTGTACGACCTGCAAGTGACTCTGACTGCCGAAGTGGTCGATGCTTATGGCCAATTGCGTGGCGCTCAACTGCGCGAACGCATTGCCCGGGACAACCTCAAGAATCAACAGGATTCCCGAGGCGTCACCGCGCAACTGCGTGATGCAGGCGTCGGCAACGAGCTGGACGTGGTGCGTGCCGATGCGCGGCTGGCGGCGGTGGAAGCTTCAGTTCCACAATTGCAGGCCGAGCAAGTCCGGCAGCGTAACCGGATTGCCACCTTGCTGGGTGAGCGGCCGGAAACCCTCAGCGTCGACTTGAGTCCGTCGAAGCTGCCCGCCATTTCCAAGCAGCTGGCTATCGGCGATCCGACTCAGGTGCTGCGTCACCGGCCCGACGTCTGGGCCGCTGAACGCCAACTGGCCTCCTCCACCGCCCGAATCGGCGTGGAAACTGCGGATCTGTTCCCACGGGTCAGCCTCAGCGGTTTCCTGGGCTTCACCGCCGGACGTGGCTCGCAGATCGGTTCTTCGGCCGCCAAGGCTTGGGCTTTAGGACCGAGCATTACCTGGGCAGCGTTCGACCTGGGAAGCGTGCGTGCGCGTATTCGCGGTGCCGATGCCGATGCCGAAGGCGCGCTGGCCAATTACGAGCAACAAGTGCTGCTGGCACTGGAAGAGTCGGAAAACGCCTTCAGCGACTACGACAAACGCCAGCAACGCTTGCTCTCGATCATTCGTCAGAGTGAGTCGAGTCGCGCGGCGGCGAATCTGGCCTCGATTCAGTACCGCGAAGGCACTGCCGACTTCCTGGTCCTGCTCGATGCCGAGCGCGAGCGCCTGTCTGCGGAAGATTCCCAGGCTCAAGCCGAAATCGACCTGTACCGTGGCATCGTCGCGATTTACAAGGCAATGGGCGGTGGTTGGCAACCTCGAGCCTGATCCAGCATCAGGCAGCTCAATAGCTGGATGTGAAAGCCCCGCGACTGACCCGTCGCGGGGCTTTTTTATGCCGCGCCGTTTGACAGTCGACGATCACTCCCCGAAGCTGCACCCCGACATGACTTGGATACCGGTATGCCCAAATCGCCTTTACCAGGTTCTTCCTCTCAGGTAACTGCTCGACGTCGCTGGTTGAATAGAGGCGTGCTTGCCCTTCTGCCGGTCCTGCTGATTCTCGGATTTCTCGCCTGGCGCGGCTCGCCGTCGAACAACGTCTCGACCCCGCTGGCCCATACCTATGCCGAAGCCCTTGAACAGGCACATAACGGCAAGCCCGGCGCCGCTCGCGTGCTCTATCAGCAACTGGCACGAACGGACCTGTCGGATATCCGGCGCGCCAGCCTGTTGGCCGAACTGGGCAACTACCCCAGCCCCAACGCCCTGAAGCTGCTGGGTGTCGACCTGCACAACGACTCGCCGCTGGTACGACAGGCGGCTATCACAGCGGCCACGACAATGGTTTCATCCAGCCAACGCAGCTTGTTGCTTGGACCTCTGCTGGATGATCCGGAGTCGGCGGTAAGATTCAGTGCAATCCGCGCCTTGCTCGGGCTTTCCCCTGATGATCTGGGGCTTTATTACGCAGCGCTGGAAAAAAGCGCCGAAGACTACGCCGTGACATTGAAAACCGAGCCACCCAGCGTCGCCAATCAACTGCAATTGGCCCGACTGTCCATGCATCAGGGCCAGCCGGTTCTAGCCCTGGCCAGCGTGCAGCAAGCGTTGACCCTTGAACCGGATAACCTGGATGCCGCGCTGGCGCAGATCGAGCTCATCGACAAACAAGGGCAAACCGACAAGGCGCGGCAACTCTTCCGACAAGTTCTGGAGCGGCATCCGCAGTCGGCGCGACTCCAGCATGCTCTGGGCATGTGGCTGCTGCAGCACGACCAGACCGAATTCGCGCTATTGGGGCTGGCCAAGGCTTTGGAACTGGAACCGGAAAACAACGACTACCGTTACGACCTGGCGGTTGCGCTTCATGATCTGGACCAATTGGAGGCCGCGCAAAAACAATTGATTGAAATCCTCAAGCGTCAGCCAGGAAACCGACGGGCTCGGGTGTTGCTGATTAATTACTGGAAAGAAAACGGCCAATTACAGATGGTCCAGGTGCTTTTGGCCGAGCTGGAGCAGCAGAATCCGGACGATCCAGTCTTGCAGCAGGGCTTATAAAAGCTGCGCAACGCAAGCCGGAACGATCACTCGACCTTTTCCTGGTGGACTCTAATATCAGAAATTACTTACGTCCCGCTTCACGCAATAACACAAGCTCCGGTAAAAATCGGCAATTCCCCATCAGAGGCACTTATACTTAATTATCTCCAGACTATTTTCTAACTGAAAAAAAACGTGCATGATTTACACGCAACCGATGCAACTACCCTCTCTTCGGGACGGGACTGACAGCCAGCTTTATGTTCATCAAAGCGCTGTGCACCTGATCCCAGGGTAATGCATCTCGCGAGCGAATCAGCCAACCGCTTTTTTTCAGATGCGCTGTTGGCGGGTTACAGCCACTACACTGTCGGAGTATGTTATTTGTCTAGACTTGCCGAGTTTCGAGCAGCAGAAAAAGCCCTTCAAGAACAGCTGGCACAGCTGGAATCCTTGAAGAACGATGCCGGACTGAAAAAGGAGATTGAATTCGAGCAGAAACTCCAGGGCTTGATGAGCAGCTATGACAAGGGCCTGCGTGACATCATCGCAATCCTCGACCCTAGAGGCTCCTCAGCCCAGGCCGCCCCTGTGGGGCCCAAGCGCCGCCGGGCACGGGTGATCAAGGTTTATCAAAACCCTCACACGGGCGAGCTGATCGAGACCAAAGGTGGAAATCATCGCGGTCTGAAGTCCTGGAAAGAGCAATACGGTATTGATACCGTCGATTCATGGCTTCGCGCTTGAGCGAAACCATTGAATATAAAAAGCCCTGCTCTGCAGGGCTTTTTTATTGACGTCAATGAATAGCGTCGAATACATGTGCGGTATCGAGTCCGAAAAACAGCATTTGATAGCGTTCAAGTTCGTTCAATACCGTTTCATGGCGTTAGAACTATCGTATTAGTCCATGGGCATGTCCGACTCAATTTATCGACGAATGCCGAGCGCACATTTCGCTACGGAGGTTTTTAAATATCTGTTCGTTATGAGCGATAGCCTGATAGAAACCCAAGATATAAAGAAATGAAATTCGTCAGTTATTTCGTTCTAATCTGTCGGAAACTTCTGATTTTTTAGCATGATGCCTTCCGAATTTTGAACGAATGGTTCACGAATTTTTCACACTTGTTCACTCAGGATAGAGGCTGCTAAAGGATTAGCGCCCCAATGCCCGCTTCGGCGGGCTTCTTTTTGCCTGAATTTTGTCCCAGCCGCACTTACTGACTGCCATCTATACGCACGCTGTCGCGGATCCGGCGGGCTTCTTCCTTGGTCGCTGCATAACCTTCAGCGGATCCCGCGTAGGAAAGCGACCAGGCCATGTCCTTGGTGGCTGCGGCAACCAACGTTTGAGTCATCACATGCACCCCGTTCTGGGTAATCGTACAGGTCGTCTCCAGCGCGGGTATCTGGCTTAAGGTGTCCTGCCGGGCTCGGGTACAGACGCTTTGGAATCCACTGCGGGCAAACATCACCTGAATAGCCTTGCGCATTTCCAGCAAAACACCCTCCACGTTGACCTGATGCCCGGCTACCAGAGTCGATTGCGTCAACTCCATGACCATCATCGGGTTGCCCGCCTGATCGTTCTTGACCGCGCGTTGTCTGAATTGCGCAGCGGGCTTGCCAGTTGCGTCTGCTTCTGGAGGCATGGCTTCAATCTGCCACCCTTCAGGCCAGGTGATCATGGCATCGTTCGCCTGAACGAAGCCTGAAGCGAACAACAGGCAAAGGCCCGCCATTGATACGCGGTATAACCGGATAAACATGATGGCCATTTTCCACAAGGCATGAGTCGGAAAGTCTGACGCGCAATGCCGCCCTGAACAAGAGCGGCGACGGCTTGACCACCGGGAATTTGGCAATCTGGCGACACGCCCCGTATCATTTGACCCATTGCGAACATTCAATCGGAGCTATCCATGAGCCTGCAAGCACTCGACACCTTTCCCGGCGTGACAGCGAAGCCTGAAGCCGCGACCCAGCAATTCGTGTTTAACCACACCATGCTGCGTGTCAAAGACATCACTGCATCGCTGGATTTCTACACCCGTGTGCTGGGCTTCAGCCTGGTGGAAAAACGCGATTTCGCTGAAGCTGAATTCAGCCTGTACTTCCTGGCACTGGTGAACAAGGAGCAGATCCCGGACGACGATGCACAACGCAATCAGTGGATGAAGTCGATCCCCGGCATCCTGGAACTGACCCACAACCACGGCACTGAAAACGATCCGGCGTTCGCCTATCACAATGGCAATACCGATCCGCGTGGCTTCGGGCACATCTGCATCTCGGTGCCGGATGTTCACGCCGCTTGCGAGCGCTTCGAGACCTTGGGCGTGGACTTCCAGAAACGCCTGGCTGACGGCCGCATGAACAGCCTGGCCTTCATCAAAGACCCGGACGGGTATTGGGTTGAAATCATTCAGCCAACCCCGTTGTGATGAACTGACGCGACAAAAAAAGGCCTCATGATCGCTCATGAGGCCTTTTTTGTTGCCCGTGCGTCAGGCTGGGGCGGACGTGCGGATCAAGTGATCGAAGGCGCTGAGAGAGGCCTTGGCACCCTCGCCCAGAGCAATGATGATCTGTTTGTAAGGTGTGGTGGTCACGTCGCCGGCCGCGAAGATCCCGGGAATCGAGGTCTCACCGCGAGAATCGACCACAATTTCACCCCGTGGCGACAGTTCGATGGTGCCCTTGAGCCAATCAGTGTTTGGCAGCAAGCCGATCTGCACAAAGATGCCTTCCAGCGCTACCGCCACTTCTTCGCCATTCAGACGGTTCTTGTAGCGCAGGCCGTTGACCTTCAGCTCATCGCCGGTCACTTCCGACGTTTGCGCGTTGGTGATGACGGTTACGTTGGGCAAGCTGTGCAATTTGCGTTGCAGAACAGCGTCGGCACGCAGTTGCACGTCGAATTCCAGCAGTGTGACGTGGCTGACAATACCCGCCAGGTCGATTGCCGCTTCAACGCCGGAGTTACCGCCGCCGATCACCGCAACGCGCTTGCCTTTGAACAGCGGGCCGTCGCAGTGCGGGCAGTACGCAACGCCCTTGTTGCGGTATTGCTGCTCACCAGGGACATTCATTTCCCTCCAGCGTGCACCGGTCGCCAGAATCACGGTTTTGGTCTTGAGGCTGGCACCGCCGGCGAATTTCACTTCGTGCAGCGCCCCGCCCGTACCGGGAATCAACTGCTCGGCACGTTGCAGGTTCATGATGTCGACTTCGTACTGCTTGACGTGCTCTTCAAGGGCAACGGCCAGTTTCGGGCCTTCGGTGTGTTGTACCGAGATGAAGTTTTCAATGGCCATGGTGTCCAGCACCTGACCGCCGAAACGCTCTGCCGCTACACCAGTGCGAATGCCTTTGCGGGCGGCATACACTGCCGCCGCCGAGCCTGCCGGGCCGCCGCCGACCACCAGCACATCAAAGGCTTCCTTGGCGTTGAGTTTCGCCGCCTGACGATCACCGGCACCGGTGTCGATCTTGGCGAGAATTTCTTCCAGGCCCATGCGACCCTGGCCGAACAGCTCACCGTTCAGATAGATGCTCGGCACTGACATGACATGCCGCTCGGTCACTTCATCCTGAAACAGCGCGCCATCGATCGCGACGTGGTGCACGTTTGGATTGAGCACGGCCAGCAGGTTCAGCGCCTGAACGACGTCCGGGCAGTTCTGGCAAGACTGGGAAAAATAGGTTTCGAACCTGAACTCGCCCTGCAGCGAGCGAGCCTGTTCGATGGCTTCGGCGCTGGCCTTGGATGGATAACCGCCAACTTGCAGCAGCGCCAGCACCAACGAGGTGAATTCGTGGCCCATCGGGATGCCGGCGAAACGCAGGCTGATGTTTTTCCCGGGGCTGTTGAGCGAGAACGACGGAGTGCGCACGTCGGTGCCGCTGTCATTCAAGGTGATATCTTTCGAAACGCTGATGACGTCGTTGAGCAGTGCCAGCATTTCCTGGGATTTCGCGCCGTCATCAAGGGACGCGACGATCTCGATCGGTTGTGTGACCCGTTCCAGGTACGACTTCAACTGGGCTTTAAGATTGGCGTCCAACATGCGGGCGATTTCCATTTTTAAGAGGGTAGAAAAAACAACGCCCAGGCGATGGTCGCCCGGGCGTTTTTTAGGGGCGATGCGGTTTACTTGCTCAAGAGCTCAAAGCCCCCAGCCGATTCATCGACTTAGATCTTGCCAACCAGGTCCAGGGACGGAGCCAGAGTCGCTTCGCCTTCTTTCCATTTGGCTGGGCAAACTTCGCCTGGGTGAGCAGCAACGTATTGAGCGGCTTTGACTTTGCGCAGCAGCTCGGTAGCGTCACGACCAACACCGCCGTCGTTAAGCTCAACGATTTTGATCTGGCCTTCTGGGTTGATCACGAAGGTGCCACGGTCAGCAAGACCTGCTTCTTCGATCAGAACGTCGAAGTTACGCGACAGCAGGTGAGTCGGGTCGCCGATCAGTGGGTACTGGATCTTGCCAATGGCTGGCGAGGTGTTGTGCCATGCAGCGTGTGCGAAATGGGTGTCGGTGGACACGCCGTAGATTTCGACGCCCAGTTTCTTGAACTCGGCGTAGTTGTCAGCCAGGTCTTCCAGTTCGGTCGGGCATACAAAAGTGAAGTCGGCTGGGTAGAAGAACACGACAGACCACTTGCCTTTAAAGTCAGCTTCAGAAACGTCGACGAACGCGCCGTTCTGGAATGCAGTGGCTTTGAACGGTTTTACTTGGCTGTTGATGATAGGCATCGGTGAATCTCCTGATGGGTTTGAATTCGATGAAGTGGAGCTTACGCACAATCGTTGGCATGAGCTCATTGGCAAAGCTCATGCTCTTGATTGCTTTTCACTATAAGAGATCTTTATTAATAGACGAAATTTGCATGAGGTTTTCTTCCCGAATGGCGAATGGTGTGGCCTCGAGATAGCGCATGGCCGATTTCATGTCCTTCCAGCCCACATAGCTCATCAGCGACTTGAGGTCCCAGCCATTGTGGTGCGCCCAGGTTGCAAAACCGCGACGCAGGGAATGGCTGGTATACAGCCCGGCTGCCACCCCCGCCCGCTCCAGCGCCTGCCGCAACAAAGGAACGATGCTGTTGGCGTGCAACGGCTCTTCACTGAGGTTGCCCCAGCGATCAATGCCGCGAAACACCGGGCCGCGCACCAACGCCGAACAGTTGATCCATTCCATGTACGCCTGCACCGGACAGAGACGCTGCAAGGCCGGGGTCTGGTAGCGCTTGCCGAGATTGTCTCGATCCCCTTTGCTGCGGGCCAGAAACAGGGTGATGCCCGAACCCGCTGTCGCCTGTACGTCCTGAATCTGCACGCGGCACAGCTCATCGCTGCGAAAGCCGCGCCAGAACCCTAGCAGAATCAGTGCCATGTCTCGTCGACTGCGCAGCAGGCGCGGACGATCTCCGTCAGCGAGCGCCTGAATGGCTTCGTTCTCCAGCCACAAAGCCACCTGCTCCAGGTGCTGCAACTGCAATGGTTCGGCCTGCTTTTCCTGAGCCGGATGCAAGGCGCGAATGCCTTTCAACACTTTGCGTACCACGGGCGCCTTGGTTGGGTCGGCGAAGCCCTGGCTGCTATGCCACTGGGCCAGCGCCGAGAGCCGTACTTTAAGCGTGTTGACGGACAAAGAGCCGGCATAGGTGGCGAGATAGCGAGCCACGGCTTCGCTGGTGGCCGGCAAGAAACCACCCCACGTCACTTCAAAATGTTCGATGGCCGCCCGATAGCTGCGCCGCGTGTTGTCCCGCGTTGCGGCCTCGATATAGCGGTCGATGTCGCTCATTGCTGGATCCTTGCGTACCGATTTCGAGCGTCTGAGCGCCTGACCAGACGCTGACGCGGGATAATACGCCATTATCCCGTCTTGAAATTAAGAGAATTATCTAATTTTTTAGCACTGATATAGTATGTAATTACAGGGTACATACCACAGTACGTAATCGTAGGAGGCAACATGGCTCGCGGCGGAGTAAACAAGGCAACAGTGCAGACGGCGCGCCTGGCGCTTATCGCCCGAGGCGAGCATCCCAGCATTGATGCGGTACGCGTCGAGATGGGCAATACCGGTTCGAAAACCACTATTCACCGGTATCTCAAAGAGCTGGATGAAACCGATCTGCGCCGTGGCGCACCTCAGGAAACGATTGGTGAAGAACTGATCGAGCTGGTCGCCCGCCTCGCTCAGCGCCTGCAGGAGCAGGCGCAGGAACGTATCGACCTGGCCCAATCGGCTTTTGATGCGCAGCATCGGCTGCTGCAGGATGCGTTGGATGCCACCAGAAAGGAGCTGCGAGATTCGGAACAGCGCTGCACAGATCAGGCCCGGATAATTGATCAGCAAACCGTGGCGCTGCTCGACACCCGCGAGCAATTACAGACCCGGCAAACCGAGAATGCGCGGCTTCAGCAGGCCAGTCAGGACACGGCGACGCGCCTTGAAGACAAGGATGGGCAAATCCGTTCGTTGGAAGAAAAACACCTGCACGCCCGGGACGCCCTTGAGCATTACCGCAACTCGGTGAAAGAACAGCGCGATCAGGAGCAGCGACGTCACGAAGGCCAAGTGCAGCAAGTCCAGATGGAGTTGCGTCAGGCCCAGCAAAGCGCGCTGGTTCGGCAGGAGGAAATTACCCAGCTCAATCGCGCCAACGAGCGGCTGCTCACTGAAAGCCGCAGTACGTCACGGGAACTGGATACACACAAGGATCAGCTCGCCAGAATGACGATCCAGGCCAACGGCGCGGGCGAGCAACTGCAACAAGCGCAGACCCAGCGGGCGCTGCTGGAAGAGCGACTGCGTGCCAGCCATGAGGAAGTCGATGAACTGAAACAACGCCTGACCAATCAGGAGCAACAAGGCCGAGTGCTGGAATTGATCCTGATTAAAACCGAGCTGGCACTGGACAATCTGCGCAAGGATCTGGCTTCAACTGACGAGCAAGTCCCACCGAACGATCAGCGGTGAACCGGGACGCGTCCTTCGATCATTTTCCGAACCCGCAGTGCAAGCTCATCGACACTGAATGGCTTGGCCAGCATATCCATTCCCGCGTCGAGGAAGTCACTGCGGTTCTCAGCGCTGGGCGCGTACCCGGTAATGAACAGCACTTGCAATGCAGGACGTTGCTGGCGAGCGATCTCGGCAAGCTGTCGGCCATTCATGCCTGGCAAGCCCACGTCGGTGATCAGCAGATCAATGCGCTCGGCGCCTTGCAGCATGGGCAAGGCCGCCTTGGCATCGCTGGCCTCACAGGTTGAATAACCCAGCTCGCGCAACACATCAATCACCAGCATCCTGACAGCTTCTTCATCTTCAACGACCAGCACGCGTTCGCCCTCGACGGCCCGGGGCGAATGGACTGCCCCCGGCGCTGCCACATCCCGCACAGTTTCCTGTACCTGGCATGGCAGATAGAGATCGATGCGGGTGCCCTGCCCCTCAACGCTGTCGATCAGCACATGGCCGCCGGCTTGCTTGATGAAGCCATAAACCATGGACAAGCCAAGGCCGGTACCCTGCCCGATGGGTTTGGTGGTGAAGAAGGGATCAAACGCGCGCTCAACAACGTCCGCAGACATCCCGCAGCCGGTGTCTTCGATGCTGAGTAGCACGTATTCGCCGGGACTGACCACGCCCTGCGGCGCGCAGATGTCGACGTTACGACTGCGCACAATCAGTTGCCCGCCGTCGGGCATCGCATCCCTGGCGTTGATGACCAGATTCAGCAGTGCGTTTTCCAACTGATGCTCATCGGTGTGCGTATGCCGCAGGTCGCGGTCCAGGTCGATGCATAACTCGATGCTTTCCCCGGTGGTGCGGCGCAGCAACTCTTCCATGGACGTCACCATGTGGTTGACGTCGACGTTGCGATTATTCAGTGATTGGCGGCGGGCGAAGGCCAACAGCCGGTGCGTCAACGCAGCGGCGCGATTGGCGGAAGTCACCGCGACGTGGATATAGCGGTCGATCTCACCGACCCGTCCAGCCGCCAGGCGGCGCTGGATCAAATCCAGCGCACCCAGCACACCGGTCAACATATTGTTGAAGTCATGGGCAATCCCGCCAGTCAGCTGGCCGATCGCATCCATTTTTTGCGCGTGACGCAGCGCTTCCTGGGCCTGCTCACGCTCGGCCATCTCTTTTTGCAGCAGCTGGTTGATGGTGGCGAGTTCACGAGTCCGCTCGGCGACCCGACATTCGAGACTTTCGTTGAGCTCGCGCAAGGCTTCTTCGGCATTCACCTGAGCCGTGATGTCGGTATTGGTCCCCAGCCAGTGGGTGATATGACCTTCCTCATCACGCATGGGCAGCGCGCGGGACAGAAACCAGCTGTAAGTGCCATCTTTGCCCAGCAGCGGAAATGTATCCTCCCAGATCGAACCGGTCGCAAAGCAATGCGCCGACCGGGTCGTGACGCGATCCACGTGATCAGGATGATGCACCGACCGCCAGCCCAGAGCCTGCATGGCTTCAAGGGATGAGCCGGTGTAGGCATACCAGCGCTCGTTGTACCAATAGACATTGCCCGCCGAATCAGCAGTCCAGGCCAGCTGACTCATGTTGTCGGCCAGCATACGGAATTGTCGTTCGCTTTCACGCAACGCATCTATCTTGCGCATAGGGTCTTCGTCTTGCTCAGCAGGGTGCAGTGGCAGTACTGCCCAAGGATGGTTTCTGCTCAATGGCCGGATCCTTCCAGAAATAGGGGGTGTTGCCGAGTTTCATCCGTGAATCTCGGGTGAGCGTGTGTCGGGTTAATCAGGCTTGCTTGGGTGCAACCGGCGTGCGCATGGTCACGAACTCTTCAGCCAGTGTCGGATGCACCCCAATGGTGTCGTCGAAAATGCGTTTGGTTGCGCCGGCCTTCAACGCGATTGCCAGACTCTGGACAATTTCACCGGCATCCGGACCGACCATATGGCACCCGAGAACCTTATCGGTAGCGGCGTCCACCACCAGCTTCATCAGGGTGCGCTCTTGATTGTCGGTCAGGGTCAGCTTCATCGGCCTGAAGCGGCTTTCGAAGATCTGCACGTCGTGGCCGGCCTTGCGCGCATCTTCTTCGGAGAGGCCAACCGTACCGATGTTCGGCAGGCTGAATACCGCAGTGGGAATGTGCGAGTAATCCACCGGTCGATACTGATCAGGTTGAAACAGCCGCCGCGCCACAGCCATGCCTTCGGCCAGGGCGACCGGCGTGAGCTGTACGCGACCGATCACATCGCCAATGGCCAGGATTGAAGGCTCGCTGGTCTGGTAGTACTCATTCACATCGACAAAGCCGTCTTTGTTGAGCTTGACGTCGACGGTTTCCAGGCCAAGGTTGTCGAGCATGGGGCGGCGGCCAGTGGCATAGAACACGCAATCGGTGTTCAACGAGCTGCCATCTTCAAGATGCGCCTGCAGTGTGCCATCGGCCAGCTTCTCGATACGCTGGATATTGGAGTTGAAACGAACCTCCATGCCGCGTTTGGTGAGCTCTTCATGCAAGTGCGTACGTACGCTGCCATCGAAGCCGCGCAGGAACATCTCGCCGCGATACATCAGCGTGGTGTCGGCGCCCAGGCCATGGAAAATCGAAGCAAATTCCACCGCAATGTATCCACCACCGACAACGACGATGCGCTTGGGCAGTTCTTTTAGAAAGAAGGCTTCGTTGGAATTGATCGCGTGCTCGCGGCCCGGAATGTCAGGCATTTGCGGCCAGCCGCCGGTGGCGATGAGGATGTGTTCGGCGCTGTAGGTCTGGCCGTTGATCAACACCTGGTTCGGTCCGGTCAGCTGTGCGTGACCTTCCAGCAGCGTTACGCCGCTGTTGACCAGCAGATTGCGATAGATACCGTTGAGGTGCTGGATTTGCTTGTCTTTATTGGCGATCAGTGTGGACCAGTTGAAATCCGGTTCGCCGCTGGTCCAGCCGAAGCTCTTGGCTTGCTCGAAGTCTTCCGCAAAGTGGGCGCCATAGACCAGAAACTTCTTGGGCACGCAACCCACATTGACACAGGTACCGCCCAGATAACGGCTTTCGGCAACCGCCACGCGAGCACCAAATCCTGCAGCGAACCGGCCCGCGCGGACGCCACCGGAGCCAGCGCCAATTACAAAGAGGTCGAAATCGTAAGCCATGTGAGTCTCCTGAACAGAACGACAGCATAACCGCTTAGTGTTCAGTCAGAAACGACAAAGCCACCCGAACAGACTGTGTGAAAACCTAGCAATCTGCGCAGCGCTCAAAGAAAATGCTCCGTATCGAAAGATACGGAGCATTTTTCGTTATGGCCTACATCCAAGGTGAGTCCCGCAG
>Ga0247814_10000207_pt1 | contig 54063 bp, 53 predicted proteins | sample UWRJL179409R1_FD_179947 | JGI IMG/M metagenome (GOLD analysis project Ga0247814, IMG submission 179947) | Plant litter microbial communities from Arlington Agricultural Research Station in Wisconsin, United States - UWRJ-L179-409R-1 | ecosystem: Environmental > Terrestrial > Plant litter >... | reverse complement strand
ATTTATAAAGAGCCAGGATTTCATGGTTTTTGGCGACGATACCATGCGTTTCTTTTTTAAAGGAATAGACCGGGGCGGAGAAAGTATTTCAAAAAATTAATAACAATATATATTATGCAGCTACCAGAACAAAATCCCAATAAGGATTACGAATTTGTAAATCACAACTCCCGAAAACCAAAAAAGGCCATTTCTCCATTGATGCTTGGCCTGATCTTTATTGCCTGTGGTGCTGTAGCGAGTTATTTCTTTATTTATCAGAAACTGAAAGAAATGGAAGCGCACGCTGATGCGATATCGTATTCTATGAAATTGTTAATGGTTGGTCCAATGTTGGTGATATTTGGTTTGTATTTCGTGCTCGTTAAGCCGTCAGATATTAATGCACAATCACCCAGGGATAAAAAATGGCTGTATGTATTTGTGGGGATTTTTATTGTGGCCATGATTATACTATATCAGTGGTTTAGTAATATGGCCGAAGGTTATGGTTATTCTATTTAAAAGATGTCTATAAAAAAGAGAAGGCCGCAAAATACTGCGGCCTTCTCTTTTTTATAGACAATTGTTTATGCTTTAATGGAGCAATTAGCTCATTTTCCAATCAGGTCTTTCAAAATGACAGGTATATCCGTAAGGATTCTTCTGTAAATAATCCTGGTGCTCGACTTCAGCATTCCAGAAATCTGACGCTGGTACTACTTCAGTTACAATTTTTCCCGGCCATACACCGCTGGCATCCATTTCAGCAATCAATGCTTCAGCCACTTCACGCTGTGTTTCATCCAGGAAAAAAATGGCCGAACGGTAGGAGGCACCTATGTCATTTCCCTGCCTGTTCCGCGTAGTTGGGTCGTGAATCTGGAAAAAATATTCCAGCAGTCCCCGGTAAGATAAAACTGCAGGGTCAAATGTTATCTCTATAGCTTCGGCATGTGTGCCATGATTCCGGTAGGTAGCATTGGGAACATCTCCGCCAGTATAACCAACTACAGTGGATGTTACACCCGGATAATGACGTATCAATTCTTCTACGCCCCAAAAGCAGCCGCCGGCCAGAATGGCTTTTTCAGTATTCATATCTTTAATTTTTTTGATTAATTAAAGATACGCAGCAGCAAGTTAAATGCCAATGATCAATCATAATATGAGTATCATAAAAAAAGCCGGCAAAATTGCCGGCCCCTCTCATTGGTGTGTACTTATTTCCAGCCTCCGCCTAAATCTCTGTAGACTGAGACTACGGCATTGAGCTGTTCTTTCTTGGTTTCGATCAATTCGAGTTTTGATTCCAGTGCATCCCTTTGTGTCATCAGCACTTCAAAATAGTCGGCCCTGGCTGATTTGAATAAATCATTGGAGACTTCGATAGATTTGTTGAGTGCTTTTACTTGCTGGGATTTTAGGTCATAACTCTTTTCCAGATTACTGATTTTGGAGAGGTGATTGGACACCTCCATGTAAGCATTAAGGATAACACGTTCATAATTGAACATAGCTTGCAGCTGTCGTGCATTTGCACTGCTGAACTCCGCTTTTATCGCATTTCGGTTGATGAGCGGTGCAGCCAGATCTCCCGCGAGGGAATAAAGTACTGACTCTGGCAACCTGAAAACATAGGAAGGCTTGAAGGCTTGTAGACCTATCGCTGCAGAAATGTCCAGTGAAGGGTAAAATTCTGCGCGGGCGACTTTAACATCCAGCTTAGCTGCAGCCAGTTCCAGCTCCGCCTGTTTGATATCAGGACGGTTAGCTAGTAAATGCGCAGGAATTCCTGCATTGACAGCAGATGGGACTAAAGCTAGAAAATCACCTTTTTCCCGCGGGATTTCCTGAGGATACCTGCCCAGCAAAAAGTTAATCTTGTTCTCCGCTTCTTTGATTTTCTGGAGGATTTCGAACTCCATACTTGTTGAAGTCAGCACCTCTGCCTGAAACTTTTGTACCGCCAGCTCTGTGGTTCTCATAGCTTCTTTCTGCACTTTTACAATCTCCAGTGCATTTTTTTGCAGTTTGATGTTCTGCTTTACTATGTCCATCTGACTATCCAGTGATTGCAGCTCATAATAAGTTTCAGCCACTTCGGAAATTAGGTTGGTGATCACGAAGTTTTTACCCTCTATGGTGGACATATACCTGCTCATTGCAGCCTTTTTAGAATTACGCAGCTTTTTCCAAATATCGGCCTCCCAATTTGCCGTTGCAGCGATGGTATAATCCATCAGCGGGTCAGGAAATTCTTTACCCGGCGCAATTTCTGTACTTGCGTCACCGGCACCCTGACTGGTATATCGGCCTACTTTTTCCACCCCTAGTCCGGCTCTCAAACCAACAGTTGGCAATAATGCACCTTTACGCACGCGAATATCACTCTTTGCAATTTCAATATCCTGCAAAGTTATCATGAGTTCTTTATTATTTTTAATTGCCGTATCGATCAGATCCACCAGGTATTTATCCTTAAAAAATTCATGCAATGGCATGTTCGAGATATTAACGGTGTCCTGATTACTCCCGTAAGATAAAGGAATGGGTTTACTTTCGCCAAGAGGTGCAACAGCCGGAGTCTTGCAGCTTGCCACAGCAAGGCAAGCCCCGAAGGCAATACTATATTGATATAACTTGAATTTATACATTGTGATCAATTTCTTCTGTTAAGGGATTTTCTTCTTCATCTTGAATCAAAGTGTGTTTTTCTGCTATTTTTCCGAAGATATAATATAAGCCAGGAATGATCAGTACACCGAAAAGTGTTCCTAAAAGCATACCACCGAGAGCCGCAGAGCCAATTGTGCGGTTACCGATTTTACCCGGCCCATTGGCAAACACCAATGGAATTAAACCCGCAATAAACGCAAAAGAAGTCATCAGAATGGGACGGAACCTCACTGCCGCACCTTCCATGGCAGCATTCAATACTGAAGCCCCATCTTTGTGTTTCTGCACTGCAAATTCTACAATCAGCACCGCGTTTTTACCCAGTAAACCTATGAGCATCACGAGTGCGACCTGTGCATAGATATTATTCTCCAGTCCGCATATCTTGAGCAACAGGAAGGCACCGAATATTCCGCATGGAAGTGAAAGCAGAACAGCAAAAGGCAGTATGAAACTCTCATATTGCGCTGCCAGCACTAGATAAACGAAACCAAGGCAGATCAAAAAGATATAAATTGCCTCATTACCACGACCTACCTCATCTTTCGAAATACCAGCCCAGTCAATCCCGAATCCTCTGGGCAGGGTTTTGTCTGCCACTTCCGTAATCGCATTGATTGCTGAACCACTGCTGTATCCCGGTGCAGCGGCACCGCTAATCTCAGAAGCATTGTACATATTATGACGGGTAATTTCTGATAGTCCATATACCTTTTCCATTTTCATGAAAGCGGAAAAAGGGACCATTTCATCCTTGTCATTTTTAACATACAACTTCAGGATATCTTCGGGCAGTGCCCTGTATTCTGGGGAAGCTTGTACCATCACTTTATACTGACGGTCATATTTGATGAAATTGGTTTCATAATTACTACCGACAAGGGTGGATAGTGTGTTCATCGCATTTTCTATGGTGACACCCTTTTGTTTTGCCAGATCATTATTCACCCGCAGCATATATTGTGGAAAGCTGGCACTATAGAAGGTAAAGACCGATGATAATTCTGGACGTTTGCTCAGTTCCCTGACAAAATCCTTGCTGACGGTTTCCATCTTTTTGAAATCGCCCGATCCCAATTTATCCAGCAAACGCAGCTCGAAACCTCCGGCTGCACCATAACCCGGAACGGCCGGTGGCTGGAAAAGTTCTATACTGGCACCAGTAATTTCTTTCGATTTCTCTTCCAGTTCTTTCATAATCTGGTCTACCGAATGTTTCCGGTCTTCCCAGCTTTTCAGGTTGATGAGACAAGTACCAGAGTTGGATCCTGTTCCCTCTGTAAGGATTTCGTATCCTGCAAGGGATGAAACAGATTGTACACCTTCAATACCTTCAGCAACTTTCTGTACTCTTTCGGCAATTTCGTTGGTACGTTCCAGTGACGATCCAGGAGGGGTTTGTATAATCGCATAAAACATCCCCTGATCTTCATTCGGGATAAAACCCGATGGGAGACTGCTGTTCAGGAAATAAGTTCCCGCACAGAAAGCAAGAAGCAGACCCCAGGTAATTACCCTGCGGTTGATGATGGCCCCAAGAATTTTTTGATACCTTGCTGAAAGTCCGTTGAACCCATTGTTGAATCCATCCAGGAATTTATCAAGCCCTTTTTTCTTCTTTGCTTTACCGTGATTGTTCTTAAGCATCATCGCGCAAAGCGCCGGAGTAAGCGTTAATGCAACGATACCTGAGAGTATAATGGCAGTGGCCATAGTGATAGAGAACTGCCTGTAGAATATACCTACCGGGCCTGACATAAATGCAACCGGTACAAATACAGCAGCCATCAGGAATGTAATCGCGATAATGGCACCGCCAATTTCATGCATTGCTTTTTTAGTGGCCTTCAATGCTGAAATATGCTCTTCCTGCATTTTAGCATGTACAGCTTCAATCACCACGATGGCATCATCTACTACCACACCAATGGCCAGTACGAGAGCGAATAAAGTGATGAGGTTGAGTGTAATACCGAAAAACTGCATGAAAACGAAAGTCCCGATCAGCGACACCGGTACTGCAATGGCGGGGATCAGCGTAGAGCGCCAGTCGCCCAAAAACAAGAATACCACCAGTCCGACCAAAATAAAGGCCTCGACAAGTGTATGGATTACTTTATCAATTGACGCATCAAGGAATTTGGAAACATCATAACTGATCTCATAATCTACCCCTTTAGGAAAAGAAGTTTTCTTGATCTCTTCCATTTTGGCCTTGATGTCTTTAATTACCTGGCTGGCATTACTGCCGTAAGATTGTTTAACCGTTATTGCTGCAGAAGCATGGCCATTCAGGTTAGAATAGATATCATACATGGCACTACCAAATTCAACAGTAGCTACATCTTTTAGTCTCAAGATTTCTCCATTTGAGTTTGACCTTAAAATAATATCTGCATATTGCTCCTTAGTGGTATAACGACCAGGATATTTAAGTACGTACTCAAAAGATTGTGAGCGTTTACCAGAACTTTCACCAGTTTTACCAGGTGAAGCTTCCAGACTTTGCTGATTCAATGCTTCCAGCACCTCATCTGCCGAAATCTTGTAAGCCAGCATACGGTCGGGCTTAAGCCAGATCCGCATGGCATATTCCCGGCTACCCAGAATGTCTGCTACCCCCACACCATCAACACGTCTTAACTCTGAAAGGAGGTTGATATCTGCGAAATTGTACAGGAACTTTTGATCGGTTTTTGGATCTTTACTGTACAAATTGATATACATCAGCATATTTGACTCCTCACGCGTGATTTTCACACCCTCACGCACCACAAGTGGCGGAAGTTTATTCACTACTGATGCCACACGGTTCTGTATATTTACTGAAGCCTGATTAGGATCTGTACCCAGGTTAAAAATCACCTGGATGGTTGCTTCCCCGTCATTACCTGCATCGGATGCCATGTATTTCATCCCTGGCACACCATTAATGGCACGTTCTAGTGGAATGATGACCGATTTGATCATCAGTTCTCCATTTGCTCCGGGGTATTCTGCTGTGATGTTCACCTTTGGTGGTGAAATTGAAGGGAACTGTGTAACAGGCAGGTGGGTCATAGCCAGCACCCCCAGAAACACAATAATGAGCGATATTACTATAGAGAGGACGGGCCTCTGTATAAACTTATTAAACATTGATTTGCTGTTTTAATGATTTAACCAAAATGGATTTAATTGAGCTTGCCGGAAGGAGCCGGATTATTCGGCTTTTAAGCGCAGGTGAGAAATGATCTCCTTCGGTGCCCTGTATTCATATTTGATTTTTTCATCGTCCTTCACTTTCTGAACTCCTTCAAGCAGGATTTTGTCATTTTCGGTAATGCCGCTACCTACTACGTAGAGATCAGGCATTTCACTCGCAATAGTGATGTTTCTTGATCTTACTACATTGTTTTTGTCGACCACAAACACATAGATTTTATCCTGAATTTCATAAGTAGCTTTTTGTGGAATTACCAGTGCATTACGCAGTGGAACAAGCATTTGCACCTCACCAGTTTCACCATTTTTCAATAATTTATCAGGATTTGGAAAACGTGCCCGGAAGGCGATATTACCTGTCTCGCTATTGAATTCACTCTCCACGACTTCCACATTTCCTTTATAAGGCAGCAGATTATTATTAGCTAAGCGCAGGCTTACTTTATTTTCTGCACGGCCCTTAACATTTGTCTGATATTCCAGGTATTCTGGTTCTGATACATTGAAATAAGCAAACATCTGTGTATTGTCAGATAAACTCGTCATTAACTCACCTTCATCCACAAGGCTGCCTAGTTTAAGTGGAATACGGTCTATCGTACCATCAAAAGGAGCCTTAATTTCTGTGAAAGAGAGGTGTAGTTTTGCCAGGGAGATTTCTGCTTTGGCTTGTTCCAGTTTAGCCTGAGCCATGAGCTGCTCGTTCTTTGAAACTACATTTTTATCGGCCAGTGTTTTTGCATTCTGCAGTTCTATTTCTGCTGCACGGCCTTCTGCCTGAGCTTTAAGCAATTCTGCTTCATAAACTTTAGGCATGATCCTGAACAGGAGCTGCCCCGCTTTTACAGCCTGACCTTCATCAACATAAATATTTTGGAGGTAACCTTTTTCCTGGGCGCGGATTTCAATATTCCGTACCGAACGGATTTGGGAAACATATTCTTTGTTAAATGAAGTGTCAATCTTCAATGGATTGGTAACCGTATAATTACTGGCTTCTTCTTTTTCTTCTTTTTTAGGTGTACAACTTGTAAGGTACAGCACGGCTATAAAGCCCGTGAACAGTAGGAATCTCTTCATGAGTATAAAATGGAAATAATGCAATTGAATAGTTGGAATATGAAATTCCATTAAACGAAGATCAGCACCTGCAGTCAGCCTGAATGTATCATCAGCTAATGAAAGCAGATATAAATCAGGATGGTGATCAGAGACTGATTACATTATTTCTCAGATTCTTAAGACTCTCTGGGTAATGTAGAGAGGTGAACAGAGGTCGCAAAACGACGGGTAGGTAACAAAACGCTTATAATAATGGTTAGACAAACATAGATCAGTAAAAGTAAAATACCATCTGTCTGCTAAATTATATTTTTCTGCTAAAAAATTATTGACGGCACCTTCATCCAGATCATGTCCGCTGAGGTATTCCTCATCGAGGTCGATTTCTGCATCGTCAATAACAGGATTTCCACGCTCTGGATTGGTTAACTTATGATGTCTGTTTTTAACAGGAGAGTGCGGGGGATTAGATCCTTTGTGTAAATCATAACTTTGCGCATGCAGGGAGGTATTCCCGCAAAGCAAAAGTAAAAACAGACATACGTAAAAGGCAAGCAATCTCATTGGGCAGCTAAAGTACAGAAACTACTGAAAGATTGAAAGAAAAAAATAAATTATGGCATAACACAAACTTAAATGATATTAAACGGATGTACTGTATGCATACATTTAATATCATTTAAGTTTTGGATGACAAGCTGATTTGTAAATTAGACCTCTTTTTGTATTTTAGGTTCGTCAGTACCTTCCTGTCCATTTTTAAATTCTTTAATTCCTTTGCCCAGACCTTTCATTAGTTCCGGGATTTTCTTTCCGCCGAATAATAAAAGGACCACTACGGCTACGATAATCATTTCCGGGCCACCTAGTAGTGCGGCGATTGTTGTGTTTAACATGTGATTTGGTTTAGGTATATGCAAATACCTACGCATAAAACTGCTGAGTGGTTTTATCTCGCAATCACCTGTCAGGAGAAAAAAGGAATAGATGGATACTATTTTTTGATCCAGGATTGTCGATGAGATATTATTGCCGATAGATAAAAGATTCCATGGGTTCACAGTTGAATCCCTGCTGTTGTAAAAGGTCGCACACCAGCTGAGGTTCAAGATCTGTACTGATAATGCGAAGGATATTATCGCAATCATCCAGGTCGAAATTACAATGAGTAATTGGCGGCAGTGCGCTGATCATTGGTTGCAGATTTCCTGCCTGCTGTAGTGTAACTACATTTGTTTTGAATACTGTAAGATGCATCTCGTATCGTCTTAGGTTAAATGTTGTCAGGTTCCTGTTTATTCCAGTTACAAAACTTGTTTCTCATTTTTTCTTTAAACTGAAGTCTTTCTTCAGGAGACATGTCCCTGCATTTTTCAGCCATTCGGTGGCGTGCCCACGGTCCGCCACCGCTACCCTTACCGAAACCGAACAAGATTTTGCATAAGATAAATATGCCCATTGCCTGCCAGAAAGTGATTGGTTTAACATTGATGATTTCTGGCAATAAGTTGTTCCATAATAGCATCACCACATAACTCACAATAGCTAAAAGTGCGGCTATTCCGAATGGGATAAAGAAAAACTTTTTTCTGTTTCTAGTATATTTCATCTGATTATTTGAATAAATTTAATATTCTACAACTTCTTTGTAGAGCTGTTTTAAGCGTTTACGGAGATGAAGGACAGCATATCTCTTGCGGGAAACCAATGTGTTGAACTTAACACCAGTTTTTTCAACGATTTCTTCAAATGAAAGATCATCCAGTTCCTGCCAGATAAAAACCTGCTTTTGTTCTTCAGGTAATTCATCCAGGGCAATGAAAAGCTGTTCCCAGAAAAGATTGCGTAAGTAGGCAGTTTCTGGTGTAGTTACTTCCACCATTAACAGACTGATCAGATCTGCTCCATCATCATTGTCATCTCCTTTGTAAATGTCGTCCAGTAAACTTTCGCCACGCTTTTTATGCTTGTCCAGTATCTTGTTTTTCGCCACGCGATATAACCATGCACTGGTTTGCTCGATAGGTTGTGCATTAATTACATTGCTGAACTGGTACCATACGTCCTGCAAGATATCCTCTGCATCAGCCTCGCTCTTCACCTGCTTACGTATAAAACCCATCAAGCTTTTACCATATGCTTTAATGGTTTCTATAATGTAACTGTTCTGGTCTTTTGGCATGAATGCGGCTTTCAAAATATGCTCTGTTTATTAGGAAGACGATTGTGTCTCAAAAACATTTTAATATATTTTTATTTATTTCGAAAAAGAGAGATTTTTTGTGAAATATCCTGTTATTGATGTAAATGCATTACAATATAAGTCATTTATCGGTACGCAAAAAAGAAAAGAGACATTAAACACATTTTTGATAGTACTAAATTGTGATTGAAAACAAATCTTCTGTTGAATAAATATATTTATTCTGAGTAAAACAAAATCTTGATCTCTCTGTTAATCAACGTGAAAGCTATAACTAAAGTCGTTATCCACGCTGTTCATCTCATTTTGAAATATCAATTAACCCCTTATTATCTAAATAATGATGCAACTGAGCTACAAATTTTCACTTATCACGGTCTTTGTTGCCGTTGTTTTTATAGGCTGTGCCACAATAGGCGATCCTACACCACATGGTACGTTAATAAGTCTGGAGCAGATTAAGTCGCTCAAAAGTGATCAATCGTGGAATGGTAAGAGAGTGAGTATAGAAGGTTATGCCTCTTTCTGTAAAAAAGGTTTCGCAGCACCTTCAAGGATTACGATGGGCAAAAAAAATCTTGTCATTATTTATTCAGCGCCAGATTGTGACGGTGAAGCATTGATGCAGGCAAACTTGTTATTCGCAGGGAACCGCACTAAACTGAGTGGAGAGAAAGAACGGAATTTTATCTCTGTTGATGATAATTTTGACAACAAGACAATGAAATTCACAACAGATGACTACCAAGAGTTGGCGAACAGTAAATTTAAATTTAGTGGAAAGCTGATTTGGGACGATGAAAACTACTATTTAGAAGATGTTTCTATACATCAGTAGGAGCCCGGCTCCATGGTAAAAATGACTAAGTTCATTCAGTCGAACGGGCTGGAATAATTAAGATTAAAAAAAGCTCCTGCATAAAACAAAAAAAATGCAAAAAACTGTAATTGGATTAATCACAATAATCATGATGCTGATTTTTGGAGCAGCATTATATTTTAGCTTTAGCTATGATAAAGGCAAAAATGATCAGATGAAAGTTGTTTATCAGAATTATATCAAAACGGAAGCATCAATTGTGAGTAAAGATGGAAACGGAAGAGTAAGAAAAGGCATAGGTGCCATCTGGACAATCCAGTTTACGGATGACACGAAAAAATTGCAAACTAAGGAAATAAGATCTGAATCTTTTATTGGCCAGGAAAATGGTGAAAAGGTGATGATATACTATAACCCGGAAAATCCGAATGAGATTATAGATCAAAAAAGTTATGTGGAGACGATGGAATAGTAATAGCTGATTTTCTAATATAGTAAAGATAACCGATAAGCCATTGATATACAGCTAATAATATCAATGGCTTTTTTTTGACAAAAAATAGAAATTCAAAAATGACATTGGGAGGGGAAATTTGTAGGGCTATGTTTTGCAATTACCATCCATGGATGCTAATTTTGATTCATCATTAAACGGTAGACAAATGAAGATAGAAGAAGAGCTTAAACATGAATTTGGTAGTCGCCAGCAAAGAGCTGCTACAAACGTCATTTTCACTTCCAACTGGATACTGAATAAAATATCCGTTGATTTAAAGTCGACCGGACTATCACTGCAGCAATTTAATGTACTCTCTGTACTTAATGGCCAACAAAATCATACCGCAACTGTTAATTTGATTAAAGAAAGGCTTATTGACAGGATGCCGAATGTTTCCAGGTTGGTGAATAAGTTACTGGAAAAAGGTCTGATAGAAAAGGAGCGGAATTCATCTGATCAGCGTGTGGTTTACGTGAAGCTCACTGCAAAGGGTTTAGCACTTAGAATTAAGGCGAGACAATTGATAAATAATGGAGAGATAGGGCTTACTGCCGAAGAATCTGATCGTTTGAATGAATTATTAGAGAAAATAAGGAAGTAAAAAAATTTGATTAAATAACATCCATGGATGATAATTCTATGGATTAAATTGATAGCTATGAATAAAGTAATATTGTTAGACAAGAGGCCGGAAGGAGTACCGGTTTTGAATGATTTTAAATTTATCGAAGAAGAGATGCCTGTTGCAGGTGAAGGACAGGTCTTGTTAAAAACGCGTTTTGTATCTGTGGATCCTTATTTGCGTGGAAGAATGAAAGATGTTAAATCTTATGTTCCTCCTTTTGAACTTGGCAAGCCAATGCAATCTGGTGTGGTGAGTGAGGTAATTTCATCGAAAAATAAAGACTTTAAAGAAGGTGATTTTGTTGTCGGTTATGTGGACTGGAAAGAATACCAGACTTCCAGTGGCAAAGGGTTGACCAAAATTGATGCCGATGCGGCAGAATTATCTGCTTATCTCGGAATATTAGGGATGACAGGCTTAACTGCTTATCTTGGATTGAAGAATATTGGTATGCCGAAAGCGGGAGAAACGATTGTTGTTTCCGGCGCTGCAGGTGCAGTAGGAAATGTAGTCGGGCAGATTGGAAAACTAATGGGTTGTCATGTCATTGGACTGGCAGGAACAGATGAAAAGATTAATACACTTAAATCGATGTTTGGTTATGACGCAGGGATCAATTACAAATCTACTGATAATCTTGAAGCAGCAATTAAAGAAGCATGTCCAAATGGAGTGGACATCTATTTTGATAATGTAGGAGGATCAGTTTCGGATGCTGTGTTAGCGAATATTAAATACAAATCGCGGATTATAGTATGCGGTGCCATATCATTATATAATGATACCGAACCCGCATTGGCACCAAGAGTAGAGTGGCGTTTGGTCGTTAATAGTGCGACGATGAGTGGGTTTATTGTTGGCGATTATGCAGAGCAGTTTCCCGAAGGAATGAAACAGCTTACCGAATGGTACAAGGAAGGTAAACTGACAAAAAGCGAGACTGTAGTGGAAGGATTTGATCAGATTCCACAAGCATTCATCGGCTTATTTGAAGGCAAAAATGAAGGTAAAATGATCGTTAAGATCTAATTGGTAATTAATAAATAAAATATCATGTTAAATTTTGAATTAAAGAACCCAACAAAAATTATATTCGGTAAAGGACAGATTGCAAACCTGGCTAAAGAATTACCACAAGATGCTAAAATATTGATGTTGTATGGCGGTGGAAGTATCAAAACGAATGGCATTTATGAGCAGGTGAAAATGGCCTTGAACGGATTCGATGTCGTTGAATTCGGCGGAATCCCAGCTAATCCTGAATATGAGGTTTTACTTGAAGCACTACAGGTGATTAAAGAGCAACATATTACTTATTTACTGGCTGTGGGTGGTGGATCTGTTATTGATGGAACTAAGTTCCTTTCTGCTGCAGCGTTATATGAAGGAGGAAGTCCGTGGGAAATCCTGACGAAAAGTATTAAGACGGAAAAAGGTATGCCTTTTGGAACGGTGCTGACTTTACCGGCGACTGCTTCAGAGATGAACTCTGGTGCTGTAATTACCCGTGCAGAAACGCAGGAGAAATTCTCTATGGGCGGTCCTGGTCTGTTTCCTGTTTTCTCTATTCTTGATCCCCAGGTTGTTGCTTCGATTCCGCAGCGCCAGTTAGCAAATGGTGTAACGGATGCTTTTACACATGTTTTAGAACAATATATGACCTATCCGGTGGGTGGCTTGTTACAAGATAGATTTGCAGAAAGTATTATGCAGACTTTAGTAGAAGTAGCTCCTGTAGTTATTGCGGAACCTAGTAATTATGAGGCTGCTGCAAACTTTATGTGGAGCTGTACGATGGCGCTGAATGGGCTGATCCAGAAAGGTGTTCCGGGCGATTGGGCCGTGCATATGATGGGGCATGAGCTTACCGCGTTATTTGGTATTGACCATGCTAGGACATTGGCAATTGTAGCACCTAGCCATTACCGTTTCAATTTCGAAGCTAAAAAAGAAAAGTTAGCCCAGTATGGAAAACGTGTTTGGGGCATCACTGGTGATAATATTGACGAGATTGCAAATGAAGCGATTGTTAAAACTGAAGCGTTTTTCCATTCCCTTGAAATCAAAACTACGCTTTCTGAATATACTGAAGACTATAAAGGAACAGCGGAAAAAATAGCGGGTAGGTTTACTGAACGTGGATGGCTTGGTCTGGGAGAACATAAATCGCTTACACCTGCTAATGTTCAGCAGATTATTGAAATGAGTTACTAATTTAAAACAACAATATTATGAAAGTATTAATTGTATTGACATCCCATAGTGAGTTAGGGGATACAGGTAAAAAAACCGGCTTCTGGGTGGAGGAATTTGCTGCTCCTTATTATGTATTAGCAGATGCAGGAGTGGAATTAACTATTGCTTCTCCAAAAGGTGGTCAGCCGCCAATTGATCCAAAAAGTGAAGCTGCCGACGCACAGACTCCAGCTACGAAGAGATTTGACGCTGATGAGGAACTGAAAGCAAAATTAGCAAATACCGTGAAATTGAGTGAAGTGACGGAAGCAGATTTTGATGCTGTATTTTATCCGGGTGGACATGGTCCGTTATGGGATCTGGCTGTAGATGAGCATTCTATTGCGCTGATTCAGGAATTCTATAATGAGCAAAAACCGATCGCTTTTGTATGTCACGCACCTGCTGCACTGGTTAATGTGAAGGCTGCAAATGGTGAGCCTCTGGTAAAAGGTAAAGAGGTGACTGGTTTCTCCAATACTGAAGAAGATGCAGTACAGTTATCAGATGTAGTTCCTTTCTTGTTAGAAGATGAACTGAAAAGTCTGGGTGCTTTATACAGCAAAGGAGCAGATTGGGGTTCTTATGTTAAAAGAGATGGCCGGTTGATCACCGGACAAAATCCGGGTTCTTCTGAAGAGGCCGCTAAGGTCTTGTTGACAGTACTCGAAGAAAAAAAGTAAATTTATATATTAGCTTTACAGCATGGAAAATGAGAACAGCAATCCTTACACACAATTTAATCTGGAGATTCTGGACAATTGGAAAGCTAACGGGGTAAAATATATCAAGCTGGTAGAGCTGGTCAGCGATCTTCAGGTGAAGTTTTTTGAGCTGATCCCTGACTCGGAAATCCCTGATGCTGAAGAAACCATTTATCCTATAGGCTCTGAAGATATTACTGAACTTCTGGAGCCACTGGCGAAAGTTAAATTTCTGGTGCATGATATCTATCTGGACGAAGAGTTTTAGTGTATAAATCTGATAAACTAATAAAAAAACGCGATGGCATAATTGTCACCGCGTTTTTTTATTAATTTAAATATCACCTTGTCTGCTATCCTTAATTTCATAAATTAGCATTATGCAATGCGTTTTCAATGACTGAGATTAAAAAAGATGAATTAATTACCAGGATGGTAGATTTTTTAAGGGTAATTGGTCTGGAAGTTTCGTTGGAAAAACATAGATCAGACTCATTTCTGCCTGGTCTACGTCTTAAAAATGGCACTTTGAGTATTGATCCTGATAAATTGGATTATCCCGGTGATATTCTCCATGAGGCCGGACATTTAGCCACAATGCCAGCATCTATAAGAAGATCAATGGATGGTAACCTTCCCGACGTAGATATACACAGGTCGGGAGAGATGATGGCCATCGCCTGGAGTTATGCTGCTTGTATACATCTCGGAATTTCTGCCGATGTTGTATTTCATGAAGACGGTTATAAAGGTGGTGCAGCTACTCTTAAAGCTGCTTTTGAACAAGGCTCATATATAGGTTTACCAATGTTACAATATCATGAAATGGCTTACGATAGCAAAAACGCAGTACTTTTCAATGCTGAACCTTTTCCTGTGATGCAAAAATGGCTTTGTTCAAAAATAAATAACTAATTCATGTTAATATTTATATCCGCATTTAAATAAAGTCTTCGCGGTGCGGACTAAATACGTCTATTAATATACCCGGTTCCAAACATACAACACCATGAATAGCATGTGGCGGGACACAGAAACCATCTCCTGTAACTAAGGTCTGTTTTTTATCGCCAATGGTGGTTTCAAAAATACCGCTCTCTACATAACTGATCTGCGTGTGGTGGTGCTCATGTAACTGACCAATTGCACCTTTCTCAAATTTCACTTTGACCATCATCACCCGGTTATCATACCCAAAGACCTGTCTTTGGACACCATCTCCTAAATCCTGCCAGTCCGTTGTGGCGGCTATTTGAAATAATTCACTTTGTAACATAAGAAGGAATCTGAATAGTAGAATTTAATTTGCAGGTCTGATCATTTCGATATGATCAATACCGTCTTCATCATAAATATCACCAACGGACTCAAATCCGAAAGCAGCGTAAAAAGTTTTTAGATATAATTGGGCACCAATTCTGATGGGCTGATTTCCATAAAGACGGATACAGTTGTCGATAGCCAGTTTAACCAATTGTTTTCCAAAGCCTTTACCTCTTGCCAATTCACTGCTGGCAATTCTTCCAATAGAGGGCTCCTTAAAAGAAACACCCGCAGGAACGATCCTGGCATAAGCCATGAGTTCTTTATTTTGGTATAACATGAGATGCTGACATGATTGGTCTTTATCATCGGTATCAAGAAACACACAGTTTTGTTCCACTACAAACACTTCGCTCCTTAACTTTAATATAGCATAAAGCTCTTTTGTTGTCAGAGATTCGAAAGGTTTGCAAATTTCGGTAAATTCCATTGTAATCTATTAAATTCAAATTTTCCAGGTCTCCCCTGAAAAATTTAAAGGTAATAAATTCTCCGCGTTCCAATGGAGAATTTATTATTGTCCGCAGAACAAACCATGCAGAATTCGGTTTACATTATGATGTTGGTTTAATCCTTTAAACACCCTAATTTTGAAAAAGCCTAAGCGCCGTGCGTATGGTTTTATAATAGTAGCATAGCGTATATGATATACAGATGGTTAAGTAAATACAGTTTGTTTCTTTTTCTTTTAATGATCAGTCTGAATGTGGCAGCACAAAGCTTGCGGGTAGCGGTGGCAGCTAACGCAACTTTTGTATTACAGCAGTTAAAGGCAGATTTTAAAAAGAAAACTGGAATTTCTATAGAAGTGATTAGCGGCTCTTCAGGTAAGCTGGCCACACAAATCAAAAATGGCGCACCTTATGATTTGTTTCTTTCCGCAGACATGGGCTTTGCGGAGGATGTCTATAAAGCTGGCTTTTCATCAATAAAGCCCAGGATTTATGCATCTGGCAGTTTAATAGTATGCTCCTCTACCGGAGCGAATTTGAAAAACTGGAAGTCACTTATTACCGATAAGAATTTTGGAAAAGTTGCCATTGGTAATCCCGCATTGGCACCTTATGGTAAAGCTGCTGAACAGGCGATGAACTATTACAGTATTTATAAAAAGGCGGCCCCTCAGCTTGTATTTGGAGAGAGCATTAGTCAGGTAAATACTTACGTACTCAAAAAAGCGGTAAATATTGGTTTCACCACCGAATCATTGGTCTATGAATTACCTTCAAATTCAGGCATGAAATGGCTGCGTGTAGATCCTGTTGCTTATAAACCCATCCACCAGGGTGTAGTGTTACTGAAACATGCCGACAGTAACCTTTTAAATTGTAAGAGATTTTATGATTATCTTTTCTCAGCAGCTGCAAAAAAAATATTTAAGGCTTATGGTTACAGTTTATAACATAATCTAATGGAGTTGACACCTATATGGTTAAGTTTAAAGCTGGCTGCTATCACTACGGTTATCCTGGTGATCATTGGAATTCCTATAGCGTACTGGCTTTCCAGACGAAGTTCCATTTTTAAAGTTATAGTGGAGGCATTACTGACTATGCCGCTCGTATTGCCGCCGTCTGTATTGGGTTTTTATTTACTAATCAGCTTTAGCCCGAATAGCGTACTGGGGCATTGGTTGCTGCAGTACTTCAATGTCAGCCTAGTATTTTCATTTGAGGGACTGGTAGTTGCATCTGTTATCTATAGTTTACCTTTCATGATCAGTCCTGTCAAATCTGCGCTGGTTCACTTGCCCGATTCCCTTGCTGAAGCTTCTTACACTATGGGTAAATCTAAACTGGCAACATTTTACAGCGTGTTATTACCTAATATAAAATCTTCACTATATACCGCCTCAGTGCTCACCTTTGCACATACCTTAGGAGAATTTGGTGTAGTGTTAATGATTGGGGGAAAGCTTGAAGGCGTTACTAAGGTGGCTTCAATTGCGATCTATGATGCGGTAGACAATAATCAGTATGCAGAGGCTAACCAATATTCGCTGGTCTTATTTGCTATCACATTTATAATTGTTATTCTGGTATTCATTTTTAACAGGAATGCATCGAGGGGGCCATTGGAATGATCAGTATCGCAATAGATAAACGAATTAAAACTTACCACGGAAAAAGGAACCTTGTGATTGAAACAATCATAGAGAAGGGGAGTATCACTAAAATTTACGGTCCTTCCGGATCAGGGAAGACTACCTTTCTGAAAATTATTGCGGGGCTTATCATGCCCGAACGCGGAGTGATTAAAGTAGAAAATGAGGTTTGGCTTGATACGGCAGGTAAAGTGAATCTTAAACCTCAGCAAAGGATGGTCGGATTTGTGTTTCAGGATTATGCCTTGTTTCCTAATATGACAGTAATGGAACATCTATTATATGCCACGTCTGATACGGTGCTTATTGAGCGCCTGCTGAAAATAGGGAAAATGGAAACATTCGTTCGCCATAGACCTAAACATTTGTCGGGCGGACAGCAACAAAGGTTAGCCATTTTACGTGCACTGGCCATGCGCCCATCAGTATTATTAATGGATGAAGCTTTTTCTGCACTGGATGATGAGCTGAGAGTGTCGCTGATCGTGGAATTAAAATTGCTGCTGAAAGAATTTAACACCACTACACTTATTGTAAGTCACCATGCCCAGGAAACTGCAGGCTTTGCTGACAGATCTTTAAAAATTGATTTGGATTAACACAGGTTTTCTTAAATTTGCAACAAATGATTATATACAAAACAGAAGAAGAAATTGAATTGATGCAAATAAGTGCATTGCTGGTAAGTGCAACTTTAGCTGAAATAGCAAAGGTACTAAAGCCAGGAATGACTACACTTGATTTAGACAGAATAGCTGCCGAATTTATTGCTGATCAACAATCTGTACCATCGTTTCTTAATTTTAGCGGTTACCCGCATAATATCTGCACGTCTGTTAATGATGTGGTGGTACACGGTTTTCCTAACAAAGTGCCTTTACGTGATGGCGACATCGTCTCTGTGGATATTGGCGTTTATAAAAATGGTTTTCATGGGGATCATGCTTATACTTTTATTTTAGGAGAAATTAAACCTGAAGTAATGAAACTGGTGAGAGTGACTAAAGAGTCTCTTTACGTGGGTATTAAACAGGCAGTTGTTGGTAAGCGTGTTGGAGATATTTCGAATGCGATACAGGAATACACAGAAAAAGAAGGATATGGGGTGGTCAGAGAACTTGTTGGCCACGGTTTAGGGCGTACCATGCATGAAGATCCGCAGGTTCCTAATTATGGAAGGAAAGGTTCTGGAATCATGATGAAGGAAAACCTGGTTTTAGCGATTGAACCAATGATAAATCTCGGTACAAGACATATCTATACAGATGAAGATGGCTGGACTATTCACACGGCTGATAATTTGCCTTCAGTACATTTTGAGCATGATGTATGTGTAAAAAAAGGGGAAGCACTTATTTTGTCAGACTACGCACCAATCGAGCGTGCAGAAAAAGCGAACATCAATCTCAACTCATCGTACTACGAGCTTTAGATATCTGATATTTGTCATCCGATTTTAAATAAGACATGCAGAGTCTAAATTTCGAGCCCTATTCTGGTATTTACCATCAGGATAGGGCTATTTTTGTGACAAATGAATTCAGTGAATAAAAATCAACATCAGGAGGGGGATCCTTTAAAATCAGGCACCATCTTATTGATGGCAGTCGCAGCCGGAATAACAGTAGCCAATATTTATTATAATCAGCCCATCTTAAAAGAGATGGCTATTTCATTAGTGGCTACCGATACTGAAGTTGGTAAGGTTTCTATGCTTACTCAGGTAGGTTACGGATTAGGAATGTTTTTCCTGCTGCCACTAGGTGATAAGGTGAATCGTAAGAAGTTGATCTTATCATTATTAATTGCTTTAACTCTGGCATTGGTACTGATGTTCTTTTCAAAGGGAATAGTTATTGTTTGGTGTTTAAGCCTGGTGATTGGCATTTGCGCCGCGCCTGCCCAGATTATTTTACCTATGGCAGCGAGTCTGGATAAGGTGAACAGAGGCAAAACGGTTGGAATGGTGTTTAGTGGAATTCTTGTAGGTATTCTTGGTTCCAGGGTTATCAGTGGCTTTATTACTGACTGGCTCAACTGGCGGTATGTTTATGCCATATCTGCGTTTATGGTATTGTGTATCACGGTATTGCTGAAGCTTTATCTGCCAGATGTAAAACATAAATTTACAGGTAGTTATCTGCAGCTACTTAAATCAACACTGATTCTGGTAAAGGAACATAGGGTGTTGAGAGAGTCGGCCATTTTAGGGGCTTTTACATTTGGCATTTTCTGCTCATTCTGGACAACGATTACTTTTTATCTCAGCGGTCCGCAATTTAATTTCCATGCAGATACCATCGGAATGTTTGGAATTGTAGCCATAGGTGGTGCATTAGTCGCTCCATATTTCGGCAAGCTTGCAGATAAGGGAAATACACGGAAATCGCTGCTGATTACCGTAGGCATGATTATTTTTAGTATTGTCTTGCTAAAGGTTATGCCACTATCTATTGCAGCACTTATCATTGCCATATTTATCTTGGATATTGGTGTGCAGGCCACACAGATTACCAATTTTACAAGAATCTATGCTTTAGATGAAAACTCACATAGCAGGTTAAATACTATTTACATGACAACGTATTTTATTGGTGGCGGAATAGGTACATTTTTTGGTCTGCTTTGCTGGAAACATGGTGGATGGGATCTCTCCACCTGGCAAATGCTGATCTGGTCATTCGTTGCCCTTACAATAGTTTTTTTCGCTAAGAAGTAAGTTTCTTCTTTTGAACTAAGTAAACAAATGCTTTGCTAAAAGAGAGCTTCTGAAATCAGGATAAATGTCATACTTTTATGCGCAATATCACCTGTTGAAATCTAGACATTCTATGATGAAATCATTGCCTTCCTACAACCCTGTACCTTTTTTGCGTGAGAATTATAAAATAATAGGCAGTTATATTTTTACACTATTTTTTATCGGACTGGCGATATGGTTTATCCGACATGAGCAACAGGAACTACATCAGGTAAAACACCTGGTGGTTACCTCCAGATGGGAGTGGATTGTACCTGGTATTTTATTGAGCGTAGTTTATATATTTATTCATGGACTGATGTATAAAGCTTCTTTTGCAGCAGTAGGTAGTAAAGTCACCGTTGGCGATGCCAGCATGTTATTTTTAAAAAGAAATTTTGTAAGTGTATTCCTTCCTGCGGGAGGTGTTTCTTCACTGGCTTTTTTCAGTGGAAACATAGAGCAGAAAGGAGTAAGTAAATCACAGATCAATTTTGCCTCATCCATTTATGGTTTCGTGGGCATCCTCTCTGTATTGGTTATTGCTATTCCTGTATTTGTGTATGCTATATTTCAGGGAAGCATAGGAATGGGAGAATGGTTTGGTCTGTTAGCTGCTTTTATTTTGATTGGCTTGATTTACCTGCTGTTCAGGTCTGTAGTTAATAATGGTAGTGTTTATCGGCTCATCACGCGTTATGTTCCTGTGGTTGATGTATTTCTCGGTGATTTTAGGAGCAATAAAATAGAGCGTAATGGATTTATAGTCACTTTTATCTATAGCATGCTGATTGAGGTGATTGGAATTGTACATATCTACCTTGCCATGCTTGCCCTGAATATCGAACCTTCCGTGATCATATCGACTATCAGTTATGTAGTTGCTGTGGTGTTTCTGATCATTTCGCCATTTCTACGTGGCTTGGGTGCTGTTGAAGCATCTATGACTTTTATGCTGATCCGACTTGGTTATACTGAAGCAGCAGCAGTTTCTGTGACAATCCTTTACCGATTTATGGAGTTTTGGATTCCATTGTTATTAGGTGCATTGAGCTTTTTGCTGAAGATTAATAAGTTACTGATGAGGATTATTCCAGCACTTTTAATCCTTGCACTAGGTATTGTTAACATCGTTTCTGTTTTAACACCGGCAATTCATGAGCGGCTGATTTTTCTAAAAAACTTCCTTCCAGTATCTGCTATTGCCGCATCAAATTACTTTGTGCTGGTCGCAGGTCTATTCTTGCTTGTCACGGCGGCTTTTATGTTAAAGGGGCTTAAAATGGCCTGGTACCTGGCCATGGCGCTGTGTCTCTTTTCGCTGGTCGGGAATCTGACAAAAGCTATTGATTATGAAGAGGCTGTGTTTTCGCTGGTAGTTATTGTGGGACTGATTGCTTCAAGAAAGGAGTATTATGTGAAACACAATTCTAAACTCAGGTATATCGGTATTCAAACGACGTTGTTAAGTGTGGCCGCTGTTTTATTATATGGTACGATAGGTTTTTATTTTCTTGACGCCAAACATTTTAATGTCGATTTTAGTTTAATACAGTCCATAAAATATACATTAGAAAACTTCGTGCTGATAGAAAGTGAAAATCTGATTCCAACAGATTCTTTTGCGCGTGGATTTTTATATTCTATCAATATCAGTGGTTTTTTATCATTGGCATTTCTTTTTTATACTTTAATACGTCCGTATATTATCAAGGATACGATCGATGAAGAAGAGTTAGCCTGGGCAAAGGAGCAACTGGATCACTTCGGTAACTCAGCTATGGATTATTTCAAGACTTACCAGGATAAGCTGATTTACAGAATCCCTGAAATTGAAGGTTTTGTATCGTACCGTGTATCAGGAAATTTTGCCGTAGTATTAGAGAATCCTGTTACAGCACCAGAAAACCTCGTTGCCTTCATCAAATCATTTGACCGCTATTGTTTTGAAAGTGGTTTAAAAAGTTTTTATTATAGAGTCCCGGAAGAAAGTCTGGATGATTTTATCAGTTGCGGCAAAAAAAGACTATATCTGGGGCAGGAAGGTGTGGTGGATCTCACCACGTTCACTTTGGATGGTGGTAACAGGAAATCTATTCGTAATGCGTTGAAAAAAGTAGCGGAGAAAGGATTTCAGTGCAAAATATACACTGCTCCTGTAAAAGATGGGTTATTGCAGAAAATAAAGTCTGTATCGGATGAATGGCTGGTGGATACGGAAAGGGAAGAGATTGTTTTTTCGCAGGGAATATTTATGTGGGAAGAACTAAAACAGCAGACAATCATTACCGTAGAGAATGCAGAGGAAAAGATTGTGGCCTTTTTAAACGTCATACCTGATTATGCAAAAGGTGAAGGCACGTATGACCTGATCCGAAAAACACAGGATGCGCCAAATGGGGTGATTGACTTCATTTTGGTAGAGCTTTTCAAATACCTTAAAGAAACGGGCTGTACTTCTGTAAATATTGGCTTTGCACCCCTCTCAGGTTTAATGGATCCAAAAAATCTGCCAGAGCGCTCTATGAAATTTGCCTATGAGAAAATCAAATCCTTTTCCCATTACAAGGGACTCAGAGATGCGAAAGACAAGTTTTCACCGGTATGGCATAATAAATACCTTGTTTATGAGCAGGACTATGACCTGATTCAAGTGCCTGCTGTATTATCTAAAATAATTAAACCTTAAGCGATGAAGATATTTGTGTTGATATTCACTTTTATGGCCTGTCTGTTAAGTTCGGAAGCAGGTTCAGGAAAAGTTTACAATGATAAATTACCATTGAAGGTGATTTCAGCGCTAAAGAAAACAAATCTGCCACTGTTTTTTATGATTTCAGGAGATGGAGGATGGACTAGCTTCGATCAATCACTCGCCGAAGCACTTGCTAAAAAGGGGATTCCCGTAGTAGGACTCGATGCGCAGAAGTATTTCTGGACCAAAAAGACACCAGATCTGGTGGCCGCAGAACTGGGTAAGGTGATGGCACAATACATGGAGCAGCTTGGAAAGGAGGAGGTGGTTTTACTTGGCTTTTCTTTTGGAGCATCTATTGTTCCCTTTGTGGCCAGCCGGCTTTCCCCCGAACTAAAATCACAGCTATCAGCCGTATTATCCATGTCTCCCGATGCGAATGCAGATTTTGAGATTCATATTGCTGACATGCTGAACTTCGGTGGTTCAAAAGGAAAGTATAATGTTCTCGCTGAAATGAGCAAACTAAAAAGCGTTACGGTCATTAGCTTTTTTGGTAAAGCAGAAGGTACACGGACACCAAATCAGTTTATCAAACAAGGCTTAAAAGTACAGATTCTGCCTGGCGATCACCATTATGGGAATGATTTTGAAGGGCTTTCAAAAACACTGATTAATGTAGTTAGCAGATAAATTTGTTGGAAAGAATATAAAAATGAACACTCAATTGGCTAAGTTATCTGCTATAGCAGCTTCCTCTTCCAGAATCATTATAGGGTTAATGTCTGGCACATCATTAGATGGTCTGGATATTGCCCTTTGCGAATTTTCCGGTTCTGGAACAGACACTAAGGTGAAGGTGTTAAATTTCACAACAGTACCTTACGCTGAATCTTTTAAGGAAGAATTGAAATCTATCTCCTTCAAATCGCAGGTATCCCTGCAGCAGCTTACTTTGCTCCATGCGGTTCTGGGGAGTTTGTCTGCCGAAATGATTGTTAACGCCTTACGCGAGTGGGATTTTCCAATAGATAGTGTAGATCTGATTGCGAGTCATGGTCAAACTATCTTTCATGCACCATCATCCTTGCATCAGCTGGCAGAATATCCTAATGCCACACTACAGATTGGCGACGGGGATCATATAGCTGTCAGGACGGGTATTATCACGTTGAGTGATTTCAGACAGAAACATATTGCCGCTGGTGGGGAAGGTGCTCCGCTTGCGGTATATGGAGACTACCTTTTGTTCGCCCATGCTACTGAAAACCGGGTTCTGCTTAATATTGGCGGCATTGCCAACTTTACCTATTTACCAGGCGGCCTGAAACCTGATGGTATTTTCTCTACTGATGTAGGACCAGGAAATACCCTGATGGACCAGTATGTACAATTAAACTATCCTGGACAATATTACGATAAAGATGCTGCAATTGCCTTGCAGGGAAACATAAACATCGCTTTACTGGAAGCACTAAAAGACAACCATTTTTTTGGCTATCCTTTTCCAAGAACTACGGGACCTGAATTGTTTGGTATGCAATATCTCCGTGAGGCCCAGCAACGAAGTGCGACCGAATTCTTATCTGCCCCGGCTGTACTTGCAACACTTTGTGAATTTTCTGCCTGGGCTATTATCAGCGCTATAAGGAAAACACTGCCTGATCAGACTTTCGAAATTTACCTGAGTGGAGGAGGTATGCATAATCCTTTGTTGGCCGATAAAATCAGTATAGGTCTTGCGCTTACTTTAAAATCTACAGCAGATCTGGGAATTCATCCTGATGCAAAAGAGGCAGTACTGTTCGCCTTACTGGCAAACGAATGTATGGCGGGCGGAAATGTGAACTTCGGCAACAAAAAAAGTATACCCAATGTCATGATGGGTAAGATCAGTCTTCCGCATTGACTTAATTTTTACAATGGATTTCAAAACATTATTTACTTTTAGCTGTCATTAAATGAGGCCGCTCCACAAAGGCACCATTGATTTTTTTAAAAATACATTATGCAGAAACGAATAGTTATTATTGGTGGAGGATTCGCTGGAATCAACCTTGCGCTGGCACTTGGTAAAACAAGTCATTATGAAGTGACCCTGGTCGACAAAAACAATTATAACTTCTTTCCACCGCTCATTTACCAGGTGGCAACAGCTTTTCTAGAGCCGTCATCCATCAGTTATCCTATTCGTAAACTGTTCAGATATAAAAAGAAGCTGCATTTCAGGCTGGGTGAGCTGTTAAAAGTAATGCCGGCAGAAAACAAAATCCTGCTCAGCAACGGTACTATAGCGTATGATGAGCTGATTTTTGCAACAGGTGCAGAGACCAATTACTTCGGAATGGAGAATGTTCGGAAAAATGCGATTCCCATGAAAACGCTTAGTGATGCGATACAGATGCGGAATAGGTTGTTGACTCATTTTGAAGAAGCAACGATAGCCAGCGATCCTGATGAAGTAAGAAAGTATCTTAATATTGTTGTTGCTGGTGGCGGACCTACAGGAGTGGAGATTTCGGGTATGTTTGCAGAAATGAGGCATTCTATTATGCGCAAAGATTACCCTGAACTGATCAATACGGGGGCACATGTATACCTTGTAGACGGTGGGCATGCTTTACTCAAACCTATGAGTGAGAAATCACAAAAGCATACCTATGAAGCACTTACAAAATTAGGGGTAAAAATTATATTAAACAGTCATGTAAGTGATTTCAAAGATGATCAGGTGATTTTTACTGATGGCACTACAATTCCTTCAAAAAATCTAATCTGGGCAGCAGGGGTTAGTGCAATGATATTCGATGGTATACCTGCCACGAGTTACGGCAGAAGCAGAAGGATGATTGTAAATGCTTATCATCAACTGCAGGGCTTTGAAAATATATATGCGATAGGAGATACAGCGATACAATCTGGGGATGCAAATTTTCCTGAAGGCCATCCGCAGGTTGCGCAGGTAGCGATCCAGCAGGGAAAAAACCTGGCACATAATTTTCATGAACTGGCGAAAGGAAAATCAAAACGTGCATTTGGATATTCAGATCGGGGTAGTATGGCTATCATCGGGCGCAATAAAGCTGTAGTAGATCTTCCGAAACCTAAAGTTCATATGAGTGGATTTATTGCATGGCTGGCCTGGTTGTTTATCCATTTGCTCTCTTTAATCTCCTACAGGAACAGATTTAATACTTTGTATAACTGGACTGTCGCTTATTTCTCTAAAGATCAATCATTACGTATGATTATCAGGCCGGTAGACAAGCCTGCGGATCATGAAGCTGTTAAGGAGATCGTGTAACTGTAATGGTTTTTGGCCTTACGCATGTCAATTTTAATATTAAATGATCAGTATTGGCGAAATTATAAATAGTTTTGCCAATACATGAGCACGCAAACGATCAGCAATAAGCAACTTTTTTTATTGAATAATGCCCAGACATCAACTAGTCCAAACTTCCTTGAAATAGATTTCGCAGAAGGTTTGTATTTGCATGATACGACAGGGAAAAAATATATGGACCTGGTATCTGGTTTTGCTGTAAGTAATATTGGCCACAGACATCCAAAAGTAGTGGAGGCAATTAAAAATCAGCTTGATAAATATATGCACCTCACTGTTTATGGAGAGTTTGTGCAGTCGCCTATGATCAGGTTTGCAGAAAAACTGATTAGTGTTTTGCCCGCTTCATTGAATAATGTGTATTTTGTAAATTCAGGTACAGAGGCCACTGAGGGTGCATTGAAACTTGCTAAACGTTTCACCCGCAGATCGGGCATAGTTTCCTGCTATAATTCTTACCATGGCAGTACTCACGGTGCTTTGAGCGTAATGGGAAATGAACATTATAAGCAAGCCTACCGTCCACTATTACCTGAAGTAAGTTTTATTCACTTCGGGATAGAAGATGATTTGATAAAAATTACTGAAGACACTGCCTGTGTGATTATGGAGACGGTACAAGGTGAAGCCGGAATCAGAGTAGCTACACCAGAATATATGTTGAAGTTAAGAAAACGCTGTACTGACATGGGGGCATTATTGATCCTCGATGAGATTCAGGCAGCATTTGGTCGTACTGGCAAATTATTCGCGTTTGAACATTACGGCATTGTGCCTGATATTTTGTTGCTGGCAAAGGCAATGGGTGGAGGTATGCCTATCGGTGCTTTTATCGCTAACCGTGATGTGATGGGCGTATTAAAAGACAATCCTATTTTGGGACACATTACCACCTTTGGCGGCCATCCTGTTTCTACAGCAGCGGGACTGGCAAGTTTGAATGTAATTATTGAAGAAGAACTGATAAATGAGGTGGCAGAAAAAGAACAGCTATTCCGTTCCCTGTTATTACACCCACTCATCAGGGAGGTAAGGGGAAAAGGTTTAATGCTGAGTATTCAATTGGATACTTTTGAACAGGTAGAGCAAGTGAGTAAGCTCGCAAGTGCTGATGGGGTGGTGATCGACTGGTTTTTGCATTGTGAAAATGCCCTGCGTGTTGCACCTCCATTGATTATCACAAATGATGAAATCAGATTTGCCTGTAAAGTGATATTAAATGCATTAAATCAATTGAAATGAGTGAACAAGCTACCCATAAACTGCAATTTTTAAAAAGCACCATAGCTGATATAGACACGATCTTCAGTTTATATGACGATGCAGTTGCGTATCAGAAAACGGTTTTTAATAAACATTGGCAAGAATTTGAGCGAAGTCTGATTGAAAGAGAGATCGCTGAAGGCAGACAATGGAAGATTGTAAAAGGAAATGATGTGGTGTGTATATTTGCGATTGATTTCAATGATGCACTTATATGGGGGGCAAAAGATCTGCAGCTATCTGTATATCTGCACAGGATTGTAACAAACCCCGATTTTAGAGGGAATAACTTTATACAGGACATCATTACCTGGTCTGTTCATTTCGGGAAGTCAAATGACAAAGAGTTTGTACGGATGGATACTTGGGGTGATAATCCGACTTTAATTGCATATTATGTGAAATCGGGATTTCAACACACAGGATTTACCACACCGGAAATATCAAACACATTACCAAAACATTATGAAGGAATTACCCTTGCTTTATTTGAAATTCCTATTGGTTAAGAAGCCAATTGGAAATACACCTTATCGATCAAATCGCCAATATTAAATGGCTTCGGCAAAAAGTCGTTCGGCCCATAATCCTGATGCTTAACTTCTTCTGCATTTGGCTGTCCGGAAATAAGAATGATCGGGATATGCTGAAGTGCAGGATCTTTTTTGATTGATTGGCAAATTTCTCTTCCGTCGAAACCATCCAGCATAATATCCATTAAGATCAAATCCGGTTTTTCATTAAAAATGACTTTCATGGCATCCTGACCGCTGGAAAAGGTAACCAGATCCCAGTCGACAAAATCTAGTACAGATTCCATTGCTGTTAGTATTTCCTGGTCGTCATCAAATATTACTATCTTCTTATTCATTTATATTGTTTTTCGTAAGCTGCTGTCACTATGCCAATTTTATGCCATGTTTTGTTCGCAATAATTCAATTGGCAGGTTTATGCATTGACTAATGAATTCTGAACAATCAAAACTTAGAATTTGTTCAGAATAAAAAAGATTATTTATACGGTGGACGTATAGATGGTAAAAGGGGGGGCAAATTGAAGGAGGATATGAATTGATATAAAGGAACCAGGTACTTGAATGTGTTATTTATCAAAATTGTTTTTTACTTTGCCGTTATCACTATTTTTAGATCCTGATGAAAGACGTACGCTGGTTATTAATATCCGAAATCTTATATACGCTTGTAGTTCTTGCCACCTGTCTTCGTATTATTTACGACACACGCTCTACCACTAAAACATTAGCTTATTTAATGCTGACCGTATTTTTGCCTGTCGCCGGTATCATTATTTATTTTTGCGTAGGTACTAACTACCGGAAGCGAAAGCTGTATAGTAAAAAGATTATCAAAGATGAGCAGGTACAGCTTAAAATAACTGACCGGATTTATAAAGAGTCCAAAAAGATCTGGGCTACAGTACCACCCGAAATAGAAAAATATCAAAAGCTGGCCAAGTTGTTATTAAACGATGGACTTAGCTATTTGAGCGGCAATAATAAAGTGGAATTGTTATTAAATGGAGAGCGCAAGTTTGAAGAGGTGATGCATTCTCTGAAACTTGCCCGGAATCATATTCATATCGAATACTATATTTTTGAAGATGATCATATTGGAAATGCCATCAAGGATATATTGATTGAGAAAGCGAAACAAGGAGTGGCAGTAAGGTTGATATATGACGACTTTGGGAGCCGGTCTATCAGAAGCAATATTGTTCCTGAATTGATAGCAGCAGGAGTACAGGCTTTTCCGTTTTATAAAATCCTTTTTGTTGCACTGGCAAACAGACTGAACTATAGAAATCACCGTAAGATTATTGTAATAGATGGATGTGTAGGTTTTACAGGAGGTATAAATGTGAGTGATCGGTATATCAATGCTAAGAATCGCAATTCTGGTCAGGTACACGCATCACCACAGGACACACAGGTTTACTGGCGTGATACACATGTGAAAATTACCGGTAGTGGGGTATACTATTTGCAGTATTTGTTTATATGCGACTGGAATTTTTGTGCGGATGAAGAGCTTGCTCCGGATCCGGATTTCTTTTGTAAGCCAGAGGAACATCCGGGGTCATCCATTGTACAGATCGCGGCCAGCGGACCGGATTCTGATAATCCTACCATATTGTTCTCATTGATACAGCTGATCGGTATGTCTGAAAAAGAGATTTTAATTACGACACCTTATTTTATCCCCGGAGAAAGTCTGCTCGATGCATTAGTTGTTGCTGCCTTAAGTGGTGTTAAAGTGATCTTACTAGTGCCAGGTGAGTCTGATTCTGCAATGGTAGCCGCAGCGGCCCGATCATATTATATGGAATTAATGACTGCTGGTGTAGAAATTTATCAGTATCAAAAAGGCTTTATTCACGCAAAAACGATGGTATCTGATCAGCAGATTTCTGTGATCGGAACAGCCAACATGGATAACAGAAGCTTTGAACTCAATTTTGAAGTGAATTGCATTATTTATGATGGAGATGTCGCCACAGATATGTCGGCTACTTTTTATGATGATCTCAGTGATTCAAAAAAAATTAATAAAGAAGATTGGGAGAAAAGACCTTTGTACAAACAGTTTCCAGAGAAATTAGCAAGATTACTATCACCATTGTTATAGCAGCAGTCCGCTATAACAATAGTGATAGTTTTATCTGCGCCTGAATGAATGCTTCAGATATAAGTATATGATAAGTAATATCAATACAACCAGAAAAGCGGTTATAATTCCTGCTGCTATACCCAATGCCAGATTAAGCAATGGAAATACAATATATTCGGCAACAAAGAATACAATCACCAGAAGTGACGCGAGGATGAGGATACTGCTTAATTTCAAATTTGTCATTGATTAAAACGGGTATTTGCTTTTAATAAAATTTTCTACATCTTCAGCATAACTGCTTCCTGATTCTTTCACTGCGCGTTGAAGTAATTCTGGTGTTACACCAAATTTCTTTGACCAATATTCAACATCATAGTACTCTTGCAGGTTAATCGATTTTCTATCAATTACCCTGATCTCGTTTTTGTCGTAAAAGTTCTGTCTGAGCATAATAAAAGCGGTTAAATTAATTATGTATAATATATAACAATACTTATGCCTAAATTATAAGATTACCTGCTCAGGCAGCTATCTATCGTATTATCTTCATGTTAAATAAAAAATCAAATCTGCTCTGAAGGCAATATTTAGGTAACATTATGTTAATATAGGATCTCGTTCTTTGTACCAAGAGTACAAAATTCTATGTGTAACCATAAACAAATCACCTGTCTGACAGGCTTTTTTTTACGCAATATCATCCTGCTGGTGATTCTTATATTTCCAGCTACTATGGTGCATGCTGAGGTGAGCCCATTGACAGCATTGAAATCTGCAATACAATTGAGTCTTAGCTATCCTGATTCCGCTTTCCTGATAATCAGAAACATACATCACAAAGCTACTGCGGAAAATGACCAGAAGGTGGCCGGCATGTGTTTACAGCAAATGGGGAAAATCTGTTACAATCAGGCACATTATGCACAAGCGCTCGAATATCATCAGCAGGCTGAGAAAATATACCGGTCATTAAATGATAAAAGGTCATTAGCAGATAATTTCAATGATATGGGAACGGTATATTATCAGAACATTGATAAAAAATCTTCTAAAAAACAATTTGATCAGGCGCTCCGCATATTCAAAGAAATAAATAATAACAAAGGTTTAGCAGAAACTTATGGTAATATAGGTCACTTATATGAAAAGCAGCAGCGTTATGATAGTTCATTTTATTATCAGCGAAAAGCGTTAGCTGAATACCTAAAGGCAGATGATAAAGGGGGGATTGCTAAAATCTATGAAAACCTGGGCAGTATACATGAAGATCTTGTCCGTTATGATTCTTCCAGGTATTATTTCGACCGCTCATTGGCCCTATACAATATTAGCGGTAATCAGGTCTCAAGTATTGAGGTAGTTAATAATATCGGCGATATCCTGAGGAAAACCGGAAACTACCAGGAAGGCTTAGCTTATTCCAAAAAAGCGCTGAAAATGTCGTTGGATACAAAAAATGAATATCAGGAGGCTTCTGCTTACAGAGATATTGCACGTGCTTACAATCTGATGAACAGGAATGACAGTGCTTTCTATTATATGGAACTTAGTCGTAAACATTTATTGCATATTTATTCAGATCAGAATAACAGACAAATGTCTTTTTTGCAGATCCTATATAGTGTAGACAAAAAGAATGATGAAATAGCTGCGCTTGAAAACAATAGAAAAGTAAATATCATCATTACAGTTGCCGCTGTTATCGTTATTATCTTATTAGTAGTATTAGGTCTGCTGACAATATCCAGACAGCGGCTAAAGCTGAGCGAAGGCAAAGCCGTTGCTGAAACCAATCACCAGCTTAATGAGGCACAACGTGCCCAGCTGGAACTGAAAAGCAAGGAGCTGACTTCACATACGTTACAGGTAATTCAACACAATCAATTTTTGGATACTATGCGGGAAAGATTAATTGAGCTGGTGAATGATGACAAGCGCGATAATAAAAGACAACTGCAGCAGGTGATTCAGCAAATCAATCAGAATATCAATCACGATCAGCAGTGGAAAGAATTTACTACAGTTTTTGAACAGTTGCATCAATCATTCTTCGACAATGTAAAATCACACTTCGTGGATCTCACGATAAATGATATCCGTTTAATTGCTTTGCTGAAAATGAATATGAGTTCAAAAGATATGGCGGCAATTTTTGGTATATCACAGGATAGCTTACGTGTAGCACGCTATCGTTTACGGAAGAAACTTAAGATTGATACTGGAGAAAACCTCACGACTTTTATCCAGTCTATCTAATTGATATCATTGAAATCGAATCCTTTTTCGGCTTAACATTATCTTAATGTTACGGTAACCAAATAGTAATGGCGAATTTGTTACATGTATTTCTCAGTAAATCAGCATGATAAAAAAAATATGTATACGCTGTATGCGCTTCGTATACACTGTTGTTCACGCTGTTTACATTTTGTATACGGCAATATCTTGACTAATAATTATCCACACAGCACATTTGCATCACGGTATTAAAAATAACAACCGTCAAAAAATTCAAACAAAAAATGAAGCCAATTTTAAAAACGATTCTCTGCCTATTTTTAAGTATTACTGTGGCGAAAGCCAGTAATATTAAAGGGCATGTATTTGATCAGAAAACCGGTGAGCCATTGGTTGGGGCGTCTGTACGACTCCAAAATTCTGGTAAAGCAACACTTACAGGTTTAGATGGATCTTTCGAATTTAAGAAAGTTACCCCAGGTGCAACTGCGATCACTGTCTCTTATATCAGTTATAAATCGGTTAGTAAAAAAATCAACATCCTGAATGAGAACAATCCTGTAATTGACATTTATTTATCGGATGATCTTGGAAATGACTTGAATGAGATTGTTATTGCTTCTAAGCATGACGGTTCAACAGAAAACACTGCCCGCAGGATTGAGCAAAAATCTATGCAGGTAATGAATGTGGTATCTGGTCGCGCCATGGAAGTATCGCCAGATTTAACTGTTGCCAACGCAATCCAACGTGTGTCTGGTGTTTCTGTAGAAAGAAGTAATAATGGTGACGGGCAGTTTGCGATTCTCAGAGGGATGGATAAACGTTATAATTATACTTTGGTAAATGGTATCAAAATTCCTAGTCCTGATAATAAATTCAGATATGTGCCCTTGGACATATTTCCTGTAGAATTATTGGAGCGTTTAGAGATTTATAAGTCGCTTACGCCAAATATGGAAGGTGATGCTGTTGGTGGTGTAGTAAATATGGTGATGAAAGATGCACCCTCTAAATTACAGATCAACGCGAACCTCGCTACTGGTTACAGTCAGATGTTGTTAGACCGTAAATTTCTCAGTTTTGATGCGAATGCGGTAAACTATAAATCCCCTTATGAGTTGAACGGTAGGGCATATAACGCCAAATCCGCTGATTTTTCTACGGGGACAGTTGATTATAAAGCTAAACAGGCAGCACCGAATCTGGTAGGTGGAATATCAATTGGTCAACGTTTCTTAAACAATAAGCTAGGTGTGATCGTTGCGGGCAGTTACCAGAATTCATATAGAGGAACAAACAGTACATTTTATAACTCTGCCGTTTATGATGTTGAGAAAGTTTCCCGCATCACCTCTATGGACAACAGACAATATAGTGAGCAGCAAAAACGTGCAGGAATACATGCAAAAGTAGATTATACATTAAATGAGAACAATAAATTCTCACTAGTGAATTCCTATGTAAACCTGACTAATATTCAAACCCGTGACGTAGTAAATCTGAATGTTTCTAACGAATACTATCCCGAACAGGGTAAGGCTCAGTTAAGTTATACTACGCGTTCCAGATTAACAGAACAGCAGATCTATAACAGTACTTTGCATGGTGAGCATACATTGATACCGAATAAACTTAACGTGAACTGGTCGGCCGTATATTCTACTGCCAAGAACGATGTGCCTGATGAAACTTCAATTACACTCTATGGCAAGCGTATTGATAATATAGACGGTAGAACCACTGTAAATAACGGAAGTCATAGATGGTCGCGTAACACAGATGTCGATAAAGCAGGTTATCTGGATATTACCTACACCGCAGACGTGGCGGGAACGAAAGTTGATTTTACCGCAGGCGGATTGTACAGAGATAAACAAAGAAGCAGTTTTTTGAATAATTATACGCTAACACCAGTCAAAGCAGATGTCACATATGGTGTTAATTTCAACAACTATGCTGAAATCGCCTGGCAGGTTGATAATCCGAAGGGTGCCGTTGGCAATTCGTTGACTTATGATGCATCTGAGCAGACTACCGCTGGTTATGGAATGTTTAAATTTAACCTGAAGCACCTGGAAGTTATTGGTGGAGGAAGAATAGAACACACTAATCAAGGATATGAGATGTTATTTCCGGCAGGGGAATTACGTCCTGAGGGAAACCAGATTTATACAGATTTACTACCTAGTTTAAACCTTAAATACGGACTTACCAAAACACAGAATTTTAGAGCTAGTTATTTTCGCTCCCTTAACAGGCCCGGATTTTATGAACTCGTACCGGGAGGAATCACCTTGGAGGAATACAAAGAGCGTGGAAATCCGGATTTGAAACGTGCTATGGCAGATAACTTTGATATTCGTTATGAATTGTTTCCAAATAGCTCAGAGCAGTTTTTAGTAGGTGCTTTCTTCAAAAACATCAAGAATCCGATTGAATATACGATCATGGCAGACGCTACCAGAGGTCAGGATCAATATTATACGCCCGGAAACTTCGGTAATGCAAAAAACTATGGATTGGAAGTTGACTACATGAAATTCTTTAACAAGGTGGGCTTCAAAGCAAATTATACTTATACACACTCGAGAATTACAACAACCAAGTCACAGAGGATCAGAAATGCATCTGGTGATCTTGTACCAAATCCTGTCCCTGCTATACAAACCAGGCCGCTGTTTGGCCAGGCTGCACACATCGGAAACCTTTCTCTCTTGTATAAAGACACTAAGAATGGTTGGGATGCACAACTTGCGGGATCATATACTGGAGAAAGAATCAATACTGTAGGACAGTTTCTGGATAATGATTTGTGGCAAAAAGGATTTGTTCAAATGGATTTTTCTTTCGAGAAGAAATTTAAAAACAACCTTAGCATTTTTGCAAAAGCTGGTAATTTATTGAACACCCCTACAGAAATCTACATAAAAGGAGTAAACAGTTTTAATGCTAATGTTCCCAATCAGGATGTCAACAGCAATGAAACGCTGATTAGGAAGGATGTCTACGGACAAACTTACTTATTAGGTGTACGCTATAAATTATAATTGATAACAGATATAATCTAAATACAATGAAAATAAAAGTATTATTAATGGGAGCAGTACTTATGGCTGCACTCTTTACAAGTTGTGAAAAAGCCAATATCGATGTTGATACGTCGCCAATACCGGTAAATACAAATGGTATTTCTGGTGAGGTTTATGGAGTATGGACAAAAGGAAGTGTAGTTAGGGTTACTGGTGATATCATTGTCCCTGTGGACAAGTCCTTAACTATTGAAGAAGGTGTATTGGTCATTATGGATACATTGGCAAGACCGGAATTTATTGTGAAGGGAAATTTATATTCAAGAGGAACAGTGGAAAATCCCGTTAAAATCACCATTGAAGAGAACTACAGAAACGAAGCACATAAATTTGGTAAAATGTGGGGTGGTATTCTTGGTGCACCAACCTGTAAAGAACTATTGTTAGACCATACTATTCTTGAATATGGTGGAGCGAATGTAACCGAAGCATCTATGTCCTTAAAATTAGGTCTGTATAAAGCATTGGCTGGCGAAAACCTTCCGGCTTTGTGGTTTTCTAATGTAAATGGCAAACTGGTGGTAAATGCCAGTACTTTCCGGAATTTTCAGGAAGATTGTACTTACATTGAAGGCGGACAAATCATTTTTACAGGAAACAAGTTTTATACCACAGGTTTAACAGGTGGAGAAGGAATCAATATAAAATCAGGTTGTGTAGCTGACGTTTCATATAATTTGTTTTATTCCAACAACACCAATGCGCTGAAATTATCGAACTCCGGCGACCGTGTACCGCAGGCCCATGTGGTAGCATTTAACAATACCATGTTGAATACAGGCTGGAGAAGACCAACTGCAAAAGGCGGGTCGGTTTGGATAGAAGCTTCTGTTTTTGTTGAAATGTACAACAATCTTTTTGCCAATACGCGTTTCGGAATCAAAAGAGATGTGAAGAAGCTAGAGGATTCAAGATCCGTATTTATGAACTCACTTTACTATGGGGAAAATCAAACGATTGTGAGTCAGTTTCAACCAACGAGTGAAATTGTGGCTGGCAAAAATGATGTGATCAGCACGGTTGTTAAAGCCAATGACCCTTTATTTGTGAATTATCCATTAGCAACAGCCACTGATAATTTTTCATTTAATGAAGGATGGGATTTCCATCTGCAAATGGGATCGGCAGCTTTGAATAAAGGTACTAAAGCTTTTGTACGTAATTTTCCAAAAGGTATTACCATCAATGATGAAGTTTATGAATCACCGGAACCATCATCTTATATTGGTGCTTTCGGACTTAAATAAACTGAACACACAAATATTATTGATATTATATTAACAGACACATTTCCGGCTCGAGAGCTGGAAATGTGTTTTTCAACTAAAGATATGCTAAACAAAACAATATTAACTCTTCTTCTGCTACCTGGTTTGGTTACAAGTTGCAGTAAACATATTCATTCATCTACTGTTGTGGCTGAGAATGCTGTGGCTATTAAACCTGTATACATTTCTGAAAAAGTTGGATTTGATTCTGATGATCCCGCTATTTGGGTAAACCCAAAGGATGCTTCAAAAAGTCTGGTTATTGGTACTGACAAATCTGCAACAGGCGGTTTGTACGTATTTGATCTGGAAGGAAAAATACAACACCAGTTAGTGGTGAAGGGATTAAAGCGTCCGAACAATGTTGATATTGCCTATGGTTTGAAACTTAATGGGAAATCTACAGATATCGCCATTACTACTGAGCGCATCAGCCATAAACTACGTATTTTTTCTTTACCCGATATGACAGCTATTGATGGCGGAGGAATACCCGTATTTGAGGGGGAGACCTTACCTGAATACCGTGATTTGATGGGGATATCAATTTATACGAGTAAATCTGGTAAAATTTATGCCATTGTTGGTCGTAAAACTGGTCCTAAGGATGGTTCTTATTTATGGCAATATCTGCTGACAGATAATGGATCAGGACAGGTTAAAGCTGAGTTGATTAGAAAGTTTGGTCAGTATAGCGGTAAAAAAGAGATTGAAGCCATAGCGGTAGACAATGAGCTGGGCTATATCTATTACTCCGATGAACAACATGGTGTGCGTCAGTATTATGCTGATCCGCAAAAGGGAAATGAGGAGCTGGCCTTGTTTGGCACTACTGGTTTCTCAGAAGATCACGAAGGGATATCAATTTATAAAACTTCTGCGAATAAAGGGTATATTTTAGTATCTGACCAGGGCTCTAACCGTTTTCAGATTTTCAGCAGGGAAGGAACTGCTCAAAATAAATTCGATCATCAGTTACTAAAGATTGTCAAAGTGGAAGCTAGTCATAGTGATGGTTCAGAAGTAGTAAATATGCCATTAAATAGTACCTTTAAACATGGATTGTTTGTGGTGATGAGTGATGATAAGACATTTCACTATTATCGCTGGGAAGATATCGCAGGGAAAGACCTGAAAGTAAAATAATACAAAATGATAAAGAAATATTTAATCCTGTGCAGCTTGACTGTCCTGTTGTTTTCAACAACAGGTTTTGCTCAGGAAAAAAAAGAAAAGGGCGCAGCTACAGAGCCGGTAAGATTAATTCGCGGACCTTATCTGCAAGTGGCCAGCAGTACAGGAATCATGATCCGCTGGAGAACTGATGTCTCTTCCAGAAGTAAAGTGAATTATGGTACGGCACCATGTAAACTTGACCACTCGGCCGAGGATCTTAATCTCCTTACAGAGCATAAGATAAGCTTGACAGGATTGAAACCTTACACTAAATATTACTACTCCATCGGTGAATTGAAAACTACGTTACAGGGGGATGAAAATAATTCTTTCGTGACTCTGCCTGAGCCTGGTAAACCGGGGCATTATCGCATTGCTGCTTTAGGTGATTGCGGTGATAACTCTATCAATCAGCGTAATGTGAAAAAAGAGTTATTGAAATTTCTGGGTGATGGAGAAAATGCATTAAATGCCTGGATTTTATTAGGTGATAATGCCTATCAGGATGGTACTGATTCTGAGTTTCAGAGTAAGTTTTTTAACATATATAAAGATGACCTGCTAAAAAAGTACCCCATGTATCCAGCACCTGGAAATCATGACTACCATGATACTGATCTCACTGCTAAACATGCACAGGATACGCATGAAACAGCTTATTATCAAAATTTTTCTATGCCTACAGCAGCTGAGGCCGGCGGAGTGCCTTCTCATACACAGGCTTTCTATTCCTTTGATATAGGCAATATTCATTTTTTATCACTTGATTCTTATGGTAAGGAAGACAAGGCTTATCGTTTATACGATACAATTGGACCACAGGTACAGTGGATTAAAAAAGATCTGGCTGCCAATAAAAACAAAGGTTGGGTAATTGCTTTCTGGCATCATCCACCTTATACAATGGGTTCACATAATTCTGACGAAGAGGAAGAATTGGTAAAAATCAGAGAGAATTTTATACAGATTATAGAGCGTGCGGGTGTTGATGTAGTTTTGAATGGGCATAGTCACGGTTATGAACGTAGCAGACTGATGAAAGGACATTATGGTATGGAAAACACTTTCGATCCAAAAAAACATAACCTGAGCTCCTCATCTGGAAAAAATGACGGCAGCAAAAATTCTGCACCTTATACTAAAACTATAAAGAACAACAAGGGGACGGTTTATGTACTGAGTGGTTCTGCAGGAAAACTAGGAGGGAAGCAGATTTCTTATCCTCATAATGCTATGTATTTTTCTGATGCCGATCATGGTGGATCATGTGTGCTGGATGTAAAAGGCAATCGCTTAGAACTGAAATGGATCTGTGCTGATGGCGTGATCCGTGATCAGTTTACGATGATGAAACCATAATATGTTGTCTTAACTATGCCCACAAATAAGCTTAAAGTATTTATTAGCATTACATTCTGGCTTACTTGCATCTGCATTATACTGGGTCTTAAAAATGAAGAGCGGAGTGCCGGCATCAATAATGCTTTACAATATTTTAAGGAAAACGCTGATTTATTTAGCAGTTCCTCACTGGAATTAAAAAAAGCGGTATCCCTGTTATCTGAGCAAGATACCGCTACACTTGTGAGCGCAAAGATGGCTTTGAAAGAAAGCCGCTCTAGGTACAAAAGAATTGCTTTTTTCTTAGATTACTTTTTCGAAAGTTCGGCTATGATTTACAACAGACCTGCAAAGGTGGAAGTAGATGAGCCCTATATGGAATACCAGGAACCGGCTGGTTTTCAAGTGATCGAGTCGCTGCTGTTCAGTGCAGATCCATATCAGGAAAAAAGTGCAATTGCTGCACAGTGTGAGGTGATATCATCTTCGGCGGCCGACCTGAATTCACTGCTTTACGGATTTTCTGGTAATGATGCAGAACTGATGGAGAGCACTCGATTGGAGCTAATCAGGGTAATTACACTTAGTATCACTGGGTATGATGCACCGGAATTGAAAAGCGGAATTACCGAGTCCTATCAGTCAGTTTTTGCTATACAATCTATATTGAAACCTTATTTTTCTGATCCGTCTCTTCAGACAGCACAATTGTCCGCCACAGTTGATAGTACACTGAATTATCTTAAAGTACATCCCGATTTCGACAGTTTTAACAGGATGGAATTTATTACAGATTTTGCTTTGCCCTTACAGGAGCAGCTCAATGGATTTATTGTTTCACTTCGTTTAGATTTGAACCAGAAAAGTGCCCTGAATTATAGTGCAAAAAATATCTTCAGCAGAGATGCAATGTCTTTAAGTGCTTTTTCAGGGTTGAAAGTAAAGGATAGTCTGCTGGCGGTACTGGGAAAAAAACTGTTCTTTGAAAAAGCACTCTCTGGTAACCTCCGCAGAAACTGTGCAGACTGTCACCGGCCCGACCATTTTTTTGCTGAAGAATTGAAGACCAGCAGAACTTTGGATGGGAAAAGCAATGTACTACGAAATGCCCCGACGTTACTTTACAGTGCCTTCCAATATGCTCAATTCTGGGATGGCAGAGCAAAAACCTTACAGGAACAGATTAGAGCAGTAATTGCCAATCCACAGGAAATGAATGGTGATCACGCGTTGATCGTTACGCAACTCAAAGCAAACAAGGAGTATCAACGGCAGTTCGCTGGTGCATTTTCAACTGATGAAAATCCCGTCAGCACCAATAATCTTGCAGATGCATTGACTGCATATCTGGCTACGCTTGCTCCATTTAACTCTGCCTTTGATCAGTATATAAACGGCAATAAACAGGCTATGTCGACCGCCCAGATCAAAGGATTCAATTTGTTCATGGGTAAAGCACAGTGCGGCTCCTGCCATTTTGCACCACTTTTTAATGGATTAATACCACCTTTTTATAAATTAACAGAATATGAAACGCTTGGTACTCCCGAAAATGAAGACTTTAAACATTTGAAGAAGGATAAAGATCCGGGTAGGTTTGGCTATTTTCCGATCATTTATTATCAATCTGCTTTTAAGACGCCAACAGTTAGAAATACTGCGAAGACTGCACCTTATATGCACAATGGCGTGTTCAGCAGTTTGGAAAAAGTAATGGATTTTTATAACCAGGGCGGTGGCGGTGGACTCCAAATGGATGTTCCTCAACAAACGCTATCTTCGAAGCACCTTAATCTTTCAGATCGGGAAGTGAAAGACATTATTGAATTTATGCAATCTTTAACAGATAAGATGTAATTGAATTGGCGAGGGTTGTATCTTTGTAATATTCCGCTAATTTGAATGAATGAACTATTTTACCTGTAAAAACTTTGTATTTAAATCTCTGATTTATCTTGCTTTTCCATTTTTATGCAGCTGTGCTGCACAAAAAAATATTGTCGTAAAACAACCTGAAGCTGGAAATATCAACCACCTGAAATTTATTAATGAATATCAGCTGCCTTTCAACCTGATTTTTAAGAATACCACAGTGGGTGGCCTTTCTGGGATAGATTATGATGCTCCAAATAATGTGTACTATCTGATCAGTGATGATCGCTCCCACTTAAATCCCGCCAGGTTTTATACTGCTAATATTTCATTTTCTTCAATTGGAATTGATAGTGTAAACATTACTGGTGTTCACTATTTGCAGCAGCGAGACGGTTCAACTTATCCGAAGATCAGCAAACATGCTACCAAAACAACAGATCCGGAAGCCATGCGGTATAATGTACTTACAAAAAAGTTGTACTGGACAAGTGAGGGAGATAGAGTAATTTCTGCGAAGGATACGATTCTGATAGACCCCACCATTAGCATGGTTAATACGAAAGGTCAATATACAGATAGTATACCTCTGCCAGCTAACTTAAGAATGCAGCTTGCTGATCATGGCCCGAGGAGAAATGGCGTATTGGAAGGTTTAACGTTTGCGGATAACTATTGCAGCTTATTTGTGAGTATGGAAGAGCCTATGTTTGACGATGGCCCACAAGCTACCCTGACAGAAAATGAGGCATACGTACGGATTTTCAAGTTTGACTTGAACACAAAGAAAAATGTAGCTCAATATGCTTATAAGCTTAACCAAATCCCATTTCCATCACCGGATAATGGTGATATGAACAATGGTATTCCAGATATTCTCTGGCTTGGTAATGATAAAATGCTGATCACCGAAAGGGCATATTCTGCAGGAAGGGGCGGCTCTAATATCAAGGTTTTTGTAGCCGATTTTAAAGGTGCCAGTAATATCATTGACGTAGCTTCTTTAATTAAAACTCCTGCAGTGCAACCTGTAAAAAAGAGACTGGCTGTGAATATGGATGATCTGGGGATATATATTGATAATATAGAAGGAGCTACTTTTGGTCCGGTCTTACCAAATGGACACCAGAGTATTGTATTTGTTGCTGATAATAACTTCAATCCGGAAGAGAAAGCTCAGTTTTTATTGTTTGAGGTTATACCTGACTAAAACAATTCCAACTGATCAGGGTCTATGTGTTTATTGAATAGCGCATTCCCAAAATTGCTTAGGGATATGCCTAACAAACGTACGCCAACATCCACAAGTTCTTCTTTTAGCAATAAGTTTTTTGCAGCGGAAACAATGGCCTGGTAATCTGATATAGGATGTGGCAACGACTGATTTCTCGTAATTTGTTTAAAGTCGCTGAATTTTATTTTGAGGGTCAGCGTTTTGCCTTTTAGATTGTTTTTCTGAAGTCGGCCTGCAACTTTTTCTGCCAGCAATTCCAGTTCTGTAAACAACTCTTCAATGTCTTCAAGATCCTGAGAAAAGGTATCTTCAGCGCCCAGCGATTTTGTTAAACGGTGTGGCTGCACTGGTCTAAAGTCTATTCCTCTTACGATATTAAAATAAAATTTTCCCGCTTTACCAAATTTCCTGATGAGTTCCTGCTCTGAAAGCTTTTTGAGATCTGATCCATTGTGCAAACCCATTTTTTTCATCTTGTCTGCTGTTACCTTCCCAACACCATGAAACTTTTCTACAGGTAATTTCTCCATGAAAGCGGCTATTTTAGATGGCCCGATGAATGTCAGTCCATCAGGTTTATTCATATCTGACGCTATTTTGGCCACGAACTTATTGCTCGAAACACCTGCTGATGCTGTAAGGTTTAGCTCAACTCTGATTGCATCCTTGATTTGTTGTGCAATATCAAGCGCCGAGCCAATGCCAAGTTTGTCTTCAGTTACGTCGAGGTAAGCCTCATCCAGTGATAGCGGTTCTATCAGGTCTGTATAGCGACTAAATATTTCTCGAATATGAACTGAAACACTTTTATATGCATCAAACCTGGGTCGTACAAAAAGCGCATGGGGACAGAGCTGAATCGCCCTTCTTGCCGACATGGCCGAATGAATTCCGAATACCCGTGCTTCGTAACTTGCTGTCGCGACAACCCCGCGGCCATCTGGAGAGCCGCCTACCACGAGAGGTTTTCCTCTGTACTTGGGAAAGTCACGCTGCTCCACAGCCGCATAAAATGCGTCCATATCAATATGGATTATTTTACGCTGAAGAGGGGAACTGTCGTTTACAAGCATGCTGATTTAAGGTTTCACAAATCTCAGGATTATAGAGCAGATTTTTATGAGATTCTATCCTTATATTTGATCCTGACTAAATTATTACCAATCACAGATGCCCGAAAAACAAGTCTTTCAAACCGCACGGAAAAGTCGTTGGATTACTTTTCAATGGTTAACCAGGAGTATCATCATAATATTTATTATTGCTTCGGCCTGTGTAGCTTACACCTTGCTGTCTAACCATTACCCGGCATTGCCTGTTATAAATACCACTGGTATCCTGAGTAAGAAGCAGATCGAACAGATTAAACGCTCAACGCCTTATAAAGACTTTAGCATTTCCAAAAAAAAACTATTAAAGATCAGAAACGATCAAAAGTTACACCGGTTAAAACATCCTAATAATAAAGCAAGGATCAATGCTGGTTTTTATGTGAACTGGGACCCGCAGTCGCTCACTGACCTTAAAGACCACATTAAGCAGCTGGATATGGTGCTGACTGAGTCATTCTTTATTAAAAACGGTGCTGATACGTTGATAGATCAGGTGGATAAGGAGGCGCTAAAAGTTATTCTTCAGCATAAGAAAACTCCAATTGCTATGGTTTCGAACTTTAGTGATGATCATTTTGATGGTGATGCAATTCATAAGTTATTAGCCGATAAAGACTTACAGAATCGTTTCATAAAAAACCTGATTTCCAAGCTACAACATTATAAATATCAAGGTGTTAACATAGATTTCGAAGAAATTAAGGAGCGCACTGATGCGCCATTAGCGGCCTTTCAGCAGAATCTTTATGAGCAGCTTCATCGCGCCAATATGATTGTTTCTCAGGATATTTCGCCAGATAATGATGACTATAACCTCAATCTCCTGGATAAGTACAATGACTATATTTTTGTGATGGCTTATGATCAGCATAGTGAAAACAGCAATGCCGGAGACGTATCGCATCAGGAGTGGGTAGAGGAGCAACTGGATAAAATCTGTGCAAAGATATCTTCCGATAAGGTTGTTCTCGCTTTGGCCTGTTATGGGTATGACTGGCCAGCCCAGGAGATTGGCACTACAATTACTTATCAGCAAGCCATAGCGAATGCCAACAGATATAAAAGCACTATCAACTATAATACCGCATCCGCTAATCTTAATTATAGCTATACAGATGAATCTGGTCTGGCCCATCAGGTCTTTTTTACTGATGCGGCAACAAATTTTAACCTGATAAGAAGAGCAGATGACTGGGGCATTGCGGGTGTTGCCATCTGGCGGATGGGTGCTGAAGACCCAAGGCTGTGGACCTTTATTTCTAAAAACCTCAGTATTGATTCGATACGTAAAAGTGGAGTTGATTTAAAGCGGCTCACACATATCGGCTTAAATGACAGAATAGATTATTCTGGCGAAGGGGAGATTCTCGATCTTGTTTCCGTTCCCAAAGCGGGAAAGATTGACGTTAAAATGGATACTTCTGATTATTTTATTTCTGCTCAGGATTATGTAGATCTGCCCACAAAATATAGTATAAGGAGATACGGCCATGCAGACAAAAAGATAGTACTAACGTTTGATGATGGTCCTGATCCGGTATATACGCCTCAGATTCTTGATATTTTACAACGCGAGAAAGTTCCCGGCAGTTTCTTTGTCGTCGGCATCATGGCAGAGCAGAATATGGGCCTGCTGCTGCAGGAATTTAATATGGGTTATGAGATAGGTAATCATACCTTTTTTCATCCAGACATGTCCAAAGCCGGACCAGAGCGTGTAAAGTTTGAGTTAAATGCAACCAGAAAACTTATTGAATCGGTTACAGGTCACAGTACGATTCTTTTCAGGCCTCCGTATAATGCAGATGCTGAGCCGAGTACCTCAGCTGAGATTCTTCCTGTTGCCCAGAGCAGGGCAGAAAATTACATTAATATTGGGGAGTCGATTGATCCTGAAGACTGGCAGCCTGGCATCTCAGCGGATGAGATTTTCAATGCTGTAGTGAAACAGCAGGATCTTGGAAATGTATTGCTGCTGCATGATGCCGGCGGGAATAGATCTGCCACAGTGGAGGCCTTGCCAAGGATTATCAAATATTTTAAAGATAAAGGATATAAATTTGTGACTATTGGTAATCTGATAGGTAAAAGAAAGACCGAACTTATGCCAGCGGTAACGCCAGATGGAAATGGATTTGTCAGCTCTGGTGATACCATATTTCTTAGAATCTTCTCCTATGGAACACTGTTCTTAAACTATGTATTCATTCTTGCGATTATCCTTGCAATGCTAAGAAGTATATTCATCGCAATCCTTGCGGTGAAACAGAAAATATCAGCACGTAAAGAGGAGGGACTACTGCTTAAAAATCCTGATTTTAAGGTAAGTATCATCATTCCCGCATATAATGAAGAGGTAACAGTGGTGCAGACAATTAATAGCTTGTTAAAGACAACTTACAAAAATGCAGAGTTTATTTTTGTTGATGACGGTTCGAAGGACAGCACTTTTGAAAAGGTAAATGATGCATTTGCCGGCAACGATAAAATTCGCCTGTTTACAAAACCGAATGGTGGTAAAGCATCTGCACTGAACTATGGAATTTTACAGTCTTCTGCAGATTTTGTGATTTGTATTGATGCGGATACACAGCTAAAATCTGATTCCATTACGGAGCTGATGCGTTATTTCTTTGAGGACGAAATCGCCGCTGTTGCAGGAACGGTAAAAGTGGGAAATGCAAATAACATTATTACTAATTGGCAATCGATAGAATATATAACTGCCCAGAATATGGATCGCAGAGCTTTTGATATCTTAAATACGATTACTGTAGTGCCGGGTGCCATTGGAGCTTTCAGAAAAGAAGTCCTGTTAAATGTAGGAGGATTTATGACGGATACACTTGCTGAGGACTGTGATTTGACGATGCGTATTCTGCGGGCAGGTTATACTGTTCGTAATTGTGATACGGCGATAGCTTATACTGAAGCTCCGGAGACGGTAGACATGTTATTAAAACAGCGGTTAAGGTGGAGCTTTGGTGTAATGCAGAGTTTCTGGAAAAACAAAAAAACGTTATTCAACAAAAAGTATGGTTATTTCGGAATGGTAGGTATGCCTAATATTCTTATTTACCAGATTATCCTGCCGATATTCTCCCCGCTGGCAGACTTTTTTATGCTGCTTTCAATCATTACTGGGTTGTTCTCTTTATCTTCCGTAAATTCGCTGTCAATTGCAGGTATCACAAGTTTGTTTAGCCTCAATAATGGATTAGGGCAGGTATTTTTCTATTATTGCATATTTATATTAGTGGATCTTGTATTCGCTGCTATAGCTTTCAAAATGGAGAAATACGCTTATAAAAAGCTAATTTATGTAATTCCACAACGGTTTTACTGGAGACAATTAATGTACATTGTGCTTTTCAGATCATTAAAAAAGGCATTAAAAGGAGAGTTGGAGGGTTGGGGAGTGTTAAAACGGACTGGAAATGTGAAAGCAGAACAGGTTTTATAAAGAAGAGGACTCAGCTGATATTTATATCAATGAAACAGGGGATAACATTTGTAAAATAGATTAATCAATAACATACAGAAAGACAACAATATGAGCGATAGCAATACAAAACAAACATTTACAGATTTCAACGAGTTTTACGTTAAAGGGGTAGAACCATTAAAAAAAGCAAATCCTGCTTACCTAAGATTAGATGGAAAACTGAAAGGTAACACCAGAGTAGTGTTTGGATACTTTATGTACCAGGATAAAAAATGGAAAGTGAATGCAGATACACACATTGACAGGATTAAAATTGCATTTGATGAATTATCAAAAGGAAATGATCCTTTTGTAATCAAAGCATTAAGAGATAACCGTGGTGAATACCTCGCTATAAAAGGTCAACCGGTAAGGGACAGCAAATTTTACGTATTTGCTTAAGCTTAATAATTTTTAAATAGAATGTGGGTAGTTGAAAAATTCAACTACCTTTTCTTTTTTCTCAATGTGATTAAAGTAACCTCAGGCCAGATACCGATTCTGCCAGAAAATCCAAGAAAACCGAAACCGCGGTTGATGTTCAATACCCTGCCATTTTCAGCTTTAATTCCAGCCCAATGTGTATATCTGTACTTCACCGGACTCCATTTGATGCCAAATGCTTCTATTCCAAATTGCATCCCATGGGTGTGACCAGCAAGGGTAAGGTGGATTTTTGGAATGAAAGTTTTTGCCTGCGCTTCCCAATGTGATGGATCATGCGAAAGTAAGATCTTGAAATCCCGATCTTCTACACCCGTCATTGCTTTCTTCAGATCACCGCGTTCACCAAAACCAACGCCCCAGTTCTCTATGCCTGCCAGGATAATCTTCTGGTTATCTTTTACGATTTCAACATGTCTGTCCAGCAATAAGTCAAATCCAAGTTCTGCATGATATCTTTTCAACTGCTGCAAGTTTTCAATTTTATCACTTTCAGCAGGCCATTGCACATAATCACCATAGTCATGATTACCTAAAATAGAAAACTGACCATATGGTGCTTTAATCTGAGAAAATAAACTGATCCATGGTTTAATTTCTTCGGCTTTGTTATTTACAAGATCCCCGGTAAATACAAAGAGGTCTGCAAGCTGCTCATTGATTAATGCAATACCCCGTTTTACTGCAGCGGGATTGTTAAAACTACCCGCGTGAACATCTGATATCTGGCTGATCGTAAATCCGTTAAATGCATCTGGCAGATCTTCAAATTCCAGATCATGACTGATCACTCTGTAATTATACTTTCCGAAAATCATGCCGTATACAAATATGAATACGGTGAGAACAAACATAAAAAATGCGAATTCTACCCAGTAATAACTTCTGATCCCATTGTTAAACATCCTGTAGATATCTCCAGGGATAAGAATCACGGTCACAACTAATTCTGCAGCCAGTAAAATAAGTGTAATATGAACCACAGACTTGAAGAACAGGTCCATGCCGTGTGAAGCCATCCTCCTTAAGGCAATTAAGAAGGAACATAACAATACTGTTATTAAAATCCAGAAAGCAGGTGTAATAAAATGATTGGAACTTAATACTTGTAATCCTGATAGCACATACCAGTTTATTAAAAATATGAGTAGTATTATGATTATAAATGGTAACAGATTGAGTTTTCTTTTCATGTAGATAGCAGTAGCGTAGTGTTGACTACAAACTTATAATTTAAATTGAAGAGTGTCTGCTTCTGGCTGAATAATGACAAAACGAATAAGATTGAAGTCAGATTTAATATCCTTTCTTATCCTGTCTATAGCATTATTGATCTCTGCAGTATCCTGGTGTTCTTTAAAGGCTACAATTAACATGAGGATAACTTCTTCCGGAGATTGATAAGTAGATAAGATATGCAGCACTTTCAGCACTGCGGGATCTTTTTCTGTCAGCATGGTGATTTTGTTTTTTGATACTTCTGATATACCTTCACCAAGCAGGAGACTTCTGCTTTCTCTGGCAAGGATCAAAGAAACTGCAACGAGCAGAAGTCCCACTAATAATGACGCAACGCCATCAAATTCCGGAATCTGATAATGGTGGCTGAATACCATACAGATGATTACAGTAATTAATCCCAAAACGGCTGCACCATCTTCAAAAAGCACAAGGAAATTGGAAGGATCTTTACTACGCACAATTGCTTTCCACCAGCTGTCTGTTCCTCTAACCAGGTTAAATTCTTTTGCAGCGATGACAAGAGATGTTCCTTCAAAAAGGATAGATAAACCAAGAACAACATAATTCCAGGTAGGGTCACCTAATGGTTCGGGTTCCATGATATGAATGATTCCCTGATAAATTGAAATTCCTCCTCCTAAACCAAAAATTAGTATTGATACAATAAATGAGTAAAAATAAAGCTCCTTCCCATAGCCGAACGGCCTGATTGCATCAGCTGGTTTTTTACTTCTTTTTAATCCGAAAAGCAGCAGCACCTGGTTCACCGTATCCACCATGGAATGTATACCTTCAGAAATCATCGCTGCACTGTTACTGAATGCTCCCGCTATGAATTTTGTAATGGCAATGAGAAGATTTGCCGCTAAAGCACTATAAATTGATTTATTTGAACTGGCCATATATAGCCAGCACTAGTCAAAGCTCATACCAAAATTAAACGATTTTGCTATTAAAAAAAAGTCCTTAAGGTAAGTATTGCTGTGCGTATCCTGGTTTTTACGGTCCCTATTGGTAATTCCAATTCTTCGGCAGCCTCAATATGAGTATAACCTTCAAAATAAACAAGATTTAGAATTTTGACCTGAATTGGAGTAAGAAAAGATAATAAAGCTTTTATATCAATTATTTCCGGATTGTACAAAATCTGATGCGTCTGGTCAATTTCTATAATGAGGTTTTGAAGGTTCTCGTTTTTGGCACTGTTTAATTCCCCACGACTTCTTAACTGATCAATAGCTGTATTTTTTGATAGTCTGGCCATCCAGGTAAATAAACGACCTTTAGTCGCATCATATTGACTAATTGATCTCCATATTTTTAAAAAAGATTCCTGGAGTACATCCTGTGCAACATCTTCGTTTTTAATCACTTTACATATAATTCCCAGGAGTGCAGGTGCATATAGCTTGTAAAGTTTAGCAATAGCAGATGCCTGTCCAATTTTAAGAGATAACACTAGTTCTGTTTCGAAAATGTTTTGTTGCTCTATTAATGGTATTGGAGCAATTTCGGGTGAGGTGCCTGGCAGAGCATTCATAGTTAAGTTGGTTGGTTATCAGGCTTGAAAACAAATTTCAAGCCCTAACACAACTTTATTCCTTATAGGAATGCGAATTTTAAATTAAATTACCTGACTGGAAACTAGAAACTTTGTCTTCTTTTGAAACCTGAAGAATAAAAGTACGGAAGCGGTGAGTAAACCAAATGTTAATCCATACCAGATGCCATTTACCCCTAGTTTTAAAGTAATACCTAATAGATATGCAAGAGGTATTCCAATAATCCAATAGGCTATAAATGTGATGATAGTAGGAACATTTACATCTCCGATACCTCTCAATACACCAAGACCTACTACCTGTGTGCCATCAAAAAGCTGGAAGAAGCCGGCTATGATCAGTAATTGTGCTGCAATTTGTACAACCGCCATATCTTCTGTATAGATAAATGGAAGGATATTGTTTGCGCAGATAAAGAATATCGCAGTAACAGACATAAATGCAATAATCACATGATAACTCGCTATTGCTGAACGCCTCAAATCCAGCAGATCATTTTTACCCAGGTAAGTTCCTGTTTTGATAGTTGCAGCCGATGCAATGCCACTCGCCAGCATGTAGGTTGTAGAGGCAAGATTAATTGCTACCTGATGTGATGCCTGTTCTACTGCACCGATAGTACCTATCAGAATTGCTGCGCCACTAAAGGCGCTGATTTCGAATGAATACTGTAAGGCTACTGGTGTACCTATTTTCAGGATTTTTATACTTCTTACTTTATCAATTAAAGTTAAACTGAAAGTCTTCAGGTACTTTTTAAAATTTACAGATCTGAAAACATAAAAAGACATTACAGTCGCCATTAACATACGGTCTATTAGCGTACTTATACCAACACCTTTCACGCCCATAGGAGTGATGCCAAACATTCCTTTCACGAGGATAATACCAATTAAGATATTGATTGCATTGCCCCATATGGAGATGTACATTGCTTGTTTGGTAAATCCCAGGCCTTCAGCAAACTGCTTAAATGTCTGGAAGATCATCAATGGCAAAATTGATAAGCCAAGATAAGAAAGGTATGGTTTAGCATAAGCAACAACATCCGGCGATTGTCCGATATGGTCTATAATTAATAAGGTGCCAAAGTGTATAAATAAATAAAGCACAATTCCCATGATGATGTTGATAAGCAAACTGTTGGAGAGCAGCCTGCCGCATTCGTCATAGTTTTTGCGGCCGTTTTCCTGTGCGATGAGTGGCGTTAAGCCGTAAGATATACCCAGGCCCAGCACGAGTACCAGCATGAAGAGGCTGTTTACCAAAGAAACAGCCGCAAGTTGAACAGTACCGGCAAAATGGCCAACAATTACACTGTCTGCAAGATGTACAAGTGTATGGCCAAGCTGCGACACCACTATTGGCATTGCTAGTCTGAGATTATCTGCGTAATAGGGTTTATATTTTGTGTACAATGAACTGAACATGATTTTTTGAATGGGGGCGTAAAGGTAGGATATTTAAGGCTCCAGGAGACTAAAATATTCTTCTTTTTCTGATAAGTTGGGACGGAGGAGTCCTGCCAAAATTAGGCTGACTAAGATTTTCTGCGCCTGCTTATGGGAACACCTGGTTAGCTTGCAAAATTGTTTCAGCGTTATTCTTCCTTCCTCTGCCAAAAACTGCATTAATTTTTTCTCATGATCAGAATAGGTAATCAGCTGACCTGTATGGGTATTATCTTTCTTTAATACATCAACAATAATTTTACTGGCCAGGATACTTTTATCTTTCACCCTAAAATAAGCCCACCATTTTTTATTTTCATCCAGCGCATAATGTGGTTTTGTATCACTTTGAGCAATTGTAGCTACCAAAACAAGTTTACTATCTACATACACTTCCTCAAATTCCGGCTCTATTGCTGGTTTGCAAAACTGATGAGCAGATTTCATGATCATATATTTTTCTTCTTCCTCTGATTTTACCCCTTTAATACTGCCATCATCTGCTACGCCTATCAATAATCTTCCACCTCTGTTATTAGCGAAAGCAACCAGACTCTTTGCTATTTTCTCATTGTTGGAAATTGTCTTCTTAAAATCAAGCGTTGTTCCTTCTCCTTGCAAAATTAGTTTCCTGATATTCATGTTCCCGTGGTGTTAAAGCGAAAATTAGATCTAGTAAGCTACATGGCCTTTTTCGCCACTATAAAGATTCCTCACATACACTTCATTCATGACTGTAGCACATATTTCACCTTGTTTATTTAAGATTTCCATCGGATATACCCTTACAAACTTACCTGTAGTATTTAACGCCGTTATTGCATCATTCAGCATTTCATCAGTTACTATGATCGTAAAATAAAGTGTAGAACGGCCAGGTTTGAGATATTGAATACTTGCACTTTTCAGCCATACGCGTACTTTAAAGCCTTCCCTTTGGAGAAGTTGGTCAAATAATAATGCATAGAAAGGATCTGTTGCCGCATAGATTGTTCCGCCAAAAATAGATCCGTTATAGTTTTTATTAAATAAACTTTTATTGATTTTCACATCTACACCCCTAAATCCGCTGTGAAAGCGGCGTACCCAGATTCTTTGGAAGAGCAGGGGTGGATAGAAACACAGTCCCCATTTTAATGTTTTTTCTGATACGATCATGCCGTTTAAATATCAGAAAGATTATTCAAAAAATAACAGGATGTGCATAAACTTAAAGTAATATTTAAGTAATTTGGTATATGTATATATATGACACCTTAACAGCAGCAGTTGAAGATCTTGATAAAAGAGGTTATGAGTATGATTTTAATTTCCAAGAGGATTGTATAGAATGTAAATCGCTTGATCTACGATTAATGCCTGAAGAATTTGAGATTGACGAATTTTATCGTTTCGAAGGAATGACTGATCCCGGAGATAGCGCTGTAATTTATGCAATTTCGTCACCTGTAGGCAACCTCAAGGGAGTTCTGATTGATGCCTATGGAGCCTATTCAGAAAATATCTCGCCTGAATTGCTGGATAAATTGAAGATGCATCACGATTAAAAATTATTTTTTATTCAATTGAATAAGTGGATATAAATCCGGCTGCTAGATTATTACGTTAGTTATCACAACAACAAAATATTATATCTAACGAATAAATTCAATTATGAAAAAGCAATTTCTTAACGTAGCAATGTGTTTATCTCTACTGGCTTTAGTATCTGCCTGTAACTCATCAAAAAGTACTTCAGCAACAGATACTACGATGACTGATACGAGTATGACCATGGCTGATACAACCAAAATGACCACGCAGGAAGGTGTAATGGTTGGTGGAGCTCTAATGGTGCCAACTAAAAATATAGTAGAGAATGCAGTAGAGTCTAAAGATCATACCACATTGGTTGCTGCTGTTAAAGCGGCCGGTTTAGCTGAAACATTGAGCGGAAAAGGACCATTTACTGTGTTCGCACCTACAAATGAAGCATTTGATAAATTACCTGCTGGTACAGTAGATAAGTTGTTGAAACCGGAAATGAAAAAAGATCTTGCGGGAGTTCTGACTTACCATGTGGTAGCCGGAAATTATAAAGCTGCAGATTTAAAGGATGGTTTAGAGCTGGCGACTGTTCAGGGACAAAAAATAAAATTCTCTGATAAAGGCGGTCAGTGGTATGTGAATGATGCTAAAATCACGATTACAGATGCAGTTTCAAGCAACGGTGTTACACATGTTATCGACGGCGTATTAATGCCGAAAAAATAATCCCAGAATAATTAATTGATTTAAGGGCCCGGGTTTCATTTCCCGGGCCTTTTATGTTATGGATAAGTTGTCGATTCCTAAAAAAGCTATACACAAAAATTAAGTGTATGAGTGACCAAAATGAAGAAATCGCTTACTTAAAAAGAAAATCAAAGCGCTCGCCTTACGATCCGCGTTTGGTT
>Ga0247814_10000206_pt1 | contig 54253 bp, 52 predicted proteins | sample UWRJL179409R1_FD_179947 | JGI IMG/M metagenome (GOLD analysis project Ga0247814, IMG submission 179947) | Plant litter microbial communities from Arlington Agricultural Research Station in Wisconsin, United States - UWRJ-L179-409R-1 | ecosystem: Environmental > Terrestrial > Plant litter >... | reverse complement strand
CATCTAAAAAATAATATTAATATTTAATAATATTAAAGCCGTCCCTTTATTCTGGGAGGGCTTTTTTTGTTTTGTTATACATTATTATGGGTTTATTCGATTTTTTCAAGAAAAAAGAAACTGCTCCGGAAGCTCAAGTAGCACTGGATAAGGGATTAGAGAAAACTAAGTCCGGGTTCCTTAGTAAAATCACCAAAGCTGTAGCAGGAAAATCTACGGTGGATGATGATGTTCTGGATAATCTGGAAGAGGTTCTGGTCACATCTGATGTTGGGGTAAGTACAACACTTAAAATTATAGACCGGATCCAGGCCCGTGTAGCAAAAGATAAATACCTATCCACTTCTGAGCTTCATCACTTATTACGTGATGAAATACAACTGCTGCTTGCAGAGAACAACAGCAATGACTTTAGAAGCTTCGAGTATGGAAGTCAGCATAAACCATACGTTATTATGGTTGTAGGCGTTAATGGTGTAGGTAAAACGACTACCATTGGAAAACTTGCCCACAAGCTAAAAGCCGAAAACTTGAAAGTGGTATTGGGTGCAGCGGATACCTTTAGAGCAGCAGCTGTAGAACAGATCAAGCTTTGGGGTGAACGCGTTGGTGTTCGTGTGGTAGCTCAGGCTATGGGATCAGATCCTGCCTCTGTAGCTTTCGACACCTTACAGTCTGCAGTTGCCAACGGTGAAGATGTGGTAATCATTGATACTGCTGGCCGTTTACACAATAAAGTAGGGTTGATGAATGAACTTGGCAAAATCAAAAATGTAATGAACCGTGTGGTTCCAGGTGCCCCTCACGAAATACTATTGGTACTAGATGGCTCGACGGGTCAGAATGCATTTGAGCAATGTAAGCAGTTTACAGAAGCAACTGATGTAAATGCCTTAGCCATTACTAAACTTGATGGAACTGCAAAAGGTGGAGTGGTGATCGGAATTTCTGATCAGTTTAAAATCCCCGTAAAATATATCGGCGTTGGTGAAAGCGTGAACGACTTACAATTGTTCGACAAAAAGGCTTTTGTTGACAGCCTCTTCAATTAAATACAAACGATACACATACATGAATACAAAAACAATATCTAAAATTATCCCTCTTAAAAAACCAAGAATCAATGTCATCACTTTAGGTTGTTCAAAAAACACCTACGATTCAGAAGTTTTAATGGGACAATTGCGTGGTAACAGCATGGATGTTGTTCATGAAGCGAACAAAATTGGTAAAGATGATATTGTGGTAATCAACACCTGCGGTTTCATCGACAATGCGAAGCAGGAATCAATAGATACCATTCTACAATACAGTGAGCTTAAAGAGCAAGGGAAGATTTCTAAGGTAATCGTAACCGGATGTTTGTCGGAACGATACAAACCAGAATTGGAAGCCGAAATCACCAATGTTGATGCCTTTTTCGGCACCAATGATTTAAATAACTTGTTACATTCCTTAGGTGCAAATTACAAGCATGAGCTTATCGGTGAGCGTCTGCTAACTACCCCCTCTCATTTTGCTTATTTCAAGATCGCAGAAGGTTGCAACCGTCCTTGTTCATTTTGCGCCATCCCATTGATGCGTGGAAAACACGTATCCCGCGACATGCAGGAATTGGTGAATGAGGCAAAAATACTTGCTGCGAATGGCACAAAAGAACTGATTCTAATTGCTCAGGATCTTACCTATTACGGGCTTGATATTTATGGCAAGCGTAACCTTGACGAATTGCTACGCAGGTTGTCTGATGTTCCAGGAATAGAGTGGATCAGGTTACAATATGCTTATCCGTCAGGATTCCCAATGGAGATTCTTGATGCGATGAATGAGCGCGAGAACATCTGCAAATACCTGGATATGCCGCTGCAACACATCACCGACAATATGCTAAAGTCGATGCGTAGAGGAATCACCAAGCAAAAAACCATTGATATCGTCAATCAAATCAGAGATAAAGTTCCTGGAATCGCAATGCGTACCACGCTAATATGTGGCTATCCCGGAGAAACTGAAGAAGATTTTGAGGAAATGATGAACTGGGTAGAAGATACCCGTTTTGATCGTTTGGGTTGCTTTACATACTCTCATGAAGAGAAAACTCATGCCCACATTTTGGTAGATGATGTTCCTGATGAGGTAAAACAAGAACGCGTTGATGCGATTATGGAAATTCAGCAGGGCATTTCTTTCGACATCAATCAGGAGAAAATTGGAAATACCTATAAAGTTTTGGTAGACCGTAAAGAGGGTGATTTCTTTATCGGGAGAACTGAATACGATTCCCCAGAAGTAGACAATGAAGTTCTGATTGATGCAACCACTGGTTATGCCGCAATTGGAAGCTTCGTTAATGTCGCTATTGATCGTGCAGAAGACTTCGATCTGTATGGACGCATTGTAAAATAAAAGCCTGATCAAGAGAATTGTAGTATATTAATTTAAATTCGTGGCAATGCAGGCAAAATATATCTCTTATAAAGAAACCAACGCTTTTTCTGCTGCCATACTAGACTATATAGGTGGTAAAGATCAGCTCAAGCCATTTTATCAGTTTAGTCCGGATTTAAAAGGGTTTGCTGATGCAATCAATAAGCGTGATTTTAAAGGCGACAGGGCAACGCTCGTCGATGTTCTGCAGCGCCAATATGGATTCATACAGACCTCAAGTGCCGTTAAAGCCAACATCAACCTTTTGGCTGATGAACGCACGTTCACAATCACTACTGGCCACCAGCTAAACATCTTTACCGGCCCCCTATATTTTATTTACAAAATCGTTACGGCCATCAACCTGGCTAAACAGCTGAAACAGGAATTTCCAGACTACAATTTCGTTCCCGTCTATTGGATGGCTACGGAGGATCATGATTTTGAGGAAATCAACCATGTCAAGCTGGAAGATAAAATGATCACCTGGAACAAAGAAGCCTCAGGTGCTACCGGTAAGCTCGATCCGAAAGATATGGAAGAGGTACTGAATGCCTACAAAGGGTTTTTGGGCATCAGTGAAAATGGCTTAAAGCTTTCTCAGATTGTAGAAGATGCCTACACTAAGCATGATAACCTCAGTGACGCTACCAGAGAATTAGTGGACGCCCTTTTCGGTGCTTATGGTTTGGTTTGCATAGATGCAGACGAATCATCTCTTAAAAAACAATTTGCAGCTATTGTATACCAGGATATCGTAGAGGAAAACAGTTCTAAATACATCGCAGAGCGAAACACTGCGTTGGAAGATCTTGGCTACAAGCCTCAGGTGAACCCAAGGGAAATCAACTTTTTCTACATGACAGACGGGCTTCGTGAAAGGATTGTCTTCGATAAGGGTACTTATAAGGTGCAGCACTCGAATATTCAATTTACTGCTGAGGAACTGCAAGAAGAGATTGATAATTTCCCGGAAAGCTTTAGTCCGAATGTAGTCATGCGCCCCCTTTACCAGGAAGTGATTTTACCCAATCTTGCTTACATTGGTGGTGGTGCGGAGATTACCTATTGGCTGCAGCTCAAAGCGAACTTCGATCATTATAGAGTTGATTTTCCGGTGTTGATTCTCAGAAACTCTGCACAATTTATCGACAAGAGAACGGAGCAACGCATGCATATTTTAGGCATTTCCCAGCGGGATCTTTTCAACGATACGTTACAACTCAAAAACGAGTGGATCAAATCTCATGTAAATATCCAGCTGACTTTGAAAGACGAAGAGAGAACACTGAATGCTTTATTCGATCAAATTAAACTGAATGCCTATAAGATTGACAAGAGCCTCTCTCAATCTGCAGACGCTGCTAAAACTAGGGCGCTAAGGCTCATCAACAACCTGGAAAAGAAAATGCTTAGGGCTGAGAAGAGAAAACATACTACCTCTCTGGCACAGATCGAAAACCTTAAAGCCAAACTATTCCCTGGCGGTGGTTTACAAGAGCGCAGTATGAATATCGCTCCGATGTATATATTGTATGGCGAAGGTTTTATTGAATCTTTGATTCATAGCTTTAAGCCCCTAGACCATCAATTCACTATTCTATTTGCGTAAACAATGACCTTTCTTACTTTTTCAGAACAACAATTACGTGAGTTTACTGAAGCCGTTTTCCTAAAAATGGGTTGTCCTATAGCAGACGCGCAGTTGGCTGCTGACGTACTGTTAAAATCTGACCTCCGGGGAATCGACTCGCATGGAGTTGCCAGACTAAGCGGCTATGTGCGCCTATGGGAAAAAGAAAGAATAAATGCCACTCCTAATATCAGAATCGTTCATGAGACTCCTACAACGGCAACGGTGGATGGCGACGCCGGGCTCGGACTAGTTGTAGCCCCCTTTGCTATGAAAGTCGCTTTGGAGAAAGCTAAAATCTATGGAAGCGGATGGGTTGCAGTGAAGAACTCCAATCATTTTGGAATCGCCGGCTATCACTCTTTAATGGCAGTCGAGCAAGATATGATCGGCATCAGCATGACCAATGCAAGTCCGCTGGTTGCTCCGACTTATGCAAACGAGCGATTACTCGGAACCAATCCAATGTGTTATGGCTTTCCAGCCGGAAAATACCCACCTGTAATCGTTGATATGGCTACGTCTGCCGCAGCAAATGGAAAGCTGGAAATTGCCCAAAGGGCGCAGCTTCCTATTCCAGAAGGCTGGGCGCAAGACAAATCGGGCGATACAACGACTGATCCCAACGAACTAAAAGCAGGAGGATCACTGCTTCCACTGGGGAGCGATAAAGAGCATGGGAGTCATAAAGGCTATGGACTGAGTGCCACTGTAGACATTTTATCTGCTGTTTTATCAGGTGCAAACTATGGCCCATGGGTCCCTCCTTTCGTGGCATTTATGGAGCCGTCCGCAAATCCCGTTGGTGAAGGCATCGGGCACTTTTTAGGCGCTATGCGCGTAGATGGGTTCCGTCCTGCGCAAGACTTCAAAGACCACCTTGATAATTGGATCACGCGCTTTAAGACTGCGAAAACAATTGATCCTGCCAAGCAGGTTATCATTCCGGGGGAACCGGAATATGCCGCTGAAATTGAGCGCAAAAAAAACGGCATCCCTTTAATAGATGCCGTTTTCAATGATTTGAATGAACTTGCGACTAAATTAGGTATCGCAGGCCTATCATCTTAATTTATTCCTTTCAGTAACCTGTTCCACCTGATCTTACCAAACCATGATCCATTGGTATCATAGCTCATCCAGATGAACAATGCTTTACCTACAATATGATCTTCTGGTACAAAACCCCAATATCTGGAGTCTAAAGAGTTGTGCCTGTTATCGCCCATCATCCAGTAGTAATCCATTTTGAAAGTGTAGTTGGTTGCAGGCTGACCATTGATCAACCAACCTGTAGCAGATTTTTCTACTTTATTACCTTCGTAAATCCTGATACTTCTTTCGTACAATGGCATAGTTACGCTATCCAACTGTACAGTCCAGCCCTTTTTAGGGATTTGAATAGGGCCAAAGTTATCTGCGTTCCAATTCCTGTTCGGATCAAAAGGAAAGACATCAGATTCCCGGTCGCCCTCGGCTCTTGGCATTTCTTTAACGGAAGCAACAAAATCCAGCTTTTTAACCTGATCCATCATTAATTCGGATCCTGTAAAAGTGTAAGAGTTCTGGCCACTTTGTATAATGTCGGGATCCGCAGTTCTTAAACTGAAGCCCAGTTCTTCAAATATGGAAAAGTTAACATCAGCACTTTTGAAGGTGACTTCATAACTAAACTGCCCGGTATTCCTTAGTTTTTCAGGTTTCCCGTTTACAGATACCAACCCATTTTTCATGGTGATGATATCCCCGGCGATTCCTATACACCTCTTGATATAGTTTTCTCTTTTGTCGACAGGTCTGTAAATGATCGTGTACGAAGAATTGATCTGCTTCCAGCTTGAATTTCTAACCATTCTATAGTAGTCATTATCCTGTGCTTCCACGGCTACCGTATCCCCTTGTGGATAGTTGAATACCACAACATCATTTCTTTTGATTTCCTGAATACCTGGAAGCCTACGGTATTTCCATTGAACACCATCCCAGTACGCCTTGGTGCTGGTGGTGTAAGGCATCGTATGGTGGGCAAAAGGAAATGCTACAGGAGTCATTGGTATACGAGCTCCGTAATTCACCTTGCTCACGAAGAGAAAGTCTCCGATAAGTAGGGAGCGTTCCATGGAACCCGTAGGAATGGTATAAGCTTCAATGAAAAACACCCTGATAATGGTGGCTGCGATTACGGCAAAAAGTATGGCGTCAACCCATTCTCTGGACTTGGTTTTCTTCTTCTTTGGCTTGCCATCTTTACTTCTCTGCCAGAACTTCAAACTCATATTTATGCTTATTTAAAATTAAATATATCTGTTATATTGTAAAAGCCCTGCCTGTGCTCTACCCACTCGGCAGCCACAATAGCGCCTAATGCGAACCCAGAACGACTGTGAGCGGTATGCTTAAACTCGATCTCATCGACTTCAGAACTGTAAACCACCGTATGTGTACCCGGTATATTTTCAATTCTATGTGATTCAATCAACAACTCTTCTTTCTTTAAAACCTCTTCAAAAGGGGTACCAACCAATTCATTTACCCACTCCGTTTTGCGGTCCAGGTTATCGATAATCCCCTCCGCAATGGTCATCGCCGTTCCACTTGGCGAATCCAGCTTTTGCGTATGGTGAATTTCTTCCACCTGAACTTCATAGGCAGGAAAGTTGTTCATCAACTGCGCAAGAACTTTGTTCATATGGAAAAAGATGTTGACCCCTATACTGAAGTTTGACCCATAAAGCAATGTATTGTTACTCGTGAGACATTCATTCTTGACTTCTTGCAATTGTCCGTACCATCCTGTTGTGCCAACTACTACCGGTAAATTAGCGGCGAAGCAGGCGTAAATATTGTCAAGGGCTGCGTCTGGCGCACTGAAATCTATGGCAACATCTGCTTTACGCAGATTGGATTCGGTGAGGTCTTCTTTATTGTCTACCGTAATTTTTAAAACGATTTCATGACCTCTATCTAAGGCAAAACGTTCAATAATCTGACCCATTTTACCATAACCGAGCAAAGCTATTTTCATTATCGTGATCTATAAATTGTGCTGAAGCAAACTATGCTTCAGGCATTAACTATTCTATTTTAAATGCAAAGATATTATAAAGCTATGGTAATCTTCAATCCAGGAGAAACCGGACTAAAGCCATACATCGTTCCTGTGTTGAGCAAGCTAGGCGTAACTTTAAAGGTGACGTCACCGACATCAAAATACTTTAACCGCGCGTCAATATAAGCTTCAATAATATTTAAGAGGTATAGGCCTGCCAGGGAAAAGATAACCACCTCCCGGTTCCTTCGGGCGTTGTCCTTGGCAGATATCAAACCTGAAGCAGGATAGCCCGCGTAAATACTTCCTAAAGGGGGATTGCCGTCATGAGTATCCCGGTAATTGATTTCTGCAAGAAAATCCTTGTACTTTTTATTGTTATCAATGTAAGAAAGCGTGAGCAAAGTGCCGCCAGTATAAATACCTGCCACCTTTAACAAACGGTAAAACGTTACCCCATTTCTGATCTGACCAAGGCCAGGAAAAATCGCTGAGCTTATTGCCGCTCTTCTTCCCTGGATCTTACCCATATTGATGTATTTCGGTTTTAGCGTATCCATACGCGAAGACTTCAGCGTATCCAATTTGGTACTGTCCGGCTTAACTGGTCGCACAGGTTTAACCTGCCCCTTTGACACCAATGTCCCGAAAACCAAAAGTATGAGGATTAACTGACGCATCACCAGTCTAATAATTCAAGAATTCTGCTGAGGTCATCTTCAGAACCGAAGGGTATTTCAATCGCACCTTTTCCGTTTTCTGTAACCTTCAATTTCACTCTGGTCGAGAATTTGGAAGCCAGTTCTCTTTGCAACTTCTGGTACTCAAAAGATATGGGCGCAGCTTTTTTAGCTGGCTTTGTATCTGGGATGCTTGCAAGGTTGCGAACCAGCTCTTCGACCTTACGAACCGACAAACCTTTTTCTATAATCTCATCATGCAGAAACAACTGTTTTTGAACGTCATCTACGCTAATTAATGCGCGGGCATGGCCCATAGAAATTTTCTGATCTCTTATGGAGATCTGTATCGCAGGAGGTAACTTTAAAAGACGAAGGTAATTGGTCACCGTAGAACGGTTTTTACCAACCCGATCACCCAGTTGATCCTGTTTTAAATTACATTCTTCCATCATTCTTTGGAAGCTCAACGCAACTTCAATCGCATTCAGGTTTTCACGCTGAATGTTTTCGATCAATGCCATCTCTAGCATTTGCTGGTCGTTCGCACTGCGGATATATGCTGGAATTTCTGTTAAACCTGCGAGCTTGGAAGCCCTCAACCTACGCTCTCCAGAAATCAGCTGATAACCACCACTTTCTTTTTGTCTAACCGTTATTGGCTGAATTAACCCCTGAACCTTGATGGAATCAGCAAGCTCATGCAGCGCAACCTGATCAAAGTCGGTACGAGGCTGGAAAGGATTGGTCTCTACATCGCTGATGTTGACGTTTCCAATATTGTTGGTACCCTTACGCTCTTGTCTGGTTTCACTAATCGGACTAACGCCAGTATTTTTTGGTGGGTTAACAGCATCAGAATCGTCCAAAAGCGCACTTAATCCTTTACCTAAACCTGTTTTTCGCTGAAAAGATGTCATCAATAATTAGTTAAATAATAGCTGTAGTTTCACTTTCCAATTCTTTCACCATACCGTTTTTACGTACAATTTCTCTAGCCAGATTCAAGTAATTGATGGCACCTTTACAGTTAGCATCGTGCATGATTACGGAAACGCCGTAACTTGGTGCCTCACTTAGTCGGGTATTGCGCTGTATAATGGTCTCGAAAACAAGATCCTGAAAATGGGTCTTCACCTCTTCCACCACCTGGTTAGAAAGACGCAAACGCACATCGTACATGGTCAATAGAATTCCTTCGATCTCCAACTCAGGATTTAAACGGTTTTGAACAATTTTAATTGTATTCAACAGCTTACCAAGTCCTTCTAACGCAAAGTATTCACATTGAACCGGTATAATCACAGAATCGGCAGCAGTGAGTGCATTGATCGTAATCAAACCCAAAGAAGGTGAGCAATCCACAATAATAAAGTCATACTGGTCTTTAACTTTCTCCAATACTGCCTTCATTTTATATTCCCTGTTGTTCAGGTTGATCATCTCAATCTCGGCACCTACCAGGTCAATATGAGCTGGCAATAGGTCTAGATTAGGTGTTTCAGTTTTTTGAATGGCCTCAGAAGGCTCAATATCATTGATGATACATTCATATATGCTGTTCTTAATGTTTCTGGGATCGAAGCCGATACCAGAAGTAGAATTTGCCTGAGGGTCAGCATCAACTAATAAAGTTCTATATTCCAGTACGGCTAAACTTGCGGCCAGATTAATGGAGGAAGTTGTTTTACCAACACCACCTTTCTGATTTGCCAATGCAATAATTTTACTCATCTATTCTATTCCTAAGTTCAATTGTTGTGTTAAGACTATGTTCGCTCGGTGTAAATGCGTAAAAAATGCTATTTTTGCGACGTTTCAGGCATTTTTACACGATCAGCTAAGATACAAAGTAAATGATAATTTTGATACTTCGGCCATACGTGTTTTACACATCTTATTAACAATTTTGATATGATAACCATCATTTCGGGCACCAATAGACAAGGAAGCAATACACTAAAAGTTGCCAAATATTATCAGAAAACACTGAAGGCAAAAGGCTTAGAAACCACGGTATTTACGTTGGAAGACCTGCCTGCAAATTTGATCAACACCGATCTTTATGGAAAGCGGAGCGACCAATTTCAGCTGATCCAGGATATGGTCACCAATACCTCAAAATTCCTATTCGTTATTCCCGAGTACAATGGGAGTTTTCCTGGTGTGTTGAAGACCTTCATTGATGCCTGTAATTTCCCCGATAGCTTCTATGATAAAAAAGCTGCGTTGGTGGGTGTCTCTTCCGGAAAATATGGCAACATCCGTGGAATAGACCATTTCGGCGGGGTTTGTAGCTACCTGCACCTGAATGTTTTACCCCTAAGGTTGCACATTCCTTATATCAAAACCGAGTTTAATGAAGCTGGTGATTTCTTCAAGGAAGATACCCTTAAATTTACAAACGAGCAGATAGATAAGTTTATTTCGTTTTAAAGCTGATCCAGGTCTGACCCTCGTTTCCAAAGACAAAAAAACCGGGATACAACATTTCTGCAAGATCTTCGAGGGCTACAACTGCCTGCTCAGCGTTTTTGGCCGCAGCAGCGTAATCATCCCAAAGGTAAACACGACTGTATTCCACAGACGGCCACGCTTCATTCAATAGCGGGGGTACAATTCCCATGAGCTGCAGCATCGGATAACCCTCTTCTACATAAATCACCACCCGCGCAGTAATCGGGTCTGTCTGCAACACACCACCAGCCTCTTCTAACAGCAGAATCAGATCACGACTTACCTCGTTATCAGTATCCAAAAATGATACCGCAACCTTATCCATAAACTTGATCTTATGCTGAATGATGTCCACACGCTCCTGAAGCCGCTCGCGTAAGTCGGCGTCTTCTACAACATCTATCAGCGTATTTAAAAAAGACATATGATTTGTTTATCCAACTTTCTTCCTAATTTGTGCAAAAATAGTATTCCTGAGCTGATGCATCGTATTATCACCAATATTTTTTGTGGCCTGCTGTTTTCGATGATGCTTTCCTGCGGAACCTCCACCAGGCATTCCGACAAAAAGGTTTTTAACATGAACCTCGACCAGGGCCTCACCTCTCTAGACCCGGCTTTCTCCAGAAACCAGAACGCCATGTGGATGACCAACCAGATTTTTAATGGATTGGTGCAGATCGATAGTGCCTTAAATACAGTCCCTGCCATCGCTAAAAGCTGGCAGATCAGTGCAGACAATTTGGTTTACACCTTCAATTTAAGGAATGACGTTTACTTCCATGACGACCCGCTATTCCCAAATGGGAAAGGACGAAAAGTTGTGGCCTCAGATTTTGCCTACAGCTTTTATAGATTGATAGACCCTAAAGTGGGCTCATCCGGAGGGTGGATCTTTAACGATAAAGTAAAGGATGCAAACAGTTTCAAGGCGCTTAACGACAGCACCTTCCAGGTTCAGCTCACCAAACCATCGCCGGCTTTCATGAAGATCCTTGCCATTCAATATTGCTCGGTGGTTCCTAAGGAAGTGGTGGAACATTATGGAAAGGATTTCCGCAGTCACCCGATAGGCACCGGTCCTTTCAAATTTAAATACTGGAAGGAAGATGAAATCCTGGTGCTCCTTAAGAACGAACGCTACTGGGAAAAAGTTGGGAATGTACATCTGCCCTATTTGGATGCGGTCAAGGCGACATTTATCAGCGATAAACAAAGTGCCTTCATGAACTTCCTGAAAAAAGAGTTAGACTTCTTCGATAAAGTTGATGGCAGTTACAGAGATGATATCTTGACGAAAAGCGGGAAGATGACCAAGAAATATAAAGGTCAGTTCAAGCTAACTAAAGGGCCGTACCTCTGTACGGAATACGTTGGAATCCTGGTAGACACCAACCTGGCTATGGTAAAGAACTCACCCCTCCGTTTTAAAAAGGTGCGTCAGGCTATCAATTACGCGATAGACAAACCTAAACTCATCAAATATCTACGCAATGGCGTGGGCATACCGGCAACTGCAGGGTTTGTGCCACAAGGGATGCCTGGCTACGATAGCACAGTTGTTAAAGGCTATCATTACGAACCTGAAAAAGCAGCAAGACTTCTTGCCGAGGCAGGTTTTCCCGATGGGAAGGGCATGCCGCAGGTCACCTTAAACACTTCAACCACCTACAAAGACCTCATCGAATTCATACAGGGTGAACTTCATGCAATAGGCATCAGCGTGAAAGTTGACGCTAGTCCGAGTGCCAGCTTAAGAGACCTGATGTCTAAAAATGAGGTAAACTTTTTCAGGGGTTCCTGGATCGCAGATTATCCGGATGCAGAGAACTACCTCGCTGTATTTTACTCTAAAAACAAAGTACCTAACGGACCCAATTATACGGCTTACTACAACAAAGAATTTGATAAATTATTTGAGCAAAGCTATTACGTAAGTGATGATTTGGAACGCTACAAACTCTATCAGAAGATGGACAATATGGTGATGGAAAATGGCAATATGGTCCCTATATTTTATGATCAATCGGTCATCATGACACAAAATAATATTAGCGGGTATGTGATTAACTCGCTAAATTTAATGATCCTGAAAACGGTAAAGAAGAACTAAATATTATTGAACGCCTCCCATTGCACCACCTTGTTGCTCTTCTTTCTTTAAGTCGTCGTTCTTAACAGATTTCTTCTGTACAAATTTCAGCTTACCAAATTTGTAGCTAAAGCTTAACCCGAAGGAGCGCAAAGGATAATGAATGTCTGTGCTCTGAATTGAAGTGGCCGTATTGTTCACCGTTTTGATATTCAGATCTCTATTGAAAGGATTCAGCACATTCAATCCTATCGTAGCACTCTTTTCAAAGATTTCTTTTTTCACCGCCCCTCCATAAAAATACATCATGTCCGTTTTACCTTGAAAGGTACGTTTTGGTGAGTTGATCACTCCCCAAAGCTCCGTACTCCAGCCACCATTGAAGCCATACGAAGAACGTGCGTACACATTATAGTTTACCAGGGTTCCTGTATTGATTTTTAAGGCGCTGTTATTCACCTCATATGTGTTCAAGCCCAAGTTGCTCATCAAGGTCCATTTCGGACTAGGATTGTAAGAACCAAAAACGTTGACCCCGTAAGACTCACTTGTTCCAACGTTCAGGTAGCTTGTTAAATTCTTACTCACTCCATTATCAACAAACGGATTAATTGCGCTTTCGATCACATCCTGTGTATTTTTATAGAATACAGAAGCACTGATTACGGCTCCTTTGATAAAGGTAGAATAGCCCAATTCAACGTTATGGGTTAACTCCGGTCTTAGCTCAGGATTACCTTCTATCGGATTGAAAACATCACTTTCATTTCTAAAAGGATTCAGATAGAATAAACTTGGACGTTGAACCCTTTTGTTATAACTCAGCTTTATGGTGCTCATTCCTTTCAAAGTTTGAGAAAGAATTACACTTGGAAACAGGTTAAAATAATCATTATTAAAATTTAAGGAATTGCCTGCTAAGCCATCAATTTTCGTGTATTCCGCACGTAAACCTGCTTTGGCTGTAATTTTCTTAGTCAATTTAAAACCAAGAACCCCATATGCCGAGGCAACATTCTGATCATAGTCAAAGTCCTGGGTTGCGACATTGTAGTCACTAGTTATCTTTCTGGCGATACCTTTTATCCCAGTTTCAAAAATGGTGGTCTTGCTAAACGGATAAACGTAATCACTTTGCAGTGTATACTCATTGTTCTTACCGGTATTGCTATTAAATATCAATCGATTAGGCACATTTTCCCTAATGAATTCGTTAGAAAAATCACTTGTATTTCTTCCAGCCGTTACCTGTCCGGAGATGCTGAACTCTTCACCTTCCCTCTTGGTTGTTTTCCGGTAATCTGCTGTCCAGTCTACATTTTTAAAGCCCATATCCATATCACGGATGTTGCGGGAAAATAACTGGTTTTCAAATATATCTGAACTGCCCGGACCACCGTTCGAAAAGCTGTTGAACTTCACATTGGTGGAGAAGTTGTTGTAGCCGTTTAAATCGTAATCTAAGCCTGCGCTTCCATTGTATCCAACTCTTGACCATTTGGAAAAGCCGCTTTGAGAAACCGTATTGGTTACGCCATTAAGCGTTGAACTATTGAAACTCTCTACTCTGGAGCTTTGAGGATAGGCATGATTTACACCTAAGTTGGTCGTCACTGCTAAACGGCCGGTTTTAACGTTCAAGTTGAAAGCGCCATTATTAGAGCGTGTCCCTGCCGAAGCATTTACACTACCACTTGTTCCTTCTGCATTGCTTTTTTTGGTGATGATGTTGATGATACCACCAGACCCTTCCGCATCATATTTTGCAGATGGACTTGTAATGACTTCAACACTTTTGATCTGCTCTGCAGGAATCATTTTTAATGCATCTGCCACGCTGTTTGCCATTGTTCCAGATGGTTTTCCATTGATCAGTATTCTTACTGCACTTCCGCGCAATTGAACGTTTCCATTCATATCTACAGAAAGCATTGGTACTTTACGCATCACGTCTGAGGCGTCTCCACCTGCATTTGTGATATCGTTCTCTGCATTGTAAACCAATTTGTCCACTTTGTTTTCGATCATGGCCTTCTGACCCACAATAGCCACCTCTTTCAAGTTACTTTCTGTCGGGCTTACATAGATCGTTCCCATGTTGGCATCTGGTTTCTCAGGACTTGTTTTAACCTTTACTAATTTTGTTTTATAGCCTAAAAATCCTACTGCTAAAGTGTAACTATCAGGTGCGATGTTTTGCAATACTACCTTCCCTTTTTCATCACTTACTCCCCCATTCACAGATTTGTTGGTGGTACTGTTTGTCAGCGCTACACTGGCATAATCTATTGGTTTTTTAGTTAAGGAGTCTAGTATTAGTGCCGAGATCCGGCCGGTAACTTTTGGTTTCGGAGCCCCTGGTCCCATAGGATATTGTGCATGTGCTGCAAATACAATTCCCCAAGCTGCAAGTAAAAGTAAAAATCGTTTCATTTCGTTTGTTTTTGATCAATTAGTCTGCGCAAGGTCGATTTTGTTACACAGAATTTGAATAGCTCCGTGATCATATACAGGAAAAAGTCGGTAAACGAACGATTTTAGACGGTAGAGTTAAGAGGGGGCCTCAAACTAAAACTGATAGTTGAAATTAAACCCAGCCTGACCATTGTTATAGCTTGGCGCAACCACCATGCTGCCAGGTTTGTTCTTAAAGAATTTTCTTTTTAAAGCAGGATATATCCAATAAGAAACCTTGGTGGATAGTATGCCGAAACCAGCCCCCGCAACCACATCGCTAAACCAGTGGGCATTGTTATATAAACGAAGCGCTCCGGTACCGGTAGCTATGGCATATCCTCCGATACTATACCAAACAGACTGATCTTTATATTCCTGGTGAAGAAACTCCGCTGTCATGAAGGCAAGAGATGTATGACCAGACGGAAATGAACGTCTGTCAGCTCCATTTGGACGAAGCCTACCTACCACAATCTTAGTCGCACCTACACTGCCCGTTACCAATCCTAAAGAAAGCAGCAACATACCCGTACGGTCTTTGATATTATTTTTAGCCTTTACACCAATTAAGTCCAAGCCATAAACTGCTATAGCAGGCACATAACGGGTGTAATTATCTATCTTAAATGCGAAAGTAGGATGATCTTCCTGAAGCTCGGCTTGGGTAGTGTAGTCTAAACTTCTGACTTCACTATAACCGAGTACAGATATTGCGCCGTAAGTCATCAACATTCCCGGTATGATCAAGCCTGACGCCCTGGGCATCTTCATCTTCTCCACAGCCTTAACAATCGCTAAGGAATCTGTAGGTTGAGTTTGCGCCAGGGCGGGTACCGTAAACAAAAGTAGTAGTGCAGACAGATACCTCATCAATCTTACCTTATAACACCAAATTAACAATTCTACCCTTCACAATAATGACTTTTTTCGGAGTCTTGCCATCAAGATACTTCTGAACATCCTCATTGGCTAAAACGAGCTCTTCAATTTCCTTAACATCGAGAGACAAGCTTAAATTAAGGTTCAATCTCGTTTTTCCATTAACAGATATTGGATAGCTAAACTCATCCTCTACCATATATTCCGGATTAAAAGTAGGGTATTTTGCAAACGATAGAGTCCCTGCTTTATTGCCTAATAACGACCACAATTCTTCACAAATGTGTGGCGCATAGGACGCTAGAACAATTACTAAATCTTCCAGCACCTGACGGTTTTTGCATTTCAAATCAGTAAGCTCGTTAACCGCAATCATGAAACTGGAAACAGAGGTATTGAAAGAGAAACGCTCAATATCATCCTGAACTTTTTTGATGATTTTGTGCAGCGCTTTCAACTCGGCTTTTGAAGGCATAGCATCTTCTACACTGAATACCCACTGGTCATTGTGAAATAACCTCCAGAACTTGCGTAAAAACTTAAATACGCCTTCAATACCGTTGGTATTCCAGGGCTTACTTTGCTCCAACGGACCTAAAAACATTTCGTACATACGCAAGGTATCTGCGCCATAGCTGCCAATCAACACATCCGGATTAACCACGTTGAATTTAGATTTAGACATCTTTTCAACCTCTACCCCACAGATGTATTTGCCATTCTCCAGAATAAATTCTGCTTCAGAAAACTCAGGTCTGAATAACTTGAACTTATCTATATTAAGAATTTCATTCTCCACTATATTCACATCAACATGTAATGCTGAGGTCTTGTAATCCTTTCTTAAACCATGAGAAACCAGCGTATTGGTACCGCGACCAGCTTCATCTACCACACGGTACACAAAGTTACTGCGTCCCTGAATCATCCCCTGGTTGATCAATTTCTTGAAAGGCTCCTCCTCCTGAACATGGCCAAGATCTTTCAAAAACTTGTTCCAGAATCTGCTGTACAACAAGTGACCTGTTGCGTGTTCTGAACCACCAATGTATAGATCCACATCTTTCCAATAGGCAATTGCTTCTTTCGAAGCAAAGTCACTACTGTTTTGCGCATCCATGTAACGGTACCAATACCAGCTGGAACCCGCCCAACCCGGCATCGTGCTCAATTCATATTCATATTGATCCTGGTAGCTCCAGTTTTCAGCTCTTCCTAAAGGCGGCTCTCCCGTTTCTGTCGGCAAGTATTTATCTATTTCAGGAAGCACCAATGGCAATTCCTCTTCTTTCACTAAATATGGAAGCCCATTTTTAAAGTATACCGGAATAGGCTCACCCCAATAACGCTGGCGACCAAAGATCGCGTCACGCATGCGGTAATTGATCTTTCCTTTTCCTACCCCATTTTCTTCCAACCAGCTATTCAAGGTCGAAATCGCTTCCTTATAGCTCAATCCATTGATGAAACCAGAGTTTATGTATATCCCTTCTTTCGTTGGATCTGCTTGTACATCTATATCTTTCTGTCCGTCGAGAATCTGGATTATTGGTAAGTTAAAATGTGTGGCGAATAACCAGTCGCGCTGGTCTCCACTTGGCACACCCATCACCGCACCTGTTCCATAACCTGCAAGCACATAATCTGCAATCCAAAGTTGTACACGTGTACCATCAACCGGGTTGATCACATAGCTTCCAGTGAAAGCTCCCGATACTGTTTTAGTATCCGCCATGCGGTCTAATTCCGATTTCTTTTTAGTCTGCGCAATATAGTTTTGAACAGCTTCTTGTTGCATAGGTGTAGTCAGCGATGCAACTAACTCATGTTCGGGTGCAAGCACCAAATAAGACACCCCAAAAATGGTATCCACGCGTGTAGTAAACACCTCAATGTACTCTGGTAATCCGTCGGGAACATTCTCAATCGCAAACCTTACGCTTGCTCCTATGCTCTTGCCAATCCAGTTGCGCTGCATTTCCTTAACCGGTTCCGGCCAGTCAATGGTATTTAATCCTTGAAGTAAACGCTCCGCATAAGCCGAAATGCGCATGCTCCATTGCATCATTTTCTTTTGCTCTACCGGGTGGCCGCCTCTCTCAGAATAGCCGTCTTTGACCTCATCATTTGCCAAAACAGTACCCAAAGCAGCACACCAGTTTACGGTACTTTCTCTTAGGTAAGTCAGACGATATTTCAACAACTCCACTTGCTTTTCTTCATCAGTCATGGTGGCCCAATCGCTCGGTAGGAAAGAAATCACCTCTTCATCACACACCGCTTTTACATCGGCACTGCCTGCACTGTTGAACTTTTCGATGAGTGTAGTGATATCTTCCGCACGGTCGGTTTCCAGGTTATACCATGAATTGAAAAGCTGCATAAAGATCCACTGGGTCCATTTATAGTACTCTGGATCACTGGTACGTACCTCTTTACTCCAATCAAAAGAGAAACCAATTTCATCCAACTGGGTGCGGTAAGTATTGATATTAGTCTCTGTAGTCAAGGCAGGATGCTGCCCTGTTTGTATCGCGTACTGCTCTGCCGGAAGTCCGAATGAATCGTATCCCATTGGATGCAAAACGTTGAATCCTTTTAATCTTTTATACCGTGCGAAAATATCGGAAGCGATGTAACCTAGTGGATGACCAACGTGCAGACCGGCTCCGGAAGGATAAGGAAACATATCCAGCACATAGAATTTGGGCTTATCGCTGTTTTGTTCTGCTTTGAAAGTTTGATTTTGAGCCCAGTGTTTTTGCCACTTTTGCTCGATTTCTTTAAATTGGTAATCCATTACTAGTATGATAATTAACGCTTCCGCAGCGTGGTGTAATTTTTAATAAAAGGCAAAAATAGGAATTATAGATTGCTTTGGGAAAGGATTAAGAAAATAGCGCGAAGGTGCCGAATAGAAAGTGGCGCGGGGTTTTGTTCTCCGGAAAATTATAGATCCCCGGCCTGCCTGAAATCAAGTAAGCAACAATGCAGGCAATAGCGATGTAAATTCCACATGAAATCCCGAAGAGTTCAATGGCCATAAAGCAACAGGCTATAGGTGTTTTGGCGGCAGCAGAGAAAACGGCGACGAAGCCCATGCCCGCCAATAATCCCACAGGTAAAGGCACAAAAAGTGAGAGGGCACTTCCAAGTGTGGCACCTATAAAAAACAGGGGAGTAACCTCTCCGCCTTTAAAGCCGAAACCCAAAGTGATGGAGGTGAGTAAGATTTTTAGCAGAAAGTCTTGCGGCAATGATGGCACTTCAAATGCCTGGACAATCTCGGGAATCCCAAGGCCCAAATATTTGGTGCTGTGTAAAAGTATAAACGCAATCACCAGGAATACACCGCCAACAACAGGCCTTAGTGGTGGATACTTGATAAATTTGGAAAGCCAGGACATAAGATGTGTTGACTTCACAAATAACAGGGCAGCAAGTCCAAACACCAAACCTGCAAGTACTCCAAAACCCATACCTAGCAAAGAAAGTGCTGGCACCTCTGCAATGTGGTAATGCGTGTGACCTACACCCCAAAGTTCCGTAACAAAAGCGGCAAGATAGGCAGCTAAAACGGAAGGCAAGATCGCTTTAAGGGGAAACTTTCTAAGTAACAATACTTCGATTCCGAAGATGGCGCCAGCTAGAGGAGTTCCAAAAACAGAAGCAAATCCTGCACTCAGGCCTGCAATTAAAAGCATACTTCGCTCTTGGGGATCGAGCTTAAAAGGTTTGTGTAACTGATCCGCAGCAGAAGCTGCCATTTGCAAAGCGGTGCCTTCCCTACCCGCAGAGCCCCCGAAGAGATGCGTGATCAACGTCCCTCCCAACACAAGAGGGAGCATTTTGAATGGGATTACATCTCTGGGATTGTGGATGGTATCGAATACCAGGTTGTTCCCGCGCTCAACATTTTTTCCCCTGAGGTGATAAATCAGTCCGATTATTAAGCCAGCCAGCGGCAGCAGGTAAATCAGCCATTGATGAGATTCTCTATATCGAGTTACCCAATTGAGCGAAGTTAAAAACAGTGCAGATAAGGTACCGGCGGCAACGCCAATAATGAGCAGCATGAGCGCCCATTTCAAAATTACCGACCCAATGCTGCGCTTATTATTATTTGACATTCCAATCCAAATTAACGATATTTTCCAAAGAAAAACTGCATAAAAATTACTTGATAGAACCCTTTCGTTCATGAAAACAGAACTCACATCGCAATACAAAGCTGCCTTAAAAATGCTGGAAGGGACAATTGAAAAGTGCCCTGATGCTTTATGGAACGATGGCTCCTACACAAACATCTTTTGGCAAATTGTTTACCATACACTGCACTATACCAACCTTTATGTTGCAAAAGATGAAGAAAGCTTCATCCCATGGTCTAAATATGTCGGCAATTGGCACCGATTCGAAGCGATAAATGGGAACCCAAAGCGAGGTACAACGGGGTTTGACTATTCAAAGACAGACCTGTTGGACTATACCTCTTTAATCAGCGAGCACCTCGAAGATAAAATCAGCGAGGGGGACTTTTACAAACAAACCGGCTTTGAATAGGTTAATATGAATACTTTAGAGCTTCACCTCTACAACCTTCGACACCTGCAACACCATACGGGACAACTGATCGAACGGTTGCAACAGCATCACATAAATGGCTTAGTCTGGATCAATGATGGTGGTTAGTAAGATCGCAACTCAGACATGCTTCCTTCACACCTTGTCCACACCTTGTCCACACCAAACACACAAACAGGTACCTTTTTGTGGACAAGGTGTGTCTAAAGTGTGTATCATGTGAAGACTAGTCTATACCAAGAGCAAAAGCAGTCCATGCTCAGTCCTGAACTTCTTCTACAAATATAACCATTTTAGTATTGGAATATTTACTTTGCAGGCCTATGTTTTTCCTATGAAAAAACTACCCTATGTACTAACCCTCTTATTCGCGGCATTGTTAATCGTTGCCGGAATCAATCACTTCATTAACCCGGGAATTTATAGTGCTTTTATCCCCGACTGGATGTCGCTTTTATGGAGCAATGTTTTCATTGGTGCTGTGGAAGTAGGGCTTGGTGCCGGACTACTTTTTAAGAAACAGCGGAAACTCGCCGCGCTAGGCGTATTGATTTTAATGATATTATTTCTGCCACTACACGTGTTCGACGTGTTCCAATTGCATCCGGCGATCGGATCTAAAACGCTCGCCCTTATCCGGTTACCCATTCAGTTTCTCTTCATCTACTGGGCTTGGTATATCTGGCAGCGAAGCGAGCACTAGATTTATTTTAGTTTTCTTAAAATGTTTCTTTCTCTCAATCGTCTTACCTTATAAAACAAAGTACATTTTTTAACGGCCGATGCGCGAAGACAAGAACAGCTACCTTTTAAAAACCATTCAGGATTATGGTAAGGGGCTATTGTCGTTCATCCGCGGAAGGGTAAAAAGCGATGCTGATGCACAAGATATTCTGCAGGATATCTGGTATAGTCTGAGCCTGATCGTAAATACTTCTCCTGTTGAGCAGACCAGCGCATGGCTCTACAAAGTTGCCCGCAATAAAATCACCGATAAGTATCGTAAACGTTCGGAAAGTCTACTGGATGATTTGATGGAAGATGAGGAAGATCCGGATTACAGCTCCATCCTATTCTCAGATTCTAAGACCCCGGAAACAGAATACTTACGCAACCTATTCTGGAAACAGCTATTTATCGCGTTAGATGAGTTACCGGAAGCGCAAAAGCAAGTGTTCGTGTGGCATGAGTTGGAAGATATATCGTTTCAACAAATTGCAGAGCGGACCGGGGTAAACGTTCAAACCCTGGTTTCCAGGAAGCGCTATGCCGTATTGCATTTGAGAGAAAGGCTGAAACAGTTGTACGATGAATTAACAGATTAATCAATAGAATTATGAAAAAGATATTTTATAAAATGCCCCGTGGAGCCCGCTTCATTTTTATCCCAATTATGGCCGCAGCGTTCTTATCGCTGGTTAGCCTGGTGGTAATGTTGTTATGGAACAACCTACTTCCGCAAGTCATTCATGTGGAAACCATCAACTTTTGGCAGGCAGGTGGGATTTTTATCCTGTGCAAACTCTTATTTGGCTTCGGCAGAATGGGTGGTTTTGGCAGGGACAAAATGCACTTTAAAAATCGACTGGCAGAACGTGTGAAAACGATGAGCCCTGAAGAAAAGGAGCGCTTCAAAGACAGAGTAGGCAGACGGATGTTCGACTTCTGCGAGCCTAATAGGAAAGGTGAAGACAGTAATACCATGGCCCAATAAATAAAACTTAGCATGGGAATCATCACTAACCTGATTGCGGGCTTTCTTGATAAGGCCACAATCTCTTATAAAACACAGCTAAGTCCTGGGATCTATCACATCCAGCTTCATGCTGAAGATTTTAAAAAAGCCAATTACATTCCAGGTTATTTCGTGCGTGTATTTGTTGGCCGCGGCAAGGATTTGGCTTTCAAAGACAACCTCCGCAGCTACTCTGCCTGGAAGCTCAACAAATTAAACGGCACCTTGGAGCTGGCGGTATGCTCGCATGCCGGAGGACCGGGATCTGCCTGGGCGCAAGAATGCAAGGTGGGCGACGAAGTTTCGTTCACCTGGAAAAAAAGTAATCTGGTAGTAGATGATTCAGCTGACAATTATCTGTTCATTGGAGACTCGTCGGCGCTTGGGCACCTCTATGAAGTGCACAGAAATCTTCCGGCAGGTAAAACGATTAGAAGCATAATTTATGATCTTAATAAAGGCAATTTGTTTCCTGATTTAGATGGCAGCACGCCCTTTGATTATTATGAGTTCGCTTCTGGAGATGCTTCTACCCCACTGCGGACTTTACTTCCTGATCTTTTGAAAGATTTATCGTCAAACACGATTGTATATGTAGGCGGGGACAGTAGGATTTGCGTGAGCTTGAGCAACTATTTCCGCAAAGAGTTGAATTGGGAGTCCCGCAGAGTGAAAACCAAACCCTTTTGGAATCCATTGAAAACAGGCTTAGAATAAATAAACCAACCATTATGATATCAATCTTTAAAACCAGTGTTGCCTCCAGTAATGATTTAAACAAGCTGTCACCTTACCTAAACGCTTTGATGGAAGACCTAAGGTGGACGATTGATTTATTCGATTCGGATAAGATTCTGCGTGTAAAATCAAGCGTGAACAAGAATGAAGAGATTATTTCAGTAGTAAACGGGCTCGGCTTTGAGTGCGAAAACCTGGAGACATTTTACTCTGAGCCTTAGAAGGCGAAGCAAGATCGCTATGAAAGCACCGTCATTGCGGCGTAGGCTCGTTTAAAAAGCTTCGTCATTGCGGCGTAGGCCGCAACCTCGAAAGCGAACGGGTTAAATTACTGAACACCTCGCTACTCCCAGGTTGCGGCCTACGCCGCAAAGACGGTAGTTATAACCCCGCACTAACAACTCTGATCTTAACGCGTTAAGAAATACTTTTTAACTACACTTGGTGTGGCCTCCTGTTCCGTGGCGGTAAATTCGAACTTGTTGTCATCGATCACGGTTGGGCTGCAAGAATAAAGCTTCCCTCCTAGCGTCATGAAAAAGGAGTTGCCAACGGTTACAGAATACGTTCCGGATTGCAAAGATGGAGAAAGATTGACTTCTACGATATCATCTTCTCCGCTTTTAAAATCGACGTAATCACCTGAACTGCCAGTTGCGGTTGTTGGCGCAGAACCTGCTATAGCGGTCTCGACTTTCGTGATTTCCCACTTACCTGCCATCTTAGATTTTAAAGGCTTGGTCCCTTCATCCTGCTTTTTGCAACTGCTGAATAAAAGTAATAATGCGGTAACTAAAACAGCTGAGTGTTTAACCGAACTCAATGATTTCGTAAGGAATAACTTCATATCAATAGGGGTTTATTGTTTAAATATTAACGGGAAAAACGACATTTTAGTATCAAAATAATAATGAATCAGCCTGTGAAGTGACTTTATTGAAAGTCAGAAAATTGCTCATCCTAACTGAAAGCCATCAAAAGGAATAGCAATCCGTTGTATGCAGCGTGGAAAAGTATAGAATAAATTAAGCCGTATTTGATCCGTAGGTAACCCAGTGAAAGGCCGGCAAACAGTTGCGCAGAAATGTAGAAAATGAAAGAGGGATCTGCAATTGTCAAACCTTTAATGTTACTTAAATGCGCATACGCAAACACGAGAGCGGTGAGGTAAAAGAAATAGCCATATAGCTTTTGCCAAACTTTATATCCTCTAATTTTAGACATAGATCCAAGCCAGCTGTTTGCGCCAATGGCAAGACCTAAAAACGCGATGAAAGTAAAAAACTTTAAATAGTCATTTGTTAGGTTTGATATGACGATGCAAGCCAGGGCAAATGCTATAAAATAAATGCTAAGCATTCTTTTTCGGAGTTGGTACCTGAAAATGCCCTCTTCAAATAGCGGTGCGCCCATACACATCAAAACCCCAGTAAGCCAGATTCCGAATTCCTTTTCTAAATCCATAAATGGATACGCTTTAACTAGCTTATAATGCAGTAGAACACTTAATGCTGATAAGACTAAAAAAGCGATGATATAATCAAGGATCAAGAGGTAGAAAAAATCCTTCTTAAGCTGAGCTTTATCTTTGCTAAATCTAAGAAGCCTCGGACGTTTAAGGAATTTCCAATAAGCTGAGAGCGATTCATACATATTTGAGCGTTTGTTGGATTGCGTTTATGGTGTTGTGTTGGTAGGATTTCCGCTTTTGTAGTTTGGTTTCCTAAGATAAGCTAAATAGCGTTATTTGGGTAAGTATTCTATTTTTTGCCTGTACTACCAAACCTCCTTGGATAATAAGCCATGGAAAACATAAAGTATTGCTGGAGAACGTTTACAGTTCCACGCGTAACGCCTTGCCCATAACGCAGCATCCAGTAAGATTAATTTATTAAAGGGCTGAATTACCGAAAGACTGACGGCACTGCAACTGGAGCAATGTCTGATTGATAATTAATTGCAAAAACCAATAATACCATAAGAGTAACCACTATGAGGACGACGAAGAAAATGTCCGCCCTCGATCGCTTTTTATCCATTTCGGATAGGTAAAAAGCACATTCGAGAATGAAACCTGCGATATCAAACATAACGAGATGAATTAATTTAAAGACAAAGCTAGATGGTGGAGATCATTACTTTTTTTGCTGCTATTGGTTCAGGGGTCTTAACATAAATTACAACTCCAACAGTTATCAAAACGACAGCAAGCACCACAGCAGCCAACACACTTGATTTGGATGTTCTAGGAGCATTTGTTCTAACCACGCATGTTAGCCCGAATAATAAATCCAATAATGCATATAGTAAGTTAGCCATAACATCTACTTTGTTTATACTAAGGTAGTTGAATCTTTTCGATGTTGCAAGCCTAATAATTTACATGATCCTATGCCAATCCTACCGAATACTCTTTTATCATTGTATTCAGAAAGGCTTTGCTACATTTTTGATGGTATAATCATTAACGCTTTAAATTAATCATCATGAAAAAATATCTTATCCTTCTTTTGTTAAGTTATCAGGTAACCTCCAGTAAAATTGCACTGGCACAAAGTAGACAGTTTTTCCAATTCGAGTTTAAAGATCAAAGATCCCCAAGTAACTCAGAGTTATCGAGGCTATCAATCCCCGATACAGCATTGTATCAAATCGATAACTTTATGGCTCCTAAAGACCTTAAATCGATGGCACCAAAAACGCCAATATTGCTGGGAATAAGACTTCAGCCATCAGGATCGACAACCTCGAGAACTGACATAAATTCAATAGATAAAGTATATTCCGCATACTTCATTACCGATAATGCACAAGCAACCGTCGTTGCCTTGGGAATCAATGACAAAAATGTCGGTGATTATCAATACAGGGTGGTAGAAAACGATTCTATTGAAATCACCCCCTGGTCCAAAATACCCAAACTAGCGAAAGGTTTCGGTGCAAAGACGAGTTATGGATTCATCGGGGATTTCAGGGCTCCGGGAAAGCAGTTGCTCGTGGAGATAAAAAACATAAAGAATTATGATATCCGAGATGGTGTTATATTCGATTGGAGGAAGGATTTTAAGCCCGTCTTAAAACAGGTAAATGTATTACTTAAAATTAATGATACGCTCTTCAGCACTGTATTAAAGGACGATCAATACAAACAAGGCTTGACTAAAATAGTTGATCCTATATCAAACGTCCCCGTTAATTTCAAATTTAAAGACGGCTTAGTTAGGCATATTATTCTCTATTTTAATAGTCACGAAACCATTCCATATGAAATCTTCGTCCATCGAATAGTGGATGGCAAATCACAAGGCGGAGAGTTTGGCTCTGAATTTACCACTGATTCAAAAATGGTAAGTTTCACTGAATTCGATTCTCCTGGTAAATATGAAATAGTTGTGAGCCGAAGTAAGTCAATTGGTAAGAGTAAGCAAAAAGATCTGTTAAAAATACCCTTCGAAGTTTTGCCTGGGATAGACAGATCGCAGTCCCCACCATTAGGATTACTAATTCTTCTAGCCATAATAGTTATATTAATAGGGCTTTTAATTTTTACAATTTATTACCGACGTAACAGGACACGACTGGAAAAACTTAAACAGGAAGAACAAACGGCGAGTTTAAAACTTAAATCCATCAGGTCTCAACTTAATCCTCATTTTATGTTCAACGCATTATCTTCTATCCAAAACCTGATCAACAAGAATAACATTACAGATGCCAACTTCTACTTATCGAAGTTCGCTGGCTTAACAAGACAGGTCCTGGATAGCAACAACGAAAATATGATTAGTCTTGATGATGAATTAAGGATGTTGACTGATTATCTGGAGATGGAACAACTTAGATTTAATTTTAGATTTGAAATTGTAATTGATCCTTCACTGAATCAAGCGAATATAGAAGTGCCCGCAATGCTTGTACAACCATTTATTGAAAACGCAGTGAAGCATGGAGTTTCAGGCCTTAAACAAGGAGGGTTGATCCAAATTATAATTAAAGGACTAGGCACAGATTTGGAAATGAAGGTACAGGACAATGGAGGCGGTTATGACCAAAATGAGCGCTTTTCTGGATACGGAATTAAATTGAGTGAGGAACGAATAGAGCTACTCAATCAACTTTATAAAGGGCAATCTGTATCTTTATCAACTACATCGACTAGCAAAGGAACAACTATTATAATACGCTTATCTAATTGGATATCTTAGAATGATCAATGCAATAATTATTGATGACGAGGGCAACAACATTGAAAATCTACAAGGCATTATCGAGAAATACGCCAGTCAGGTTAAGATCGTTGGAACGGCATCTAGCGCTGAAGAAGGAAAGGTGTTGATTACGTCGCAGCAGCCTGACCTCGTGTTTCTAGACATACAAATGTCGGGGAAATCAGGTTTTGATCTGCTAAAAGAACTTCCTAAAGTTGATTTTGAAGTGATCTTTGTTACTGCCTATGACCGATATGGTATCCAGGCAATCAAGTTTTCTGCGTTAGACTACTTACTGAAACCAGTAAATATTCAGGAGTTTTTAGCCGCAGTTGAAAAGGCACAACTGAAGATTAGTTCTAAGAAAGAAAGCGGCAATATTCAGAACCTGTTAAAGTATCTTAAAGGTGGCAAAGAGGTTCCGAAGATCGCCTTACCCACACTTAAGGAAATCATGTACGTCAAAGTTTCAGATATCGTAAGGTGCGAAGCAGAGAATAATTACACCAATTTTCATTTAGTCACTGGGGAACAAGTTCTGGTTTGTAAAACTTTGAAAGATTTTTCTGAATTACTGAAACCGCATAATTTTCTCAGAAGTCATCAATCTCATTTGGTGAACATAGATTGTGTTAAAAGCCTACTCAAAGAAGACGGAGGTGTGTTGTTGCTCACAAATGCAGACAAAATCCCTATTTCGCGACAAAACCGGGATATGGTTAAAGAAGCGTTGGAGGGTTCCGCCTAGCTATTTTCGTGTGTCTTAACAAATTAGCTAGCCTGGCTTAAAAGGGTTGTGGATAAACAAAAAATATCAGCAAGATAATTGCAGGTATCTTTGAGTATATAAGCCTAAACGACCATGAGCAATCAAAACACAAGTTTCCAAGTTGAAGTATTTTCCGGCGAATTTTGGCAAGCATCTTTAATGCTTCAACTCCTTTCAGAACATGACATTTATTCGTTTGTGAGTAATGAGCTCTTGAGCAGTATTGATCCTGTGATTATAAGCACAACTGTAGCTAGCCATGTGACACTTAAGGTTTCTCAGGCAGACAGCGAACGGGCGCTGGAACTTATCAAAGAGTATAACAACAGTGCTCCGCTGGAGTAAAATCTTCGATCCTAAAAATGTCCTATACTGAAATAAGTTTACACTAAAAGTTTTGTTACTACTCTGTGTTTACTGTTGAATTTGTTGTTACTGAATTTGGTTTACAATGTTATGTTTTCTTCCTGATAGTTGTTTACATAACTTGTATTTGGTTTGTTCTTGCTACTTCTTTTTGTTTGTGTACCGCTTCCGGGGTTTGGTAATTGCAGCTCGCATGCAACCTCAAAGTATTGTATTTTAAGATCGCCTGATCCACTGCTTCACAGGCCTGGCTATAGGAGTCGAAAGTGGCATAAAGATCGAATTCAATCTTGAGTATACCGTTAACACGCTCTGCGATGGCATTGTCGTAAGGGCTCCCAGTTTGAGTCATACTGATCAATACCTGTTTTTCTTTAAGTCTGGAAACATAATCATCACAGCAGTATTGGGTGCCTCTGTCAGAATGGTGTATCAACGTATTTTCAGGATATATTCTTGAATTAATAGCTTGATTAAGAGCTAATAAGCAACCCGACGCTTTTAGGTCTCTTGATAGATAATATCCTACAATCTTTCTTGAATATGCATCGGTAACCAGGGACAAATACGTAAACCCAGCTATAGTAGTGATATAGGTGATGTCACTCACCCATATTTCTTCAGCATATTTTGCGGGTCTTCGCTGCACTAAATCGCCATGTATTTTAAAGCGGTGAACCGAATTTGTGGTTACCGCATACCTCTTTTTGCTTTTTATCAGCATCCCGTTCTCCCGAACGAGATTGAACACCGCATCCCGGCCCATGTTAATCCCCAGTGCCTGAAGAAAGCCACTATTAAGCGCCTTGTAAAGCTTGATACATCCGGTTTTCGGTAATTGGGTTCTGATCTCTAATCCGCTGAAGCACCAGATGCTCCTGAAAAGTCTGCAGCTCAGATCGTTTAACATGATTATACCAGGCCTGACGGGTATAACCAAATGCCGTACAAAGGTTATCCAGGCTGTAATATTTACGCGTTCCCCTAAGTTCAGCGATCACTTGGTAGCAGCTTTTTTTTAGATCTGTACGGTATTCTTCATTGGCGATAGCAATTACCTTTTCAAGGGCAGCAATCTTCATCTCTGCCAGGGCCAGCTTTTTCTCCCATGCCTTTAGGTCCTTGGGGTCTAGTGACGGACCTTCTGCTTCTTCCGGTTGTTCTGTCATAACTGATTGATGATTTGTTTTGTACCAAGATACACACCACCAAACAGAATGTTCTGGAATATTATATTTCAAACCCACCTGAGATTGGCTATAATCTCCTTTTAAATACTCCAAAGCTACCTGAACTTTGAAACTGTCTGAGAAAGTATTTCTTCTCCCTCTCTTGCCCTTGTTAGGCTTGTCTTTTGTTATACTCATTTTCCTTTTTTTGGAAAACTTTAGTGTAAACTTTTTTTAGGAATGGACACATTTAAAAAAAGATAATTATTATGATTTTAGAGGTAGCAATATTGAATGTAATACCTGGAAAGGAATGCCAATTTGAGGCTGATTTTCAAATTGCAGGTCAATACATAAGTTCGATCCCCGGGTACATTAGACATAGTCTTAGCCGATGCATAGAAGTACCAAACAAATACATTTTGCAGGTAGAGTGGCAAAAATTGGAAGATCACACGGAAGGTTTTAGAACATCCGCAGCTTATGTTGAGTGGAAAAAACTATTACACCATTATTATGATCCATTTCCCATCGTAGAGCACTTCGAAAAGGTGATTTAAAAGCTGCTTTCCCTGACTTAAGCCTCGCCATTCATATAGATGTCTGCTACAATCGACTCCATATACATCCAACACCAAAGTGTGGGCGTTTCAGTAAACCACTTTCCCCCCTTTTATCAGTTTTCTCTCTCCGCACCATCCTGTTGCAGAACTTCAGGAACTGGATAGAGGTTCTTCGTTGAAATTATACCACCTGAAAAACAGTTAGTTAAAAGAAATAACAACATCTAACTAATATATTAGTTTTAGAACTAATCAGTTAGTTGTATATTAGGTCTACGGTAAGAATATAACTGATCTAAAAGTAACGATGAAGGAATTGACGAAAGCAGAAGAACAGATAATGCAAGTATTGCGGGACATCAAACAAGGGTTTGTTAAGGATGTAATTAGCCAACTTCCTGATCCAAAACCTGCCTATAATACGGTGAGCACCATCATTCGAATTTTGGAAGGGAAGGGATTTATAGACCACGAGGCGTTTGGAACCACACACCGGTACTTCCCTATCGTGAATATTGAGGATTATAAGAGTTTTGCTTCCGAGAAATTGCTGAATAGTTACTTCGGCAACTCGGTGGAGAAAATGTTTTCCTTCTTTATTAAGCGGGAAAAAGTAGATCTGAAAGAAGCTGACCAAATCCTAAAGTTAATTGAGAAACTTAAAAAAGACCAAATATGAACGGATTGATGTACTTATTGCAGGTTAACCTTTACCTGCTCCTCTTCTACCTCTTTTACCTGGCGCTGCTGCGCAACGAGACCTTTTTTAAAATGAACCGATTTTACCTGGTTGGTTCTGCACTGATATCGTTAGCAATTCCCTTGGTAAAAGCGAACTGGGGAAAGGATTTATTGATCACCGAAAAGGTACATCAAGTTACTCAGCAGATGAACAATGTGCTCATCGAGACAAGCATAGCAAGCGATTCTTCTGCCTACGCTACGCAGACTTTAATGAGAGAAGCACCATCGTTTAGTAACCTGCAAATTCTCACCATGGTATATGGCACAATCACTGCTTTGCTGTTGATGAATTTCTTAAGAAAACTATACCTGCTTAACCGCGCATTACAGTCTGGCAGCAGGGAAAATGCTTTCTCATTCTTTAAAAAAATAGTGGTAGATGAAGACCTTGAGGGAAAGGACACGATTATCAACCATGAAATGGTACACGTTAAACAATGGCACTCCCTTGACGTCATCTTTTTCGAAATATTCACCGCATTCAACTGGTTTAATCCAATCGCTTTCTTATACAAAAAGGCGATTAAAGATATACATGAATTCATTGCCGATGAAACTGCTGCTTCAACATTACCAGATAAATCGGCATATACGCTATTACTGGTTTCTAATGTTTTTGGAGCCAAGCCTCAACAACTAACCAACAATTTTTTTAACCAATCATTATTAAAAAGGAGAATCATTATGTTACACAAAACAAAATCTCGCCAGGTTGCCATATTGAAATATGGGCTCTCAGTACCATTGTTCGCATTGATGATTATCATATCATCAGCAACTATTGGTAAATCGCAACAACTTGTTGATGTTACCCAACAGCTTAAGGCAAAGGTCTCACAAGTTTTATCATTGGAGCCTGCAGCAAGAACGGCACCAGAGCCTCAAACAACACCAACAAAAGCTGCTTTAAAAGAAGAGAGTAAAAATGTTACGCCGGTCTCGTCAGACAACTCACAACCATTAGATTATAAAAAGGTTGATGTGATGGCAGAGTTTCCTGGTGGAGTGCAGGGCCTATATGAATGGTTTAAAGATAGATTTAAATACCCACAAACTGCAAAGAACGAAGGCATGAATGAGCAGATGATTGCTACATTTATCGTTGAGAAAGATGGATCACTTTCAAATATTACGGTAGTGAAAGACGCTGGTTTCGACACAAAAGAATTGGCACTGTCGCTTTTGAAAAAATCACCAAAGTGGAGTCCGGCAAAGCTTAAGGGTAAACCAGTAAGAATGTCCTACAATTTTCCTGTAACGCTAAAGATATCGGAGATGCACACTGTAGCATCTTGGGCATTAAAGGAAAATACTTATCCGAAAAGCAAAAATGACACGCTCATCGCTTATTTTGAAAACGATCGCGCCGCGCTCAGAATGCCAAGTAACGCAACGTATCCCGGTGGACTAACAGCTTTCAATACCTATTTGAATAAAAATCTAAAATTTCCTGAAGAAGCTAAGAAAAATAAAGTAACCGGATTAGTTACCGTAAGCTTCGCCGGAACATTGGATGGTATCAGGATCACCAACTCCCTCGGTCATGGTTGCGATGAAGAAGCGATGCGACTCGTAAGGAATTCAGGAAAATGGAACCCTGGCAAATATGATGACGATACGACCGAAAGAATGGGTAAGTCGGTGGATATAATTTTCCAGAGCAGCAAAGAGTGATCGTTAACCCATTAGCGACCAACAAACTTAGTATTGGTAGGGAAATGTTGCTACTTTAAGGAATTCATTTCGATAAAGGTGTGGCTGCTTTCCTGTTACCATTTTGAACTGTTTGTTGAAATTAGATAGCGTTTGGAAACCAGATTCGTAACCGATTTGATCAATGTTCATCTTTCCATCTTTTAGTAGCGTGCAAGCAGATTCAATTCTAATTTCCTTAAGGAAGTCTGAAAAGGATTTGTTTACATGCGATCTAAAATACCTACTGAAAGAGGTCCGTGTCATATTTACTAAAGCAGCCACCTCTGTCACGCTTACGGTATTGTGATAATTTTTCATTACATAGCTATAAACTTTGTTCAGCCTATTCGTATCTTCTTCAGCGATCAATGTGTTTAGATAATTGTGGGTTACAAAAGTGCAGTCATGAGATTTAGCCAATACATTTAAGATCTTGATCAACTGAATAACTCCATCCATGCCTTCTAAATGCATCAGGTTATACATCAGCTCACGAACAATAATGTTCGTTTCACCTACGACCTCTAATCCTCGTTCTGATTTTTTCAAAAGTGTATTTATCTGAGTCATTTCGTCCTTTAAGCCAAGGGCAGTGCCTAAGAAATCAGCATGAAAATAGATGACGATAACATGGGTGTCCAGTTGACTTTCTTTTTCAAAAAACTTGGTTTCACTTCGCCACACATGTGGAAGATCCTGGCCAATAAGAACCATATCACCGGCACCAAATGATGTTATATTATTGCCTATAAAACGACTCCCCTCCCCTGTAACTACATAATTCAGTTGATATTCCGGATGTGAATGAAAAGTTGGATCAAAGTGTGGCGCATGGATTTCTTTTACAACATAAACTTTATGTTCAGAGATTCGCCGCTTGTGCATGATGTACGCCATACCCAATTTACTTAAAGAATTAATTATTTTAATATAGGATACAATATAGTCATAATTGGATATCATGTGACAGGGTTTGACTCAATTTTTGCTTTAAACTTGTAATATATAACCAAATATAAAATAACCTCATCATTATGAATCTACACTACATCTCGAATTCCCTGCATTTTATTTAGCCTTTGACGGATGATATCCGCCATTTTCAAAGACATTACTGAATATCACAATTAAGAAAGGAACTAACATTCAGGTAGGATCTATTGCCCCCCCTTTTCTTAATATCTAACCAAATATCAACCTAATCAACTTAAGATGAGAACTTTTACAAGACGAAGAGTTGTTCTGTATGAACTGTTTTTAGTGTCGAGGCATTTTCGTGCCTTTATGATACTGTTTACAATGACTTTCTTATTTCTTCCCGATGTGTATGGGCAGCAGAAAGTCGTCCATGGTACGGTAAAATTTAAAAAAGAGCCAGTTCCAGGCGTAACGGTCAAGTTGAAGGGCACCGAGCTGGGCATTACCACCGATACTGAGGGTAAGTATTCGCTTTCTTTATCAACAGGCAAAGGAACCTTAATATTTACCTCCATAGGCTTCCTGGCTAAGGAGGTCATTGTAGAAGCCAGCACTACAATTGACGTAGAGCTGGAGGAAGACAAACAGCAATTATCCGAGGTTATTGTTACAGGTTATACCAGTCAGAGAAGAGAATCAATAACCGGGGCCATCTCGACAATAACAAGTAAAGATCTCGAAAAGGTACATGCAGGATCACAGGTAAGTACAAGCTTAGCGGGTAAGCTTCCGGGAGTTGCCTTCCGTATGCCAGACGGGCGTCCTGGTGCAGGAGCCACTATTCAGGTAAGGAATATGGGAAATCCGTTATTTGTGATTGATGGCATCCAACAGGATAAGCGTCAGTTCGATAATCTTGCCTCAAGCGATGTAGAAAGCATTACCATTTTGAAAGATGCTTCTGCCGCTGTATACGGGGTACGCGCGGCAAATGGCGTAGTTGTAGTTACCACAAAACGAGGTAACAGAGGTCAGAAGAGTACCATCAACTTTGATACCTATACAGGTTTTCAGAATTGGACTCGCTTTCCAGATGTGGTCAACGATTCCTATGAGTGGTACTTAGGAAAAGCTGATGCAGAGATGAACAATACCGGGTCGACAACAGTAACGCAAGAGGAGTTGGCGAAATATAAAGAAGGTACGGCTCCGGGCTACCAAAGTTTCAATTGGAAGGACTTTATTATCCAAAAAAACGCACCCTTATATCAACAGGCAATAAACGTATCGGGAGGGTCAGAGCGGATAAATTATTACTTCTCGGGCACTAACCTTTTCCAATATTCTGTACTGGGTCGCGAGTTCACCTATGGGCGTAAAAATATAAATGCCAATATCGACGTGAATATCACGGACCGTTTAAAAGTTGGCTTTGGTGTAAATGCTTATAATGAAGTGAGGGATAATCCAGGCATTCCGGGTGGAGACGATTACGATCTGCCTAAGGCCGCGATTTTATGGAACAGGCCATGGGAACGCCCGTACGCAAATGACAATCCAAACTACATCAATGACATCGGTCACAATGAGTCTAATTGGGCTTATAACAATAAAAAGTATGGTGGTTATGCAAATGATCGGCGACGCTACGGATCAACCAGATTTAATGCACAATATAAAATTCCATATGTAACTGGATTGGTTGCTCAGGGTTCTTATTCTTATGGATTGGAAGACCGTTTGGTAGATGGCCATGAGTACACTTATAAAACATATACGTACAATCCTGCCGACCAAAGCTACAGGGCTACGGGCGGGAGTACCAATCCATGGAGGGAACGGAGATCTCAAAAAATAGAGAAAAACAACTATCAGTTCGGTTTAAATTATAATAACACTTTTGAGAAACATACTGTAGGGGCATTGTTACTTTCAGAGCGCTATGATGTTAGAGATAAGGAAGTGTTTGTCCATTCTGTCCCTGCTACTAATGTACTTCCGTTGATCTACTTTAACACTGCAGATACGTATGATGATCGGGACGACCAGCAAGCCCGCATAGGATATATCGGGAAATTAAACTACAACTATGCCAGTAGGTATTATTTGGAAGTTTCCGGAAGACGGGATGCTTCCTGGAAGTTTGCACCAAACAAACGAGTAGGTTATTTCCCTTCAGCGTCAGTGGGTTGGAGAATTACTGAAGAGAAATTTATGAAGTCTCTTTTGGGTGAAAACAGTAAGCTTAATGACCTGAAGTTTCGTGCTTCCTACGGTATATTGGGTGATGATGACAATGGAGTATCACCGACCGACTACCTTGAGGGGTACAACTACAATCAAAATGGCTATGGTATACTTGATGGAAATCCCATTATCGGCTCCAGAGATAAGGGCAAACCTATCTTAAATATCTCCTGGTATAAGAGTAGAATTCTTGACATAGGTGCTGACTTTACGTTATTCAGCAATAAGTTAACGGGAAGCGTTGATTACTTCAAAAGATCCAGAACCGGACTTAGAGGCACTAAATATGACATCATTTTGCCAAGCGAGATTGGATTTAACCTCAGTGATGAAAATATAAACAAAGATCAGCAATTTGGAGGCGAAGCTGCGTTAAGCTACAATGGAACGGTTGGATCACTCAAATATTCGATTGGAGGCAATATTGCCTATGCACGTAGCAAATTCGTTTCGTCTTATAAACCCATATTTTTTAACTCCTGGGACCAATATCGGAATTCGGCGGAAGGCAGGTTTCAAAACCTGACACCTGAAGGTCGTTCAGAAGGGTTGTTTTGGGCATATGATGTTATAGGGCAGTTTCAATCGCAAGAGGAAATTAATAACTATCCTGTAAATATCGACGGACAAGGCAACAGAACCTTATTACCGGGTGATTTGATTTATAATGACTTGAATGGTGATGGGAAAATTGATGGATATGATGAGCGGCCATTAGGCTACGGCAGAAATCAGCCAATTATTAACGGTGGTTTCAATTTTAACCTGGCTTGGAAAGGATTTGATTTTGCTGCTGATTTCTCCGTTGGATCGCTCTATAGCTTCAACCAGGAAAATGAGATCAGGAGAGGGTTTTCTTATAACTCTGGAGCTTTGAATACCATATTAACGGACAGGTGGAGGAGAACAGATCCATTTGATTTAAATAGTCCCTGGATACCAGGGACGTATCCAGCGTTACGGTTCAATGTGGGCTCTGCAAGTTCCGTAAATAGGAATTCGTCTTTTTGGCTGCATAATGTCACTGCCATACGTGCGAGAACAATTGAATTAGGATATTCATTACCTACCACTTGGATTGGAAAAGTGGGCCTCCAGAGGGCACGCCTGTTTGTTAACGGTTACAACTTATTCTCTATTGACAATTTAAGCAAATATGGCGTCGATGCGGAAGTTCAAGGTACAAATGGCCTACAGTATCCGCAAAGTAAATTCGTCAACTTCGGTGTAAACGTCACTTTATAATGATTTTAAAGAATACGAACATGAAAAATAAATTTATACTAGGAATAGTCACCTTACTTGTTTTTAGTGTGGGGTGCAAAAAGGATTCTGAATATCTAAATATTAAACCTACTCAGGTATTGGGCACTGACCTTGCCTTCAGTGATCCTGCACAGGTACTGTCCATACTAGCGGATCTTTATACGCGCCAGTATGATTATCCCAGGCTAACAGAGTGGCCTACTGTTGGTGATTTTAACGAAGCATTTTATTCAGAAAATGGACGTTACAATGCATATCATGGAAATAGTACCTGGGATTTCAGGGGATATCAGGGTCCTGACTTTGAAGGTGCGCCTTCCTATTTCTGGACCCCATGGAATTATAAATATATTCGTGAGCTGAATCTTTTTATGGAGAGGTGTCAGCTGGCTACTGCCCTTGACGAAGCAACCAAAGCTTCTTACATTGCTGAAGCAAGATTTTTACGTGCCAGCTACTATTTTACATTAACACAGTTTTACGGGGGTGTGCCTTTAATTTTAACTTCTTTAGAGTTTGATGGAACGGATGTCACTTCCCTTCAGGTTCCAAGATCTAAGGAATCTGAGATGTATGATTTTGTTATTCAAGAGGCCCAGGCTCTGAAGCTTATATTACCATCTAACAGCAACACAAAAGCACGAGCAACCAGAGGGGCTGCGCTGGCTATGGAATCCAGGGCTGCTTTATATGCGGCATCTATTGCGAAATATGGCGCAACAACCCCATCCGTTTCGCTTCCCGGTGGGGAGGTTGGTATTCCTGTTGGTCGGGCAAATGGCTATTACGAAATATCTTTAAAGGCTTCACAAGAAATCATCAGCGGATCTGCAGGAAACTATTCCTTATATAAAAAGCAACCAAGTAATTTGTCTGAGAACTTTGCGGCTATATTTTATGATAAATCACAGAACACTGAGGTCATCTGGGTAGACGATTATGCATTGAAATTTAAACGCCATGGGTTTACGCAGGTTAACCAACCCAGGTTTGGGGCTGAGGAAGAAGAAGGCGGCCGGATCAATCCCTCTCTTAATTTAGTTGAGGCATTCGAAAAGCTGGATAATACTTTTGCTCCCTTCGCTACTAACGATCTGGCAGGCAATTTTATTTTTTATACCAATCAACAGGATATCTTCGCAGGAAGGGATGCCAGATTAGCGGGCACGGTAATCATCCCAGGCTCTAGCTTCAAATCAAGACCGGTAGACATTTGGGCCGGGGTACAATTGACAGACGGAACAGTGATCAGTGGTGGCGAGCGTGGTGCGCAAAAAACCCTTCCTGGCAAAACTGTTCCAGAACAAGTTCTTGGATTTGATGGCCCTATTAGTGGAATAGAATTTACGGCTCAGACAGGCTTCTACATTCGGAAGTATCAGGATCCAGCCATTGGATCGGGTCAGCGTGGTATTGGGAGTGCAGTTTGGCTTGTGAGATACCGCTATGCGGAAATTCTGTTGAATGCTGCGGAAGCTGCATTTGAATTGGGACAAAGTGGTCCCGCTGCGGATTACATGAATCAGGTACGCGTTCGGGCAGGACTAGTGATCCCGTTAACACCTGGTGAAATCTCTTTTGATCGTATAGTTCATGAGAGACGGGTTGAATTTGCTTTTGAGGGTCAATATTTTTATGACTTAAAACGTTTCAGACTGGCCCACCAAATATTTGATGGTGTTGCGCTAAGCAAGGCTGATCTTCTTAGTAATATTGGGAAAGCTTCTAAACGCAGTACCCAACCTTACGGTTTGTTGCCATATAAATATTATGCTCCAGGATCGCCAAATGACGGAAAGTGGATTTACAAAGTTGATTTATCCAACAGGGTGACCGCGAGCGATAATTGGCAATTGGGCAATTATTACAGCGAGATCGTACCTGCTATTTTAACAAGAAACCCAAAACTAGTTAAGCAACCTAATCAATAAGTATTGTTACTAATTCAATTATCATGAAAACTAAATCTCACTATATACCATTCCTGGCACTTTGTATATTACTACTACTTTCCTGCAAAAAGGATAATTTTGATGCGCCGAAGGCCTCGTTAACAGGACAACTAGTCTACAATGGGGAATCGATCGGTCTTGAGTACAACAAAGTTAATTATGAACTATACCAACCTGGCTTTGGTAAAACGGGACCGATCGGGAGTACGTTTACGCCTGAAGGAGGATTTTCTCATCTGCTGTTCGATGGAAATTATAAGCTTGTCATTCCTGCAGGTCAAGGGCCTTTTCTGTGGAAGCAGACTGCTGCAGGAAAGCCTGACTCCATAGCGGTTACATTAAGAGGAAATACCAACATCAATATTGAAGTAAGACCGTATTTTATGATCAGGAACCCTCAGCTAAGTTATTCTGCTGCGAGCGTTACAGCGACCTGCCGACTGGAACAAATTGTGACTGGTGTGGATGCCAAAACGATTGAGCGTGTAACGCTCTATATCAGTAAAACACGTTTCGCTGATTCTCAAACAAATATTGCTACCGCTCAAGTAGCGGGTACGGAAATCACAGACTTGAATACTATAGTTTTGAAGGTTACAGTTCCAACACTTGTACCTACGCAGAATTATATATTTGCCAGGATCGGGGTTAAATTTTCTGGGGTTGACGACATGATCTTTGCGCCTACTATTAAGCTCAATTTATGATGAACTGAACCTGTCGATAGGTGACACCTTGCGCCAGGCAAACTTTGTCTGGCGTTTTTAGGCTAAAGAAATAGTTATCGATTTCTTTTATATCGCCTGTGTAAATGGAACCATTTCTTGTTATGCGGATAACTGCGGTGTGAGGTTCTGTTGTTAAAGAAGATAGCAACAAGCAAAAGGATAAAGGCGCCCGTAAACACCGGACATAGTACATACCAATAACCCAGTGCAAGAATCTTGGCTGAGCCGATGTTAGCAATCAAAGCAGTTGCCCCTCCCGGTGGGTGCAGTGTCTTTGTCATTTGCATGACCACAATCGATAACGAAACTGCCAATGCGGACGAAAGCCACATTTCATTGGGGATAATTTTATGAATGGTTACGCCGACAATTGCACAAAGTACATGGCCACCAATTAGGTTTCGAGGCTGCGCCAGCGGGCTATTTATGATGCCATAAATAAGCACTGACGAAGCCCCAAAAGATCCGATCAGCAACACATTATCTGAGGAACCCAGGAATCGGCTTTGTATGAAACCCAACAAGCCGATCCCTGTGAAGGCGCCAAGGAAAGTCCAAAAGTGCTCCTTAAAATCTATTAAGGTTTCTTTATAGAGAATATACCTGGCAGTTCTAACTTGTCGGTGCAAACGTTTCCTCATTCAATTTAAAATTGGTTTATCAGCAAAGATACTCGCCATAATCCACCTCTGCAACGACCATTAAGTGTGGACTGAGGCTAAACAGGTTTATGTCAGGTAGCGGGGTTGCCACCATCAGAATGAATTATTTATAAAGCGATTTTAATAGTACGAAGATAGCGGTTTTACGTAAAAAAAACGCTAGAGAACTTACCTAGTAATATGGATATAGAGATTCTTTATATATTTAGGCTTTCCAAACCAACATTATGATTCAACTAAACCTTAAAAAAAGCAAGGACGCTCTTTTGTCTGTTGCGCTATTTATATCTTTTCTATCGGCATCTGCCCAAGAAAAAGCAAAGCCCGTATTTAAAGATGGTGAAGCTCAGATTGTGGCTTTATTCGATACTCCTGATAAATGGATACGTCAGGACCTTTGGGTGGAGACTTCGTTCGATACGGATGGAGATGGCAAGCTCGACCGTATGCATGTAGATGTTACGAGGCCTTTTCAGACCGAGACAGAAGGATTAAAACTTCCGGTTATTTATGAAAGCAGCCCCTACTATGCAGGAACGGCAGGCGACGCACCGGGAACTTTTTGGGATGTTAATCATGAAGTTGGTGTTAAGCCGCCAATACCACGCATCCATCCAAGCGTGACCAGAACCGGCAAACGACCAATTATTTCAAATTCATTAATTCGGGAATGGATTAAAAGAGGGTTTATTATAGTGCACTCCTCTTCACCAGGAACAGGACTTTCACAAGGATCGCCAACCGTGGGCGGTATTAATGAATCACTAGCTCCTAAAGCAGTAATTGAATGGTTGTCGGGTAAAGACAACGGTTACACAACTCCAGATGGGAACGAGAAAGTTAAAGCTTACTGGAGTACCGGAAGCGTTGGCATGACTGGAACTTCTTATAATGGAACACTTCCTGTTGCAGCGGCCACTACTGGCGTTGTAGGTTTGAAAGCTATTATTCCAATCGCTCCCAATACTTCTTATTACAATTATTACCGGTCAAACGGGTTAGTTAGAAATCCGGGTGGTTATCTAGGTGAAGATGTCGATGTGTTATATGATTACATCCACAGTGGTGCAGAAGATAAGCGCACTTACTCAGATAGCACGGTAAGGGATGGAGAAATGGCAAAAGGCATGGATCGTGTTACGGGAGATTACAACAGTTTTTGGGCTGGAAGAGATTACCTAAACGCAATGAAGCCCATGAAAGCCGCTTTGCTAATGTCGCACGGATTTAATGACTGGAATGTGATGCCAGAACATAGCTATAGAATTTACAAAGCGGCGGAAGCTAAAGGCCTGCCGGTTCAAATTTACTATCACCAGGGTGGTCATGGTGGTCCGCCACCAATGAAAATGATGAACAGGTGGTTTACCCGTTACCTATTTGGAGTGGAGAATGGCGTTGAAAAAGATCCAAAAGCATGGATTGTAAGGGAAAAGGATTCGAATGCTAACCCGACACCATATGCATATTATCCGAATCCTGCAGCTTCGGATGTTAAACTCTACCTGGGATCCGGAGGTGCGAGCGCAGGAAAACTGCTTCTAGCTAAACCAGGAAAAGAATCTCCTGAAAAACTTAGCGATGACGTGTCCTTTTCAGGAAGTGATTTGGCGAAAGCTAATCAGTCGGACCATCGTTTGCTTTATGTGAGTCCGATTTTAAAGGAAGCTGTGCATTTATCGGGTTTATCACAGATCAGGGTTAAGCTTGCGAGTAGCAAAGCAGCAGCAAACTTTTCAGTATGGTTGGTAGCGTTGCCATGGACGGAGGGAAAAGATGCAAAGCTCATGGACAATGTGATTACTCGTGGTTGGGCAGATCCTCAAAATAGTAAGTCATTGACCAAAAGCGCGCCATTGGTTCCAGGCAAATTTTACAATCTAAAATTTAACCTACAACCTGATGATCAGATTATTCCGGCTGGCAAACAAATTGGATTGATGATCTTCTCCAGTGATAAAGAATTTACACTTTGGCCAAAAGCGGGTACAGAAATTACGATTGACCTGAACGGGACAACGTTAACACTGCCTGTCGTTGGGGGATTAAGTGCCTGGGAAAAGGCTGCAAAATAATTAAGAAGGACTGTTATCGATTGGACTGCCCCCAGAAAGTATCTGACTTTTTGGGGGCAGTCTGGATTTAGCGGCTTTTTCTTTCGAGTTTTGAGTGATGGCGGGAGGCCTTCAGGTGACTGAAGTTTGTGAAGATTGAAATTTGCAGATAAAATCCATATCTTTAATTACTAACCACTTATAACCTCTCTACATGAAAAAGATTATTCTTTGTTCGTTGTTCACTGTCGTGGTTTTTTTGTTAAGAGCGACTGGTCAGGAATCAAAGTCATATAAATTTCCAAAGCAAATGCTCGATCAGTTTTCCATAGTCGGCAAGATTGAAGGGCGGGATACTGGGCGCATCATTCTCGGATATATGGACTCCGATGGCAAATATGTGCATGATACAACTTTTTTAAAAAATGGTAATTTTTCTTTTAAAGGAAAAATCAACCAACCCACACTAGCTGGTGTTGTAGGCAATATCACATCGGACTTAATGGATGATCCCAATAGGACAATATTCTTTCTGGAGCCGGGTAAGCTGCAATTAAAGTTACAGGAAGGTGGATTTAGTAAGTTGGAAATGAGCGGTTCTAAAACACAGGATGACTTTTCTAACCTGCAAAAAAGTTATGCCGGCTACCTTGATCGATTTAATAAGATTAATGATTCCGCCACTATCATCTCCCAAAAAGCGGATCTTTATAAAGACTCTGCGAGTCTCCAATTCAAGCGTGACAGCATCTGGAAAGAACGTACAAAAATGACTAAGGCGATCTCTAGTGTAGAGCGCCACTTTTTGTCTACGAATAAAACGTCTTATTTGACGCCATTCTTGATGGAACGATATGTTGGAACCAATGGAATATCGGTCGATTCTGCTACTAAAATTTTCGCAAACCTTTCTCCAACTGTCCGACACAGCGACCTTGGCTTTGCCATAAAGCAATTGATATATTCGAAGAAGCTGGCCAATGTAGGTGATATTGCACCTGGTTTCGAAGCAATCGACATCAATGGAAAAACCATTTCATTGGCAGAATTTAAAGGAAAGAAATTTGTGCTGTTGGATTTTTGGTATGCAGGATGCCCACCTTGCAGAAAACTAAGTCCTTCATTGAAGAAAATATACACCGAGTTCAAGTATTCTGGGCTAGAAATCATAGGAATGGCTTATGAATCAAATTCCCGTTGGCGAGCCGCCATAGCGGAAGACGGTACCGAAGCATGGCGGCATCTGATGCTGTCAAGTATCAAAAAAGCGAAAAAGGATTTGCCCGTTGACTTAAGTTACAATCTGTCAGCCTATCCGACTTTGGTGTTGATTAGCAAGGAAGGAGTAATTATTCACCGATCGACAGGGAATGTTGGTGAAGAAGGATTGGAAGTTTATAGAAAATTGCTCTCTAAATAATAATCGCTCACAACTTAAGGTTGTCCCCAATTGTTCCATGTTGGTTGCCTTTAATATTGTAGGTCTTTAGAGGCCTACAATGTTTAGATAGTATGCGAAAGATAACTTCAAATAGATTAATTGTAGCGCTCATCTGCGCGGTTAATTTGTTATTTGTTTTTACGGAACCCGTCAAATCCCAAACCAGGATTGAGGGGCAAGTGATAGATAAAGTTACTCAACTTGCTATTCCTTCAGTCACGGTACAGATGGTTAGAGAAAAACTAACAACGTCGACAAATGTTCAGGGGTACTTTAAATTCGACTTGGAACAAATGATCAGCAACGACACACTTGTCTTCAGCTCAATTGGTTACCTAACTTACAAACTACCTACTTCGAATTACGTGCCGAATGGTTTCATACAGCTCCAACCAAGTAATACGTCTTTGGAACAGGTTGACATCATCGGTACGGAACTAAAGACCAAACGAATTAACGGTTTCGATTTGGGACAAGTAATCAGTGATTTTGAATCAGCCCCTACACCCTACACTTCCCAGTTCGCTTATGCTAAATTATTTACGGTGCCTACGGAAAATGCATTGCTTACAAAAATTGAAATAGGACGGATCGGTTTTGAAAGCAAAAGGCGAACAAGAGTTTCGGCGGATGGGTCATTCCCAGAGCTCCCCCTCATTAAGACAAATCCTAAAACGCGCTTCCTGATTCATGTGATGTCTGTCAATCCCCGATCTAATTTGCCTGACGTTACCTTGTTCACTAAAGTAATTTCCCTGGATGATAACTTGATTTGGGTCACGATTGACCTCGCTAAAGAAGGGGTGGTATTGGCGGCAAAGGAATTCTTTTTAGCGGTAGAATGGTTGCGGATTCCTTACAACGAAATCATCAAATTGGAATGGGCACCAAGAATTAGAGGGTTAAGGAAAAATGGTGAACAACTTTTAGAGGATGTCTCACAATATAGAGTCCTTTACCAACCGGCTATGGCAAGCTATAAAAGTGAGAAAAAGGTACCTTCCTATATGAAAACCAAACGGGGAACGTGGGTACCTGCGCATAACTCAGGCGAGGTAGCGCTTTCTGCCAGTGTAAAATATTGATATGAGATACTTGATAACGCTCATTCTTAGCACGATGTGGTTCGGACTCCACGCTCAGCAAAAAATCAATACTTTTCATGTAGTTGATAGCCTGACAAAAAAAGCAGTTCCATCCGTTTCCATTAGCATCGTTCGTGCGAAACTTGCTATTAGCACAGAGAAAGATGGTGTATTTAGCATTCCAGGCGACTTAAGTAAAATGAGGGATACCGTAATTATCAATGCTCAAGGCTATGTTTCCTATAAAACTATGCTTCATCAGTTGAATGGAATAGATTCGCTAAAGCTCTTAAGAATTGAGCATCAAACGGTTCCTATAGATTCGATTGGAAAGCAAGAAATAGTTTTAAACAGCGTCAAAAAAGCTGACGTTGCTTATTATGCAGGCTTGCACACGGAAACTGCTAAGTTTGATTACCTACAACTGGCGCAGCAATTTCACTTACCGAAAGCGGGGGCCTACTTGAAAAAAATAAACATCATTCGATTGGCGTTCAATATTAGTTATGAAAGTCAACGTGATGCCGTTGGTATGGAAGTTACTAGATTCCGGCTCCGAATTTATGAAGTTGACACCCTTAAAGGGGGACCAGGGACTGAACTTAGTAAACGAGTAATAGAAATTAGCAATAAGGACAACCAATCTTTGGGGATCAACGTTTCAAACTATGGAATTAAGATCCCAGGTAAATCATTTTTTATAGCTATTGAATGGATGCGCGATTTTACGAATCAGGGATACGTAATGTTACAGGAAAAATCTGGCCGAACTGTACAACTGGTGGATTATAGACCTGCGATAGGGATACATCCTGTAAAAGGTAAAATATTAAATATTTGGGGTTTGGATTTGAATAGGCAATGGAAACCGTATACGTACTTCTCTCCTGACTTTACAGATCTTGCGATTACGGCGGTGGTGCTTCAATGACTCCACCTTGGCGAGGTGCAAGGGTAAACGTGTTAGCGGCGAAGGCGGGTGTTTGGGGATGGTGCGCATGATTAGTCCGAGATCGTGGTATGCACCACGATGACGAGGGCAGGTTTAGATTTCCGGCTTGCCGTTTTGGCGGCGTACCGGGTTGCCGGCTACTCGTCATACCGTCTTGCCGTCATACCGGCGAAGGCCGGTACCTCGGAATGGTGCGCATGATTAGTCCGAGATCGTGGGCTTCACCACGATGACGAGCGTAAAAGTATGCGTAGGTTTGCCGTCTGCTCGTCATACCGGCAAAGGCCGGTATCTCGGAATAGTGCCCATGATCAGTCCGAGATCGTGGTCTTCACCACGATGACGAATCGTAAAAGCTCCGCAGTTATCGCGTTAAATAATGTTAAATGATTTGTTTTAAAATGAGATAAAGGCTTTATAATTTAAATTAGTTGCTTATATTTTTTATTTTCGCAAAACACAATTTACTGCACATGGAAGAATTTGAAGTAAGTGACGCTTCTAAGAAGACGAAAACCATTTATATATCGACAATCTTTAGTATTGCATTGGTTTTATTGATGCTTGGAATGCTTGGCTTAATATTGGTACACGCGAAAAATCTTTCAAACTATGTGAAAGAAAATATCGTGCTGAATATCATCGTCGACGAGGGTGCTAAAGACACGGATGTGTTGCAGTTTCAAAAGGAATTGAATGCTAATCCAGCCGTTAAAAATACACAGTATGTGAATAAGGAGATGGCAGCAAGAAATCTGACTGCAGATCTAGGTGAGGATTTTGTTAATTTCCTGGGATATAACCCACTCCTTTCTACAGTCGACGTCTACTTAAAAGCAGATTTTGCAAACTCAAAGGGTATTGACGACCTTAAGGCGCGTATTTCAAAAAACCCGGTTGTTAAAGAAGTGATCTATCAAAGTTCACTGATTGACATGGTGAATAATAACATCAATACTATTGGTTTGATCATCCTTGGTTTTGCAGCCATCCTGTTGATCATTTCTGTAGCCCTAATCAACAACACCATTAGATTGGCCATTTACTCTCAGCGTTTCTTGATCAAAAGTATGCAGTTAGTGGGCGCCACACGTGCGTTTATTCGCAAGCCATTTATTTTATTGGCCGCACTACATGGTCTGATTGCCGCTTTCATCGCGATATTGATCTTATTAGGCCTGCTGTATTATGCGCAGAGAGAGATCCCTGAGATTGTTATCCTTAGAAACTATACTGAATTTGGAATTGTGCTGCTTGGCCTTGTTGGGGTAGGCATCTTCATTACTGCTATCAGCACCTCATTTGCGGTGAGCAGATATTTACGTCTTAAAATTTACGACCTTTACAGATAATGATCGAGAGAAAATCACCTCCTGCACCGCAGGAAGTAAAATCAGAATTGGTATTTACCAAAAAGAACTATCAACTTTTGTTGATCAGCATCGCAATTGTAGTAATTGGCTTTGTTTTAATGATGGGAACCACGGACATCTATGATTTTAGAAAAACCTTACTGGCACCAATGGTGGTATTGTTCGGTTTTGGTTTCGGGGTTTATGCCATCTTAAAAAAATAAGCTTTAATGGATTATTTACAGGCGTTTATCCTTGCTGTAATAGAAGGGTTGACTGAGTTTTTACCGGTATCCTCTACCGGCCACATGGTTATTGCAAGTTCCTTCATGGGAATCGGCAATGATGAATTCGTTAAACTTTATGAAGTAGCCATACAACTGGGAGCTATTCTTGCGGTTGTGGTACTTTACTGGAAGAAATTCTTTGACTTCAGCAAGTGGCAATTCTATTTGAAGCTAATCATCGCAGTAATTCCCGCATTGGTGTTCGGAAAATTGCTCAATGATTTCATAGATGATAAGCTGGGGAACCCCATTTTTATCGCCATCGTTCTGTTGGTTGGTGGTATCATATTGCTTTTCATCGATAAGTTATTTAAGAATCCGGAGATTAGCGAAGAAGCCAAAATAACTAACCTAAGCGCCTTTAAAATAGGTTGTTTTCAAGTTCTGGCTATCGTATTTCCTGGATTGAGTAGAAGTGCGGCAACCATCATCGGCGGTATGCAACAGAAATTAACCAGACATGCAGCTGCAGAATTCTCTTTCTTTTTAGCCGTCCCAACCATGTGCGCAGCCACCGGGTATAAATTACTGAAAGGCTACGAACTCTTGAATACCGAAAATATAAAATTGTTACTTTTTGGTAACCTGATTGCTTTTATCGTAGCCATCATTGCTATCAAATCCTTCATCGGATTCCTATCTAAACATGGTTTCTGGATGTTCGGATGGTATAGGATTGTAGTCGGCATCGCTATTTTAGGCCTTTACTTCGCTGGTGTGGAGATGAACGTATTGTAATGACAGATCAACAAGAAGAAATAATACAAAAAACTATATTTCCCGATTTTCACTTTGCTGAGGGAGAATTGTTGCTGATCAACAAGCCTTACAAATGGACAAGTTTTGATGTTGTGGGGAAAATCAGGAATTCTCTGAAACCTCTAAAGTTAAAAGTCGGTCATGCGGGGACACTAGATCCATTGGCGACCGGACTCCTTATTTTATGCACCGGTAAATTAACCAAACAAATTGACACCTTTCAGGCGGAAGAGAAAGAGTATACGGGTACCATGATATTAGGTGCCACTACCCCATCTTTCGATATGGAAACCGTTGTAGATGAAGAATTTTCTTTGGATGGAATAACTGAAGAGGCTATACATGGCGCTACTGAAGCTTTCAAAGGTGATATCCAACAATACCCTCCTGCCCATTCTGCGGTTAAAGTAAATGGAGAGCGACTGTATGTGAAAGCAAGAAGAGGTGAAGAAACGGAGCTTCGTTTAAGATTTGTAAGCGTACCTGAATTCGAGATCACACGCATTGCTTTACCAGAAATCGATTTCAGAATCGTTTGCAGCAAGGGGACCTATATCAGGTCACTGGTATCTGACTTTGGCAAAGCCCTGAATAACGGTGCTTACTTGTCGAAACTGACCAGGACAAGGAGTGGGAACTTTCTATTAGAAAATGCTTTCGAAGTTTCTGATTTGGTAGCACACTTGAGAAGTAAAAGAGAAACAGCAATTTCCACCGAACCCAACGCTGAATAAATGCAAAAACACCTGAATAACAATGCCCGATATTTGAGAGATATTCTGTTGGTTGCGGCCGGCATCACTTCTGCATGTTTTGGACTCAAAAGCTTTTTGATGCCCAACGATTTCATAGATGGCGGTGTGACCGGTATTTCGCTGTTGGTAAGCCGGCTGACAGGATTGAAGCTGTCGTATTTAATTGTAGCGATTAACATTCCTTTTATTATTCTAGGGTTTAAACAAATTGGAAAGGGCTTCGCCATTAAAACAGCGATAGCGATTTCTCTGCTGGCCATCTCCCTATTGGTAATTCCTTTTGAGCCCGTTACCCATGATAAATTATTGATCGCTGTATTCGGAGGGTTGTTTCTGGGCGCAGGTATCGGATTCGCCATGCGAGGCGGATGTGTAATTGACGGAACAGAAGTGCTCGCACTTTACATCAGCAGAAATAGTATTCTAACAGTCGGCAATATCATATTGGTCTTGAACATCCTCATATTCGGGGTGGTAGCTATATTTTTGGACCTCGTGACGGCCATGTACTCTATTCTCACGTATTTATCGGCATCTAAAACCATCGACTTTGTGGTAAATGGACTTGAGCAATATACTGGAGTAACGATTATATCGGAGAAAAACGAAGAGATCAAACAATTCATTATTGAGAAAATGAAGCGTGGAGTAACCATCTACAAGGGTGAAGGTGGTTACGGCGAGAAAAAAGATATAGATATTGTCTACACTGTAGTTACAAAACTAGAAATGAGTAAATTGCAGGGAGAGATTAGACAGATTGATCCTGACGCCTTTGTTGTGCAACAACAGATTGCCGATATCAAAGGTGGTGTGGTAAAGCGACAATCCTTACATTAAATCAATTCCTTTGAAAATATACAATCACTTCTCTGAGTTCAAAAAGCTTGAAAATGCGGTGGTCACTATCGGCACTTTTGATGGTGTACACTACGGACACCAAAAGATTATAAAAAGACTGTGTGAGCTCGCTAAATCCACCGGAGGAGAAAGTGTTATCCTTACTTTTTTCCCTCATCCAAGGTTGATTATTGATCCGGAGAATCAACACCTTAAAATGATCAATACCATCGATGAGAAAGCAAAGATATTGGCGAGCCTGGGCGTTGATCATTTAATCATTACCCCCTTTACGCGCGACTTCTCTAACTTGAGTCCCTCGGAATACATCAAACAGATTCTGCTGGACACCATTGGTGTAAAAAATATTATTGTAGGTTATGATCATAGGTTTGGTAAGGACAGACAAGGAGGCATGACTGACTTGCAGGAATTTGCCGGATTGTATGGATTTGAGATTGAAGAGATTGCTGAGCAGGATATCAACGATGTTGCGGTTAGCTCCACTAAGATTCGTACCGCCCTGCTTGAAGGTGATGTAGCACTCGCCGCAAGTTACTTAGGTTATCATTTTTCGATACATGGGCGGGTAATCAAGGGCGACAAAATTGGTCGGACTATTGGGTATCCTACCGCCAACATTTTTGTAGAAGAAACTTATAAACTGATTCCATCTGATGGAATATATGCAGTAACGGTAGAACTAAACGGAGACACCTACAAGGGCATGGCCTATATTGGTCAACGCCCAACGATAAATGGCATGACCAGAAATATAGAGGTTAATATTTTCGATTTCAATCAGGAAATTTATGGCCAGGTTATCACGATGAACTTCCTTAAATTCCTTCGCCATGATGTAAAATTCACTGGTTTGGAAGCTTTGAAATTACAACTTCATGAGGATAAACTGGCGACATTAAGTTTTTTTGAGGAAGAACACCTGTAACAAAAGTGCCTTGGCATAGTAAAGAACAGGGTTTTTTATGTATATTGGCAAAAACCCTTAAATGTCTTTATGCACTTACCCGATTTAATTGCCGATTTAGGACTCATCTTAGCCGCAGCAGGGATTACAACGCTGATCTTCAAAAAAATAAAGCAGCCACTGGTGTTGGGTTATATTTTAGCTGGTGTGCTTGTTGGACCTTACCTCGACTTTCTCCCTTCCGTTAGCGATCGGAAAAGTATCAATATCTGGGGTGAAATAGGTGTTATTTTTCTTTTGTTCAGTCTGGGCTTAGAATTCAGTTTTAAAAAACTGGTTAAAGTTGGGGGCTCGGCTTCCATCACTGCAATCGTAGAGGTAGTGATTATGCTGCTTATTGGTTTTGTTGCCGGCAAGGCAATGGGATGGAAAACAATGGACAGTATTTTTCTTGGAGGGATCCTGTCGGTGTCCTCTACCACCATTATTATCAGGGCATTTGATGAACTGGGTGTAAAACACAAGAAGTTTGCAGGCTTGGTATTCGGGGTGCTCATTGTAGAAGATCTGGTAGCAATTTTAATACTTGTCTTATTGTCTACACTCGCTGTAAGTCAGCAATTTGCCGGAACCGAGATGCTGATATCGATTGCAAAGCTGTTCTTCTTTTTAATATTGTGGTTTATAGGGGGAATCTTCTTAGTTCCTACCTTCCTGAAGGCTACAAAAAAGCTGATGAATGATGAAACGATGCTGGTGGTTTCCATCGCATTATGTTTGATTATGGTGATGCTTGCCGTAAAAGTGGGCTTCTCGCCTGCCCTAGGCGCTTTTATTATGGGTTCTATTTTAGCAGAAACCACGCAGGCGGAGCGGATTGAACATTTGGTGAAATCTGTTAAAGATCTTTTTGCAGCCATCTTCTTCGTATCTGTAGGTATGCTGATTGATCCGCAAATTCTGGTTGATTATGCCGTACCGATTGTAGTCATTACCCTTGCTACTGTATTTGGGAAGTTTATTAGTTCAGGCTTAGGTGCATTGGTATCTGGTCAGCCTTTAAAGACTTCCGTACAAACAGGTCTGAGTTTAGCTCAGATTGGAGAGTTTTCTTTTATTATCGCAACGCTCGGAGTTACACTAAAGGTTACCAGTGATTTCTTGTACCCAATTGCGGTAGCTGTATCAGCAATTACCACCTTCACAACACCTTACCTCATTAAAGCATCTGAACCTTTTTACTTCTTTCTGGAGCGTAAATTACCTAAGAAGTGGGTGGCGGGCATCAATAGATACAGTTCGAGTACAGCGGGTATCAGTGCGTTAAGTGATTGGAAAATACTACTGAAATCTTATACTTTCAACACCATCATTCACTCGGTAATATTAATCGCCATCGTTTTTATTGGAGCGAGGTATCTGAAGCCATTCGTGACAGAGCACGTGATCAATGGAAATAATGGTTTAATCATCAGTTTGGTGATCACTTTGATCATTATGACGCCCTTCCTGTGGGCGCTTGCGATCAGAAGGATTGAAAAGAAAGCGTATTCCCATTTGTGGCTAAATAAAAAATATACACGTGGGCCTCTAGTTGCACTGGAGATTTTAAGAATTGCGCTGGCGATCTCATTTGTTGGCTTTTTAATTTACCAGTTTTACAGCACCTGGATTGCAGTTACTATCGCGCTGGCGCTAATTATTGCCGGAATGGTCATTTTCTCTAGAAAGCTACAAAGTTTTTATAACCAATTGGAGAGTAGATTTTTACTTAACCTTAACGCCAGAGAGGATCAGAACAAACAACCAGAAATATTACCATGGGACACTCACCTGGTAGAACTGACAGTGGCGCCTGAATCTAAACTTGTCGGACAAACATTGGTCGAGCTATCCGTAAGGGAGAAATTTGGGGTTAATATTGCTCTGATAGAACGTGGAAAGATAATGATCCCTACTCCTGGAAGGGACGAAAGGCTTTATCCCAATGATAAGGTACTGATTATAGGAACTGATGATCAGCTGGCTGCGATGAAAGAGCTGTTTGAGGGCAGTACAGAAGCACATCCTGAGCTCAGTTTCCCTAAAGAAGACATGTCCTTGCAGAAAATTGTCATCAACAGCAGCTCACCTGTATACAACCAAAGTATTAGAAACTCGGGGATCAGGGAAACGACGAATGGGCTTGTGGTGGGTATTGAAAGGGCGGGTCAACGTATTTTAAACCCTGATTCCAACATGATATTTGAAAATGGCGATGTAGTTTGGATTGTAGGCAACAACAAAAAGATCCCCAACTTGTTAAAGTAGCGAATAGCTAATTGGCATGAAGGTAGACCAGGAGAAAAGCGAGTTTTTAGACGAAATGCTAAATCATTGGATGGAAGAGAAACTTCTTTCTGAGGATGATGTAAAGAGGCTTAAAAACAGTTATGAAACCAAGACCTTCGATTGGAGAAGATTAGCTCAATATTCTTTCTGGATCGCAATGGCATGCGGGGTGATATCGTTAGGTGCCTTGCTGATAGATGATAAAATCCTAAATTATCTCAAATTCCTTTTTGACGCCTCTGATTTAATGATCAGTATATTGTCTGCTATTGCAGCAGTATTGGTTTATTATTTTGCCTTTAAGCGGAAGAAATCGATGTCTCACCAGGTATTCAGTAATGAAGCCATGGTATTTAGTGGGATCATGCTTACCGCGAACGCTATTGCCTATCTTGGTAAGGCGATAGACAATGGAAATTCCCACTTCTCTCTTTTGATACTGGCCTCAGTGTTTATCTACGGTACATTAGCTTACATCTTCCAATCCAGGCTGATCTGGGCCTTTGTTTTATTGTCGTTAGGTGCGTGGTTTGGAACGGAGACCGGTTATTTGTCTCGTTGGACCTGGTACTTCATTGGCATGAACTATCCACTCAGGTTTGTATGCTTTGGGACGATCATTACCGGGCTTTCTTTTTTGATGAAGCGAAGCGAGAAATTCAATCTATTTTATCAAACCAATTACATCTGTGGGATGGTGTATCTGTTTGTGTCGCTATGGCTGCTGTCAGTATTCGGCAACTTCGGCACATTAGAAGAATGGTACAGTGTAAGGCAACTGAGCTTGTTTTACTGGGGATTGATCTCCGCTGCAGTTTCGTTGCTGAGCATCTTTATTGGTCTGAAGTACAGAGATGACATCGCAAGGGAGTTCGGGATTACTTTCCTATTTCTAAATTTATATACCCGTTATTTCGAATACTTTTGGGACAGCTGGAATAAGGCATTGTTTTTCAGTGTACTTGCTATTTCCTTCTGGATTATCGGTAGAAAAGCTGAGAAGATATGGAACGTAGAATTTCTGAAACGTTAATTATTTGATGAAGTGGATGTAAACAATCTTACCGATATGGTAGGCTGATAAGGCAAAAAACAACAGTGCGATGCCTTTATTCACTTTATAACTCGTCAAAGCGAACTTCTCCTGAACATACTGCGCGAAACGGGCAAAGCCATATAGGGCCACAGCGGCACCTATTCCAGATCCAATACTGAATATGGAAAGCGAGAGGTACCCGATATCAATCCATTCATGAGAAATGAGGTATGTGCCTACAAAAAGCCAATATGGAATTTGCATGGGATTAATAACCCCTAAAAGTAGTCCATAACGGATGCTGTCTTTTTTTGAGTAATCGGCTTTTGGCATTTCCTTACGCGACCTCCAGGTGATGACACCAAGAATTCCGAACATTAAAATCATGATGACATCGATAATGTCACCCAGCTTT
>Ga0247814_10000203_pt1 | contig 54818 bp, 45 predicted proteins | sample UWRJL179409R1_FD_179947 | JGI IMG/M metagenome (GOLD analysis project Ga0247814, IMG submission 179947) | Plant litter microbial communities from Arlington Agricultural Research Station in Wisconsin, United States - UWRJ-L179-409R-1 | ecosystem: Environmental > Terrestrial > Plant litter >... | reverse complement strand
TCCGCAGAACGCGAGGTTCTGGAAGTCGCACGGGAAGCTGTTGAAGTCTTCGCCTTCGCCGAAACGGCCGACCTTGATGTCGAGTTTCTGATCGAAGAACTTCTGCTGGTACCACATCTGCGTCAGGCGTGTGGTCTGGCCACGGCCCCAGACTTCCTGGGCCGAGGTGAAGCCGCCAACGCGCGGATCGTTGATGCGGTCGTTGCTGATGTTGTTGCCGCTGCGTTTGGTGATGGTCAGTTGAAACTCGGCGTCGTCCCAGCCAAGGATCTTCTGCAGGTCGAGGTGCGTGCCCAGGCCGAACTGATCGCTGTAACGCGCGGTGCGGTCATGGTCGTAACCGCCGTGCAGATTGCTGCCCATTTCGCCGGTGTAATCAAGCTTGAAGTCGTAGCCTTTTTCCGAGAGTTCGGTGCGCGTGCCGTTCCAGTCACCGAGCATGTACGGTGATTCGCTGTCGAAGGCGGGCGCCGCTTGTGCGCAGGTGGCGAGACCCAGCGCAGTGCAGCTGCCAAGGGTGCGCAGGGCTGAGATAGCGCTGTCTCGGGAGAAGGAAAAATCGGGCATGGATAAGTCTTTTTTTGGTGTTTTTCGAGTGCGAGCTGAGCGCTTCAATATGTCGCAGGCAGTGAAGCGATTCAGCGGAAGGGCGGCAGGATAATGATCTGTAACAAAAAGACAAAGGCCTTTTGCAGACATGCAGCATTTCGCAATCGGTAACAGTGCGGCAAACGGGCGCATTGTGAGCCAGCTCTTGGCCTGCGATCTTCGCAGGTTGGCCTACATTTGAAGTCAGGCCTTCCACCCGATCACACCCTCGGCTAAGGTGCGCGGCTTCTGCATTTTCACTTCGCCCAAAGGCCTGGCATGAACGACCAAACCCCCGATCCGCTGCACGGCGTCACCCTCGAACAGATCCTCAACGCACTGGTGACTCATTACGAATGGTCGGGGCTGGCCGAGCGCATCGATATTCGTTGTTTCAAGAGCGACCCGAGCATCAAGTCGAGCCTGACGTTCCTGCGTAAAACCCCGTGGGCGCGGGAGAAGGTCGAGCGTCTGTACGTGAAGTTGATGCGCACCAAGCGACCGCTCTGAGATGGACGCCGTGTGGCGCCATCGCCTGATCACCTGCGCGGCCGTATTGGGCTGGGCGGGGTTGGGCATTCAGATGTACCTGATTTTCTTCGCGCGCTTGAGCGTCGGCGCCAGTCTGCTGGGCGGACTGGTGAGCTTTTTCAGTTACTTCACGATTTTGACCAATACGCTGGTGGCGACGGTACTGACCTGCGCTGTAACTGATCGCGAATCTACCGCACGCCGCTGGTTTTCAAAGCCGTGGGTGAGTAGCGGGATCGCCGTGAGCATTGCCGTGGTCGGCCTGGCCTATAGCGTTTTGCTGCGGCATCTGTGGCACCCGGAAGGTTGGCAGTTTCTCGCCGATGAATTGCTGCACGACGTAATGCCGCTGCTGTTTCTGGGCTATTGGTGGTGGTGCGTGCCGAAAGGGACGTTGCGCCTCTGGCATCTGCCGGTGTGGCTGATTTATCCGCTGGTGTATTTCATCTACGCGTTGTTGCGCGGGCATTTGCTCGGTGCGTATGCGTATCCGTTCATTGATGTGGCGGTACTGGGTTATCCACAGGTGCTGATCAATGCCGGGGGGATATTGGTCGGGTTTGTGGTGATCGGGTTGCTGGTGATCGGCCTCGACCGCTGGAGATTTGCACGAAGTTAAAGCAGTTGTAGGAGTGAGCCTGCTCGCGATGGCGGTGGATCAGTTACAAATTTATTGACTGACACTCCGCTATCGCGAGCAGGCTCACTCCTACAAGGAATCTCATTCCTCCTCGGAGGTCCCTTCGGCGCGCCAGTAGCCGACGGCTTTGATGAGTTGTTCATCCAGCCCGTGCTCATCAATCAGCAGCCGGCGAATCTGTCGTGAAACCTTGGTCTCGGTGGCCACCCACGCATACAGATTTCCTTTGGGCACCTGCAACTGCTTCACCGTGGTCAACAGGTTGTCCTTGCCACCTTCGCGCAGCACCCAAATCACATTGACCTGCGCTGCACTCTTCAGCACTTGCTGCTCCGCGCCGTTTTCCACTTCGATCACCACCAGCGCCTTGCGATTGGCCGCCAGGCCTTCGAGGCGGCGGGCGATGGCGGGCAGGGCGGTTTCATCGCCGATCAGCAGGTAACTGTCGAAAATGTCCGGCACGATCATCGAGCCGCGTGGGCCACCGATGTGCAGAAACTGCCCGACCGTGGCCTGTTCCGCCCAGGTCGACGCAGGGCCGTCGCCATGCAGGACGAAATCGATGTCCAGTTCCAGCGCATCCAGGTCATAACGGCGCGGGGTGTAGTCGCGCATCTCCGGCTTCGGCCCGTCGTCCTTGCCGGCGCCAAGCACCATGGTTTCCAGCGCAGTGGTCTGTTCGGCGTTCTGCGGGAACAACAGTTTTACGTGATCGTCCGTACCGAGGCTGATAAACCCGGCCAGCTCCGGCCCGCCGAGGGTGATGCGGCGCATGCGTGGGGTCAGGTCGACCACGCGCAAGACTTCAAGCTTGCGGCGTTTGATTTCGTGCATCACGCGGTGAATGGTTTGGGTGTCGACTGCGGTCATTCGGTTTTCTCCTGGGCAAATTGAACGGCAGGGCCGTCGACAATGGCTTTGGCGGTGTCGTTGAGCAGGTCACGCACACGCAGGATTTCTTCCGGGCTCCAGCGCCCGTGGTGCATTTGCAAGGCATGGCGCAGGTTATGCACCGCTTCATGGATTTCCGCTGGGCGATCGTGGCCCCGCAACGAACGTTTGCTGACGTCGATGCGCATGCGCACACCGTCTAGGGCCACGGCTTGTTCAGTCAAAGACAAACGCCCGGCGTCGGTGACGCTGTAGCGTTTTTTACCGCCTTCGGCGTCACCGGCAATCAGGTCGCTTTCTTCCAGAAAGGTCAGGGTCGGGTAGATGACACCGGGGCTCGGGCTGTAGGCACCATCGAACATGCCTTCGATCTGGCGGATCAGGTCATAGCCGTGGCAAGGCTGTTCGGCGATCAGCGCCAGCAGCAGCAATTTCAAGTCGCCTGGCGCGAACACTCGGGGGCCGCGTCCGCCGCGTTCGCGACCGGGGCGTTTCTCGAAGCCGTCACGAGCGTCGCCGTGTTCGCGGTGGGGGGCATGATGGTCTCTCATTTTTTCCTTATCTCTCGTCGTGTTTAGATACAACTTAAGATATATCTTTAGGCCTGTGCAAGGCTTTCTGACCGACGGCTGCCTTCCATCAATCGAATTTTCGGCGACACATGAGCGCAAATGATCAAAAAAAAACGGTATTAAATCGCTCGGGAAAAGCGCAGTTTAGTGCTAACTCTCTAATAGCCGATGTCAGCCCTTATTATCAGGAGAGTGTGGTATCGGTCTTACGGAAGTTACTGCAAAAGTTGGCGCGTCCAGACAGGTTGCTGGCGCGCTGTAGTCTGTCTCTTACAGTTGAACTGGAACTTTTAAGGAATTCACGGTTTTTTCTTTCCGGGGTAATGGCCAGCAGGCTACAAGTTCCTCGGAAGTTGCCTGCTTACTTTAAATGTAAATTGGTTGATTCTTGTCTGGCGTTGCAAGTGGGTGGTGAACGCAAATCGCTCGTGACCGTTTCGTTCGCCAGACACTTTCAATGAATAAACCAATTTATATATGACAGGTATTGAATGATGCTCAAGAAACTCGCTTTTGCCGCTCCTCTGACCGTACTGGCCATGAGTGCCTCCATCGCGTTCGCCGCCACCGAAGCAAAACATTCGATCAGTCTGGTTGCGCATGTGCCTGCCGACGATTTCTATGCAGTGCCGGTCGATGCCGATCTGGTCAACAAGGATCAGGACATGAGCTACAACCCGTCGACTGCGTCGATGCGTGAGGTCAATGGTCATTTTGACGTGCTGCACACGGCCGGCAAGGTCCACGCTCGCTTGGAAAGCGTGCCGAAGCTTATCGCCGGCAGCCAGACTATCGATCTCAAGGTCGAACTCAATGGCAAGACGCTGACCACCACGTCCCAGGAAGTGGTCGGTGATGCAGAGTCCAATACACGCTACCGCGCACCGTTCAAAATCAGTGCGCCCGGCGTCAAGCCAACCGCTGGCGATTACACCGGCGTGGTCATGCTGGTCGTAGAACCTTCGGTTTGATCGCTACAGGCAGCAACTAACGCTTACTTGTCCAAGTAACGTAACCGGCCGGCAACTTGTCTGTTGTCCGGTCGGGCTTTTACTTTCCGGTAATCAGAGTATTCGTTCATGTTTCCGATGACGCCCATCGCGGCTGCGCTTGCGTTGCTGTCATGCACCAGCGTACTGGCGGCGCCCGCACCAGTTGATAATACCCCGCGAAGCTTACTGGCGCAGGCAAAAGGTTTGCCGGCAGACTTTGAAGAGCACTTTTTTGATGTTCCATTGGCGGTTCGGGTGGAACTTGATAGACAACCGTTGGGCGAGGCAATGATTGTATTGTCGCGCGATGATCGTATTACCTTGCTCGACTTTACCGACACCAGCGACAGTCGTTTCAGCGCCAGTGAGCGTGAAACCTGGGCGAGCATTCTCAAACCCGGAGTCGCCTTGGGGGCGTGTAGCGGACAATGCCCCGAGCAATTGCTGGCGGTGCATTACAACCTGGAAAACTCCTTGCTCTCGATTGCCACGGAAAATGCCGAGCGCGATCTGCAGACCCAGCGCTTTCATGATCAGCCCGAGGGCGGCAGCAGTGGTCTGATCTTGCGCAACCAGCTCAACTTCAATGGCGGGCAGGACCAGGATCCGGGTGGCCGGCTGGGCTTGGAGGCCAGTGGCAGCCTCGGTAACTGGAGTCAGACCTTCAACATGCAATTGGCGCGTCTCGGCGCGCCGGACGACAAGACCTATCACGCAATACATGAGCTTTATACCCAGCGCGAACTGCAGGGCAGTTTTTTCCGCTTGGGTTATTTCACCCCCAATTCCGAAGGCCTGACCCGTCAACCGCGTTCATTCGGTACCAGTCCCGACACGGCGGTGGGCGTGATGTACGGCAGTTCCGACAGCCTTGCGGTGGACAGTCCCCGGCCAAGTGTTTATCCAATATTTGTCACGGCCAACCGGCAGGCGTCAGTGGAAATCTATCGCGATGGCCTGCTGATCAATACCCAGGCGGTTCCCGCAGGCCTGCAGACACTTGATACCCGGCCCCTGCCTGGCGGTATCTACGAGGTGGAAGTGCGTTTGATCGAAGACGGTCAGACGACCTCGACCACTCAGGAGCTTATCTACAAGCCCGTCAACTGGAGCAACCTCGACGACCGCTGGCGCTACAACCTGTTCGCCGGCCAGGAAAGCAAACTGCTCAGTAACTGGGAAGAGCAGGACAGCGGCGACATGACCGCCGGCGCCTCGATCAATTATCTGCTGCATCCGCGGGTGATTCTCGGACTGTCGGCGCGCCAGGTACGCGAAAAACTGCAATACGGCAGCTCGATCGACTGGAGTGTCGCGGACAACACCAGCTTTTACGCCAATCTTTATCAGACCGAGGATCACGGCACCGGCGTTGATTTGCAGGGGTTATACAACTACGGCGCCGGGAGCCTGGTGATCAGTCACAATCGCAGTTGGCTCGACACCCGCAATACCTACGACACGCTGCCCGACGGTACGCGTGTACGCCAACGCAACGTCTTCACCGGCGAGACCAGCAATTCGTCGCTGGCGCTCAGTCACCGGATCAGCCGCAAAAACTCGCTGAGTGCGCGGGTGTCCCACAGTGAGGGCAATGTTGAAGGTGTCGGCGCCGATCTGGGCTGGTCGCAGCGTACCGAGCTATTCGGCAGCGACGCCAATTGGCGGCTGTCGTTGTTTGATCGACCGGGCAGTTACAGCAGTGGCGATGCGCGCAATCGCGGCGTCGACCTTAGTGTCAGCATGGCGTTGGGCGGGGCAGGCCAGCAAATATCCGGCAGCATCGGCAGCCGCACCGCGCGCGATGGCAGCCGTGACAACAATGCCTCGGTGGGTTATCGCAAGGACCTGCAAGACCATGTACTGCAGAGTGTGTCGGTGACGGCGCTGACCGACACTTATGGTGTCGGCCTGGCCAGCCTGGCGAACTTTCGCACCGACACGGTCAATGGCGACGGCTTCCTGCAGCGCTCGTCTTACAACGGCAACTTCACCGGTGGGGTAAACCTCGACAGCACCGTGGTGATTGGCGCCCGACAGCTGTTGATGACCAGCCAGCACCATGGGCGCGGCGCGGGCATGATCGTCGATGTCGAGTCGGACATTGCCGGCATAGCCCTGCGCGCCGACGACCTCAGTGGCGGCAGCGCGGCACTGTACCCCGGACGCAACTTCATCCCGCTTACAGCCTATCGAAACAGCTCGGTGAACTTTGACTTTGAGGGCAACCACGTTCCGGCGGCGAGTATCGAACCGTCGCGCACCCGCTATCACCTGAACAAGGGTGGCGTGGAGTACCGCAAGGTGCGCGTGATGAAAACCCTGACCGTACTTGGTCGCCTCGTCGACCCACAAGGACGGCCGCTCAAAGGGCATCACGTGATCAACCACGCCAGTCGTGGGGTCAGCGAAGTCGACGGCTTTTTCTCGATGGAAATGCATGCCGGCTCGCCCACCCTGCAAGTGCGCTACGCCGATCAGTTGTTGTGTCAATTCCGTCTTGATGTCGACAAGCATCGTAGTGAAAACAACGTGTTGATGATCGGCGATCTGCGCTGCTCGCCGGACACGTTGGCCGAGGCCAGCATCAGTCATCAGAAGGCAGGCTGATGACTCCAGTATTGATCCTTCACAGAGTGCAATCATGAACCTGAATATTTTTTCGCCGCGATGGCGGTACCGTGGCTCACTGCTGGGGTTGCTGGCGATGTTGACGGTACCTTCGGCGGGAGCGGTGACCCAGGAAATCAAGGCGTTGTTCACGCCTGACTCCTCCAACCCGCAACGTAATGAGTTCGTCAACAAGACGCCGCCCAGTGGTTACTGCGAGTATTACCCCGATATATGTGCCCGGAGCAATATTTTCAGTATCCGCCTGATGACACGCGTGGAGTCGAACAAAGCCATGCAGGCCAATGCTGACTCACGCAACAGTGCCATGTTCAAGGCGCCGGCAGGGTGGCGTTCGTTGTTGGTCACGAATGTGGATACCGGAGACGTCAAGCCAGTCGAAGTACGTATTGCGGGCATCAGCTCCAATTATGAGTTAAGTCATACAGCTGCCAAATTAACCGGCGCCTCGACCCCCGCCGATGGGCACTCCGCGTTATGGAAAGGCTCGAGCTGGGTGAATCCGGCACCTCCTTGTCAAACCACCGGGGTCGGTTTTCTTTCAGAGAAAACCTACGCTTTTTTCTGGTTGACCCCAAACGAAAGCCCCTGCGTCAAAGTCGCCAACTTTCCAATCCCTGCCATGAGCTACACCTATCTGGATTTTGCCTACGAACTGCGTACGCCAAATCCATTGGACATGTCGTCGGGGAATTACACCGGGAGCTTGAGTTATCGCCTTGGCCCTGGGGCAGACTTCGACTTCGGCGACGTCATGATTCCGAATGACCCTGAATTGACCCTCGATTTCAATCTTGAGGTTCAGCACACCCTTAAAGTCGAAATCCCCCCCGGTGGCGAGAAAATCCAACTGGTGCCCGCCGGTGGCTGGCAGAGCTGGCTGCAGGCAGGTCGGCGGCCGGTGAGCCTGTTCCGCGACCAGACCTTCAACATCTCGGCGTCGTCGCACTTCAAGATGCGAATAGGGTGCGGACCTGGGATTAATGATGAATGCGCACTGGAGGATTCTGAGGTGAACCGACGGGTCGAACTGTTTGTTTTTGTCAGCCTGCCCAATGGCATCACCGACCTTTCCGGCCAACCGGTGAGGCGCTTGCGACTGAGGCCGGGTGCGGGGAATGAGCTGTATTTCAAACCCGGCTTCTATGTGGATCGGGCACCGGGAACCCTGCATTTCGAAGTACCGCCGCATTCGATGGCAGGCATGCTACGGCCCGGTGAAGGCCGAGGCGGCAGTTACTCAGGTGTTGTCGTGGTGATCTGGGATTCGGATATCTGAGGGGCGCGAGCTACGAACAGGCTGGCCACCGTCCGTGGTCGATGTTCGCCGTGCGAGTCAGTTTTACAGGGCGTTTTGGCGTGAAGACGTGCACAGGGAGTCACGTTCTTTCCTGCTGCTACTCAGTCTTCATCAGCGTGACAGGGGCTCGGAAGTCCGACAGGTGAAGCTTGCGTTGTGTTCAATGTAAAGAGGTTTATGGCTATGAAACGATTGTTGCTGATGATGGGTTTGAGCAGTTTTTCCCTGGCCGTGTCGGCCGGGCCGCAGATCAACGTGGGGGCGGTGTACGACTATCTGGATGGCGACAAAAGCACTTACCTGAAAAGGGTGTTCAACAGCGGTGACAGCACCGCATTCGTCAAGGTCAATATTCTCGAAATCGTCTACGACGCCGACGGTAAGTCGCGGGAAGTCGAGGTCAGGAACCAGGCGGACATGAGCAGTCGTGATGGCCTCATGGCCAGCCCGGCACGGCTGATCGTGCCGGCCAATGGCATGCAGGGGACACGCTTGCTGCTGATGGGCGAGCGTGACACTGAACGTTATTTCCGTGTGCGGTTCATTCCCGTGGTGCCGGAAAAGGAAGATGAATTCGCAGTCTCCGCCGAAGAACGTGACGAATACAAAAACAACTTGTCTGCCGGGGTCAACGTCATGACCGGTTTCGGTACGGTGTTCTTTGTGCGCCCGAAAAACAGCCGATTCGACAGCGTGATCGAAGATGCGCCAACCACGTATCGAGTGCGTAACAACGGCAACACCGTGGTGGTGGTCGATGAGTTTCGCAACTGTGCGCTGAAGGACGAAAACACCTGCGAGCCGACCACCAAACATCACATCCGCGCCGGCAACAGTTTCGAGTTCGACAAAAAGCCCGGGCGCGAATACCGCTTCAATCTTGTCGAGGGCGATAACAAGAAGCCCCTGCGCGTTGCCGGCAACTCATCGCGGGATGACGTGAGATGATCAAACAATCGTTCATTACCGTGTGCGCGGGCGTTCTGACGTTGTTCAGTGCCGGGCTATTTGCGGCGCGCGAGGAGCACCGGTTCCAGGTGTCGGTGGACATTCCGACGCTGGGTTTTTATGTCATACCGGCCGAGACTGACTGGATTCATCGTGCGCAGATTCTGCCATGGAATGTCAGTACGAAAACCCTGGGCGGCGTGCGTAAGCACTTTGATGTCAGGCACGACACCAGTGTGATCGAGGCCCGGCTGGACAGCGAACCCTACCTGTCCAATGGCCGCGATGAGCAAAACATTTATCTGCGAGTCAGCTTTGCCGGTACCGTGCTGACTCACCAGACGCCGCGTCAGGTGGTTTCCGCCGAGCAGGCCAGGGCCGGAGGGCGTTACGTGCTGGATATACAGCCGATCGTGCCTGCCGGTGGCTATAAACCGGGGGATTTTTACGGCAACGTGCACCTGATATTCAATGCGGCAGCGCCATGAGTTCGCGGGTCTGTGCGTTTTCAAGAACAGGCCCGCGACGTTTACGTCGGAATCAAAGTCCGGCGCGCTTCAACGCTTCACGGGTCAGACGTCGCGCGAGCTCCTTTTCGTCATCACCCAGGTCGATCAGTAAACGATCAAATACCGCGTCGCTGATCGGCGCTTCATCAAACACCACGGTCGGTGGGACCGGTAGTTCGTTGATCAATGCGTTGAGTTGCTCACGAAGAGTTGCGCGCTCATCGTCCGAGCTTGATTCAACCCACTGGCGCTGGGTTTCGCGCAGGCTTTCGAGCCGTTCATATCTGGCCTGATACAGACGTTTATTGCTTTCGCTGCGCACCGGGTATTTGTCGCTCAGGTACTGCGTCCAGAAATCGAGTTCGAGCATCGCGTTGACCAGACCGTCACCTTCACCCAGCGCCAGCACAGTGTCATACGCCTGATCAATCATCGCATCCGAGACGCCGGATACCTGTCGGTAGAGCATGCCTTCGGACTGCCAGGGCAGACCAAGGCGTTTGGCCAGTCCGGTCTGATACGCCAGATAGACTTCAACATCATCGGGATTGCCGCCACGGCTGGCGACATCGGCCCGGGCAATCTCGTTGACATGCTCCAGCCGCGCCGCGCCTTTGGCCAGTTTCACCAGTTTCAGCTCAAGCTCTACCGGATCGGTGGAGTAGGCGTGGGCCTCGAACGCCATGACGTTGATGCCCATATGGTTGAACAGCTGCGCTCCGGCATCGGCGCAGTCAACCGGTGCGACCACCATGGTGAACAGTTTTTCCCGCAGACGAGTGTCAACGTGCACGGCATCGAGCATTCGCCAGACGCGTTGCATCAGCTGTTCGCGAGCGGGCCCCCCGGCGCGGTAATCGGCAAATTCACGCACACTGAGCAACGTTGCCATGAACGGCTGGGCGGCAGGCTCCTCGACCAGCTCGGCCCATGGTGTTTCACGATTGAGGCCCCAGCCCGGTACGTCCCCCCAGTAGTCGGCGCCATAGTTCGAGATGATCGAGGTGTTTTCTGCCTGACGAAGCGGTGTTAGAGGCTCGGGAGGCAATGCCATCGAGCGACGATGTGCCTGATAGCGCAACTGGTTGATTTCCGACAGACCGACGACGTCCAGTCGCGTGCGCGCCACCAGCCATTGCGCATCGGACCCCGTCGCGACTTCAGGCAATCGGGAGAGCGGATTGTCGCGCAGGTCGAGGAGAAAACCGCGCGGCCGGGGTTTGGCCAGCGTCCCTTCGGGCCAGGTCGTCATTCCGGTATTCCGGAGCGTGATGACCTTGAGGCGAGGCATGCGTGTGAGGTCGGGCGACAGGTTCAAGGGATTGTCATCCAGTTTCAACACTTCCAGATAAGTCAGGCTGCGCAGACGTGCGACGGCGGCGGTGTCCAGAACGATCTGGTTATCGCTCAAGCGCAGGCGTTCGAGCCGACGTATCGAAGCACCTATCTGGTCAGGCAAACGTGTCAATTCACAGCCTTTGGCGCTGAGTTCGATCAGGTTCGGGAAGTCTTTGAGCAGGCTGGTCGGGTCAGTGGCGAACCGCGTGTTGTCGAGCTTCAGCACGGTGACTCTGTCGAGAAATTTCTTCAAGACCGGCCGCTTTGCCCACCAGGTCTGCAAGTCCAGTGGCAGCATTTCCCGCGAGAGGTCGAGGGTGTAAGACGTGGGATCTGCGCGGTTGCCGAGGTCCTCATTCATGCGTTCGAAACAGTCGAGCAGACGTTCATAAATATGCAGCCCGCCATCGTCGCGAAAACTCTGACTCTGCGGCCCCCAGGTCTCCGGTTGCTGGTAACGCCAGCGATGAACGATATTGCGCAGCTCATCGAGATCCTTTGCCTGAGTTTCAATGGCTTTGAGCGGTTCGCCTTGCTCGGTCAGAGCTTCAGCGAATACGTTGACTTCATGCGGGCTGAAATGCGGATGCAGATCCTCGATGCGCTCCTGCAGGGTGGCGGCATTTTTGGTCAGGCCCGCACCACGTACCAGAAACAATGTGTCGTGTTCGGCCACCGGGCGTATCGGTGGGCTGGCGAGCAGCGTGCGGCGCTCACTCGGTGCCGTGGTCTTGGCGAGAATCCACTGTTTGAAGGGTTCAATCTCGCTCGGCCGGTAACCCAGGACACTGCCGCCGTCCTTGTCGATGGCGTGAAGGATCGATTCATACAGACCACTCGTGTCGTGGATGGGGCGATTTTCGCCATCGCGCACTTGATAGCGGTCTGTCGCGAGCCGCACCAGCACTCGAACCTGTCCGGCTGAATCGCTACCGGCGCTGCAGCGTAACTCGCCATCGAAAGCGCCATCACGGATCTCGATCCGCAGCGCTCCAAAAGTGTCGCTGTAGTGGCGCAAGGTCCCGAGAATCAGACGCTCGCTGTCGACGTTGCTCAGCGTTTCGAGCTGCAAGCCCTGGGCGGCCCTGACCGATTGCAGTTCGAATTGCACCTCACGCGCCAGTGTTCTCAAGCGCAGCGGCAAACGACGGCGCAGGGCAATCTGCTGCAACTCCATCGGCCGCGCCTGGGTAATGACACGTTCTGCAAGGACGGACGTGAGTTGCGGACAATCCACCAACACTTGTCGGGCGGGTAGCGACGGTGCTGGTGCGACCTCATCTGGCGCCATACCCAGGTGTATCAGGGTGTCGAGCAACAAGGGCGGAGGTGGAGTGTTTTGAACATGCATGCGACGTAGCGTGTTCTCCTCGGTACCGGTAAACAGACGAATCTGTTCCAGTTGCGTATCGCTTGAACCTTCAGTGCCATGGACGACCCGGCGCATCAGTTGCGTAGCGGACCACTGTCGCGGGTTTTCCGTTTCGCAGACCCAGGCGCCACGGGCGTTGTGCACGAGAGCAGGCGAGTAGGCGCGGGGCCGTTGCGGGTGGCGAATGCGATGCTCGCCGGTCAGCGCATCCTGCTTTACTTCAAACAGATGCTTATCGAGCCGCAGCAGCTGTTTGTCGCCCACCGAATGCAACCCTTGTGCATCGGGCGTTACGGTTGTCGGCAGGGCCTGATCGGGCAAGCGATAGGGCGTCAGGTCAGGATTCCACAAGCGCGTCTGGCCGTCCGCCAGTTGCACCGGCTTCATGCCCTCGATGAACGGCGACAACTTGAATCGGGCGACACGACCGAGGGTGGCTCCGGCGGCAAACGCACCCAACTGAACAACGCTTTCGAGTACGCCGATCGCTTGCTCACCCGCCTCGGCAAAGTGTCCTTCGGCCATATCCACCACTCCTTCGAATGCGCCATCAAGCAATTGATAGGTGGTGTAAGCCAGCATCAGTTCGCCCACAAAGGGTACGAACGGTGTTACCACCAGCAGTGCTACGTTGAAAATGTCCGAGAGCAGTTTCTCCAGATTGTCCCACCAGGCCCAACGCGCCATCTGATCGGCGTAGGCGGTGGAAATCGCAATCTCTGCAGCGTCAGCAAGGATTTTGTTGAGCTTTTGGCGATACAGATAACCCCATAGATCACCGTTGAAACGAGTCTCGCGATCATCCCGGAAACGCAACAGGCTGAATTGCAGATCGGGGTTGTCCACCGGTGTATCGCGCCAGCTCGGTGCGTTGGAACCTGGCGATGCGGGTTGCCATTTAACCCGGCTCAGGCGGTCGTTCAAACGTGAAAAGAAATGCCCACGCTGTTGCTGATTGACGAACTGGCTGAAGAACGTCTGATAGCTTGCCGGCGAGGACTTGTCGCGCAATTGCCGGGTGAGCTCGCTCATGAATTCGAGCGCCGAGGCGTATTGCTTGAACGGATGTTCAGGGTCGTGGGGAACGTAGGCAATTATCGGGACAGGGGCTTTCGCGCTGCCTGCATCAGGGATGATTAGGATAATCCCGGTCAACGTCACGTCCATCAGGGCAAGGTTGTAATAATCGACCGGTTGACCGTTCCATTGCAGGTTGCGGCGGTCATCCAGCATGCCTTTGACAACGTTGTAGGCATCCTCGGTGAGGTCTTTTTTAAATAGCGCCATACGGGCGGCAACATTCATCGCGGACTTTTGGCTGAGCACGACTTTGTGCCGTAGAACCTGCTTTGCAACGTCATCGGACGGCAGTAGAAACCCATGCAAATGCTTTTCGTAGCGAGCGCCGAGATCCAGTTCCCGACACAGTGACTTGAACTGTTCGACCGTCAGTTTGTGTTTAAGTGGCTTAACGCTGAAACGCCCATTGGCGTCAGGGCGAGTGATGAACTCCGAGTCCTTGCTGAAGACTTCGTTACGGGAAAAATTATGCAGCGCAGCATCCAGCAGAGAGACGGTGCGGCTTTTCGTTCCGGCAGCGAAGTCATGCGCCCACCATGATGTATTCACTGGCGCATACAAGCGCAGCCAGGTGTGCTCGACGTCATCCTCGACAGCAAAGCGCTGCTTAAGCGCCTCCTGCAACAAGGGTTTGGCAAAGGCGTAGACGTCTTGCAGGTTGCTCAGTGCGCTATCGACGCCGTTCTGGCTTTTCCAGGCCAGTTGCAGGTCGTTTTTCAGGCGCTGGTGATCCCGGGTCGAAGCCTCTCGATGCCACTGTGCAAGGGTCGCGCGGGTATTTTTTAATTGCTTGATGCGCGCCGCATTACTGCTCAGCAGCCAGGCTGGAAGGGCTTTTTCGATTGTCTCGTAATGAACGCTGGCATCGGCAGGCGCCAGCGTTGAGGGTGCGGGCGGTCGCCCAGGCAAGGGAATGAGGGGCATTGAGGTGATCGTCCTTGATCAGAATGGGACAATCAGACTAGGCAACAACACTCACCTGAAAAAGCGCAAAAAACCGTTTGGAACTGCACTGAATTCGATGTCTGGCGTCGAAAATCAAGGTGTGAAAAATACAATGTTATCGCCACGGCGCAAGCGTTCTGTGCATCAACGCGCTGCGCTGACTTCCGGCGTCTGGCACATCGTGTGCGTGCCCGGTTGCAAGTACGGTGACAGGATCGGCGCCATACCCTTGAGCACCTGCACCGGCAGTGCCGAGGTGAATTTGAAGTTTTCCGCCGAGCGCCCAGGCACGAAGGCGGTCAACGTGCCGAAATGATTGTTGCCGATGTAGAACACAAAGGTCGCAGTGCGGTTGATGGATTTCGAGCTGAGGATGCGTCCGCCGGAACCTATGGCTTCGATGCGGTTGTCACCCGTCCCGGTCTTGCCACCCATGACCAGTGGCGTGCCGTCGGCGATTTTGAAACTGCCGGAAACACGTTTCGCCGTGCCTGAATCCACCACTTGCGAGAGCGCCTCGCGCATGGCCGTGGCGACTTCCGATGGCATCACTCGTTTGCCGACGTGGGGGTCGTTGGTCAAACGTGTTTCGTACGGGGTGTCTGCGGCAAAGTGCAGGCTGTCGATACGCAGCGTCGGCATGCGTACGCCGTCGTTGAGGATGGTGCCGATCAGTTCGGCCAATGCCGCAGGGCGATCGCCAGAGCTACCGATCGCAGTCGCCAGCGATGGTACGAGATGGTCGAATGGATAGCCGACCTTCTGCCAGCGCTGGTGAATTTCCAGGAACGCTTCGATTTCGAGCATGGTGCGAATGCGGCTGTCGCGCGCGCCTTTGTGTTTGCTCTTGAACAGCCAGCTATAGACTTCCTGACGCTCGAAGTGGCTGGCTTTGACGATTTGGCTGAAGGTCGCGTCCGGGTTATGCAGCAGGTAGCCCATCATCCACAAATCCAACGGGTGAACCTTGGCGATGAAGCCCTGATCGGGCAAATCATAGCTGCCCGGGCCATAGGAATCGTAGAGACGGATCAAGCGATCATCGGTGAGTTTTTCGGTGAGCTTGGCGCCTTTGAGGTGCGCACGCACAAAGGTATTGAAGTCTTCCTGGCTCGCGTCCGGCAACAGATAACGATGCACCGCCGCCATGCGGATCGGGGTTGGGCGCATGCTGTCGAGGAAGGTGTCGAGGCGCGCTGGAGTGTCTTTGTTTTTGTACTTTTTCCAGAACTTGAGCAGGAACGAGGTGCCTTCGCGGTCGGCGAAATTGGCCAGGTATTCCTGACGGCGCGGGTCACGATCATCCTTGAGCAATTCGGCACTGCTGTTGGGGCCGGAGTAGGTGACGTAGCGCACCACATCGCGCATCAGGCGAATGAACGGCAAGTTGATCGATTCGCGAAGCGCATCGCGCAGCGTCGGTATGCGGCCGTTGTCTTCCTTGCGAAAGTTATGGAACACATGCAGACCGCCACCGGTGAAAAACGCTTCGCCGGGGCTTGCCGAGTATTTGCGGTCGAGCGCGGCGCCGAGCATTTTCGACAGATCGCGATCCTTGTTTTGCACCAGATAATCGATGACCCACTGGCTCAGGCGATCCTGATCCGGCACGTCGACTTTCTTCAGTTCCGGTACAGACATGCCGGCGTATTTGTCGTGCAGTTCGGCGATGATTTGCAGGTAAGTCGTCAGCACGCGCATTTTCGCAGTGGAGCCGAGTTCGAGTTTGCTGCCTTCATTGATGTCGAACGGCTGGTCGGTGCTGTCGGTCTGGATGCGTACGCGCGAGCCGTCCGGGGTCAACTCGAACAGGGTGAAGCTGTAGCGCACTTGCGTGGTGCTGGTCGGCGTCAGCAGACGTTCGCCCATCAGGCCGATTTCAGCGGCGAAGGCCGGGTCGGCAAGTTTTTTCAGATACTCGGTTGCCTGCATTTGCAGGTCGCCTTGCAGGGTGCTGGTGGCCGACAGGTCGAGACGATCAAGGTCATACAGCGGCCGGTTGAGCATGCTCGCCAAACGGCTGCGGGCGACGCTGATGCCTTTGTTGGTTTCAATCGGCTGGATGGTTGGCTGGGTTTGCCAGTCGCGATACGTGACCTTGCTGGCGAGTGCGGCATCGGCCAGCGCGCTGTCGATGACGCCGTTCTGCTTGAGCAGGCGCAGGTGGCTGTCGGTTAGGTCGGCGAGTTCTTCGCGGCCCTTGGTCAAGTAGTGCGAGGGGCGGCGCTGGGCGATCATCAGCGAGAGCATTTCACGCAGGACCAGGCCTTTGTCGGCCATGGTTTTCGGGTCGGTGGCGGGGCTGTTCAGTTGTTCGTTGGCCTTGTTGAAATCACTGCCGTACCAGACGCGTAAGCCTTCAGCCATGCCGTGCACTTCGCCGTGCCCCGGCACAGCCGACAGCGGCACACTGTTGAGGTAATCGCGGACGATGTTCTGCCGCGAAGTCAGTGTTTCAGGTCCGGCCTGATAAGCGCGCACGCTGGCGGAAATCATCTGGCGGATCTTCTCCGCGCCCGATACGGTCAGGCCATCCGGCGAGTGCCGATACTTTTCCAGTTGCGTCGCCAAGGTACTGCCGCCTGCCGACTGACCGGGCAAGTGCAGCAGTTTCGCCACTTGCGACCACGCCGCCATGCCGAATCGTGGCCAGTCCACGGCCGGGTTGGCGCGGGGCTGTTTGGGGTCGAGCAGAAAGCGGTTTTCGATGAACAGCAGGCTGTTGACCACCACGGGCGGAATCGCCGCGAAGTTGGAATAGAGTTGCTGGGGGTAGTTGTATTTATACAGAGGCGCGGCGCGGCAATCGGTGATGGTCAGGCCGGCCTGGATCTTTTCCGAGTAGGGCACGAACAGGCCTTTGTCGGTGTAGCTGAGCAGGGCGGGGGAGAAGCGGGTCTGCTCGGTGATCACATAATTGCGTTTGAGCAGGCGCGGCAGGAATTCATCGAGGGAGCTGTAACCCAGGCGCAAATCGAATGGCCCATTACCGGGGTAGTGAATCGCTTCACTGGGGCCGGGCTCCAGTGTGTAAGTCAGCGATGCGGCGTATTTGCTGACCTCAGTGGACTGGAAACGCGAGGTGCGCATCTCCTTGGCCGCCCCCATGCCAACCACGATGGCAATAATCAGCAGCAGCAACCAGAAAGCCTTCCAGCCATGCCGAGGACGGCGTGGTTTTTTGGGGACAGGCGCTTGATCCACACTCTCAGTCGGAACCACGGTTTTACTCGAATCGGTTTGCCACAAAGCGCCCATAGTCGATTGATCCATCCACACAGATTGATCGGACTTGTCTGAAGCTTAGACGGTGGTTGGCGCTGGTGAAAAAATTGTGAAGGGTTGGGGGTGGGGAAGTGCTGAAAAAATCTGGAAGTCGAGCAGATGGCAGTGAGGTTGAAGATCTTGTGGCGAGGGGATTTATCCCCGTTGGGTGGCGAAGCCGCCCCAAAACCAGCCAATGCAGTTTTTCTGACACACCGCATTGATTGGTTTTGCGACTGCTGCGCAGCCGAGCGGGGATAAATCCCCTCGCCACAGGTTATCTAAACCAATGAAGTGGGGTTACAGCCAGCATGCATCCCAAAGCGGGTAGTCACCTATCTTCTTGACCAGACCAGCCCGCAATGGATTCGCCACGATGTACCGGGCGAATGGCAGCAAATCCTCATCATCACGAATCGCACGGTCGTGAAAGCCACTCTGCCACAACGGCCCTTGTCTCCCGGTTTTCTGATTGACGGCCTGAGTACAGCGGGCCTTTATTCCGCCAATGACTTGCGCAAGCGTGCCACTTTGCAATTGCACCAGCCAATGGAAATGGTCAGGCATCACCACCCAGGCGATGGACTCTACGCAGCTTTGGTCATGTGCCTTACGAAGCTCTGCCACCAGTAACCGGCCTGTTTGCCAATCGGCGAAGACGGGTTGGCGTTCGTGAATGACTGAGGTGATGAAATAAGCGCGGCCGGGTTCGGAGAATCTGCCTTGGCGTAGGCGATGAGAGTTAGGTTGGACGGTCATATTGCTTCCTTGCATTGATTGATCACGCATCAAGACTAGTGCTTGGTAATCCGACTCGGATCTGCAATGAACGGAGGAAATTTCTGAGCTGAGTGAAGGACTTGTGGCGAGGGGATTTATCCCCGTTGGGTGGCGAAGCCGCCCCAAAACCAGCCAATGCAGTTTTTCTGACACACCGCATTGATTGGTTTTGCGACTGCTGTGCAGCCGAACGGGGATAAATCCCCTCGCCACAAGAAACCCCATCTGGTTACAGAGTGAACGAAGGCTGGAAATGGCCGGTATAGAGCTATCCAGTCGTCAATATTGCCACAGCAGGGGCATGACGGTGCACCAATGCTGTGCAATACTCGGCGCCTTTTTCAGCGGTGAAAATTCCTGCGAAAACCAGGGAATGCCTCTCCGTAAACCGGGTCTTTGCCGAGAGTTGTCGCTGAATGTTGTGGTTTATAGAGTGAAAAATCCTGCCCAAGGCTTTTTATACTGCACGCCCCGCTGATCTTGCAGGTTTTGTCCTACAAGACGCGTCTGCCCACGAGGCAAGCGCGGTTTCACAGCAGCCAAGGCTTATCGGTCGAGGCTTCGACACTCGGTGGTCATATCCAATAACAAGACGAGGTTGCACCCCCATGCCAGTCGGCAATCACCTGCCTCACGGCGAAACCGCTCAGGGCGGTCCGCTCAAACGCGAACTCGGCGAACGGCATATTCGCTTGATGGCGCTCGGCGCCTGTATCGGTGTCGGTCTGTTTCTAGGCTCGGCCAAGGCCATCGAAATGGCCGGCCCGGCGATCATGATTTCCTACATCCTTGGTGGCCTGGCGATCCTGGTAATCATGCGCGCCCTCGGCGAGATGGCTGTGCACAACCCGGTGGCCGGTTCGTTCAGCCGTTACGCGCAAGACTATCTCGGCCCGTTGGCCGGCTTCCTCACTGGCTGGAACTACTGGTTCCTGTGGCTGGTGACCTGCGTCGCGGAAATCACTGCGGTGGCGGTGTACATGGGCATCTGGTTCCCCGATGTACCGCGCTGGATCTGGGCCCTCGCGGCGCTGGTCAGCATGGGCTCGATCAACCTGATCGCGGTGAAGGCCTTCGGTGAGTTCGAGTTCTGGTTTGCCCTGATCAAGATCGTCACGATCATCGCCATGGTCATTGGCGGGGTCGGCATAATTGCTTTCGGCTTCGGCAATGACGGCGTGGCGCTGGGCATCTCCAACCTTTGGGCCCATGGCGGCTTCATGCCCAATGGCGTGACCGGTGTGCTGATGTCCTTGCAAATGGTCATGTTCGCCTACCTCGGCGTCGAGATGATCGGCCTGACTGCCGGTGAAGCCAAGAACCCGCAGAAAACCATTCCCGACGCGATTGGCTCGGTGTTCTGGCGGATCCTGCTGTTTTATGTGGGCGCTTTGTTCGTGATCCTGTCGATCTACCCGTGGAATGAAATCGGCACCCAAGGCAGTCCGTTTGTGATGACCTTCGAACGTCTGGGCATCAAGACCGCCGCCGGCATCATCAACTTCGTGGTGATCACCGCCGCGCTGTCGTCGTGCAACGGCGGCATTTTCAGCACCGGGCGCATGCTCTATAGCCTGGCGCAGAACGGTCAGGCGCCGGCCGGTTTCGCCAAAACCTCCAACAACGGTGTGCCGCGTCGTGCGCTGCTGTTGTCGATCGCTGCGTTGCTGCTAGGTGTGCTGCTCAACTATCTGGTGCCGGAAAAAGTCTTTGTCTGGGTCACCTCGATTGCCACTTTCGGTGCGATCTGGACCTGGGTGATGATCCTGCTGGCCCAGCTGAAATTCCGCAAAGGCCTGAGCGCCAGCGAACGGGCCGGCCTCAAATACAAGATGTGGCTGTACCCGGTGAGCTCGTACTTCGCACTGGCATTTCTGGTGCTGGTGGTCGGCCTGATGGCGTACTTCCCGGACACTCGCGTGGCGCTGTATATCGGCCCGGCGTTCCTGGTCCTGCTGACGGTGTTGTTCTATGTGTTCAAGTTGCAACCGACCGGTGATTCGCAAGTTGCGGCGCGCTCGGCTTCGTGAGTTGTAGACGCTGAAATCAAAGCCCCGGTCGCAAGGTCGGGGCTTTTTTGTGGGCGAGTCGTACTGTTTTTTTCGCTTTGTACTGTTTCGCAACCGTGACGTATGAAGCGCCAGCCTGTCGTACAGACTGACGCTTTTCAGCTTATGCGGCGGCGATTTCGTTTGGCTCGAAACTGTCCGCCCGCGCCATCTGCCACATCCGCGAATAAAATTCGCCGTTCACCTCTCCAGTGAGCAACTCCCCCGGTTTGAGGAACACGTGCAGCTGCGAGAACAGTTTGATTTCAGTCGCCGACATGCGCCGCACCAGATGTTTGGCCGACAGTTGCGATGGATGTTCAAGACCTGCGGCGGCCAGCATTTCCGCCAAGGCCTTCAATGTGCTGCGATGGAAATTGAACACACGCTGCGCCTTGTCCGGAACCACCAGCGCACGCTGGCGCAAAGCGTCCTGAGTGGCGACGCCGGTCGGGCATTTGTTGGTGTGGCAGCTTTGTGACTGAATGCAGCCGATCGCGAACATGAAGCCGCGTGCGGAGTTGGCCCAGTCTGCGCCGATGGCCAGCACGCTGGCGATGTCGAAGGCACTGACGATCTTGCCGCTGGCGCCGAGCTTGATCTTGTCGCGCAGATTCAGGCCGACCAGAGTGTTGTGCACGAACAGCAGGCCTTCGCGCATCGGTACGCCGATGTGGTCGGTGAACTCCACCGGTGCGGCGCCGGTGCCGCCTTCCTTGCCGTCGACAACAATGAAATCCGGAAGGATGCCGGTTTCCAGCATGGCCTTGGCGATGCCCATGAATTCCCACGGATGGCCGAGGCAGAACTTGAAACCCACCGGTTTGCCGCCAGACAGTTCACGCAGTTGCTGGATGAAATGCATCATCTCGATCGGCGTGGAAAACGCGCTGTGGCGTGATGGCGACACGCAGTCTTCGCCCATCATGATGCCGCGTGTTTCGGCGATTTCCCTGGTGACTTTATGCTTGGGCAGGATGCCGCCGTGGCCGGGTTTGGCACCCTGGCTCATAAACTTATACCCTACAAACCTGTAGACCTAAGGAGCCAAGAATGGGCCGTAAGCACATCAAGCATGATGTAGAGGAAGCGCTGAACCTTGAACAATCCCTGCACCCTCTAGAGCTGAGAAATGATGAAGGCATTTACCCTTTCTCCCCCGTATGGCGTTGGACGCCCCAGAACGGAAAGAGGAGAGGGGAGACTGTGTCCCTCACTATCGATCGCCGAAGCGCCTCTGCCAAGGAGCTAATTAGAGAGGAAAACAACGATCGTCGTTTTTTCTATTCTGAATTCCAATCGCAATACGAGTGGGCAGTCGTGGCACTGGGCCAGGGCCTCAAGACAATGTGCCTAGAAAACCGTTGTTCGCACAATGAAGCTTCTTATACAAGAAATGCCGTGGGCAGTTTTTTTGAGTACTGCAGGCAAAAGAACATCAGGTTGGATACTTTCAAAGATTTCAGTTTTCAGTTGATGTGCGCCTGGCGTAATGACCTGCGATCTGTGGAGATGAATAGCCGATATAAAGCAGCTGTATTCAGGCGATTCAGCAGAATCGTTGAACGGGTGATGGGAACAAGTTTATTTCCCGTAAAATTCACGATGCCGGTGTATACGTCGGATGCCCCGGATCCACTGGCACCTTACAGCGATGCTGTGATGTATCAGTTGATCGGTGCATGCGTGAGCGATATTGAAACAATCATGGAGGCTGCGAAAGGTTTTAAGCAGCTAGGTGATACTGCATTCGTGCCGGAGACGGAGTTGTACGCAAGGGGGGCTGACTGGCGGCGTATTGTGCGGGTCTATTTTGAAAGTTGCTCCTTTCGAGGCGGGTATGTTCCGGATACTCATCCTGAATCGGATGGTCGTGCCAAGCTTACTTCTATTGCATCAAGGGTTTCGAGTGTCTCGACAGCTGAGGTCGGAAAGTTTACAGACGCGGTAAAGCTGATTTGCACTGAAACTACATCGGATGGTGTAGATGCTCACAAAAGACTTACAGAGAAAGAAGTGGCAACCCGTGGCTCGCTGTTTCCATTCCTGCTGTTTTTCCTCATTTGTTCAGGTAAGAACAAGGAGGTTGTGATGTCATGGCAGCGAATGTATCGCATCGGCAAGACCTCTGTATCACCACTGGATTGGAAAGATCCTCTTGATCCAACCAAGTGCCGTGTACGTGGTTATAAGTCACGAGGGAAAGGTAGGGGCAAGATTGAAGCCGACGATACCTACATCAAAATTTCAGAAGAGGGTATGTATCCCATTTTCAAGTTTTTGATGTGGTACACCGAACCGCTTGTATCTTTGGTAGGGGAGCGGTCGAAGGACAGTCTTTGGTTATATTTCGGGAAGCGAGGTGTAAATGATTGCAGTATTACGGATCGATTCCTGCAGTCCGCGCTGGCCTTTCTTGATAGGCATGAAATCTGGGACGTCCATGTAGGTGCTAACGGTGAAGTATCGAATCGTCGCTTGGCGTCTTTGGACTCACGTCGTTTTCGAAAAGTGTACGCCGCCAAGGAGATGATGAAGGCCATCAATGAGGCACAGAATCATCAGGAGCTCGCGGCGAGCCTGACCCACGCACTCAAGCATAAGCAGTTTGATACAACGCTTGGCAGCTACCTTTTCCTGGGCACCCCGAAAGCCATTACGGACATTGGAATCTTCACGCTCCAAGAAAACTACCTTGAGGAGGCGCGCAAGTTTCGCGGAGTTCGTAAGGAGAACGCCGACGTTGAGGGGCTCCCGGGCTTTTATGCCGCCTGCGCCAATCCAAAGGCTCCGGATTACGAGGGAGCAGCCGCATCGGGGGTAAAGGTTTGCCAGGAGTACGATATGTGCCTTGGGTGTACGCAGAGCAGGGTTTTCGACGCGCATTTGCCCAGGATTGCCAAACGTATCCTTCAATACGAAGCGCAACGAGAAACGATGCCACGCGAAGGTTGGGAGGCTGCATTTGGCCGCAAGTTGGCCAGGGCCCAAGATGTTCTGGATGGGTGGTCGGATAGGGCTGCTGTGAATGATGCGTGGGACGCCGCAAAGAACAATTCGGTTTTCCTACCTGAAATTATCTGTCGTGGTTAAGGGGGAAACTCAATGAGCGTCTACGTAAATCAGCCAACAGCACAGTCGTCCGCTGTCGAGAGCGTTACCGAAAGCATTACCGACAGTGTTGTCGCAAAACACTGGGAGTTGCTGAGGTATATCGAAAGCCGTTGGGGTGATACAAAAGTAAGCAGTCTGAGCACCTTCATAAATAACGAGTGGGATTTACGAAAGGAGGGGGCGCCGTATCGTTTTAATTTTAATGGGATTGCCGGCAGCGATGTCATGACTCACTTTCCAATGCGAGTTTTGCTGAAATCTCTAACTTTTTCACTTCTCGGGCATACGGCGATCATTCAAAGATCGCCAAGGACTGTCTACAATATTCTCAGTGGGGCTAAACCACTCATTACATGGCTCGCTGATCTCAGTTGTTTGGTCGCAGACACGGAGGGTGGGTATTTCAAGTTGCCAAGGGATATCACTCTCGAAGAATTTTCGGATTTTTTCAAAGGTGTGAATTCTGAAGATATTCACCAGAATAGCAAATGGGACAGGGTGCGATTGCTTTCCGAGTGGTGGAGTCTCTCAGGCGATGAGGGTGTTCTGCCCTCATTTCTAAGATTGGCATGCGACCCTTTCAATGGCAAAAAATTAGTTGATCATGGTGTCAGTAGTGACAATGACAAGCCTGAGCCAAAACTGGAAGAAGAGTCCGGGTGGCAACCGATCCCTCTTGAATATGCATTTCCTTTAGCCAATGCGGCGGCAGACTATATTGAGCGCTATGCAGAGCCCCTGATTCAGTTTCATAAAGTGGTCTATGAGGGAGTCGTTGATAAGCGTAGCAGCAGTGTAGTTAGCCAAGGTGCTTTTACAGAAAGGTGTACGGAGCTTGGACTTACTATTGATCAGGTCGCTGCTGGTCTACCCTTTGAATTAGAGTTCAGCAAGTATGCCTCCCCTTCGGATCGCACAAAGTACACCTATAGGCTTGAACGCAAGGACGCGGAAAAAAGCCTCGCTCATATGAAGAGGGCGGCGGTTACCATTGTCCTGTTCACCACAGGGATGAGAAGCAGCGAGGTGTCTTGGCTGGAGGTAGGGTGCTGTGTGCCTGACTATAGTATCGGGGTGGAGAACTTCTATCGAATGACGGTGACCGTGCGTAAAACCAGCAAGGAATATCAGGCTGGGCAAATCATCACCATTCCGGTTCCTTACATCACTTACCTTGCCGTGCGAGTCTTGGAGAAGCTGGGTTCGCTGAAGCGTCGTGGGAACTACCTGGTGGCTCCCTTGCAGTCGAACGAGAAGAGTGACCATGTTACTGGCCCGGTGAACGTCGGGAGTATTCTCAATTACGTCAAAGGGTTTGCTCAAGAAATTGGCAGCGCGTACATCCCTCATCCGCACCAATTCCGGAAAACCATTGCGGGTTGGTTTGTGCTCAATAGTCCCGTGCTGGGGCCATTGTTGGTCATGCGGTTGTTTTCGCACAAGTCACTGGCGATGACCGAGATGTACCTGAGAAACAACCCTCTGATTCAAGAGGCTCGTCAGGAGATGCTTGCCGAGCAGTCGCTCAACCTGATTCACGGCATCAGCCGGTCTGCCCAGGCGGGCAAGCTTGCAGGTGTATCAGGTGAGCGCATCAAAGCCGGAATGCTTCAGGATCCGTTGTTCGAGGGCATTACCGGGGACAAGTTGGGCACGACCATGGAGGAGTACCTTCGGGAACGCGCCCTGCACGGTTCCATGCATTTTCTACTGACGCCGTTGGCGGTCTGCATGTTCGATCCTGAAGACGAGGAAGAGAAGCCATGCACTCAGTTGATCGCAAAAACCGGCGGTGAGGGCGTTCAGCCGCTCGACGCTGCTGCCGGTGGTTTACCGATCGTCAATAACTGCGTGGGTGTGAAGTGTGATCGGTGCTTGATCACCCAGTGTGAGTCAAAGTCACTCGACCAGTCTCTTGGTTTTTACAGCGAGCTTATCGGCGGCGCTATCGAGGAGGACTACGCGGGCAATCTTCACCTCATGTCCAGTGCTCAGGAGTTTGTTGAGTTGTATTCGCCAGTTTTGGAAAGTGTTCGATGAGTTTGAAGAGAGACCGATTCAAAGAGGCCAAGGCCTGCTTCGAGGAGATGAAACAGGAGTTTGTACAGACAGGCGCGGTGCCCACGATCGCAGCCGTGGCGAAGCGTGCCCAGGTCGACCGCAAGTATTTTTATGGGAACATTAATACGCCAGATTCGGGATTGCGTGACAAGTGGGTTGCTCTGGGGAAAGAGATCAGCGCCTACAAGTTGGTGCAAAAGCAAGCTGTGCTTGTCAGTGATGAGCCAACGGATAGCGATAAACTGAAAAACGCGATCATTGAAAATTACGGTTTGGTGGAGCAAGTCAGACAGCTCTATGAGATGAAGGATCGGCTTCAAACGCTGTGGTCTAAGTCTCAGGAGCAGGTCGATAAACTTGAGTTACATGTCCGTCAACTGGAAGGGCAAATCCATGTTCAAAATGTAAAGGGCCCAGTTGTTGCGTTCAGTGGTCGCCCAACCGTCATCAGCCCGGATGCTTTGCGCACGGGGACTGATGCGCTCGCCATGAAAAAAGCGTGGATCGAGGCGTTGAAACATCTGAAGGCCGCAATCGACACGCCCAACCAGAAGAATGTGTATGTGACCATTGGTGCACCGGGGAGTGGCAAATCTACATGGAGTTCCACGTTCACCTTTAGTCATCGGATCTCGGTGATTTTTGATGCCTGTAATTTGACTCGAAGCGATCGTTATGAGCTGTTTGATATCGTTAGACAGAACCCTAGAATTCATATCGTCGCCGTGGTGTTTTGCCTTGCACTGGAAACGTTGGAGGAGCGCAATAAGAAGAGAGTGTCAGCGGATAAGCTACCCATCCAAAAACTTCGTGCGTGTTATGAAAGTATCGAATATCCCACGCTCTTTGATGAACACGAGATTTTCGATGAAATCATAATGGTTCGAGGGTAGGGGGGATCATGTACATTGAATTCGTAAAGAATACTGACGGTACTCATATTCCTCACGTTCAAGGGAAGCTGTGCGTTCCGCTTGTTCAATTCCTGATTTACCAGCGTGTGACGCCAATGAGTCGAGGTGGACGCCGAGAGCCTACCACCATTAACAATATGGCGACCCATATGAAAATATGGTTCGACTATTGCGCAGACTTGGGCTTGAAATTTGATCAGGTTACTTTCGAACTGCATTTGGAGGTTCTGAGAAAATCGTTGAGAGCCAGCCGCGCACAGCCTCAGTCCATCAATGCCTATTATCGTACATGGCGGGTCTTCTATGAGTGGTGTGATATCCAGGGAATTGGGCATCTCATGCAATTCCCCGCGAAAGTTGAATCAACCAAGAGTCAATCGTGCGGTAATCCTCTGCTCGCCAATCAGCTTACCAGCAATGCAAAAATTCTGACTGACCCCGGGCTAGAGGCAGTGACAACCGTAGATGACTATAAGGAATTCGTACTCAATCACGATGAATTTGCAGCTTTTGCCGAGGCGCTGCGGGTCGTAGATCCGGTTTATGAAAGTATCGGGTACATGATGGTTACCACGGGTTTGCGAATTGGTGGCATTATTCAAATGCCGGTGCGTGCGGATAAAAGGAATCCTAAATGGCTACGATACCCTGAGTTGGCGGCCAGTGGCGCAACGCTTCAAAAGCTCATCTACTTACCGAAAGGCAATAAGCGTCTCCTACAATGCATTGTTCTCACAGAGTCTTTGAAGGTGCTTCATGAGAGCTATATTCAAACAGTGCGTAAAGAACGAGCGCAGGTATACAGAAGTAAAAGCAAATCCGCAGACGTTCCTTTGTGGTTGAATAGAAATGGCAAACAAATATACAAGAATGATATTTGGAATGCCTTCCGAGCAGCCTCACGGACGGTGGGTAGGGAGGTCAAGCCTCACCATCTGCGTCATACCTATGCAACCTACATTATTTATAACTACTTTAAAGCACACGGGTTAAAGCCAAACTTGGCCTACGCTCATGATATTCACGAGCAACTCAGGTCTCAACTGGGGCATCGTGATATCGAAGTCACGAAGATGTATATACGCACCGTGATACGAACGGAGACAGAGGCATGGCTGCCTGTTCTAACACCTCACGTTAAGCACCGAGTTGAGGGGCGCATGGCAGATCACGTACTGGCGTCAATGGCGAAATTTTTCGAGCCGAACGCTCAGTCGGATACGTTTTAGGATAAGTGTTATTTACTGTGCTGCCGATAACAATGAGGGGCAGAGGAAAAAGATTAACACATGTTCAATCGCCCAAAGTTTACGTGGCCTAATCAGCTCGCCAGCAGACGAGCTCCTTGAACAAAGGCCAAATTCGCACTTCAATCAAACCCGGTTCAGATTCCTCAGGTTATCCACAGATGATCGGTTGTGGTTAGCACGAAGGAAGGTATCGTCATAAACCTCGACCTCTGCACCGGTATGCCATTTTTTATCTTTGAAGTAGCGTGTCTTGAATGAAATGCCTGATTTGATCAGCAGGGCCACGAAGCCCCTTGGCACCAGGTGATGCTCTTTCGTTCCCTCTTTGCGAACGCTGACGTACTCGATGTGTTCCTCGCGATCATCGAAGCGGATCCCATTGATGTAGTACTGCTTAGGCATCGTGGCGTTCTCCCTTGAATGGTTAATCCGTTGTAGAAAGATTAGACGCAGGCACCCGCGTCACCCGTAACGGAAAGCGGATTCTCCCGTTGTGAGAGCAGGCACTTTTGTCACTATGGAGGCACTGCCTGCCCAAGTCAAAACTGGGTGGGCGACTCTCTGCATGGGCCATCATTGATTTGCAGCAACGAGCAGTGAATGCACTTCGGGGGTTATTGAGCACCCCGTTAAAGGCCTGGGGAAAGCCAGATTTGATGGAATGTGTCCCGGGCCAAGCAGAGGACAGGTATGCTTTCAGCCAATCAGGAGGATCTTTCAGGCAATGGCACAAACAATCGATGAAATCGACGAGCTGCGAGCGTTCGCCGAACAACTTGCCGATGCGGCTGCGCAAGCGATCAGGCCTTACTTTCGAACCCTGCTGCCGGTTGAGGATAAAGGATCTGTAGCGTTTGACCCTGTGACTGTCGCTGACAAGGCTGCCGAAAGGGCGATGCGCGATCTGATCACTGCTCGGTATCCGGATCATGGCATTCTGGGTGAGGAGGAGGGTAACCACGAAGGCTCCAGTGATTTGACGTGGGTGCTTGATCCCATCGATGGAACGCGCGCTTTCATTACGGGGCTCCCTCTCTGGGGCACCTTGATCGCGCTGAATGACGGCGAGCGTCCGGTGTTGGGTTTGATGAACCAGCCTTTTACCAACGAACGCTTTGTTGGCACACCGCAGGGCGCATGGTGCAATCAAGTGCCGCTGGCTGTAAGGAAGTGTGCGGATCTCAGTTCGGCCATCTTGATGTGCACCACCCCGGACATGTTCGCCAGCGACATCAAGCGTGATGCATTCCAGATGGTTTCGAGCAAAGCTCGGTTGAGTCGTTATGGGGGTGACTGTTACGCCTATTGCATGCTCGCGTCAGGGCACGTAGACGTCATTGTCGAGGCTGATTTGAAACCCTATGACGTCCAGGCTTTGATGCCGATCATTGAGGGCGCGGGCGGCGTGATCACGACTTGGAACGGGCAGTCAGCTCAGAATGGTGGTGCCATCGTCGCCTGTGGTGATCCGCTGCTGCACAAGCAACTTGTCGAGATGCTCAAGCACGCCAACTGAGGATGTGTGCCCGTTAGCTATTGCGGTACTAACGGACATCTCACATCCCGAGCATAAAGTCAGCGCTCGATTAAAAGGCGCTCGATTAAAAAAGACGGCTCGGTGCAAACCTTGCAACATGGAAAGGGTAAACAGAAACAACAGAAACAAGAAAGCCACCTTTCGGTGGCCTTCGAGTATGAACGAGCGGCTGAGACCTTAGCGGTGCTCGACTACAGTGACCAGGTCTAGGGTACCAATACCCTTTTCCACGACATCTTTAGCCTTGGCCAACATGGAAGCCCTGAGATCATTGCGAGACATCCGGGCACTGTAAATCTTCGCGAATGCTTTATTCTTCAGCTCAATGGATGAATCAGTCGATTCATCAACTGCTGGTACAGTAGTGGCAAGTTCAATCATTTTTACTAGCCTCCATGTCAATATAAGCACGGTATAATAATATCATATCATGTAGGTATGCGCAAATCGGTTGCAACAGCTGTACAAATTGTGCGTTGCGGCTATCACCCATGAGGATATTTGCTTTGTTGTTATAGATGTTTAGACAGCCCGTTGGAGATTTGCTCTTGTCACTTGTATTTCGTGATAACAGAGGTATAGACAGTATGGACGTGGCAAAGCGGTGGGTGGTGTAATATTGCTCAATAGTCGTCTTGTAGTGTTCGGTCATGTGAGGGTTTCTGGAGGTTTCTCGTTCCAGCCACTCCGTAAAATGAATACGGGAGTCTTGAATATATTGAGCCTCCATAGACGAGACTGAAACTGGCCCGCCTGGAAGATTGGGCTGCGACTTGGCGTAATCTGATGTATCCGCTTTGAATGGGAAGCAGATCGGAAGGATTTCCTCGTCAGGTTTTGCTAGATCCTGATTACTGACGGATGTCGATAACTCAAGGTCGGTAAGGTGCAGGATGCCGTCGGCATTATCCAGTCGGGCGTCAATGTTGGAGTTGAACAGGAAGAAAGGGCTTTCATTAACTTGAGTCGAGAACTTCTCTCTGATTTGATCCTTGTCCAACTCTACCATCATGACATTGGCGCGATAGGTTTCTGTAGGTGCGCTGTCCCAGTTTTGAGCCAGTACAAGTATTTTGGTGAGCACTACACGAATATCGCTTGCCAGGGTTTCTTTCGTCATGGGTTGCGAGTTGTCTTGCGCCTGGCTTTCGAACAGGAAGCGTATGTCAATCATGGCGTCGCTGTAGGCTGCGAGAAACTGCTTGGGCGGCATGGTAGTCAAGCGGTCTTGAAGTTCTTTCTCCTTGCGTCGGGATGATGTAACAACCCCGACTTCTCTCAAAAATACAGCCACGACAGCCGCAATTGAGAGTTTGATAGAAGGCCAAAGGTAGTCTGTTTCAAAGAACTGAGAAAAAGTCTGGGTTGCGGTGTAATCAGTTTTGATATCAGTGCTCATCACCGAAATCATCGCAGCACTTCCAATTGTCAGGAGCGCGATGATCAAAGACCCCCAGCTTGTGCCGATAAGAAGGCACAACCCTAGAAACAACTTTTTGATCCAATACCCCGTTGCGCTCACGAAGCGTTTAATCGGCTCCCGCCATTTCCGCTCTTTTGTCATTCTGTTATTCAAGAGTCAGTTCCATTCTGAGATTTCCGTGCGGCTAGCCAGCCCACGACCACATTACTTCCAGCGTCTGCTGGGGCCTACCGGTTAAGCGCGTGCTTACAGCCCAATCAAGGTGCCACCGAGCGCAGAATAGCTGACGCCAGTCTACGCGCGAGCCCTACGTATAGAAGCCCCAGAACTGCTGCCGGTAAGGTTTTCGAGCAAGGCATTGTGCAGGGTGACCATTGACGGGGGTGAGCGCTGTAATACCATGGCGATATTCAATTGCCTTCACAAGGATAAGTACATGGCATTACGTTGCGTAGGGCTGGTGATCGGTGCAGGCGAAGTGACTGTCGTTGACACCACGATTCCGGACGACCCAGAAGCCCCTATTACCCTGATCAGGGACGAAACCTGGAGGTTGCCTACCGGCGATCGTTCAAAGGCGTACGAAACGCTTTTCCATCGCTGCAAGGGATTCCTTGAGGAGAGCAAGGTTGATCAGGTGGTCATCAAGGCCAGCGCGGCTCCTCATGGCACTGCGGCAAAAGGTGGTCTTCTCGATGGTGCGGAGCTTCGCGGCGTAATCATGTGTGCGGCGGCATCGACCTGCGAGACAAGGGTGCTGAAGAAGGACGTGATCAGCCGAACCTACGGACGAAAAGTTGACGAATGCGTTAAGGACGATGACTTCTGGGAGGAGCAACTTGACGGGGCGAATCTTCGAAAGGGTAGCCGTGAGGCGGCCATGCTGGTGGTCGCGCACAGGGCTCGGCCATGAATAGCGTAGTCCCGGAATTACAGCTCTTAAGGAAGCTGGGGAATGGCCATTTTGGCGAGGTGTTCCTTGGTCTGGATGGGGTTCACGGCGAGGTTGCAGTCAAGGTCGTGGCGCGCAAGCCTGATGACGACAATGCACAGTGGCTGGCAGTCAGACAGGGGTTTCTCGCCGAAGCCCAGCATCTCTCAAATGCCACGCATCGAAACGTCGTGCAGGTTTATGGCATCCAGGAACTGGCGGACTCTATTCGGTTCACGATGGAGTACTGCCCAAGGGGTTCCCTGCAGGCCCCTTATGAGCAGGGCCCGCTCACCTTGGCGCAAGTGCGAAAAGTCGCTCTGGATGTGCTTATCGGCCTGGGTGCGTTGCATGGGCGAAATATGCTTCACCGGGACATCAAGCCGGGCAACATACTGCTCGACCAGACGGGCATGGCAAAGCTGGGAGATTTTGGTCTTGTCACCGATAATTTGCTGCTGGGATATGGCTCGGCTGCTGGGTACGCAGACCACATTGCACTGGAGGTCTGGCAGGGTCGAGGAACCAGCATCAAGAGCGATATCTGGGCCTTAGGGATGACGCTCTTCCGGCTGCTTCACGGTGAGGCTTGGTACGTCTTCCAGAATGAGGCCCCTGCGGACATCGTCGCAGAGGGTGGGCTTGCAAATCGCTTACGATGGCTGCCACACATACCCAAGTCATGGCGCCGAGTGATTCGCAAGATGTTGGCGGATGACACCAATGCCCGGTTCGCGACTAGCCACGACGTGCTCAACGCCATTTCAGCTTTACCGATCCAGCCTGCATGGACGCTTCATACAGTCACTGATCAGCTGGTGAGGTGGGAGCTGAAGTTACCCAAACGACTTAATGTGGTTGAGTGGACGCTTCATTCTGCGCGGCAGCATGAATGGAAGGCCTGGAGTCAGCCATTGGGAGAAGGGCGCATGAAAACGCTGGCTCAATCGAAAGGCAAGATAAGTCGACGCCAGGTTGACCGAGATCTCGAAAACTATTTCGACTAGCTCAGTATCTCAGCCCGCGACAGTGCGCAAATGGCGGGGTAGCAAGTACCCGCCGACAAAATCGGCTGCGCACAGTGGTTTCAGCTGAAAATGAGCCTGGGCAGCTGCACGTCGCTCATCGGCGCAGTTGGGGCAATACGTTGCGAGCGCATCAACGCTTTCCGCTGGTTGCCATGGGGCACCGCAGTGAATGCATCGAGGCGACGTGAGCCTCAAATTGTGATGTCGCTTGCTCATGTGAATCCTACCTGTCGGGTTAGCGACGAACGTTGGACATTGAAGGACGTACTGTTTTAGGGCGCGAAAGCTTATACGAGTTCAACCAGATTGGCCTGCACAATTGCGCAATAGCTCAGGGCTGCAAGTGACAGGTGTATTTATACTGTATGCATGAACAGCTGTCGTGGCAAGAGCTATCGTTCACGCTCGACTCATCGACTCATCGACTCATCGACTCATCGACTCATCGACTCATCGACTTCGGCTGTAACGGTGTATGAAGGCCGAACCCCCTGTGCATCTCCCATGAGGTGTAGCAGATAAATAAAATTCCGTATGACTAAAGCGGCGTTCTGCCGCGTTTACCTCTGAAAAGAACGCTGACAGCGCTCGACATGTCGCAACCTGATCAACCCACTGACAGTGGCTTCAACCAGAAATGGTGGGTAAACCACCTGAGAACGCAGTAGTGGCCAGTTGCTCAGTGTGAGGGCTACTATGGCGCCTCGTTGCTTCGGCTCGACGCCGGAAACTGCCAGGGAGGTCGCTATGTGGGTTGATAACGAGACGGAAACGGACTTCCTCAATTTCTCTGGGGTTGCTGACACGGTTGCCGAGATTGTCTACCAGGCGAATGGCCGTCCGATCTCCATCGGCGTGTCGGGTGCTTGGGGGGCAGGAAAGTCGTCGATGATCAAGCTGATCCAGGCGTCCCTCAAAGATCCGCCCGAGCGCAGCGAGAAACCGGCCAAGGACTTCGTATTCGTCGAGTTTAATGCCTGGTTGTACCAGGGCTACGATGATGCCCGGGCAGCCTTGATGGACGTGATTGCATCACGGCTGGAGGCTGAGGCCAAAGAGCGAGCAACGGGCCTTGATAAAGCCGCTGAGCTGGTTTCGCGGGTGAACTGGTTGCGTGCAGTCAAGCTTGCCGGCAACACGGCCTTCTCGTTGGCGAGCGGCGTACCGGCACCTGGGCTGATAAGTGAGATTATCGGTCTCGTTGACCGTCTGCGATCGGGGAAGGTTGATCACGAGGCGATTGAGGGACTGCACGACACGGCTGAAAAGACCAAGGAGGAGGCTGGGAAACTCTTCCGTAGCGCATCGCCTACCAAATCCCCGCCGAAAGAAATCCAGGCGCTCAGGGATAATTTCGAGTCCATCCTGGACGAGTTGGGGGTGACGCTCGTTGTGCTCATCGACGACCTGGATCGATGCCTGCCTGAAACGACGATTTCCACCCTTGAAGCCATCCGGCTGTTTCTGTTCCTGCGCAATACCGCATTCGTGATTGCAGCTGACAACGAAATGATCAAGCACGCGGTGCGCAGGCACTTCAGCGGCGTGCCCGACGACGTGCTCGTCACCAGTTACTTCGACAAACTGATTCAGGTGCCGATTCGGGTTCCTCCGCTGGGCACCCAAGAGGTCAGGGCATACATGATGATGCTGTTCTTGGAGAACAGCTCATTGCCCAAGGACGTGGTCGAAGATATTCGTATCAAAGTACGCGGGCAGCTTCGGACAACCTGGCAGGGGAGCCGGGTCGACCGTGCCTTCATGCAAGGTTTGTACAGCGACTATCCCTCGGAATTGATCGGCAAGTTTGACACTGCAGAGCGCCTTGCTGCGGTCATGACGTCGGCTACCGGTATTCAGGGCAACCCGCGACTCATCAAGCGTTTTCTGAATGCTCTGGCGATTCGGATGAGCATCTCGCGCGCCCAAGGTGTTGGCGTCGATGAGGCTGTGCTGGTCAAACTGATGTTGTTTGAGCGCAGCGGTAATCCCAAAGCTTACGAGGAGCTGATGAGGGCTGTGGCTGTCGAAAAAAACGGCAAGCCAGTCATGCTCGGCGAGTGGGAAGCGGATATCAAAAAAGGCAAGAATCTTTCACTGTCGGCGCCTTGGGATCAGCCCTTCGTGAAGGATTGGCTGGCCCTGCCTCCCGCCTTGGCGGACAAAGATCTGCGCGGAGCGATATACGTCAGCCGTGAACACGCACCGATCATTACGGATGAAGATCGCCTGTCATCGGAGGCAGCGGAACTCCTCACCGCGCTACTTGAATCACCCGGAATGGCGATGCAGCTCAAAGACCGGTTGGGGCTTATCGCGCCTGTCGAAATCAATGTGCTGATGGATCGACTTCTCGACAAAGCGGGCGTTGAACAAGAGTGGGGCGTCCCGGACATTCTCGAAGCGATGCTGGTGGTCGGACGGCTGGATGCCCAACAAGGGCTTCGACTGGCTGCATTTCTCAAAGAGCGCCCGCCGGCCCAAATTCAAGCGAGCATAGTGCCGAAGCTGACTGATGAGAGTTGGTCAAAGTCGGTGTATGGGTTTTGGCTAAGCGCTGATGTCAGCGGGCCGGTGAAGGTTGCGATAAGGAAGTTCGATGGGAACGTCACAAAATAACGATGGGCCGGGAAAAGACCGCCCGTTTGTACCGCCGTGGACACCGCCACTACCTCCACTGCCACCCAAGCCACTGCCACCCAAGCCGCCTGAGCCTGCGGAGGATGACCCTCATGATGATGGGCCACCTGATCCGGACAAGGACGCGCCGGGCGACGGCGATGAGGTTTTAGATGATCCCAGACCAGTCCCGCAGGCACCTTCCCCTCTAGCACCTCCAGGTCGATTCACGGGGGCACGGCGCGGCCTTGGCGAATACGCGAACAATGGTGATCGAGGCAGCTTGCGCAAGAGCCTGCGCGAATATGTGCGTCATGGGTATGGCGGCGCCAAAACAACCACGGCTCGCTTTGGCGGCACCGTGGCGATCGCGGGTGTGTTCGGCAACACGCTGGAGGCTGTCGCTGATGGTGGTCAGCAAGCTGGCCCGGGCATGCTTGATCCAGCGCTATGGAAAGGTCGGACTGCTTCTGAGGTCATGGACGCGTTGGTTGAAGCGGTGCGTCCAGTGGATGGAACCCAGGACGCAGAAGCTGAGCGAGCCTCTATTCGCGGTTCTCTGTCCGATGTTCTTGTGCGTTACCCGGATGCTGACCTGCTTAACCTGTCAGTTGAGCAGCGAGCCTTTGCTATTGAGCGTTTTACAGCGATGGATGTGTTCCATCGTTACGAGCTTGATCTGGGTAAAACCATCCAGGAAAAAGCCGAAACGGCATCGCTTGCAGTGCGTCGCTTGAAAGAAATCAAGGACTACATCAAAGAATGCGTCAGCGCCTCATTTCGCAAGATAGCGACGTCGGGTGCGCGTTTGACCACGGGCCGAATTACCCAGTTGGTGGCGCAGGCACTGCAGGACACCTTTGAAGTGTTTGAGGGGTACGTAGAATGAAGTTCGTGTGCGGCCCAACAGATTTCAGGGTGCCGGGTGTGGATGATGCCATGCAGGTTGTTATCTACGGCAGGGCTGAGAAAGAACAGGTCAGTGTTGGTGGATACGCACGAGAACTGCTTGAAAAGGCGCACCTGGAGATCAGCCCCCAGGCCTGGGATTTCCTGAGTATCGCGCTGGCAGTGGTGGCCGCAGATTTCACTGATTTGCGAGCAAAGAGTGCTGATGGATGGACACGTCAGATCGAGCTTGAGATCGCCGTACAGGATCCGGTGCTGTGGAATTCACAGGCGCGTGCACTGGAGGCCGCGTTTCGCTTTCTGACCACAGACCAGTGGACGCTGACGTTCCACGCTGGGGGCTTCGGGCCGCCCGCACAGTTGCAGGCGCTGCATCCTCAGGAAGACTCAGTGGTGCTGCTCTCGGGAGGGTTGGACAGCCTGATTGGTGCCATTGACCTGGTCGAGCAGGGGATCAGACCGTATGCAGTTAGCCAGATCGTCAGGGGCGACGGTGAGAAGCAGGATCTGTTCGCGCAGAGCCTCGGCCTGAACAGACTTGGCCTTAACCACGTAGCGAAGTCGCCAGGCCAGCAGGAGCCGTCCCAACGCGCGCGCTCGATCATTTTTCTGGCATTCGGTCTGGCGGTAGCGACCTCGCTTGATCGTTATCATCGTGGGGAGACCGTACCGCTGTATATCTGCGAAAACGGGTTTATCGCCATCAATCCTCCGCTGACTGTGTCGCGGTTGGGGAGTTTGAGTACCCGAACGGCTCATCCCGAATACCTCGGGCGACTACAGCAGATATTTGATGCTGCCGGCATCAACGTCGAGATTCGAAACCCTTACGCGGTCATGACGAAAGGCGAGATGCTGGCGGAGTGTCGGAACCAGGAGCTACTAAAACTGCATGCTGTTACGTCGACCAGTTGCGGACGTTTCCAGCGTTTCGGCTACAAGCATTGTGGTCGATGCGTGCCGTGCCAAGTGAGAAGGGCATCGTTCAAGCGTTGGAATGCGCTTCGTGATAGCACCCCGTACGTCTACGATAATTTGAGCAAGAATGATCCCCAGCACGGAAAGTTCGAGGATGTGCGCTCCGTTGGGATGGCACTGGCCAACGTTGCCCAAAATGGTTTTGAGCATTGGCTGGGACACAGCTTGTTTTCGCCATTTATCCATGACCGTGCCAGCTACAGTGCGATGCTGGCACGAGGGCTGGATGAGCTTGGGCATCTTCACCGAGCCTATCAGTTGAGCTAATCAGTGACTGCCCATGCATGCTTCACACGCGCGAAGAGGATGGCGAAATTGGTCTAGAAATGGCCAACTCACACCTGCCCATTTTCGCTCCATCGATGACGGGTTTCACTGGAGTGCTGCAGCGCGGGATCGAAGATCTCGGTTCATGTTAAGCGCGGGTTGGTCGATAGTTGAAAGGTGGATTGGCGGTCACATATACCCGCCGTTTGATCGATACAAACCCAGATGACATCGCCAAGGGAGGCGTTATGGCAACTCCGTTCATCAAATCTTGCTCACTGCGAGCAATAGCATCCATTCAGGCCCTGCGAAAGTCAGGTAAAGAGCCGCAGGCTTTGGAAATCAGTTCAGACTTGTGGTCGGGTATCAACATGGGGGGTATGAACATGACACCCGGCCAAAAGATTTTTTGTGGATTGAATGTGCGGGAACGCGCAGATCTGACCGACCATATTCAGGCTGTGTGAGTCATTTTCAGAGGGGATTTTTTGGGTGACCCTTTGCGGAATGCTTTGAGTGCTGAGCGCGCGCGAGATGTCTTTCTCGCCCGCTCCTATGGCCTTGGATGAGCCCTCGCTAAAGGTGCAGCTCGCTAAGTGCTGGCAGCTTATTCCTCTACCGTCGCCAATTTCCAAAGATCGTGGACGGTTGATTTCGGCATCCCCAGCCTCTCCATTGTCGCTTTCTGTGTAAGCCCTTCACGTTTACAAGCCTGGACAGCTGCAAGCTTGCGCTGTTTTTCGTTGGTGCGTGAGTTGAAAGGCTCGCTGTCCGAGTTTGCAGCCAGCTCCTTCATGCCCCCCAGTTGCTCAAACTCGATAAGCTCCCTCTGAGCTCGCTTGAGCACGTCATCAGGGGTGATGTCATCTCGTACGGCGATACAGAGCGTGAGCAACGTGACAGGGTCATAGTTGAGCGCCTGCGAAAGCTCTTCGAGTTTGTTGAGCGTAGGGGAGGACTTTCCATTTTCCATCTGCCACAGGTGTTTGCGGTCGCCGGCATCGCCCAACCCTTGTTGCGATAATCCCCTCACCTTCCTGGCCGACCTCAGTGCGGCTGCCAACCCCTTGCTCAGTGACATCTGCGCCCCTCGAAAATCGAGGATGTAGCCATGTTGATCAGTCCGGTACGACGGTATATATTCCTCAATCCGGATTTTCGGTCACTCACCTTTGGGTGAGCGAGCGGGGGTGAGTTTCGTTTTCAATTCACCGGCACGGCTTCTTCACTCAATTGGCCATCTCAATTTAGCTGCAAATCGAGATCAGGTTTGGCGGGATATGAATCGTCTTCCTGCGAGCCGCCCCGCAGAGCGAAAGAACGTACGAGCGAGCGTTGTCGTGCGACTGCTGCACACACGTTCGCGTTAGAAAACGAAATCATCAGGAGGCGGGGCCGCATGTCGGTACCGAGCCACCTGGATGTGAAAACAACGAAACACTTAGGTCAGGTGGGTGGCGTGCGAGTCGAATTGATTGGGGAAATACTGTTTGGGCCGGCGCAGGTTCTGGGAGGCTCCAGACTGGAAGACCACGCGTTAATCCGGCTCAGTGAGGAGACTTTTGAGGAAAAACGGTTTTGCATTGTCAGGCGCTGGATGTTGCTGGACGTATTGCTGCCATCGGACAGGGAGACGGCGGTCAAAGCGCAGGGCATGGAGGGAACGATTTTGTATGCCCAGCAGATCGTGTTTGACAGTGAGAAAAGTCTTCAGCCAGACGATTACATCCTGAGCAATTTTCAGTGTGACTTTGATGGCTGCATTTTTGAATCCCAGGAGATGGTCTACATCCTGGCAGGCCGTGGGGCGCGTAAGCATGTCAGCTTACCTGCGGTCGAGGCGCTTGGCGGAGCCGGTTTTATCTCTGGAGGAGCGCAGCCATTTCAAGGAACGCATTGCTAAACGCCATGGCTTCAATTGGCAGTGCTGCACATCTGGTCAGATCATCTTGTTACGTCGCAAGGAGACTATTCTGGTCTCCTCAAACCACCAACACGACGCGTTCCCAGCGTCTCATCACGGCGTCGCAGTCGCCGATATTGAATCAACCCTTAAATCTCGGTGAGCTTTGAGGTGTTCCATTTCCCGCCCCCATAGGCGCAGGAATCGTCGTCAATCACTGGCATAGCTTCCTTGCGGGAGGCGGGTGGACAGCACGCTGGCGGCTTCGAATCTGGCTCGCCAGGGTTGCGGTATGTGCTGATCCAGAACGATCACGAAAGAGTGGCCGTCAATACTGTCGAATGGCGTTTGTGGGACGGCGTCGCGAAGCTCGTTCAACGAAATCAGATAAGCATCCCCGAGCGGTTCTTTGAGATCCTGACGATCGATCTCGTCCAGCTCATTCAGAAGAGGCACAGCTGCTTCAGAGCCGGGCCGCAGAAACTCCAGTGTCCACAACGCTTCACGTCGCTTGTGCTCGCGCTGCCACAATGTCTTCACGTCAGCATTCATTGGTGACTCCTTACTACGCTCATCCATCAATCAACCCGCCAATGACTGGTTTTGCGCTGCTCGCCCCAAGTTAACTAGGTTCACGAATACCCGAAATTTATATGGCCAAGAGTCAGCAGGCCAGTATCAGGTTTCGGTAAAAATCTTCCGAGCCCCATGCATGAGCCAAGAGCTGCTGTCCGAGGTCGAGTACTCGCACACTTGCTGGCCATTCCAAAGCGGGTATTAGGCACTCTCTTTTGCGCAGTACCTGATCATCACATCCCCAAGTCGAGCTGCAGTCTCCATACAAGCAAATCCTCGCGCAGTCGCTGGGACGGGATCGCCTGAATGATCCCTCGCAACAGGTGGGAACGATGTCGGTTTGGAAGTGCAACCTTCGTTGGGTCTTCCTCAAGCATCATTGATCTTTTACCGGTAATACGCTGCCCTTCGCGAAGAGCCTCCAAGGCTTCAGCGCCGAGCCATTCCAAGCGCAGGAATCCAACGTTGTCGACCTTGCGGGTGCTTACATGGCTTTGTAGAAGCTGCGCTACGAGCGTCTGGAGGGCTTCCTTTCCCAGTGTCTCTACGGCCAGTTTCCAAATTACCCCTTCTTCGGGCACAGTCATCGGCACCTGACCTTCAAAATCATTATCTGGCTGACGTTTTCATTGCACAGGCGGTTTTCCCAACTGAAATTGTTGCAATACTGCACAGCGGCCTCTGGCGATTGAACCTCTTGAATCGACTGTTCCTTCTTATACAAACCTGGTCAGGTTAAGTACGGTCTGTGTCATTTGCCCGCTCTTGGAGATGCGACAAAAGGGCTTCTCTCAAATCAAGCAGAGCATCACGCAGTCGCCGATCCTCCCGAGCATCACCCGTGTTGGGTTCGAATGTTTGCGCGTGCCGGAGTAAAGCTTCGGTGTCATTTGTATTGAGATCAAAGGTGATCATGCGGGGCCTGGGGCTTAAGGGAAGGAGGTGTCAGCAGACGAATCCGTGGCGCAGTCTTTCAAGCTCAGCTTTCACAAGTTCGTATCCCGTTCGGCTCTGAGCCAATTGCAACCGAGAGCAATCATGGCCCTCTGCAATAGGCTGACTCAGCCATCGGTCGGCTTTCATTTTGTTGCCGAATATCTGCTCGGCTTGGCGTTGGATCTGTTCTGCTGTTGTTGAGTCTTGGCCGCAATTTTGTTTTGAGTTCAAGATAGGGCCCCTAGAGCAAACCATTCGCTTCAGACTTTGAAAAATCCCAGCCACCAGTGCTGACGCTCTTCGTTATATTTGAAAAAGTACTGAGAGGATATGCATTCGGTCAGCGCATTATAATGCGCTGACCCCCCCTAATTTAGGGTGTTTTAGCGCATTATAATGCGCTGATGACCGGTCTGATCATGCCCCTCCAAGCGTTCGCTGGTGGAACTGGCAAGACATTATCCAACCGAAATCCGAACATCCCTTGAGTCTTAGAGAGTCTGCGTCATTGGTTACCTCGGCCTTCGCTTTGTTGCCAAATACAAACTGGGCTTGGCGCAGAATCAGCTCAAGGTGATTCGCTTTCTTGGCTCTCGGAAGATGTGTCGCTGTGGGCTCGTTTCAATTGGGTGCCGTGGCTGATTTAGGGGCCTTGGCGCAATACTCGCGAAACGCCTTGATACCACGCTGGATAATCAGCATAGGTTTGATCATGAACTTGTAGCTGAAGAACAGATTCAATACGATCCACGACAGCTGGTAAATCGAACCTTGGAAATGTCCCTGGTTTGCGCTGTTTTCCCAGAAAAGGTGCGCTACGAAGAGCGTAAAAATGCCGACCATCAAGGGGGCAAGACTCAAACGCCCTAAAGACAATGCAATAAAGGGAATATTCACAATCGTACGAACAGGCTCTCCTTCAACCTGGATGGCCCAGATTCTGTTGACCTTGTCTTTACCATACTGGGCGGTCACGCGAACCCGATCGCCCGCCTTTACATGCGCATCAAGCGCATCCGGGATTTCGAGCGTTTCGAGCTTCTTGCCGTCAATTTTCCAGTAGTGGTAGCTGATCATGTCGCCGCCGAAGCCGCGCGATTTTTCGTCGAGTCGACCGTCTGCGATCTGCATCTCCTTCATTTTGATCTCTGTCCCTGCTTTTAGAATGATGGCAAAAGGATATTTCTGCCGAATACTGAGGAATACTTAGTATCTGATCAACCCGAATCTAAGAATCTCTTAGCCTTTCGGCGATGAGAAAATGGGTACGTTTGGCAAGCGGTTGAAAGAAGCGCGCAAGATCAGAGGTTTTTCACAGGAGCGTTTGGGTATCGAGGCGGGCATCGAGCCAGCGACAGCTTCTGCGCGGATGTCCCAGTACGAGAAGGGCGTTCATCAACCAGGTGAGAGCATCGTGAAGCAGATTGCTGCAGTCCTGAATTTTCCGGTGCCGTATTTTTACTGTGAGGACGATGAGACGGCGCACTTGCTGCAGTGCTTTCATTTATTGAGAGCGGAGGATCGCAAGGATGTGGTTGATCGGGTGGAGCGGCTGGCACTGGGTGGCTGATGTAAATTTTGCGATATTGACGGGCTTTTTCTTAGGCAATGGTTTAGATCAAAGAAGTACTGTTCGCGGTGTTTCTACCGGTTAAACATCAGCGTCCCTTCATCAGTGATGCTGGTAGGGCCAAGCAGATCTCACGATAAATCTGTGACTATTGGCTCCGGGATTCCCGTGGAAATAAGAAGTATCACGGCTCTTGTGTTCACTGATTAGTCTCGCTGTTGCTTGTCTTGCGGCTGATTTTCCGCCTCGTGGCGACAGCCAATGGGTGGTTCGAGAAGTGCTGCTGATAAGTCTTTAACAATGATATGTTGCTCGACTCTTTGATCATCGCCATGAGCTCCAGACCTTCTCGGTAAGCAATCGAATAACGGGTGGTCTTGGCATTTTCTTCTTCGATAAGTGCTTTCGACGCCGGGCTGATTTCCGCGTTCGTCCACAGCTCATAGGTCTGTTTGAGGTTTCGAAGATCTTCGTTGTGTTTGGCGAAATCACGCAGAACAGGCAGCCGCTTTCTCAACCACTTTTCCACTTCCGCATCATCTACTCGGCCTGTGGGCAGATGGCCTTTGCATTCAATGAAAACAGCCTCAGTCCGGCTCTCCATCAAGACATCAATCTCCGCCCTCGCCCCATCTGAGCTTCGTACCACTCTGTTAATTCTGATCACAGGGTTGCGATATAGCTCGTTGGCGAGCTCCGCGCACAAGTATTCGAACAAGCAGCCCCGCAAGGTTCCTTCAGCTCCCGCAATCTTGCCAAGCGCGCTGAAAAGGACATCGATCTTTTCAGGGCTTCCTAGATTAAGGGCCGTTGATTTCAGCACCGAAGCCAATTCGTGCAGGGCTTGGGCAACATCGGTACCTAATAAAGAATCCAATGTGGCTGCAATGGCTCCCGCTGCACGGATCGCATGGACTGCATCTTTTTCGTAGGACTCGGCCAAAAACATCTGGAGAACCGGAGAGACGTTGACGAACCCACGAACGTTCTGGCATTTCTTGATGAAGGCTTTTGCGGCACCAACGGTTAGCCTCTTGCCTAGATACACGTCACACACGAAAGAGCCCGGCTTTGGTTTTGTGCTCGGGCTCGTGCTTGAATCCGATCTACTACCAGATGAGCCCAACAGTGGATGCAGATAGGAGGGGGCCGAAAGATCCCAGTAATTCGGCCCGGCAGTCGGGGTTACACCCTCGTCCCGGACACGAACCTTGTTCCAGCTTCCAATGCCCAAGCGCCTGACCCAATCTCGAACGGCATCCAACGCCATCTTCTCGACCTTCAGTCGCGCGTTGAGATCCAGGAAAGCGAGCTGCTCGTCCTCATCCGTGAAACTGGCGAGAGCGAGGCACTCTCCAATACCCACAAGATCCAATTGCTTAATCAGATTCGCTGCTATCAACTGTTCTGCGACTCTCTCGGCGCTGAGTTGTTTCGCCTGAACCTTAGGCGCGCCACACGCGATCTTGAAGTGATCGATCGGCAGCACACCGCCACGATCCGCGAGCGCGGCAAGGCCATGCCCGCAAGCATGATTTGTGCTTTTTAACGCCTCGACAAGCCTGTCGAAGAAAATCATCGAGCCGTATTGGGGGGTTAGATAAATGAAGCCAACACGATGAGGGAAGCTGATTCCTTTCAATCGCTTGGCGGTGGAGCGCTTGATCAGCTGACGGGCATTCGAGGTGCTCACGCCGAATCGTCTGACCAGTTCGTCCGCCAGGGCGCTACTCAGACATGGGCCCCAGTGCTCCAGTATCGCTTCCACTCGACCCTTTTTCATATCAACGCCCTCGCTCAAATTAACGCCCATCTACTCACCTTTGTCACACTGCGCTATTTATAAGCCTGTTATACAGGCTGCAGGTGGTTAAAAGCGAAGTGGTGGCAGCGAGGCGCCGTTTTATGGGGGATGGAGAGGCTTGATTTACCAATTTCCAGAGCGCGTGTCACAAGGTGTAGTCAGACTCATTCTGGTGGTGTGTTTAGACAGCAGTAAAACGCACCTGCACGGCATGTCAAAAACTCATCAAAAAGCGATGTCGGTATTCACCCCGGTAAGCTCGCATGCCGTTGGTCAGCTACGATCCTGTCAGCAAATTTTGTCCACCTTTTTAGGATTGAAGATTGAAAAGAAGGCTATGCGCCACCATTGAAAACCTGCGGTTACAGGGATGGACGAGCCATGCCTGGCCAGCGAAAGGATGAATCAACATGGCTGTTAGCACTATCAAAGAAATTAACGATAAATATGTCTACGATGACAAGGTACCTGGTGGTAAAGGGGATGGTGAAAAAGTCTCCTGTGGCCAGCATGGCACCTACAACGAGCTCAGCTACATCTACACACAGCTGCTCAAGCCTCTGATCGATGATGAGTCGATCACCAAGGACGATGCTCTGGACGCACTAGACAAAGCCTGCAAGCTGCCTCAACCACGCATGCGTGAAGACTTCTACGACAAGCTGGAAGAAATCTTGGGCGTGAGCATTCGCTGACAGCGTCTTCCAGGCAACTGAGCCGAGGGGGCGGCTGGAGGTTGATGCTAACCTCCAGCCGTTTGCCGGTGTGTCGACCAGTAAAGCGCATGCCCAATCTCGGCGAAGTGCAATTCCTGGCGGCTGAGATCAGAATGACAGTGACAGGCTGGGCTACATCGCAAGGCTTCGAGGATGCGATGGGCTAAACGGTATCTAAGCTGTCTACAGCTGCGACCAGAGTTTGAAGTCAATGGATTCGGCAGGAACCCCGAATTCAGCCAAGCATGCTGCCCTTTCTACATCTTCGTTGTGGGATCTGACCGCCACCGTCCAGCTAGGACTAGCCTGCAAGGCTTCAACGAGCGCTACGAAGTATGCCTCGTCCACTTTGGAAAGAGAGTGGCCGAGCACGATGACCTGTGTGACCGATTTCAGACTGGAAAAGTATTGCGCGTGCTGCTCGATGATTTTGGCGCTCGGCTTGAACGTTTTCTCAAAGTAATCATCCAGGATGCCCATTGCCTCCATGACCCGGGTATCCGCGTCTTCATCCAACCCACGTTGGAGCGAGGGACGAACCTGCGCCGACCATGCGTGGCCCAGAACCAGCTCAGAGCTTTCGTCCTCGCCTTCGCCATGAATATGCAGGATGTTCTCTGGCGCGATGTCGTAGAGCTTGGCCAGTGTGCTGGTGTAGTTGAATGTTAAGTACGCTGCTTTCTTGTCCAGGGACGTCAATAAGCCCGGAATCTCACTGCGCTCAGGAATAGCGATGGATCTGATCCAATCTGCAAAGTGTTGCTTCAAGGTGCCCGACAATCCAGTCGCGACATTTTCGACCTCGTATTGAAAGTCGTGGTGGCCGGAGTCGCGCCAGTTCTCATCTGAATAGGGTACGAGGAATCCCTCCAAATCGGAGACGATGTTTGCGGTGTCCAGCTGCGCAAGCGAAACCTCAAGTTCAGCCCAATACTCGTCAATGGCTATGTAGGTGTCGACCCAGTCGTATACCTCTTGATCGACCTTCTCCAGATATTCTTTGAACTGTGAATACTGTGTGGGAAGGCCATGGTGAAGATCAAAGCCATTGCCGATGATATAGAGGTTCTGACTGGTCATACTTATTCCTAAAGGGTGCACGAGGACTTGGTAATGAAGCTTGCTTGGCGCAGGATCTCTGTGGAGCCCCCACTCAGCAGTCGGCACTCGATGCGCGCGTTTAGCCGCCTCTGCGCAGTGCGCGCGGCGGAGCGTTCATTCCGTGATTTTGGAAACCTGAGCCTTCAGGACTAAGGTCAGCGTCAATCTGCGTTTGGTGAGAGTTTTGAAGCGTCCTTCTCTAGGGGCTTTCTCAGGCGCCATGGTGGCCGGCTTCCACATACCCAAGACGACGACCTCATCGTCTTTCTCAATGCCTTTGAACCATGCGGAATCTCGTGACCATACGCTCACCTCAAGACCAATGCCGTTGTCCGAGTCGTTCGGGTCTGCACGGAATTTGTTCATTTGCAGATTGAGGACGTTCTTGGTCTTGTCCCCCTTCATTTCAGTCCTGACGCTGCTTACCGCGCCCTGAATGGCAATGGGATGTTGAACAGTATTGTGCGTCACCGCGTAGAACGCCTCTGTGTGGCGCTCCGGCTCAAAGTAAAACTGGTTCCAAGCGACCTTCACATTGCCTTCAAAAACCAGCTCCAGATGCTGTTCGATGTCGTGGTCGTTTTCACAGTGCGCGCGAAGCTTCAAAGCTCGTTTGGCAGAGTTGATGTATGCAGGAAGACGGCCCGGGTTATGCGTAAAAGTCCGACCCGCTTTGGCTCGAAGCCCGCCATCGTCTTCAGGACTGCGTCCACCTTTTTCCAATGCTTCCTTGATCATGACCAGACGCATCCTGTATCGGTTGTGCTGGAGGCTCTCGATCAGGTCTTCGGAGGTGCTCGCAATTTCGTTGATCTCCTCGTCCACTCCGAATCGGCAATTGGCGGCGTGGGCCGATTTGGGATAGAGACGAAAATAGCCCTGGACGAAAACAGGCTTGTCGTACATTTCCCGAGTGTACGGAGGGTTGTGAGCGACAGGAGTACCGCATTTGCATAGGAGCGGCTCGGCGCCAGTGCCTTTCACATAAGTGGCTGCCTCCCATCTAACACCAGTCTGGTCGAAGGCGTGATCGATCTTGATGCCCATACAACGTCCTTATTTTTCCGTGCCAGCATCCACGAAGAACGCCTGGAATTCAGATAACCCGTGTGATGCTTTTGATAGGTTCGGCTTCGGCGCAGTGAAACCTAGCTGTATCACCATGGGGGCAGGGCATGAGTTTCACTCGTGGGATGAACGGCTGCAAGAGCCTTCTTCGCGGACTCTGTGTATGGGGTTTGGGACGGTGGGGCACATGCGTTAAGTCCTTTGCCAGCTTTTTATCTTTGCTGTCCGCTGTCCGCAATGTCGAACACAAACTGCCGCTCAAGATTAGCCATGCCGACTTGAGTATTCTCTCGATGAGGACGGGCCAAGGATGAGTGCCAGGCCCTGTGCACCCATTTGTACGTTTGAATCAATGGCCAGGCCGATTAACCAAAAAAAGAGCCACCACCCTACGTGGGGGTGGTGGCTCAGAGGTGCTGAAAGCCGTAAGAACAGCACCTGTCCGATCAGTTACGAAACGTAGGCCTTGTGAGCTTCAGCCTCGTACGCTGATAAAGACCCAGAAATGCGTTGAACGCACGGCTGGGTTGGACTCTATGTCCCTCAACGGTCTCACGATGCTGTTTCGTAAGCAGCGGTGAAATCGTTACGGGCGAAAACTTAAACGCCGGAATCGGTGACCCATTTCAGAGTGCTGACTGGCGCCCATTGCTGGGCTATGCCAAGAGCTGCAGGTAGGAAACTAGCGATTGCATAACCGTTTGACGCAAACATTAAAATCAATGTCCAGATATAAAACCAACCAGTGATCCAGCCGTAATTATCGCCAATCAACCAGCGAGCCCATTGATAACTGCCACCTTGAAGGGGCCAGCGAGAAACCATCACACCTAGCGATAAAGCAACCAACAGTTGCAAACATAGGCCAATTGGGAATGCCCACCATCCAACGGGGCCAGCTGCTTGTACAATAAGTCCAAAGATTGCATAAGGTGCAACGATCGGGGATATATATACAAATGAAAAAGTAAAGGCGTCATGCATTTTGAACTGACGCTTTAGTGGTGCAGTTGTAGTATGACTTTGTACGATCGGGATTGTCATTATTTGATTCCGAATTGTATGACGTCTGCCATTTAAAGTTGGCGCTGGCCTTTTTGTTTTATGCCATTCGAAGAAAGCATTGGATTAGGCTGGTAACCATTGTGTCATCAGGAACAGGGAAAGCTCTATGGAAGGGCTGAAAGTTAGCCGTTTCAGATACTTTATGGCCTACATGGAATGCGGGGTAAAAAGTAATAGGTGATTTCTTGATCGCAGCAGCCCTGCGTCGCAATCAAGTAGTTCTTGATGTTGCTCAGAGTTACAATCTTTTCGGATCGCAGGGTGTGTCTGCATATCATGATAAAGAGAGCGGTTATCCATGACCCAAATGGTCACTCACCGGCGTAGATCCAAGGCTGATCTACACCGAGACTGCGTCCTTCCCGACGGAATACGGACTCATGGAATACCCCTGCGTCGCTCCGGGGGCGGGCAGTAAATTGGAAATCGTTGGGGCATATTGAGTTTGGCTGGGAGACGGTGCGCGTTCAGTTTTTTTACATCCGACTATGGATTAGCTCCTCTGTCAGGCGCCGAATTTCGCCTGCTGCATGCGAATTCGGAGCGACGTCCGCAAGAGAATGGAAATAGCAGTAGCCAGCCAAAAACTCCCGGCCCTCGTTGTAACGTTCAATCGCCACTTTATATGAGGCCGTCATCTCAGTTGAAAGTATCGGAAAATCCAACTCTCGGATCATCCCGTAAATATGCTCGCGGCGCATGTGCTCCGTACGCTTGGCCTGCCTAAGCAGCTCAAGGATCTCATCAGTCAGGTTGGGTAGGTCGCCTACGAACTCCTCCAGTTCACTGCTGACCCCGCCGACGTCGCAGTTGGTCACCAACCCGAAATAGGAGGGCGCAGCCTTGCGGCACTTGATTGCTCTCAAGGCACCGATGAACGCTTCGCCACTTTCAATTGAGTAATAGCAATCGCTGTCGAGAACAATGGCAACCACGTCCGCGTTTCTCCTGATCAGCTCGGTGTTGACGTTGATGTCGAGAAAGACATAGTCGTATCGGCTGATCAGGTCGCTGAGATTCTCCGTGGCAAGTTTCTTACGCTCTATCGTTTCGATGAGGTGACTGTAGATGAATGCGCCGAACTCTTGCTCCTCCTTGGGCAGGCTCGTGACATTGTCAGGGATCTCTTTTGTCATTTTCCTGAGTTGTGCTGGTGTAGCTTTCAGGTCGCGTTCGTCAAAGAAGTCGATCTTGCTCACCAGGGTTCCTGGGGCCGGCCCCCTGCCGTCGCGGGACATCCCCCGAAACACAGCATCGTCAGTCACAACGGCAACCTTGAAGTGTTGCTCCACCAGCCGTGCCGCCACGCTGATGGTGATCGGCGACTTGCCTACGCCGCCCTTGAAGGTCGAAATGGACAGCACACGGCTCAGGGATTTGTCGCTGAGATACTTCTTGAACTCCGGTGGCATTTCGATACAAGAACGCTGGAAAAAGCTCCACAGCGCGTTCTCGGAGGGGTGACGGTCAAATTTCCGGCCATCCAAGGCCTCCCAGGAGCGCCAGGTACGCTCTTTTACAAAGGCTCGCTTCGCAGCCAGTGCAACACTGATCTTGGCCGACTTGCGAAGCTTCTTCAGTAATACGCGCAGTTCATCGTTCATTGCTCTTGTCCAACCTTCCTGTGGGTGCAAGAAGACTAGCCAATACCAACAAACGAAAAAACTATGCTCATTGAGCCCCCCTTGCGGCACGTCTACTCGTAGGGCAACTCGCCAAACAACCCGATCATCAAGTCACCCTCCAGCACCTCGAAAGGTAGCGCGACGTACTCATCTGGGTGCCGGGGGATGGCGCGTCCATCGTTAGGGCCATTTTTAGTGTGGCCTTGCACGCGCTCACCGTTCTCCTTGATGTAGGGAAGAACCACGATACGACCGTGATTTTTCGAAAGGATGGTGCCTTTGTACCAGACAGTGTTTCCACCCTCCGATGAGGACTCACCCCCGCTCACTTTGACGACCCACTGGGCTGAGGCGCCCTCATACCACAGCACAAACTCACCGATCACCACGACCCTCAATCCTCTGGCCTCGGCGTCGCGCAGGATCTTCTGGATACTCGCCAGCTGCAGCAACTGGTTCGCCCGGGGTAGCAGGATCGATCGGATGGTTGCCTTCGTTCGGCCCCAGTGATCGGTTACCGAGAGATCAAACGCTTTAGCAATCTTTTCTCTGAAGCACAGCAGAAGGGTCTTTTTGTTGGATGCAACCTGCCTCCACATACCGTCGTCTTTTTTAACAAGTGCAATGTTGAAACGAGGGAGGCTTGCCAGGTCGACGTAGGGTGTTTCCTTTAGTACGGCATGCAGACTTGCTTGAATCACTTTCCCTGGAGAACCTGCAATTTTCACATCGTCCAACAGAGGCCGAGGATCGCTCTCATGCCGTCGAATGCCCTCTGTGAGCATCAGTTGCTCTTCCCTGGATCTACGAAGCAGGGCGGTGACTTCCTTTCCGGTTTTGAGCAGCAGTGACTCTCTGTCGGCAGCGGGTAGATCAATGGCATCGAACCGCTCTGGCATGCTCGCATTGAACCGTTCGGCCTCGCGGGCGGCCTCTTCGAGTGTGGTGTAAATGTCTGCTCTCAAACGACCGTCCACGGGTTCGATCAAGTGGGGTCTCCATCGCGTTACGCCACTTGGATAAAGCCGGAAGGCTTTCATTACCCAGCGTTCCTCTATGCCGTATGTACGGAATGGGCAAATGGCAAGCATCGGATACTTGCGTTCTGGGAAGTTGGCTAAAAGCATCCTTGTCTCCTCGTTGGGGTTCCGTATTTTTGGAGCTTTTAAATTCGTTTCAGGGTTCTTTTGGTGCTTCCACAAAATGCTGGCGCACGCTCTGCTTCAAAAACGTATTCAGTGCTTCGGCGTTCAGTAGCCCTCTATCGCTGAGCTGTTCATAAATCCTGCTCTCGATGAGGATCAGGTCAGGGCTGACCGGTAGAAGGAGAAAGTCATGTTGAAGGAGAAACCACAGCGAATCCGGGAGGATAAACTTTTCACCCAGCGATTCAAATGGAATCCATTGACGATCTTTCAGGTCAGTCCTGTATCTCAGGAAAATGCTGTTCATGGTCATTGAGACCACTAACCTTGAGTTGCTTTGTCCATTAAAGCCTCGAATGAAGCGTACCGAGTCATTGACTTGGGCTAGCTCATCGAGCTCAAGCTCCTCCTTGGTGGGCGTTAGATTAGGGGAGTGCATGGTGGACTTGTGATCAGGACGTGGCATGGCTGCGCAGCAGGCGCGTGCACCCAGCATCACGAAATACTCGGTGATCAGTTGATGGCGGGAGATTTTGTTGCTCGCTCGAAACGCAGCGATTTCCTCCTGATATTTGTCCTCGGTCGATTTGACCGTCCCCGCCTCCATGGGCTGATCCCACAAGCGCGACACGACAAATGCGTCGTCTGGGCGGGGCTGAATGGACTTCCCGGTCTCTATGTCAATGATGGAAATACGACCGCCGCTACCTGCCCACTCCGCAAGGTGCTTGCGCGCGGTGACATGCTGATCCACGGTAATTTTGTTGGGGTTCCTGATTTTTTTGCCGTGCTCGTCAGTCGTTTCATGAGGCGCTTCGTGTTTCGTATGGTTCTTACGGTACATATTCTGGGCCCTGAGAAATCGAGATCAGACGCTCGCAAGTGACAACTGCTGAGTCCGATGCCCGGACGGTGGCATCGACGGACTGGTCGCTTGGGTTGTGTGTGTTTTTTTCGGTTTACGTGCCCGAAATGTATCATTTTCAGGGCGCGTGAGTTCGCAGGCCAGGGCCTGCTTTCCAGGTTTTCTGGCTAGCAGGCAGGCCGCATTGTTTCGAAGCTTTTCACGACGCCGTGGCTGTCACGCGAAGTTGGGGGGTATTGGAATCTACGTGTTCGGCCAGATTAGAATTTGGAAAAGTCCAACTCCACAATTACTTTTCGAATAGAGAGTTTGTTCGCTTTAATGAAATCGTAGAACCCTATCTCCAGATCGCTATATCCCAATCCCATTCGAAGGCCTATCTCGGGTGGTAAATTTGGGCCATGACCTAAGTCGCTACGGTCTATGTCAATAAGATTCTCGGCGAGCAGCAGATCCAGTTCGGATTGTGCTTTGGGGTATGTTTTTTCCACGGTTGGAAAGAGTAAGCTTTGATGGTCTCTGAAGCGTCCGTTTACTTGTTCGGAGCGTTCAAAAAGCACTGCAAAAAACTCACGAGTAATTCTCGGTAGCCTGCGAAGTCGATTAGTAAGTTCATCGATTGCTGCTTTGGCTTCTTCTATTTCGTCATCAGAGGGAGCTTTGGGGCTTGAGTTCCACTTTGCAAAATTTTTCCCAGTTGCAGGCTTTGGAGTTGGAAGCTGTTCCCATAATTTGAATCCGCTAGTTTTGTAGTTTCCCTTCTTGTTCGGGACCTCAAACTCGATCTTTACCCTGGCCACCTGTTCTTGAATGTAATTGTGTAAGGTTTGTAAGACCTTCAAATCCAGTCCGACTATTTTTCTCGCTAGATCGGTTAAGTCGATTATGTGGTTTTCTAGATCGAAATTTAAATCCGGATGTATTTTGCTGGCTTTACGGTTTTTTAGTGCGGTATTGACTGCAGCGTACTTTTTTTGTCTTTCGCCAATAATGAGGATCCGGTATTTATCATATTTTTTAAGATGGTTCTCATTTATTTGCTGTAATGTGTGTTTTATTTTTTCACTGGTGTTTGTTGTTGTGACTTGGATTGCTATTCTGTTCTTTTTATCGATAAGGTCGATCCCCGGCTCGTTTGCGCGTTTCTGATTGGCATGAACTAGTTTGTAACCTTCTACTATGTTTATGATGTCTTTGAAAAAGTTTTCACTGTAAACGGAAAGATCAGAAAATCCTAAATGGTTTCTAATTTTTGCCTGTTCGCCCAATGCTGAAAATTCGTCGATGATTTGCCCAATTATATAACCGCTACTGATCATTACCTGGTTCCTCATTCCATTGGTAGAGTTGATCCTAAATTGTTTACATGGGTGGAACTAGCCGTTGTTGCAAAAAACCGGTCGGCAGCGTGCAGTGTGTAGCGCATGTTCGGATTGAAATTTTCAAAACGCTTTACGGACTCTTTGGCCATCAATTTCTACCGCATCCGGAATCGCAGGAGGTGGCGAACAAGGCTTTTTTCCCTCGATTTTGGAAAGCCCAAGCTCGATTCGGTGCTCGCTGTTTTCTGTCGACTTGGGGGAAAACGCAGCGCTGTGTTGTTTTCTGATCGAGGAATGAGCGATTGAGGGTAGGACAACAGTTTTTCGGAGGTGGTTTTGAGGTGTTGATCTTGGATGGGCTTTTGGGGAAGGCTGGAGGAGCGAGGAAGGCAAGGATTTCGGGGGCGGTTGAGGAGGGGGGAAGCAAATAATTTAGATCAACGTATTGACATCATAACTTTTGGCTCATCTTGATTTCGATCATTCGCACTTGTGGATTCTGTGCCTGGGTGGCGAAGCGTTCCGGGTCGAAACGGCCATCGCTGGTGCGACAACCGAAATAGCCGCTGCCCAGTTCCCACGTCAGGTCGCCGCCGTGTTCGCGGTGATACGGGCTGATGCTGCCTTCGCCGGTATCGTGGGCGAAATTGCCGAGTTTCGCGCCTTGGTTGAGTGCACGGATCGCGTTGGCACTGAGCGAGCCGAAGCTCATCGCCGAGATGTTGAACACCGATGCCGAGTACGGCTGCGTGCATTGCGGACCGCCGACGGTGACGCGGAAACTGCTCGGATCGCTCAGCGGCGCCGGGCGCATCGAGTGGCCGATGAATTCAAAGCCCGCCTGGTAGACATCGATCAGTGTGCCGAAGGGCTTGTCGGCGCTTTCGTTTTTCGCGCGCGAATAGACCAGCGAGCGCTGGGCTCGGGAGAAGGGCAAGGCGTCGCTGTCGGATTCGAGCAAGTATTGGCGGATCTCGGGGCGGATGCCTTCAACCAGATAGCGGATGTTGCCGAGGATCGGGTAGTTGCGTCGCACTGCGTGGGGGCTTTGCAACAGGTCGAACACGCCGAGCAGGCTCAGCACGCCGGTGACGATGGTGATCGGCCAGAGCCAGTCATGTTCGAGAAAAGGCAGGCTGGCGAGGGTGAAAATCACGCAGACGGCAAAGAAGGCGTAGCGGCTCAGGAGTGACAGGCTCATACGGTTTCCTTGGTTCGGACTCGGAATAATCAGCGAAGATTCAGGGATAAACACATTCCCCTGTAGGAGTGAGCCTGCTCGCGATAGCGGTATATCAGCTACAAATGATTTGACTGACCCGACGCCATCGCGAGCAGGCTCACTCCTACATGAGGCAACTTCACCAAACGATCAGGCGTTTTGCGCCTGAAGAAAAATCGAAAACAGCTCGGACTGGGATTTGATTCCCAGCTTGCTGTACATGTGTTTCTTATGGACTTTCACGGTTTCTACGGAGATTTCCAGCTTACGGGCGATTTCTTTACTGGAGCAACCGCTGAGCATCAAACGCCCAACGTCCAGTTCCCGGGCGGTCAGTTGCGCGCCCTTGAGTTGCTGCACCGACGCTTCCAGTTGCACGCGCCAGTCTGCCTGTGCAGGTGCGGCGGCGAGCGCCACGGTTTCGTTGATTTCATAGGGTA
>Ga0247814_10000202_pt1 | contig 54834 bp, 41 predicted proteins | sample UWRJL179409R1_FD_179947 | JGI IMG/M metagenome (GOLD analysis project Ga0247814, IMG submission 179947) | Plant litter microbial communities from Arlington Agricultural Research Station in Wisconsin, United States - UWRJ-L179-409R-1 | ecosystem: Environmental > Terrestrial > Plant litter >... | reverse complement strand
TCATTGAGTGATTTGAAACTCGTTTGCCGTACTTTGAATTTCTGAGTAATGTCATACATTAATCCTTCGACATTGTCTGAGAGAATACCTACTTCGAAACTATTTGTCCGGTATTGCTTTTTAACGTCGTCCAGCCTTCCTTCAATCAGTTTGTTGGATTGGTGTATCAAGGCAATATGATCGCACAACTCTTCAACACTTTCCATTCTGTGTGTCGAAAATATGATGGTCGAACCTTGCTTTTGCAATTCGAGAATCTCGTCTTTGATAAGATTGGCATTAACGGGGTCGAAACCGGAAAAAGGTTCGTCAAAAATGAGTAATTTGGGTTTGTGCAGCACACAGACAACAAATTGTATTTTCTGTGCCATTCCTTTGGAAAGTTCCTGAATTTTTTTATTCCACCAGCCTTGGATTTCAAGCCGCTCGAACCAATATTCCAATTGCACTTTTGCTTCTGCTTTTGAAAGCCCTTTCATTTGAGCCAGATACAGGCACTGCTCTCCCACTTTCATTGATTTGTATAATCCGCGTTCTTCGGGCAGATAGCCAATGTATTGCACATGCTTAGGTTGCAGCTTTTCACCATCGAGAATAATTTCGCCACTATCAGGCATGGTAATTTGATTGATAATCCGGATTAATGAGGTTTTACCTGCTCCGTTTGGACCTAGCAGACCATAAATACTTCCTTTTGGAACAGTTAGGGAAACTTCATTAAGAGCGACGTAGTCACCATATTGTTTAAGAACTTTATTAACTTCAAGGATATTGCTCATGCGTGATTTTGATTTTTGTAAAAGTACATAATTAGACCCTATCAGGTTGAAAATGTTACAAAAAAAACCCACCCTTATTTGCACAAGGATGGGAAAAATTGCTATGAAAAAGAAGTTACCAGTTACCTAGTAACATTCAAATATAAAATATTTTTTTAATTTATGAAAACATATCTTTAACTTTTTCAAAAAAAGATTTATCGCTTTTTTCAGGTTGCGGAATAAAATTCTCGTCAGTAAGATTTTTTTCGAAGAATTGTTTTTGGTCTTTGTTCAGCGTTTTTGGTGTCCATACATTGACATGCACCAGTAAATCCCCATTTCCATATCCGTTCAGACTTGGAATCCCTTTTCCTTTGAGTCTGAGTATTTTTCCAGATTGTATTCCTTCTTCCAATTTAATCCTTACTTTTCCGTTAACCGCTTCAATATCTTTTGAAATTCCGAGTACGGCTTCAGAAAAACTGATATACAGATCGTAATGCAGGTTTTCACCTTCGCGTTTTAGGAATTCATGTTCCTGCTCTTCGATTGCAACGATCAAATCACCCGGAATTCCATTACCAGGAGCATCATTTCCTTTATTGGAAACTTTCAGTTGCATACCGTCAACAACGCCAGCGGGGATTTTGATTGATACGGTTTCATCTTCAGCGATCATACCCTGCGCATCTGCCTCTGCCGGCTTTTTATCAATGATCTGACCCGAGCCTCCGCAGGTTGGACAAGTTGAGGCCGATTGCATTCTTCCTAAAATGGTGTTGGTTACGCGCATTACCTGACCCTGACCATTACATGTAGAACAGGTTCTGTAAGAAACGCCTTTAGCTTGTATTTTACGTTTTACCTTTACTTTTTTCTCAACACCATTGGCAATTTCCTGCAATGTCAATTTTACTTTGATTCTGAGATTGGTACCTTTAACACGGCGTTGTCCTCCTGAATTCCCGCCAAAACCACCGCCAAACGCACCTCCGAAAATATCTCCAAACTGGCTAAAGATATCATCCATATTCATTCCGCCCTGACCACCGCCAAAACCACCGCCACCATCGAATGCCTGATGGCCGTATTGATCATATTTGGCTTTCTTTTGCGGATCGCTTAACACTTCGTATGCTTCGGCTGCCGTTTTGAAATTTTCTTCGGCTTCCTTGTTTCCGGGATTTTTGTCAGGATGGAACTCAATGGCTTTTTTTCTGTAAGCCTTTTTTATTTCAGCTTCAGAAGCACTTTTGGAAATGCCTAATATTTCGTAAAAATCTTTTTTCATTTTTGTTTGTTCTTGCTATTATTGGCCAATTACCACTTTTGGAAAACGGATGATCTTATCACCCAATTTGTATCCTTTTTCAATAACATCAACCACTTTACCTTTAAGATTGGGTGATGGCGAGGGAATCTGGGTAATGGCCTCGGCAAAATCAGCGTTAAAAATATCACCGGTTTTGATTTCGACTTCTTCCAGTCCTTTTGAGACAAGCGTACTTTTTAATTTATCAAAAATCAACTCAACGCCTTGAATTAAAACATCGTCCTCTGTCTTTTTGATGGCTGTCAGTCCTCTGTCAAAATCGTCCAAAACTGGCAACATGGCTTGTAAAACTTCCTGATTGGCAGTTTTGAACAAATCGATTCGCTCTTTAGTGGTGCGTTTTTTATAATTTTCGAATTCTGCGAAAAGTCTTAAAAATTTATCTTTTTCTTTGGCTAAGTCTTGCGTTAATTGTTCTTCAACGCTTAGTTCTTCTACGATAAGCTGTTCGCCGTTTGCATTTTGTTCTAATGTTGCCGCATCCAATTCCTGCTCCTGTTCTGTATTTTCAGTAGTCATCTTAGTTTTATCTTTAAATATATTTTTAAACATTCATTGTTTTTTGCGGGGAATTGCAAAAGTATTGCCATTTCATCTAAAATGTCAAATTGTCACGTTTTACCAAATTATTTCTATTTTGGTTTAGCCCCGATTGCAGTGGAAATCCTTTTTTTTAGAATTATACTGAAACGCAGTGAAGGAAATTCTTAAAAAAAGATTGAAACGTAAAGCGGGAAAAAGCTCCTAAAGTTAAAAAATAAAATTTAATAGAATTTTAAGACTATTTCGTTTTCGTTTTGATTAAGTTTGTCTCGGTAAGTTTAAGGGATTTGCCACAATATTGAAACTTAAAAGGTTATAAGCTTCTAAATATTATTAATTCACACTGATTATAAAAAGAAAAGCTCCGTTATGACAACGGAGCTTTTTTTATTCAAGAATATCCCTTAGCGCTTTTTCTATAGTTGGAAATTGAAATGTAAATCCGCTTTCAATTGCTTTTTTTGGACTGACATTTTTGTTGGTAAACAATAATTCGTGCATTTCTCCTAATATTAGTTTCATTAGAAATCTAGGAATATTGGGCATGAACAAAGGTTTTTTGAGGATTTTGGCTATGAGTTTTGTCTGGACTTCATTGGTTACAGGATCCGGAGCAACTGCATTGTACACTTCTTCCCAGGAATTTTGAACTGCAAAGAAATACATGGCTGCCAAATCGTGAATGTGGATCCAGGATTGTATTTGTTTACCGTCACCAAATGATGAGCCTAATCCTAATTTTATTGGCTTGGTCATTTCCTGTAATGCGCCGCCTTTTTTCGCAAATACGATTCCGGTTCGTAATTTGCAGACTTTTATATTAAGCCTTTTGAATTTATCGACGCTTTCCTCACACTTTACGACGACATTTCCCAGGAATCCATCATCAATGGCAGTTGAATTTTCTGTGTATACAGCTGTGAAACTGTCGGGATAAATGCCGACTGCTGATGCTGAAACGATTTGTTTTACCTGATGCGGATTTTCTTTTAGCGCTTTATATAAGGTATTGGAAGACAATACCCTGCTTTCAATAATTTGCTGCTTCTGCGCATTTGTCCATCTTTTGGAAATCGTCGCGCCGGCTAAGTGGATGATCGCATCAACACCTATAAGGCAATTTTCATCGATAATTCCTTGCTGCGGATTCCAAAAAAAGCCTGTGCAATTAGGCTGGTCTTTGTCTTTTTCTTCGGTAATGGTTAAATAATGAATGGAAATATTATTTTGCAATAAGAGTGAAATCAATTCGCTTCCCACTAAGCCAGTTGCGCCGGTAATTAAAATTCTCATCTGATTTCTTTTAGCATTTGAACTTAAATTTACAGCCTAAAGCTTACAATTAAATGTTAATTAGGGTAGGTTTAACGATTAAGTCGATTTGACTTTTACGCTCCATTCGAAATGCATTTCAGAAACCTGTTCCTTATTTTCGTTCATTCCGGTCGATTTCATCCAGACAGTTTGTCCTTCTCCAGTTGCTATTGCCTTTTGAATTGCTTCGTGAATTAAACTGCCATCGTCACACATAAATGTAATTTTTCCAGTGGCCTTTTTATTATAATTCCCTTTATTGTTTGCTACAAGCATGGAAATTTTTTTACCGCTATTTTTAATGTGTGTCATTACTAAAGCACCTGTTGAAAGTTCGGCGGCCATGGCTTGTACTGCAAAATACATTGAATTAAAAGGGTTTTGGTTTTTCCAGCTGTGTGTTACTGTGACAGTACAGGTTTCTGAAGTAATGCTTTTAGCGCGTACTCCGGACCAAAATGCTGAAGGCAACTTAAAGAAAAGAAATAGGTTTATTTTTTTCGGAGTGAAGTCCATATTTACTGGTATTTTCCGGAAATATAGTCAATTTTAAGGAGTATTTACTATAATTGCTTTTGTTAATTTTTTGTTAATATTTGGTACTATGTAAAACATGATACTTGTTTTTAGACATATATTTGCATAAGAAATTACTATATACTTTTAATTATGGAAGCAACAACTAAGAACACCACCGCAGCAATGATCAACCTGAGCACCTTGTCGCAATATTTTATTCCGTTTGGAAATTTTATCTTTCCTATAATCATTTGGTCTTCTAATAAGGATAAATCGGAGTATGTAAACCGTCAGGGAAAACAGACAATTAATTTTCAACTCAGCTTGTTTTTGTATTCATTTGTTTTGGCCTGTATTGCAATTCCGTCGATTCTAGTTGCATTATTTCAGGACACCAGCCTCACCGCACTAATCAACGATGAGAATGTGGTTTTTGAAGACATCCATTTTGCCAATCATATCGGATTGTTGACATTCGGGATTATGGCAGTTGTCGTATTCATTTTCTTAAAAGTAGTAGAGTTTTTTCTCATCATCCATGCCTCGGTGAAGACATCCAATGGAGATGAATTTAAATATCCATTTACCATTCCGTTTCTTAAATAATCATTCAATCATCAATCAAAAATCGAATCGTTTTAATCAAATCATCAAAATCAATCATCAATCAAAAAATCGAAATCATGTTAAAATTCATTACAATGCTGACATTATTCCTTTTCGGAATGGTCGCTAAAGGTCAGGTTTCAGAAGCCAGAAAAGTACCTGAATTCAATAAGGTGGATCAAAAAAAAACCGCGCTTATTTACACTGAAAACAATCAGAAAACTTTAAAATTTGCAGCTGAAATTGGCCCAAGAGTACCAAAACAGAAAAAATTGAACAAGACATCCCAAATAATACAATGAAATTATGAATATTGAAAACACAAAAGCCCAGATGCGTAAAGGTGTTCTCGAGTTTTGCATCTTGTCAGTCTTAAAAGAAAAAGAAGCATATACTTCCGAAATACTGGACACTTTAAAAAACGCAAAATTGCTTGTGGTAGAGGGAACTGTTTATCCGCTATTGACAAGATTGAAAAACGACGGACTTCTCAATTACCGCTGGGAAGAATCTACTTCGGGTCCGCCTAGAAAATACTACGGATTAACCGAAATTGGAAAAACTTTTTTAAACGAATTAAATGGCACCTGGACGGAATTGTCTGATGCAGTAAACATAATCACAAACCAAAAATAAGAGTCATGAATAAAACTGTAAACATAAATTTAGGAGGAATGTTTTTTCATATTGACGAAGATGCATACCAAAAATTAACCCGATATTTTGACGCAATCAAACGTTCTTTGTCTAATTCTAACGGGAAAGATGAAATCATCAAGGACATTGAGATGCGTATTGCAGAACTGGTTTCCGAAAAGCACAGCAATGACAAACAAGTAATTAACATCAAGGAACTTGACGAAATTATAGCCGTCATGGGTCAGCCCGAAGATTATCGCATTGATCCGGATGGCGAAGAAGAAACCAAAGATTTCAATGCTACAGCCACGGTAAATGGCAGAAAAAAACTCTACCGTGATAAAGATGGCGGAATGATTGGTGGCGTACTTTCCGGTTTGGGCTATTATTTCGGAATTGATAAAGTGTGGCTCAGGATCATCCTTTTAATTGCCGTTTGTTTTTACGGAACCGGTATTCTCGCTTATGTAATCCTTTGGATTGTAATGCCTGAAGCGGTAACCACTACCGAAAAACTCGAAATGCAGGGAGAACCCATTACGATTTCAAATATCGAAAAAAAAGTACGCGAGGAATTCGATTCGGTTTCTGAAAAATTCAAAAATGCCAATTATGACAAAATGGGCAACCAGGTAAAAACCGGTGCCGAAAAAATCGGAAGTTCTTTCGGTGATTTCATCCTGACAATACTGAAAATTTTTGCGAAATTTCTGGGTGTCCTGCTCATCATGTCGAGTTTAGCGTGGATGCTGATTCTTTTTATCGGTGTATTTACATTGGGAACTCCGGCCTTTATTCAATTTCCATGGCAGGAATTGGCAGGAAATTTATCTGATTATCCTGCATGGTCTTTTGGATTATTGATTTTTGTTGCTATCGGAATCCCATTTTTCTTCCTGTTCTTGTTAGGCTTGAAATTGTTATCGCCTAATATGCAATCCATCGGGAATATTGCGAAATATACATTGCTTGCATTGTGGCTGATTGCGCTTGGAATATTAATTTCTATCGGAATCCAACAAGCTACAGAATATGCGGTGGAAGGAACAATCATCAAAAAAGAAACAATCCAATTGGCAGAAAATGATACACTGTTTGTGAAATTCAGACACAGTGATTATTTCACAGAAGACATACACAATCGCGATTTTCTTGTTACCGAAGATTCAACCAATAACAAGGTCATCTATTCTAACGAAGTGAGCCTGAAAATCATGAAGACTGATGAAAAACTTCCTTATCTTCAAATTGACAGGTATGCGAAAGGACCTTCATTATCGGTAGCGAAAAAAACGGCTGAAAAAATCAAATACGGTTACAGTATTGTTGGCAACCGATTGATTCTGGATAATTATCTGATTACCGATTTCAAAAATAAATTCAGAGACCAGGAAGTTGAAATCACTTTATACTTACCAACGGGAATCATTCTGAGACCTGACAGCAGTCTGCAGGATTATGATCGTTCTGATGATTCATTTTTCAATCTTCACTATTCAGGAGATTATACTTATAAGGTAGAGAATTCTAAAGTGACATGCCTGGATTGCCCTGCTGATGAAAATGAATACGATGATATAGAAGGTATTTCAATTGATAGTCTGGGCAATGACGAGGACACTTCTGCCAGCATTACCCTGAACAAAGACGGAATACTGATCAAAAAAAGCAACAGTGAAGAGGCAAAAGAAGTGAAAAGCGTGAAAATAAACGACGACGGAATAATAATCAAAACCAAATAATCATGAAAAAGGCAGCTGCATATTTAAGGCTAACATTCGCAACAGCAATTGTGCTATTTCTGGCCTCGTGTGAATTTCGGGGCGTGGAAGGAAGCGGGAACGTAACGACAGAAAACAGACCTGTAACAGGCGATTTTACAAGCATCGATGCCAGTCACGGTCTTGACATTATTGTAGAACAATCGGATAAATTAAGCATTACGGTTGAAGCCGATGATAATGTGCAGCCACACATCAAAACAAAAATTGAAAATGGCGTATTGATTATTACTTCCAACATCAACAGTTACAGCAATGCAACCAAGACCATCACCGTTCAGTTGCCTGTTATCCATAACCTTGAAGTGAGCAGCGGTGCGAGTTTAAAAAGCAGAAATACATTAAAATCCAAAGCGATATATGTAAAATCCAGCAGTGGTTCTGAGGCAGATGTTACTATTGAAGCTGAAAAGGCAACCTGTGAAACTTCAAGTGGAGGCAATATCAACATTGACGGGAAAGCGATCTCACTAGAGGCTGCAGCTTCAAGCGGAAGCGTACTTGATGCAGAAAGGCTGCTTTCCAATGATGTGATAGCAAGCGGTTCCAGCGGAAGCAGTATTGATGTGCATCCTTTATTGAGCCTTAACGCAGATGCATCCAGCGGAAGCAATATCAATTACCACAATACTCCAAAAAGCCTGAAGAAAAATGCCAATTCAGGTGGGAACATCAGCCAGGAATAAAGGTGTTTCCTTATCTTTCAAAATCATCTGCTTTTTCAAGTGGGTGATTTTTTTTTGATATTTACAGAAAATAAAACTTCTCATTACTAAAGGGTTGCATATTTTTACTATTTTAGGATCCCCTAAATCATCCTGTAATAATTAAATTATTTGCAACGATGAAGCAACTCAAAAAAAAGATTTTCAAAATCCTTTTCAGACATCCGGGATTGTATTATATCCGCTACATTCTTTTATCAAAAAACCACAAAGGAAAATCTGCAGAAGCGATCGGCTGTTTTAATGATTTGAATCCGATAAATGAAATTCCGAAGTTGTATTTCGATGTAAATAAAAAAATAAGCATCAATCCGGGAATGGATGAATTAGAAAAAGCGCTTGAAATAGGACGCTTTTTACGCAATGCCATCACTGGAGGTACTGGTCTCGGACTTTCTTCTGCCGAAACACTTGCAAAAATGCTTGAAGGAAAAGGTGGCGTCTGTTCTGATTTTGCCCAGATATTTAATCTTTTCTGCTGTATCAATAATATTAAGGTTAAAGAATGGGGTTGCATCGACCGCTTTTACAAAACACGGTTTGGGCATTCATTTAATGAAATTTACTCTTCTGAACTTCAAAAGTGGATTGCTATTGATATCCATAAAAGCATTGTTTTTAGCGATGGGGAAAAATCACAATTATTTTCTGTCACCGAATTATTTCATTATCTCAGGGATGGAAATCCTCTAAAATTAATCTTTTTTTCAGCCTATATTCCCAGAAATGTTGACCGTATTCCACATGTATATTCGAAAAACACAATTCCTTTTATCATAAGCAATTACAAGAATAATGTTAATGACTATTTCTGCAACAGATTTAAAAATTTTCCTCCTTTTATAATCAATGCCATCATGATTGTACTCAGGAAGAATTATGCTTTTGTTTTTGTAATGGACAATTACAAAACGAAATTGTTACCTAAATACTTTCAAAATACAAAACCACTGTCTCTCCAATAAATTTAAAAAAACACCTTTTTTATTGTATGAAAATCCTGATACGCTACATTTGGATAAAATATTTTTTTATCTTCAATTTACAGTAACAAACCAACAAACATAAAGTCTAACAACCAAATCAAAAAATCATAAAAATGGAGTTAATCATTCAGAATTTAGACAAAAAATACGGTAATGGCGTTCATGCACTGAACAATGTTTCCTTAACGATCAACAAAGGAATGTTCGGTTTACTGGGTCCAAACGGCGCAGGAAAATCTTCGCTGATGCGCACGCTTGCCACCTTGCAGGATGTTGACAGCGGTTCGGTAACCTTGGGCGATATTGATGTTTTAAATAATAAAGATGCGGTCAGGAAAGTGCTGGGCTATCTTCCACAGGAATTTGGCGTGTATCCAAGAACCTCATCACTTGATCTTTTAGACCATCTGGCATTGCTGAAGGGATTCGATTCCAAATCAGAAAGAAAGCAAATAGTCGAGCAATTGCTGTTAAAAGTAAACCTTTGGGAACATCGCAAAAAGGCAGTTGCGAGTTATAGTGGCGGAATGAAACAGCGTTTCGGGATTGCACAATGTTTAATCGGAAACCCTAAATTGGTCATTGTTGACGAACCCACAGCCGGATTAGATCCTGGCGAGCGAAACCGATTTTATAATATCCTGAGTGAAATTGGCGAAAATATTATCGTAATCTTATCGACGCATATTGTTCAGGATGTTCGCGAGTTGTGCACACAAATGGCCGTAATGGACAAAGGCCGTGTTTTATTCAGTGGAAACACAGATGAAGCACTTTCGGAAATCAAAGGAAAAGTATGGGAGAAAAAAGTACCCAAACCTGAACTGGCAGCTTACCAAAATGATTACAAAGTAATTTCAAACAAACTTGTCGGCGGTCAACCTTTAATTCATGTTTTCTCAGAAACGCCTTTGGATAATGGTTTCAGCAAAGCAGAAGAAAACCTTGAAGATGTTTTTTTTGCCAAACTCAACGAACTCGTATAATTTCTAAAATCAAATCTTATGTGGAAATTTATACGTTTCGAATTAAATTACTGGCTCAGGTCACCAATGCTTTGGATATTCCTAATGATCAACACCTTACTGGTTTTGGCCGCAACCTCAACAGATAACATACAAATTGGCTCCGGAATTGGCAATGTGCATAAAAATGCGCCCTTCGTTATTCAGAATTTTTACGGTGCCATGTCACTGTTTAGCTTACTGATGATTACTGCTTTCATGAATGCAACTGCCAACCGTGATTTTGACCACGGCATGTACCAGTTCATTTTTTCCTCACCGGTTAAAAAACGGAATTACTTTTTCGGAAAATTCATTGGCGCATGCCTTGTTGCTGTAATTCCGCTTTTTGGTGTATCATTGGGATCACTTCTTTCATCTGTTTTGGCACCGGCTTTTGGATGGTCGGAGGCGTCTCGCTATGGTGATTTCATCTGGTCCGGGCATTTACTCGGAATATTAACTTTTGCAATTCCGAATGTCATTATTATTGGTGTGCTCGTTTATTCGCTTGCGATAATTTTCAGAAGCAATATTATCTCTTTCATCGGATCGATGCTGATTCTGGTTGTGTATTCCATATCAAGCGGATTTACTTCTGATATCCAAAAGGAATGGCTCGCAAGTATCCTTGATCCGTTTGGGTTTCATCCGATGGAAATTATGTCAAAATACATGACTGTGGACGAGAAAAACCTCTTTGCCGTTCCGCTCGAAGGTCCCTTACTCATTAACCGTCTCGTCTGGCTGGTGGTTCTTATGCTGGTTCTGTTTATAGTCTATTCCCGTTTTTCTTTCAATGCAAAAAAAGAAAAATCAAAAAAAATCTCCGAAAATAAAACTGCTGACATTCAAGTTGTTGCGAATGAAACCATTTTTATTCCGGCCAAAGCCAACGTGTTTTCATTCGGAACATTACTTTCATTGACAATATTCGAAACCAAATCGATCATTAGAAATCCTACTTTCATTATTATCGTTGCCATTGGTATTATCAATCTTATTGCAAGCATTACCAGTTTCACGCAGCATTATGGCTCCAATCAATATCCGGTAACTTACGATGTGATCAATGCCATACAAGGTGCCTTTTATATTTTCCTTGTCGGATTCATTACTTTTTACACCGGTGTGGTGGTATGGAAAGAGCGCGATGCCAAACTCAATGAAATTCAGGATGCATCGCCTGTAAAATCTGCTTTGCTTTTCCTGTCAAAATTATTATCAATTGTTATTTGCACCGCTATCATCCTGTTGTTTACTATAGTTATCGGAGTCATTGCCCAAACGATGTATGGATTTACCGATTATAAGATTGATGTGTATCTAAAAAACCTCATGCTCATTAACTTACCGTTTTTCGCTTATATGATTGTGATTTCACTGCTCTTTCATTACCTGATCAACAACCGTTACATTGCTTATTTTGCTTTTGTGGTATTCTTCATCCTGAATAACTTTATCTGGAGCGCACTCGAAATCAATACTTTCATGCTGCAGTTTGGAAAAAGTGAGTCGGTTATTTATTCTGACATGAATGGCTTCGGTCCGTTTGTCAGCTCAAAAATCTGGTTTACGGCTTATTGGGTTTTATTCTGTTTTATTTTGTGTTTCATCATCGATGCTTTCTTCATTCGTGGCAAAGAACTCCAGTTTATGTCGAGGATCAGGAATGCCGGAAAACGACTTGCAGAAAATAAAATCGGATTGGTGTTTACCATTATTATCTTCGCGGCCTGCGCCGGATTTGTATATTACAACACTTTGGTTCTAAATACTTTTGAATCTTCCGAAGAAGAAGAAAACATCCAGGTTGCCTATGAGAAGACCTATAAGAAATATGAAAACCTCATTCAGCCGCGATTCTGTAATTTTGATTACAACATCGACATCAATCCTGAAAAAAGGAATCTGAAAGCTGATATCGTGGCATGGGCAAAAAACATTTCAAACCAACCCATCGGCGAACTGCATTTTACGATGCCGTCCACTTCCGACAGCGTTTCGCTTGAGATTCCAAATACAAAAGTGAAACTGCGTGACAACCGCCTTTTCTACCGGATTTATACATTGAATCAACCCTTGCAACCGAATGATTCTGTAAAAATCACCATTCATTACAGCAATAAGACACGCGGATTTGAAAATTCTGTCAGCTTTAAATCGCTTACAGAAAATGGCACATTCTTTAACAATCTCGATATTACGCCCACAATTGGCTACAATAACAACTATGAGATTTCGGATAAAAACAGGCGCTCCAAACTCAAACTCCCGAAACGCGAAAGGATGCCGAAACTTGATGACAGCAATCTAAAAGCGCGAAGCAATACTTATATCGGTAATGATTCAGACTGGGTGAATGTCAATACCGTCATCAGCACTTCAGCTGAACAGACTGCGGTAGCTCCGGGTTCATTGGTTAAATCATGGAAAGCCAATGGAAAAAACTATTTTCATTATAAACTCGACCATAAATCCCTGAATTTCTATTCTTTTGTTTCGGCACGCTACGAAATCGCCCGTGAAAAGTGGAACGGAATTGATCTCGAAGTCTACTATGACAAACAACACGCTTACAATGTTCCGAATATGATGAAAAGCATGCGAAAATCGCTTGAATATTATACCGCGAATTTCGGCCCTTATTTTCACAAACAATGCCGTATCATCGAATTCCCGAGATACAGTAGCTTTGCGCAGGCTTTTCCGGGAACTATGCCCTACAGTGAAAGTATTGGTTTTATTATCGATTTGCGGGACGTAACAAAAGACGATATTGATATGGTATATTATGTAGTAGCACACGAAATGGCTCATCAATACTGGGCGCATCAGGTTTGTGGCGCCAACATGCAGGGCAGCGAAATGATGAGCGAAGGTTTTGCGCAATATTCTGCGCTGATGGTCATGGAAAAGGAATATGGTGAGGATAAAATGAACGAATTCCTTAAATATGAAATGGATGATTACCTGAGTGGCCGCAGTTCTGAATCGGAAGCTGAAAGACCACTGATGAAGACTGAAAACCAACAGTACATTCACTACAACAAAGCAAGTGTGGTGATGTATTACCTTAAGGAAATGGTCGGTGAAAATAAAGTCAACCAGGCGTTAAAAAATTTAGTGGACACTTATGGTTATAAAAATCCACCTTATCCTACTTCAAATGCCGCAGTAGCTGAATTCAGGAAAGTAACACCGGACAGTTTACAATACCTCATTAATGACATGTTTGAAACCATTACGGTTTTCAACAATCGTTTGCTTGAAGCCAAATACAAAAAGACAGGCAACGAATTTGAAGTAAAAATTAAAGCAACCTGTGAAAAATTCCGTTGCGATTCTCTTGGAAAAGAAACAAAAATCCCAATTGCCGATTATATCGACGTGGCTGTTTTTGCAAAACCCAAAGGCGACGCGCTGCTCGGAAAAGTACTCATCAGAAAACGGGTAAAGATCACCAAAAAAGATAATTTCTTTACTTTCAGGACAAAAGAATTGCCTTACAAAGCCGGAATAGATCCTTATAATTACCTCATTGACAGGATTCCGGATGACAATACCAAGCCAGTAGAAGAATAGCCTTACTTAAACATCCAGTGAATTCGGGATGTTTTTTTATATTTGCCTCAACTCAATCATTAACTATGAAAAGATTTGCATTTTTCCTGACATTGGTTTTATACAGCGCGACAATTTCCGCACAGCAGAAAGAAAAAATAAAAGGTTCTAAGATTGTTACGGTCACACAAAAAGAAACCGACGATTTCGGAACTATAGAAATAGCCGACAATCTGGAAATTTTTCTCATCAAAGGAGACCGTGCCGCAATTGAGATTGAAGCCGATGACAACCTGCATGATGTTATTGAAATCGGGCTGAAAGCGAATACTTTGAGACTTTCTGCCTTAAAACAGGTAACCGGACAAAAAAAGTTCAGTATCAGAGTTACTTATACTGATAATCTGAAGATGGTTATTGCTAAAAATGATGCCAATGTAACCGCTTTGGCAGAATTGAATCTGTCAGATTTCACATTCAAAGGTTTTGATGCCGCGAGATTTTTCGCCAATGTAAATACGAAGAAATTTACGCTCATGGCCAATGATAAAAGTAAATCGGAACTTAACCTTAAATCAGAAGAAACGACAATCGAACTCAGTAAAAATGCACAATTAAAGGCATTGATTTCTTCTACCGTGATGAAGTTCGACATGTACCAGAAATCTTCTGCAGTTATTGAAGGCGACGTGATCGATTTAAAATTACGACTTGATAATAATGCCGCTTTCACCGGAAAGAACCTCACTTCCAAAAATACTGAAATCACTGCCGAAGGCTACACCAATTGCAGCATTTCAGTTAGTGCCAAAGCGGTAATTGATGCTTCCGGTAAATCAGAGATCCAGTTGTACGGTGATCAAAAAATTGAAATGAAACGATTTGCCGACAATGCCAGTTTGCTGAAAAAGACGCTGAAGTAAATATAACCGAATAGAAGTTAAAAAAAGAGCCCCAAGTTAAATTGAGGCTTTTTTTTATTTATCAATTAATTTACTTATTCAAGAGAAGCCAGGTATCTTTCCGCATCCAATGCCGCCATACAGCCTGTTCCTGCTGCGGTAATCGCTTGCCTGTATACATGATCGGCGGCATCACCTCCTACAAAAACTCCGGCAATATTGGTTTTTGATGTCCCGGGAATGTTAATGATATAACCGGTGTCGTCAAGCGAAAGATAGTCTTTAAAAATATCAGTATTTGGTTTATGCCCGATGGCAACAAAGAAACCGGTGGCAGGAATTTCAACAATATCACCAGTAGAACGGTTTTGTGCTTTTACCGAAGTAACTACCTGACCGTCTCCTATAACTTCAACTGTTTCGTAATGCATCAGAATGTCAATGTTTTCTGTTTTACGAACACGCTCTTCCATGATTTTTGACGCACGAAATCTGTCACTCCTTACCAACATCGTAACTTTTTTACACAGTTTGGATAAGTAGTGGGCTTCTTCACAAGCCGAATCTCCTGCCCCAACAATTACTACTTCCTGGTTTCTGTAGAAAAAACCATCACAGACCGCACAGGCCGAAACACCACCGCCTGTATTAAGGTAATGCTGTTCTGATGGTAAGCCTAAATACTTTGCGGAAGCGCCGGTAGAAATGATAACGGTTTCGCAATGTATTTCTTTGGTATCGTTGATCCATACTTTATGAACCGGACCGGTAAAATCAACTTTAGTTGCCCAGCCATCACGGATATCAGTTCCAAATCTTTTGGATTGCTCCATCAATTGCACCATCATTTCCGGACCGGTAACTCCATCTACATAACCGGGGAAATTTTCAACTTCATTGGTTGTGGTTAACTGTCCGCCTGGCTGTGTTCCCTGATACAGAACCGGAAACATATTGGCACGTGCCGCATAAATTGCAGCTGTATAGCCCGCAGGACCTGAACCTATAATAAGGCATTTTACTTTTTCAATAGTATCTGACATGGTAATATATTGTGATTTTTTGCAGTACAAAAGTAAGTTATATATCTTAATTTCCTGCTAGTTCATAATTGGTTTTTGCTATTGAAGTATTCACAAATTAAGTGTTATTATAAACAGTTTTTATTTTTTATAATAGTTTGGATAAGCAAAAAATAGTTCTATCTTTGCAGCCGCTTCGGGGTGTAGCGTAGCCCGGTTATCGCGCCTGCTTTGGGAGCAGGAGGCCGCAGGTTCGAATCCTGCCACCCCGACAAATCCTTGCTGTTTTCAGCAGGGATTTTTTTTTGAAATAATCCGAATTAGCTAAAAATATTTATAAACAATCAAAATCGCATATCGTTTGAATTCGTACCTTTGCACACGTTTTTAAAAGACAAACTGCTTATATGTTGACTATTACTTTTTATATTTTTATCGGTATCGTTGCGATTCAACTTTTTTATTACCTGTTCGTTTTTGGAAAATTTGCCTTTTCAAAAACGCCACAAAGTACACCGAAAAGAATTCCGATCTCAGTGATTGTTTGCGCAAAAAATGAAGAGGGAAACGTCAAAAAATTTGTGCCCATTCTCGCTGAACAGGATTATCCCGATTTCGAAATTATACTGATTGATGACGCCTCAAGTGATGATACCCTTGAAGTTTTTGAAGCTTTTGAAAAACAATACGACAATATCCGACTTGTAAAAGTAGAAAACAATGAAGCTTTTTGGGGCAACAAAAAGTTTGCGCTTACGTTAGGAATAAAAGCCGCAAAAAAAGAATACCTTTTATTTACAGATGCTGATTGCTATCCCGCGTCAAAAGACTGGATCAAAGAAATGAGTTCGCAGTTCACATCACAAAGAACAATTGTCTTAGGATATGGTGCTTATGAAAAAATCTCTGGTTCATTCCTGAATAAAATCATCCGTTTTGAGACGATGCTTACGGCAGTCCAATATTTTTCATGGGCAAAAATGGGTCATCCTTACATGGGCGTTGGCAGGAATCTGGCTTATAAAAAAGAAGAGTTTTTTAATGTTAATGGCTTTATCGAACATATGAAAATCCGCTCCGGTGATGATGACCTGTTTATCAACCAGGCGGCAAACGCAAAAAATACAACACTAGCGGCTTCATACGAAAGCTTTACCTATTCGCAACCGAAAACATCTTTTAAAGATTGGTTCAACCAAAAACGCAGGCACGTTTCGACTGCCGGATTTTATAAGGCTTTCGATAGATTACAGCTCGGCGTATTTTATGCAACACAATTACTTTTCCTTCTATTGCCAGTTGTCTTACTGATATTTCAGTACCAGTGGATTATTGTTTTGAGCCTAATCGGTTTCCGGTATTTGTTTTCATGGATCGTATTGGGTTTTGCTGCGGGAAAATTAAAGGAAAAGGATGTGATGTATTGGTTTCCAATTATTGAAATTACATTGGTCTTTACGCAGCTGAATATTTTTCTGACGAATATTTTTTCAAAACCTGTCCATTGGAAATAAAAAAGAACATAGAGAAGGCAAAGAAAGGCGACCAGTTTGCGTTCACTTTTCTATTGGACCATTATTGGAATGAAGTCTACGGTTTTATGCTGAAACGTACAGAAAATGAAACCGATGCCGAAGATATTACCAGTGAAACCTTTGCCAAGGCTTTTGATAAAATTGCGACTTATAACCCGGAATTCCAATTCAATACCTGGCTGATTGCCATTGCCAAAAACGTGCATATTGATTTACTCCGCAAGAAAAAATCTTCCCTTTTCATAGACATTACGGATGAAGAAGACCAGCAAGCCTATAATGTAGCCGATACCGCTCCTTCGGCAGAAGATGTATTGATAACCGAACAGAACCTTTCGCAGTTATTGCAATACATCAAGGAACTAAAACCACATTATCAGGAAGTTATCCAGTTGCGGTATTTTCAGGAACTCAGCTATCAGGAAATTGCTGACCAACTGGATGAACCGCTCAACAATGTCAAAATAAAATTACTTCGTGCCAAGAAACTGCTCGCTGATATTATTGAACATAAAAGATAGTTTATCGATTTTTTTGTCTTTTTATCGAATATTTCATAAATAAGCAATACTTTATATATTACAATACACATTTCTTCCGTTATGTGTTAAAATGACCTGCCTATGATTTGTAAATACTTAACCAATTAAAACCTTTGAAAGATGTCAAAATTAAGTATTTATGAAAACGGCTGGATTAACCTCGTTTTCGAAGGAAGAAACAAAGAATATGGTGCCTACCAATTGCGCCAGCAGAGTGACAAAAACACCCTTATCGCATTCCTGTCAGGAATTTCTCTTGTAGCCTGTGCCTTGTGCCTGTTATTTTTAGGTACTGAAAAACCGTCCATACTAACAATCCCTGAAAGTATTGATACCATTATCAAGGTCACCGATATTCAACCCAACAACCAACCAAAACCCATCAAGCTAATTCTTCCGGTGGTAAAAAAGACAACACTTGCGGAAAAAAAAGAGCAACTTACCAATCCTAAAATAGTTAAACCAGACGCTGCGCCTGACGATATTGCCAAAAATACTGAAAACAACAAAACTTCTGCTGCAGCAAACAATCAGGGAACAGAAACGGGTATCGCGGATACTCCAACCTCCGGAAGTAGTACAAATATCAATAACATCCCTTCAACTGATTCCGGCACAGGCATTAACCTCACCACAGCGCTCGATAAGTTGCCGGAGTTTCCCGGAGGAATGGATAAATTTTACCAATATGTAGGAAAAAATTTTAATAATCCCGAAGTGGATGAAGCGATGACTATGCGCGTCTATGTTTCTTTTGTAATTGAGAAAGACGGCAGCATGTCGGATATACAGGTCAGAAGAGATCCCGGTTATGGCTTGGGACGGGAAGCCATAAGGGTTTTAAAATCTTTGAAAACAAAATGGGCACCCGGAATAATTGGCGGGAAAGCGGTTCGTACCGCTTATAACCTTCCAATTACAGTACAAATGCAATAACACAATATACAGAAAAGCAGCATTTTGAAATGCTGCTTTTTACTTATGCTTTTTTAACGAATTCTGTCCGTAATACCATCGCTGTCTTGCCAACACGGCAATCAATCTCCGCAGGGTCGTCTGTTAATCGGATGTTCTTAACCATCGTCCCTCTTTTGATGACGTCTGAAGAACCCCGTACTTTTAAGTCTTTGATGACGGTCACCGAATCACCATCCTGCAATAAGTTGCCATTACTGTCTTTTACTTCCATGTTTGTTATTATTTGGTGGCCAAAAATACAAAACCTACTGCAATTATTCCGTTTTCGATTCAACCGTTTTTTATACATTTGACAAAACCAACCGCTTATGACCTCTTTTACCTTTAAAGAAAAATGCTCGTTTCTCTTTAGTTTTCCCGTAATTGTCGCCGCTCTCGGTTATTTTGTCGATATCTATGACTTGCTGTTGTTTGGTATCGTGCGCGTGCAGAGTATGAAAACGCTCGGACTTGATGTCGATACTGCCGGAACTTATATCATTAATTTCCAGATGAGCGGACTACTTTTGGGCGGTATTCTTTGGGGCATATTGGGCGATAAGAAAGGACGGCTGTCTGTACTTTTCGGTTCTATCCTGGTTTATTCGCTGGCCAATATTGCCTGTGGTTTTTTGCCGCAATTTGCGGTAGAAGACAAACTCACGCTTTATGCCGCACTGCGTTTTATAGCAGGAATCGGACTTGCGGGGGAATTGGGTGCCGGAATCACGCTGGTTTCTGAAAGTCTGCCAAAAGAATTGCGAGCTATAGGCACTTCTATGGTCGCCGGATTTGGATTGCTTGGAGCCGTAGTAGCACAATTAACGGTGGAATTGGCTGGTGACTGGACTTACGCATACTTTATTGGCGGCGGACTCGGTTTGCTTTTACTCCTGCTGCGCGTTGGCGTTCTCGAAAGTGGCATGTATAAAAATCTCCAAAAAGAAAATATTGTTTCAAAAGGCAATTTCTTTTCTTTATTTACCAATAGTAAAAGACTTATAAAATACCTCAAATGCATCGCGATCGGTTTGCCTACATGGTTCTGCATCGGGATACTGGCCATGATGAGCAACCAGTTTGCTCCAGCTTTCGGAATTGAAAACCTCAGTCCCGGGAAAGCGATCATGTGGGCGTATGTTGGAATCTCAGCGGGTGATTTTGCCAGCGGATTTATTTCCCATGCGTTGCATTCAAGGAAGAAAGCGATTTTCTACATGATGCTTTTCACCATTATCGGAATCCTGCTGATGCTTTTCAGTGGCATTAAAACCGAAAATACGTATTATTTTTATTGCGCCTGGCTCGGATTAGGAACAGGTTACTGGGCTATGTTTGTGACCGTGGCTGCCGAACAATTTGGCACCAACATCCGCAATACAGCGACTACGACAGTACCGAATATGGTGCGTGGCCTTGTACCGGTGATGCTCATGGGATTTGATTTTTTTAAGGCCGATTATGGTGTGATCATTTCTGTGATGATAGTAGGCGCTGTTATTTTTGCGTTGGGAATTTATTCTACTTTAACAATAGACGAAACACACGGCCGCGACCTCGATTTTACCGAATAGCGTCTCGTATCACGTAAACCGCAGCCCTGATGGAAGCGGTATCCTTTTGCAGCGCTTTTTTAGCGCGCAAAAGATAAAGCGGACAGCAGGAAATGACTGCCAAAAAACCCATTTTCCGCTAACACCATATTAACGTAATAAATAAAAACAATCCTTATCTTTGTCGGGTAAAAATTGTCGCTATGGAAAGTGTCTTAGAAAATACATTGCCGACCAGCAAGCCGAAATGGCTGAAGGTGAAACTGCCTATCGGACAGAAATACACGGAGCTTCGCGGACTTGTGGATAAATATAGCCTGAACACCATCTGTACCTCGGGAAGCTGTCCGAATATGGGTGAATGCTGGGGTGAAGGAACGGCAACTTTTATGATCCTTGGCAATATCTGTACGCGTTCCTGCGGATTTTGCGGCGTAAAAACAGGAAGGCCTGAAACGGTAGACTGGGATGAGCCGGAAAAAGTGGCGCGGTCGATCAAGATCATGAACATCAAGCATGCCGTTGTGACTAGCGTAGACCGCGATGACCTGAAAGACGGCGGTTCGATCATATGGATTGAGACAGTGAAAGCCATCCGGAGAATGAATCCGAATACTACTTTAGAAACATTGATTCCTGATTTTCAAGGAATTGAAAGAAATATTGACCGGATTGTGGAAGCCAACCCTGAAGTAGTTTCGCACAATATGGAAACGGTACGCAGACTTACACGCGAAGTACGTATTCAGGCAAAATATGACCGGAGCCTGGAAGTGTTGCGTTACCTGAAAGAGAAAGGCATCAAACGTACCAAATCGGGGATTATGCTTGGCCTTGGAGAAATGGAAGAAGAAGTGATCCAGACCTTACACGACCTGCGTGCCGCAAATGTTGATGTTGTTACTATTGGCCAATACCTGCAGCCTAGTAAAAGGCACTTGCCTGTAAAGGAATACATTACGCCTGACCAGTTTGCCAAGTACGAGAAAATCGGATTGGAATTGGGTTTCCGTCATGTAGAAAGCGGTGCTTTGGTGCGTTCTTCTTATAAAGCCGCAAAACATATATTGTAATTTATAGCCACAAAGTTTTTAATCTCCGCGCCTTTGCGCCTTTGTGGCGAAAAAAGCGTCTTATCAAATGAAAACAAGAATTGCCATTAACGGATTTGGAAGGATTGGCCGAAATTTATTCCGTTTGCTTTTAAACCACCCGCAGATTGAAGTTGTTGCCATCAATGATATCGCCGACAACAGAACAATGGCGCATCTGGTGAAGTATGACAGCATTCACGGCGTTTTGCCTTATGACTGTTCGTATAATGACACTTCGATTATTGTAGACGGCAAACCGTATTTATTTTTCCACGAAAAAAGCATTGATAATTTAGACTGGAAATCGCTGGATATAGATGTAGTCGTAGAAGCAACAGGAAAATACCACACCTTTGAAGAAATCAACGCGCACATTGTTACAGGCGCTAAAAAAGTAATCCTTTCGGCACCTTCAGAAACCGATCAAATAAAAACAGTCGTATTGGGTGTCAATGAGCATATTCTTGACGGAAGTGAAAAAATAATTTCCAATGCGAGTTGTACGACCAATAATGCGGCTCCGATGATTAAAATTATCAGTGAATTGTGTGGCATAGAGCAAGCCTATATTACGACTGTACACTCCTACACTACTGACCAGAGCTTACACGACCAACCCCATAAGGATTTGCGCCGGGCACGTGGAGCAAGCCAGTCGATTGTTCCTACAACAACAGGCGCGGCAAAGGCACTTACAAAGATATTTCCTGAATTTGAAGGAAAAATAGGCGGTAGCGGCATCAGGGTTCCGGTGCCTGATGGTTCGCTTACAGACATTACCTGTTACGTAAAACGGCAGGTTTCGATTGAAGACATCAATAAGGCATTCAAAGAAGCTTCAACAGGCGTGCTTAAAGGAATTTTGGCCTATACCGAAGACCCGATTGTTTCGGTAGACATCATTGGAAATCCGAATTCCTGCCTTTTTGATTCCCAATTAACTTCCGTAATAGACAGAATGGTAAAGATAGTGGGATGGTATGATAATGAAATTGGGTATTCTTCACGAATAATTGACCTAATAATTTTAACATTTAAAAAATAATTTCATACTTTTAAACCCTTGAAAAACAATCAATAGAGTTAATGAGGTCTTTTTTAGTATTTTTTATTTTTTTAAGTTCTCTTTTGTTCGCTCAGAAGCAGAAGAAAAATGCTAAAGAATCCGATAGTGTCGATTACTATATCGAACTGTCAAACTTTAACATTAAAACCAACAACTACAAATATTCTTTGGCTTTCGCCCAAAAAGCCATTGACTATGCACAGGCAACAAAGAATGTTCCCAATCAGGCATTTGCGCACTACACACTTGGCGCCATTTATTTTGAATTAAAAAAATATGATGATGCCATTGAAACGTACTATAAAAGCGTTTCCTTATATAATACCTTACCGCCAACCAGCGAACAGGCTTTCTGTTATTACCAGCTTGGATTGTGCTTCATGGAAAAAGGCGATTATTCGCTTGCCGAAAATTATTTCAATAAAGCCAAAACCATTTATACTGCCATCAGGATTCCCGATGCGATTGAATTATTGAACCTTCAGAAAGGAATTGTCTATAAAGCGAAAGGGCAGTTTAAATCGGCTATCCCAATATTTGACCAAATCATTGCAAAACCGGACGGACAGGATATCTTTAAGACAAAAGCCGAAGCCTTGTACCAACTTGGGAATATAGAAATACAAAACAACAGGGGAAATCTTGCGCTTAATTACCTCAATCGTGCATACAACCTAAATGCCAAGAATGTAAACATTGAACAGAAAGCCAAAATACTTCTGTCACTGAGTCAGGTTTATGAAAAACTGCTTGACATCAACAAAGCGCACAATTATCTTAAAAGGCACATCCGTTTGAAAGACAGTATCGCGCACCTGAACATGGAAAAACTGGGCTCTGAAGATTATGTGCAGTTCAAGGAAGGCGAAAGGCTCAAGACCATTGAACAGATGGACAAGGAAAATAAAGAGCAGCAAAAAGCAAATAAGGTGGCGAAACTGATCAGTATTCTTGCAATTGCGCTGATTTCTATTTTGTCTTTGCTGAGTTTGTCTTTGTATAAAAATAATATTATCCGCAACCAGTCGAATCTGCTATTGAAAGAAAAAAACAATGAATTGCTGCTTGCCAAAGAGAAAGCGGAAAAAGCTTCTAAAGCGCGTTCAGAATTTTTGTCGACCGTAAGCCATGAATTGCGTACGCCTTTGAATGCTATTAACGGAATTACGCATTTGCTTTTGGAAGAAAATCCGAAAGAATCACAGATGAATTACCTCACATCTTTAAAATTTTCAGGAAATTACCTGCTGACTTTTATCAATGAAATCCTTGAAATCAACCGGATCGAATCGAGCGCGATTGAGATTGAGACCATTAGTTTTAATTTGAAATTACTGATTGGAAACATCCAGAATTCACTAAAAGAACTCGCCTCTATCAACAACAATGCATTTACGATAGAAATTGACCCTGCCATTCCTGATTATTTACTTGGTGATCCAACAAAATTGTCACAGATCTTTTTGAATCTGATTAATAACGCTTTGAAGTTTACCAAAAATGGTGAGGTCAAAGTAATTTTACGGGCAAATGAGATTAATGAGGAATTTACTTCAATCCATTTTAAAGTATTGGATACCGGGATCGGAATTCCTGAAGAAAAGATGGAGAGCATTTTCGACAGTTTCGCACAGGGTTCGATTGAAATTAACCGCACCTATGGCGGAACCGGATTGGGATTAACAATTGTTAAAAAACTCATTGACATCCTTGGCGGAAAAATAGAACTTGAAAGCAAAGTGGGCAAAGGTTCGTCATTTTCTTTCGACTTGAGTTTTAAAATTGCCGAACAAAAATCGGTACAGGAAAAAGTGGTAGATTTTGATGAAAGTATCTTAAACGATAAAAAAGTATTATTGATTGAAGACAATAAAATCAACCAGATGATTACCAAAAAAATGGTTGAAAACAAAGGAATGGTCTGTGAGGTCATCGACAATGGCGAGGATGCGATTGAAGCTGTGAAGAATAATTCCTACGATTTGGTTTTGATGGATGTCCATCTTCCGGGAATAAATGGTACGATTGCCACACAAACCATCCGTACTTTCGACAAAAAAATCAAAATTATAGCACTTACTGCCATTTCTCTCAACGAAAACCGTGAAATGCTATTGTCTTATGGAATGAATGATGTTATCACGAAACCTTTCGATCCGGTTGATTTTTACAGGATTATTGTCAAAAATCTTTCTAAAAAAAGCTAGTATTGAATGATTAGATTCCGAATTAGATCCCTGACATGCGGTTCGGCTTTCTGTGCGGCTTCCAAAACTTCAGCATGCGTAATGGTGTCAATACTTTCTTCATTTCCCATATCGGTAATTACTGAAATTCCGAAAGTTTCCAGATCCATATGCCTTGCCACAATCACTTCGGGAACTGTAGACATCCCTACACAATCGGCACCAAGAATCTTTACCATTCTGTATTCTGAAATCGTTTCGAATGTTGGTCCTTGCAATCCAAGATAAACACCATCCTGGACTTCAATATTTAAAGAAGCTGCTATTTCTTTGGCCTTAGCCGTCATTTTGCGGCTGTAAGGTTCACTCATGTTGACAAAACGCGGACCGAAGCGCTCATCGTTTTTCCCGCGTAACGGATGTTCTGGCATCATATTAATATGGTCTTTAAGCAACACGATGGAACCTACCTTATAATTACTGTTTACACCGCCCGAAGCATTAGAAACGATAAGCTTTTCTACACCCAGATATTTCATAACCCGAACAGGGAAAGTGACTTCTTTCATGTTATAGCCTTCATAGAAATGGAATCTTCCCTGCATAGCCACCACTTTTTTAGAGCCGATTGTACCGAAAACCAAAGCACCTTTGTGACCTTCAACTGTAGACACGGGAAAATTCGGTATTTCGTTATACGGAAGGGTGAATTCAATCTCAATATCTTGTGTAAAACTACCCAATCCTGAGCCCAAAATAACGCCGTACTCCGGAATGAAATTAGTTTTTTCTTTTATGTAATCAATAGTTTGCTGTACTTTTTCCCACATTTTTTATGATGTATAATGTATTTTTATTTATCCAATATTCCTCCAAAAATAGTTAATTAATGACAATTGAAATCATTTTATTTAAAATTGTAATAACATTAAATAAACACGATTTGCAAAAAAACAGAAAAAGTTTATTCATTTCCGACGCGGAATAGCTAAAAAATACTGTCTGAATATGTTAAATATCGAAACTATAAGTATTTTAACAGGTTTTATTGCTAAAAATATTGGCTGGAAATAAAAAAAAGATATATTTTTAGCAACGCAAACAAAACCAAACTTTAACCACCCCATGAATACCACAAACCCCGCTTTGTTGCGAAGTCGTCTATTAAAGCCTTTGCACTATCTTTTTTTATTTTTTGTTTTAATCACCAGTTCTTTGCAGGCACAGTTCTCCTCAAGCATGAGTACCGGAGTTCCTGTTTCCAAGAATTATAATTTTACTACTTTTTCCAAACCCAATAAAGGTGATATCAAAGAATGGAAAAAATGGAACAAATCTGCCGACTATTCCCATCCCGATTTTGGAATTCTCGTAGACGGAGCACCTTCGGAAAACAGCGTTGAAGTCCTTAGCAAGAGAAAGCAAAACGAGCGGTACTTTGTCAATTCCAAAGACACTTCTGTCTTTTACATTCAAAAATCCCTTGGTGACATTAATTACCTTAAAGATGGAAAATGGTTAAGCCTGCACCATAAAATCCGGCCCATTGCTCCAAATGTATATGAGTCGGAATTCTTAATCGAGCCTGCCGGATTTGAAATTGCCAACAAACGTACCTATGTAAAAACACCTCATGGCAAAGTTTACTTCAATAACTGGACGCTTTGGACACGTAAAAATGGGAAAGAAATTCAGGTCGGAAAAGCCAATTGGTCTAATTACACTATTGGTGACGACGGAATGTACATTAAAAATATTTTTGATGGAATTGATGCCGAACTCATGGTTTTCCGTGGTGCGATCAAAACCAATTTCATCATGAAAAAAAATCAATATGGTGCTTTTGATGATTTGATTTTCAGAGACGAATTCGCGGCCAATTCTTCCGTTAGTCTTGATTTCACGGAAACGCCGGGCATGAAGGAAAGTGTTGGTCCTGTTTTGGCTCGGAATCAAAACAGCTTGGCAGAAATCAATCCGGGCGTTATCTATGCGAAAGGTGGCGGTAAAAATTTAGCGCAGGCCGCAGCTTACGTCATTACCGACAATAAAATGGGAATCGTGGTTCCCGGTGAATGGATCAATCGCCTGATTGGGCAATATGAACTGGTAATCGATCCGCTGGTGACAGGTTCCAATACATTGGCGCAGGCAGCAATAACCGGATCAATGTACAATCCAACCTGTAACTTTGTCAATTCTTGTAATTACAATCTTAACGTTACCCAGCCGGCAGCTACAACAGTTACCGATATTACTTTTTCAATTGTATACATCGCAAGCGGCTTGTGCTATATGGAAGATGGCGGATTAAAGTTTGTTTCTGCAAGCTGCGTAAGTCCTTCAACCATTCCAACCTGGACCTGCCCTACACCACTTGCGGGTACGTGTACTGGTACAAATCTTTCCATGTTTTCAGATTTGGGAGCCTGTATGCCTACCAGATCCTGTGCGCCACAAACGATTCCGTTTCAATTTCAATTTTTGAGAAGTTGTTGGGGTAATACGGGTTGCAGTTCTACTTGTATTGGTGCCGGTTCTCCTCTTACTATTACAGTACATGGCAGAACGGTAGAAATTCCGGCTGGTGCAGCGGGAATAACCGGGCCAAGTACAGCATGTGTAGGCGTAAATACTACTGCGACTACTCCAGGCGGACAATATGGAGTTCCGCCATATACTTATAATTGGAGTTTGAATGCATCAGGGACACCTTCAATAGGTACCGGATTAAATCCGTCCATAAATTTCCCAACTGCCGGAACTCAAAATTTATATTTAACTGTTACTGATAATTGCGGAAATTCTTCAACTACTTCGCGAAGTGTCACTGTAAACCCATTCCGACCGGCATCAGTTACAATTACTGCCAATCCATCAGGACCTATATGTCCGGGAGTTCCTGTGACTTTTACCGCTAATGCTGTAAATGGAGGAACACCTATTTTTCAATGGAAGAAAAACCTGGCGAACGTTGGAACAAATTCACCAACGTATGTTGCCACCGGCTTAGTGAATGGAGATGTTATTACAGTTACGTTAACATCCAGTCTACCTTGTTCGAACAGCCCTGTAACGAGTGCGCAATATATAGTTCAGGTTGCAACCAATAATAATCCAATACCGAATGTTGCGATATTACCAGCAATAACCGGACAATGTTCGGTAACAGTCACTACAATTCCAATTGCAACAAATCCATGTACAGCAGTAGTAATACCAGCAACAACAACCAACCCGTTGGTTTATAATACACAAGGCACTTATACAATTACCTGGAATTATGTCGATGGCAGTGGAAATACCGCAACACAAACACAGCAAGTTATTGTTGATGACACCATTGCGCCTGTGCCTAACACAGCTACACTTGCTAATGTTACAGGACAATGTCAGGCAACTGTAACAGCACCTACCGCTACAGATAATTGTGGAGGAACAATCACTGCAACTACTTCAAGTCCATTATCCTATACAACCCAAGGCACTTTTCCGATAACCTGGACTTACAATGACGGAAATGGAAATACGACCACTCAGGCCCAACAGGTTATAATCGACGATACTATCGCTCCTGTACCAATTATTGCGACTTTACCAGCACTTACAGGTCAATGTTCGGTTACAGTAACGACTATACCTACTGCTACTGATAATTGTACAGGAAACCGAACCGCTACAACTGCCAGCCCTTTGACTTATACTTCAAGCGGAACAATAACTTGGACTTACAACGATGGAAATGGTAATACCAGCACACAGACCCAACAGGTAATTATTCAGGATGTACTCGCACCGGTTCCCAATGTAGCTATTTTACCTACGCTTACCGGCCAATGCTCTGTCACAGTATCAACCATACCTACAGCAACTGACAATTGCAATGGACCAATTACAGGAACAACAACGAACCCTTTAACTTATAATGCAAGCGGAACTATAACCTGGAATTACACCGACACAAGTGGCAATGCTGTAACGCAAACACAACAGGTAATAATCCAGGACACCACAGCTCCAGTGCCTAATGTTGGAACATTACCTACAGTGACAGGGCAATGTTCAGTTACAGTAAGTACAGTTCCAACTGCTACAGATAACTGCAGAGGAAACATCACGGGAACAACTACAGATCCTCTAACTTACACTGCTAACGGAACGCATACCATTACCTGGACATATAATGATGGAAATGGAAATACGCGAACACAAACGCAACAGGTTGTTGTACAATCCAATTTGCCACCTGTACCAAATATTGCAACACTGCCGCAAATTAACGGACAGTGTTCTGTTACAGTGACCCGTCCGACAGCGACCGATCCTTGTACTTCGCTAATCATTACTGCAACGACAGCTAATCCGTTGACATATACAACAACTGGAACCTATACTATCAACTGGACTTACACTGCCGCAAATGGAAGTACCAGTACACAAACTCAACAGGTAGTCTTATTAGATACTACTGCTCCGGTACCTACTGTAGCTAGTTTGCCAAATATCACTGGAACGTGTTCGGCTACCGTTACAACCACTCCAACAGCAACTGATAATTGCGTCGGATTAATAAACGGTACAACTTCTAATCCGTTAACATACAATTCAAGTGGCACCTACACTATTATATGGAGCTATAATGATGGTAATGGAAATACTGTAACCCAAAACCAGCAGGTAATCATACAGAATACTTCTCCTCCGGTTCCTAATGTTGTGGCATTACCTACTATTAGTCAGCAATGCGGCGTCAATATAACAGTAAGGCCTACAGCCACGGACTCATGCGGAAATGCAATAACAGCAACTACGTCTAATCCATTAAGCTATAACGCTAACGGAACTTATACTATCGTTTGGACTTATACAGATGGCAGTGGAAATACAGCAACACAAAATCAGCAAGTTGTAGTTACAGATACTATAAATCCTGTTCCTAACGTTGCTAGTCTGCCTAACCTTACCGGAGTTTGTCAGGTTAACATTACTACTTTCCCAACAGCTACAGACAATTGTTCAGGAGCAATTACAGCTACAACAACCAGCTTATTAAATTATACTGTTGACGGAACTTACACGGTTATTTGGACCTACACTGATGCAAGTGGCAACAGTGTAACGCAAAACCAGCAGGTAATCGTCCAAGATACAAATGCACCAGTAGTTGATTTGGCAACATTACCAACAGTTATTGGACAATGTTCTGCGACAGTTACAAATATTCCAACCGCAACTGATCCTTGTGTGGGAGCTATAAACGGTACTACGACAGATCCGTTGATTTATGCAACTCAAGGCCTGCACACTATTACCTGGACTTATGATGACGGGCGTGGAAACACAACTACCCAAACGCAACAGGTCAATGTGCAGGATAATCTAGCTCCAGTTCCCGATTTGGCAGCATTGCCGACCGTTACCGGTACCTGCTCGGCTACTGTCACTACTACGCCTACCGCGACTGATAATTGTACCGGAAGTATTACCGCAACGACTACAGATCCATTAACCTATACTGCAAACGGGCCACATACAATTATATGGACCTATACTGATGGAAATGGCAATACAAGTACACAATCGCAACAGGTAATTGTCCAGTCAAACCTTGCTCCGGTACCTGATGTAACCAGTTTGCCACAAATAAATGGTCAATGTACGGTTACAGTGGCTACTGTTCCAACAGCGACTGATCCGTGTACTTCATTAGTCATCAATGCAACTACTACTAATCCATTAACCTATTCAGTAAGCGGAAATTATACCATCACATGGACTTATACTGCCGCGAATGGAAGTACAAGTACGCAGACACAACAGGTAGTGCTTTTGGATACCGTTTTGCCAGTCCCAACGGCAACCAATTTACCAACACTTACAGATCCATGTTCCGTGACTGTATCAGCAATCCCTACTGCAACTGATAATTGCGCCGGATTAATAAACGGTACAACTTCTAACCCGTTAACCTACAATACAAATGGCACCTATACTATTGTATGGACTTATGATGATGGAAATGGAAATACTATAACACAAAACCAACAGGTTATTATTCAAAATACGACACCTCCGGTTCCGGATGCAGCAACGCTACCTTCTACCAATCAGCAATGCTCTTCTACTATTACAGTAATTCCGACTGCTACAGATTCTTGCGGAAATACCATTACTGCTACCACTACCGATCCGTTGAATTATAATATAAACGGAACTTATACCATTACATGGACCTATACTGACAGCAGTGGAAATTCAGCAACCCAAACCCAGCAAGTAATTGTTACTGATACAGCAAATCCAATTCCTGACACGACTAATCTGCCGAACCTCAACGGTAGTTGTCAAGTAGCTGTCACTGTAATTCCTACTGCTACAGACAATTGCTCAGGTATAATTATCGGAACAACAACAGATCCTTTAGTGTATAATGCAGATGGAACCTATACGATTGTATGGACTTTTACTGATGCAAGCGGAAATGCCGTAACACAAAATCAACAAGTTATTGTTCAGGATTTAAATCCGCCAGTACCTGATAGCGCCACTTTATTAACTGTTACAGGTCAATGCAACGCCGCAGTAACAATTACACCAACAGCAACAGATGCCTGTGATGGTGTAATTACCGCTACAACAACTGATTTACTGACATACAATTCACCCGGTACTTATACAATAATCTGGACCTATGTTGATGGAAAAGGAAATACAATTACCCAAAACCAACAGGTCATTGTAGCGGATACGATCGCTCCAATTGCCACCAGTCAGAATGTTACACTTCCATTAAACGCCGCCGGAACTGCAGCTTTAACCGCGGCTCAGGTAAACAATGCTTCAACTGATAATTGTACCATTGGTTCTATCGCAATTAATAAAACGCTATTTACTTGTGCTGATTTAGGAGCCAATACTGTGATATTAACTGTTACGGATGCCTCCGGAAATAGTAGCACTTCCAATGCTATTATAACTGTTGTCGATACTGTTTTGCCTAATATACAATCACAACCTGTAACCGTTCCATTAGATGCTTCAGGCAATGCAACAATAACTGTGGCGCAAGTAGATAATGGCTCAACTGACAATTGTGCAATAGTCACCAGAACCCTTAGCAAAACACAGTTTACTTGTACTGATATCGGTACCAATACTGTCCAATACACAATAACAGACAGTTCGGGTAATGCTGCTACACAATCAGTTGTAATTACCATAACCGAAAATGTACCTCCTGTTGCAGTAGCTGTTCCAACACTGAATATTGCTCTAGATAGTAATGGTGAAGCTTTTATTACAGTAAACGACATTGATGCAGGATCGACAGACAATTGTGCCATCGTTTCCACGACTATTAGCCCAATGCAGTTCAATTGTACCGAAGTGGGCGCCAATACCGTAACCCTTACAGTTACAGATGCGGCAGGAAATACCAATACAGCGACTACAATAGTAAACGTTTTACCAATTCCAAGACCAACAACTCCGGCTCCAACGCAATCATTTTGCTTAATCGATGCTGCCACAGTATCCGATTTGATTGTCGATGATACTCAGGTAGTCTGGTATGATAATGCTACAGGCACGCTAACCCTTCCATTGAATACTCCATTGGTTTCAGGAACTTACTATGCAGCTAAAGTTTTGGGAACTTGTATAGGAACTGATCGTTTGGCTATTACTGTCATCATCAATGATGTCAATCCTCCCGTTGGTAGTGGTGTTGAAGAACTGTGCCGTGAAAATCCAACCGCCTTATCTCAATTGAGCATTTCGGGACCAAATATTATATGGTACAATCAGGCAGTTGGAGGAAGTCCGATTGATGAGTCAACAATTGTGTTCGACGGCGATAAATATTATGCCGCTCAAACAGATGGAACCTGCGAAAGTATTCAAAGGCTGGAAGTTGAAATCATCCTGAACTATTGTGATGTAACAGTTTATAATGCCGTTTCGGCAAATAACGATATCAAAAACGATTATTTGATTATTGACGGGATTTCACGTTTTCCTGAAAATAGTATCGAAATATTTAATCAATGGGGAAATAAAGTATTTGAAACTTCTCATTACGGAATGAATGGCAATAATGTCTTTAAAGGTTATGCAAACTACGGATTAACCGTAACCGGGGACACTATTTTGCCGTTTGGCACTTATTATTATGTGCTCCGTTTTCTAAATCGGGACGGCATTCGTAAAGAAAAAACAGGCTACTTACACTTAACCCATTAATTATCATTCCTACAATGCTATCTAAACAATTTATTTATAGCCTGCTTATTTTATTCGTAATTAAAGTAAACGCGCAACAAGAACCACAATTTTCAGATTACAAACTTAATATCTCTTCGTTTAATCCCGCATTCGCCGGTTTTTATGACGGAAGTGTAATGCTGATACACAGAACCCAATTCGTCGGTATTGACGGAGCACCGCAAGCACAAAACTTAAACCTGAATTTACCAATCAATGTAAATATGGGTGTAGGATTCAATGTAATTAACCAAAGTTTGGGCGTAACCGATGAAACAATTATTACCGGTGATTATTCTTATTCGATTTATACGAATGACATTACTATGCTTACATTCGGACTCAAAGCTGGTGTGCATGTTTTGAATGTCGATTATACGCGATTGAATATTTATGATCCCAGTGATATGAGTTTTGGAACCAACATAGAAGGTGAAGTTTCCCCACGCATCGGAGCAGGCGTTTTACTTACTACGCCAAAGTGGTTCTTAGGCGTTTCTACACCCAATTTCCTTAATAAAAATTACAATCCAACTATCGAAGGAAGTACTGGCGTTTCCAAACCACACTTTTATTTTATGACGGGATACAATACTTTCCTGACGGAAGAGATTATTTTCCGTCCGTCGATACTCTCCCGCGCAGTTGCCGGTGCGCCTTTGGCAATCGATCTTGCGTTGAATTTTGACTATCAGGACAAATTCAGGTTTGGTGTTTCCTACCGTTGGGATGCTGCGATTTCCGCTATTGCCGGCATAAGCGTCGGTAAAAACATACAAGTTGGTTATTCTTATGATTATTTAACAGGAGCATTGGGTAAATTTTCATCGGGTTCTCATCAGTTTTACATGAAGTTTACATTCAAGAGATCGGATGAATTGCGTCGTATTTGCAATTGTAGCTTTACTGATAATCCTGATTCAACACTCGGATATTAAATTTCCCATAAATCTGCTAATTGTACTTCATGCCGCTTCATTGTGTATGAAATCACATAAAACAGAAAGCCAATAAACATGAGAAAAGCGATAATAATTGGAGCGACTTCCGGTATTGGAAAAGGCCTTGCGAAATTATTGGTCGAAGATGGCTATTTAGTTGGAATTACAGGAAGAAGAACCGAATTACTCACCGAAATTGAAAAAGAGCATCCTGAATTATATCGAATAAAGACATTTGATATCACCGAAATTGAAGACATTGAAGCTAAATTAACCGAACTAACAACCGAAATCGGAGGCATTGATTTACTGTTTTAAGCTCTGGAACAGGTGACATAAATCCCGGTTTGAATTTTGAAATCGAAAAACAAACAATAGCAACAAATGTTTTAGGTTTTACCTGTGTTGCAGCCTGGGCATTTAATTATTTCGAAAATCAGAAGTCCGGGCATTTAGTTGCCATAAGCTCAATTGCGGGAATTAGAGGAAACAGGCAGGCAACATCTTATAACGCCACCAAAGCATATCAAATTAATTATTTAGAAGGCTTGCGACAAAAAGCAAACAAGCTGGATATGAACATACATATAACCGATATCAGACCCGGTTTCGTAGATACCAGAATGGCTAAAGGCGAGGGTTTATTTTGGGTAGCCTCTGTTGAGAAAGCAGCAAAACAGATTTATACCGCAATAGTAAAAAAGAAAAAGATTGTTTACGTAACCAAACGATGGGGAATCATCGCATTGGTATTAAAAAGAATCCCCAACTTTATTTATGACAGAATGTAAATAAACATTCGGATTTTATTGTTGGAAACAATTCCTTCACACCACAAAGTTTTCGACATGGTCCAAAATCAACCGGTCAAATGTTTCTCCATCACTAATGAAGGAAGTTCTGATCGGAAGATAAAAAAGTGATGCGGCTGGAAAATAATCCTTCATTCGCACATAATCTTTTTCAGTAGTAATAATTATCCTTCCAGCCGCCTGATGCTTTATATCCGCAATGTCTTTTTCATTAAAATGATGGTGGTCAGGAAAAGTCAGTATCGTATCGTTTCCACTTTTTAAATAGGAAAAAAATGATTCCGGTTTGGCAATTCCGGCAACAAGCAATTTCTCTGAATTCCGGATTGCTGTAACTTTTAACGAATGACCTTTTGAGTAAACGGAATCATCATAATCGATGGAACTAAAAAAAACCGACTTTGCCCCTGCTTTTGTCCTTATTTCCTGCTGTTCTTTTTCAGAAATAGTGGGCAGACATTTGGTTACAATCAGTACATCTGCCCTTTTTACCTCTTTTTTACCTTCACGTAAATTTCCGCTTGGCAGCATGCAGTCATCATAAAATAAGTCTCCATAGGCTGTGAGTAAAATATAAAAACCAGCTTTTACTTTCCGGTGCTGGAACGCATCATCAAGTAATATGACTTCCGGTTTTCCAGGAAGCAGAAGTAGTTTTTCAATCCCATTCTTTCGGTCGGCATCAACAGCAACAGCAATATTTTGAAATTTTTGGTAAAACTGGAATGGTTCATCGCCAAGGATTGCTGCAGTTGCCGTTTGATCAGCAAGTATAAATCCTTCCGATTGTCTTTTATAACCGCGGCTCAGGGTGGCCACTTTGTATCGGGGAGACAACAGCCTTATCAAATATTCAATTTGCGGTGTTTTTCCGGTACCTCCTACGCTCAGGTTTCCCACTGCGATAACCGGCAAGTCGAAAGCATATGATTTGAGAAATCCCTGATCAAAAAGGAAGTTGCGCAATTGTATAATCCAACCGTATAAAACAGCAAACGGAAACAGTATTTTTCGCAGGAAAATCATTTTACGAAAGTATAATATTTTATCTTTGGAAGGAAAAATATTTTGGAAACACCTGATTAAAATGAAACCTCACACGCTTAAAATTCTTTTTCTCTTTCTATTAGTGACCTTTTTTTCCTTCGGACAAACCAATCAAAATGCTTTGGTTTTAAAACCGATTCTGGACAAATATTATAAAACTGAAAAACCGGTTTACAAAGGCCGAAGCCAATTGCTGTATTTCTATTGCAATCAGGCAAACAACAATGAGGAAATTTTTGAAGCGATAAAAAACAGGAAATTACCTAACGACTTTCTGAAAGAAATACGCAACAATGTACAATCAGACCTTGCGGAAAAAGACTGGTCAACCGAATTGAATGCTGTTTTTGAAACTGATAAAACCAACTTAAAAGCCAAAATCGGCTCCTGCGTTACATTAGAAAAATACCAGGAAAATTCAAAACGGCTCAACCTTAACAACCAAAGATTAATGATTATAAGCAAGCCTTTGTTTTATTCCAAAGGCAACATCGCATTGGTAAAAGTTGTTTTCTACCGAAATATTGAGCACAACAGCGGTTCCATTTTACTTCTTGAAAAAACAGGCAATGAATGGTTGATTAAAGAATATCTCAATCCGTGGTCCACTTAAATAAGGCAACCTAAATGAAATTAAAAGAAATAATAGCAGTCCTCGAAGAAATGGCGCCATTGGCTTATGCCGAAGATTTTGACAATGTTGGCCTGCTTATTGGCAATGCTGAAATGGAAACTAACGGAGTTTTGGTCTGTCATGATGCTTTGGAAACGATCATTGATGAAGCAATTGCCAAAAATTGCAATCTTGTAGTTTGCTTCCATCCCATCATTTTTTCAGGATTAAAGAAAATAACCGGTAAGAATTATGTAGAACGCGTTACCGTCAAAGCGATCCAAAACAATATTGCTATTTATGCGGTGCATACGGCTTTAGACAACCACAAGGAAGGCGTTAACAAGATTTTCAGCGATGCTATTGGATTGGTCAACACAAAAATTCTGGTTCCAAAACAAAATTTCATCCGCAAATTAATTACTTATACCATTCCTGAAAATTCAGATGTAGTCCGAAACGCTTTATTCGAAGCCGGTGCCGGAAGCATTGGGAATTATGACCATTGCAGTTTCAATTCTGATGGCTTTGGCACTTACAAAGGCAATGCCGACAGCAATCCGGTGATTGGAGAAAAAGGCAAACTTACAATTGCCAATGAAAATAAAATTGAAGTCACTTTCGAAAAACACCTGGAATCCAAAATCCTTAAAGCGCTTTTCAAAAACCATGTCTATGAAGAAGTCGCTTATGAAATATATGATTTGCAGAACGCGCATCAGAACATTGGTCTCGGAATGCTGGGCGAACTCCCGACAACATTGGCCGAAAGGGATTTTTTGCAGATGGTGAAAGATAAAATGCAGACAGAAGGTATCCGGCATTCGCAATTTCTCAATAAAAACATCAAAAAAGTAGCAGTCCTTGGCGGTTCCGGAAGTTTCGCAATCAAAAATGCCATTCAGGCCGGAGCGGATGCTTTTTTAACCGCCGATTTAAAGTACCATAACTTTTATGAAGCTGAAAACCAGATACTTTTAGCCGATATTGGGCATTTTGAGAGTGAACGGTATACAAAAAATTATATTGTTGATTTTCTTCGGAAAAAAATTCTTAATTTTGCAATCATTTTATCAGAAGAAAATACAAATCCTGTTAAGTACTTATAAATATTATGGCGAATACAAAAGAACTAAGTGTTGAAGAAAAATTAAGAGCATTATATGATTTGCAATTAATTGACACCAGAATTGATGAAATCAGAAACGTAAGAGGTGAACTTCCTCTTGAAGTGGAAGATTTGGAAGATGAAGTAGCTGGCCTGACCACACGTTCGGAAAAATTGAAACAAGATCTTGATAGCATTGAAGACCAAATCAAAGCAAAAAAAATCGCTGTTGAAGATTACCAGGCTTCTATTAAAAGATATACCAAGCAACAGGAAAGCGTTCGCAACAACAGGGAATTCAATTCATTGACTAAAGAAATCGAATTTCAGGAACTTGAAATTCAATTGGCTGAAAAGCAAATCAAAGAGATGAAAGCTTCTATGGAACACAAAAAAGAAGTAATCTCTCAATCCAAAGAGAAATTAGAGGCAAAAACAAGCCACCTGAAACATAAAAAAGCAGAATTGAGCGACATCATGTCAGAAACAGAAAAAGAAGAAACTTTCCTTTCTGAGAAATCTGCAGAGTATGAAGCTTTAATCGAAGAAAGACTATTGGCAGCTTACAAAAGAATCCGCAGCAGTGTCCGTAACGGCTTAGCGGTTGTATCAATCGAAAGAGGCGCATCTGCCGGTTCGTTCTTTACCATTCCGCCACAAACTCAGGTAGAAATCGCCGGAAGGAAAAAAGTTATTACTGATGAACACTCCGGAAGAATCCTGGTAGACAGTTCACTTGCTGAAGAAGAAAGAGAAAAAATGCAGAAATTATTTGCTGCATTCTAAATACTAGCCCCGATCATTTCGGGGTTTTTTATGGAGAAGATACGCTACTTTATACGAACAAAATCACTCGGTTTTTACATTAACTTATTAAGTTTTTGGGATGCCGAAAAAGCGACTTTACTTGCATATAAACACTTTAGCCAGCCAAAAGAAGGAAGATTGCTAAAAGAAAATCTGCCGCAAGTGCTTCAGGATGCCATTACCGAAACATTGCATCTTGACGAAGACCATTTCCAAACCTATACCTGGGAAGGCAATGAAACTGTCACACTGCTCATTCATGGCTGGGAAAGCAATGCGTCACGCTGGGAAAAATTTTTACCCTATCTGAAAGAATCCGGACATACAATAGTTGCCGTTGATGCGCCCGCACACGGATTATCCAGCGGAGATGAGTTTGACATCCCGCAATATGCCCGGTATATTGATATCATCATTCAAAAATACCAACCCAAATATATCATTGGCCATTCAATGGGTGGAATCGCCAGCGTTTACTATCAATATTATTACACCGACCACAATCTTCAAAAAATGGTGCTGCTTGGCGCGCCTTCAGATTTTAGAATCCTGATTGATAATTACGGCAAGCTGCTGAGCCTCAAACCTAGCATGCGTCGATTACTCGTCGCCATTATGCGAAGGAAATTTGCAATTGAAATAAAAGACTTTTCAGGCACCTATTTTCTTAAGGATACAACTTTAAACGGACTTATTGTTCACGATACAAACGATTCAGTAGTCGCTTTTTCCGAATCAAAAAAGCTCTCTTCTACATGGAAACACGCAACTTTTTTGGAAACTTCTGGTTTGGGCCACAGTATGCACGACGATGAATTGTACCGCAAAATCATTGCATTTCTGGAAAAAACAGAATAATACTAATTGTCAGGAGCTATTTCCTGCTGTTCGCTCTATCTTTTTTTCGTGCCTCAAAAAAGGATGCCGCTGCCATCAGGGCTAAAAAACAGAACACCAAATCAACCTTATATAAATTTTATAGTACTTTTGCCTTATGGAAGAAAATCTTAAAAGGCTCAATAAATTCATCGGAGAAACCGGATTCTGTTCCCGCCGCGAAGCAGATAAGCTAATTGAAGACGGCCGTGTTACCATAAACGGAATTGTCCCTGAAATGGGAACCAAAGTAACTCCAAATGATGAAGTGCGTATCGACGGGAAGATCATTCGCGACAATACCGAGAAATTGGTATACCTGGCTTTTAATAAGCCTGTAGGGATCGAATGTACTACCAACCTTGAAGTCCGTGAGAATATTGTTGATTATATCAATTATCCTAAACGCATTTTCCCCATCGGGCGATTGGACAAAGCCAGTGAAGGTTTGATTTTTATGACCAATGATGGTGATATCGTCAATAAAATCCTGCGGGCACGAAACAACCACGAAAAGGAATATACCGTTACTGTTGACAAACCCATTACCGATCGTTTCATTGAAAAAATGGGAAATGGCGTTCCGATTCTCGATACCGTAACACGCAAATGCAAAGTGGAACAAATCAGCAAATACATTTTTAAAATTGTCCTGACACAAGGGCTTAATCGCCAAATTCGTAGAATGTGTGAATATTTAGGGTATGAAGTTACTGCTCTCAAACGCATCCGGATTATCAATATATCACTGGATTTGCCTGTCGGGCGTTACCGTGATTTAACAGATTCAGAAATTACTGAACTCAACAAACTTATTGAACCTTCAAGCAAAACTGAAGAAGCCAGCCTGCCGAAAGTAGCGCCGAAGCAAAGAAGTGCAATGGCTGAAAAGAAACCATTATTCAAAAGAGCAACTGGCAATGAACCGGTGAAAATAGTTCCGGTAAAACGAAACATTGAGCCAAAAACTGATACTTCCGAAACAAATACCCGAAGAGAACAAACAGCACGCAGGAATCAGGAAGTGGGGTCATTTCGAAAAAAAGCTGAAAGTCCGAAAGAAGAGGACAATTCACATGCTGAGGAAAAATCCAAACCTGCTTCGAGATGGAAAGTCGAATTCATTAAGAAAGACGATCCTGATTATAAGAAAAAAGAAGACCTTTTTTAATAACAATAGAAGCAAAGTTGAATATAAAAGCCTCCATAAAATTGGAGGCTTTGTTTTTATTTGGACTTTCGCTGTTCTCTCGCCAGCAGTGTATTTTTGAGCAGCATAGCAATCGTCATTGGCCCAACACCTCCGGGAACCGGAGTAATGTGTGACGCTTTTTTACTGACGTTTTCAAAATCGACATCTCCGGTAATGCGATAGCCTTTCTCGGTTGTTTTATCTTCAACACGTGTAATACCTACGTCAATTACAACTGCGCCATCTTTCACCATTTCGGCTTTAAGGTAATTGGGAACACCAAGTGCGGTAATAATGATATCGGCTTGTGTAGTGATCTGCGCAATATTTTTAGTGTAACTGTGCGTTAGGGTTACTGTAGAATTTCCAGGAAAGCCTTTTCTGCCCATCAAAATGCTCATTGGTCTTCCTACAATATGGCTTCTTCCAATCACTACTGTGTGCTTGCCTTTGGTTTCCACATTATACCTTTCGAGTAATTCCAGGATACCAAACGGTGTAGCCGGTATGAAAGTGGTCATATCCAAAGCCATCTTGCCAAAATTTTCAGGGTGAAAACCATCAACATCTTTGCTCGGATCGATGGCCATCAATACTTTTTGGGTATCAATTTGTTCCGGTAACGGAAGTTGTACGATAAAACCGTCAATGTTATCATCCTGATTGAGTTGTCTGATTTTCTTCAACAGCTCTGTTTCCGATGTGGTGCTTGGCATCTTTACAAGAGTCGATTCGAAACCAACCAGTTCACAGGCTTTCACTTTACTTCCGACATACGTTAAGCTCGCGCCGTCATTTCCTACAATAACCGCAGCAAGGTGCGGCACTTTTTCCTTATTTTTTTTCATCAGGTCGACTTCTGCCGTAATTTCGGCTTTGATGTCGGCTGCTGTTTTTTTTCCGTCTAATAATTGCATGTTCAGTTGGTTTTATTCCGCAGCGCTACAATTCAGCTTCGCTTCGGTTAGTAGTTATTTATTTAAATGAAAAAGACGTGAAAAAATCACGCCTTTTGTTTTATCTCATTCCTTTCATGCCGCCCATCATCTTCATGAGGTTCTTTCCGCCCGGACCTTGCATCATTTTCATCATTTTGCTCATCTGGTCAAATTGCTTCATCAGCTGATTGACTTCCTCGATCTTCCTTCCGGCGCCTTTGGCAATCCTGGTTTTCCTTTTCATGTCAATGATGGAAGGACGGCTTCTTTCGCCTGGTGTCATCGAATGGATGATGGCTTCAATGTGTTTAAAAGCGTCGTCTTCAATTTCAACATCTTTCATCGCTTTTGAGGCACCCGGAATCATTCCGACCAAATCCTTCATATTACCCATTTTTTTCACCTGTTGGATCTGGGAGAGAAAATCGTCAAAACCAAATTCATTTTTTGCGATTTTCTTCTGTATTTTTCTTGCTTCTTCTTCGTCGAATTGCTCTTGTGCCCTTTCCACCAAAGAAACAACATCACCCATGCCGAGAATACGCTCTGCCATACGTGAAGGATAGAAGACATCAATGGCTTCCATTTTTTCTCCGGTTCCGACAAATTTGATCGGTTTATTTACAACCGACTTAATAGAAATTGCCGCACCACCGCGTGTATCACCATCTAATTTGGTTAGGATGACACCATCAAAATTCAATCGGTCATTAAATGCTTTTGCCGTGTTTACCGCATCTTGTCCGGTCATCGCATCCACAACAAATAACGTTTCCTGTGGTTGGATGGCTTTGTGGACATTGGCAATTTCGGTCATCATCTCTTCATCGACAGCCAAACGACCGGCGGTATCCACGATCACTACGTTGTATCCTTTTTCTTTGGCATACTTGATGGCATTGAGGGAAATTTCAACAGGATTGTTGTTTCCTATTTCTGAATAAACCTCCACTCCTATTTGGTCACCAACTATATGCAACTGATTGATCGCGGCAGGACGATAGACATCACACGCGACCAATAACGGTTTCTTATTCTTTTTTGTCTTAAGGAAATTAGCGAGTTTTCCTGAAAAAGTAGTTTTACCCGAACCTTGCAAACCCGACATTAAAATGACGGTTGGATTTCCTGAAAGATTGATTCCGGCTACATCGCCACCCATTAATTCTGTAAGTTCATCTTTTACAAGCTTTACCAGTAATTGTCCGGGCTGTAAAGTCGTCAATACATCCTGTCCGATGGCTTTCTCTTTTACTTTGGTAGTAAAATCTTTTGCTATTTTAAAATTAACGTCGGCATCGAGTAAAGCACGACGCACTTCCTTTAAAGTTTCGGCAACGTTAACTTCGGTTATTTTTCCGTGTCCTTTAAGGATATGGAAAGCCTTATCTAATTTTTCACTTAAATTATCAAACATAATTGTAACGATTTTGAAGATGCAAATATAGTATATAACGGATAAGTTTCAAAGGGCAAAAGCATGGTAATGTTATAAAATCAGCATGGAAATATATAGAACTATCAATTTTGGTTTTGTCTAAATTTAGTCATACTAAAATTTTAAAATCATGAAAAATCTACTTAAAATAAAAATGGTACTATTGGCTGTTGTTTCGGGCTTAATTGTATCCTGCGGATCGGCAAGAACCGGATCGGCAAATGACACTACCGGAACAAATGGCGCAACGAATGGTACCGGAAAAGTTCCAAAATCAAGTGGCGTGCACAATTACCGGAATTAATTTGTTACATTCTTTCAGGTACTTCAATTCCCAATAAATCAAAGGCCGATTTTATTATGTCGCTGACTTTTTTCGAAAGTTGCACGCGAAAAATTTTCTTATTTGTATTTTCTTCGCCTAAAATCGAAACCGTCTGGTAAAATGAATTGTACTCTTTTACGAGTTCGTATGTGTAATTCGCGATTAGCGCCGGACTGAGATTTTGTGCGGCATTCTGAATAATTTCGGGATAGAGTTCGATTTGTTTCAACAATTCTTTTTCCTTTTGATGAAGGTCGTGGTCGTTGATTTGCTTATCGAGATCAAAATCGGCTTTTCGCAAAATAGACTGAATCCTGGCGTAAGTGTATTGAATAAATGGTCCGGTATTTCCTGCAAAATCTACAGATTCTTCAGGATTAAACAGGATGCGCTTTTTTGGATCTACTTTGAGAATATAGTACTTTAATGCGCCGAGGCCGATGGTTTTGTATAATTTTGCCTTCTCTTCCTCTGAATAACCTTCGAGTTTTCCTAATTCTTCAGATAGTTGTTTGGCGGTTTGTGTCATATCTTCCATTAAATCATCAGCATCGACAACTGTTCCTTCTCTTGATTTCATTTTCCCCGAAGGCAAATCAACCATTCCGTAGGACAAGTGGAAAAGATTTTCAGACCAGTCAAAACCCAATTTCTTAAGAATGAGAAACAGCACTTTAAAATGATAATCCTGTTCATTTCCAACAGTATAAACCATTCCGCCTACATCAGGGAAATCTTTGACACGCTGAATGGCAGTTCCAATGTCCTGCGTCATGTAGACAGCAGTTCCGTCAGAACGCAGAACAATTTTTCGGTCGAGACCATCTTCTGTTAAATCAATCCAGACAGAACCATCTGGATCTTTCTCAAAGACACCTTTCTCCAGTCCGATATTCACCACATCCTTTCCTAATAAATAAGTATTGCTTTCATAATAATAAGAGTCAAAATCGACACCCAAATTGTTGTAAGTTTCAGCAAAGCCTTTATATACCCACTGGTTCATTTTTTCCCACAGTTTTACAACTTTGGCATCTCCGGCTTCCCAATCCAATAGCATTTTCTGCGCTTCGATAATAATCGGAGCCTGTTTTTTGGCTTCTTCTTCAGTTTTGCCTTCTGAAATTAACTGACTGATTTCTTCTTTATATGCTTTATCGAAAGCCACATAGTATTTCCCTACCAGTTTATCTCCTTTTAATCCTGAACTTTCAGGTGTTTCCTGCTGACCGGATTTTTCCCATGCCAGCATAGATTTACAAATATGGATTCCACGGTCATTTATAATTTGTGTCTTATATACTTTTTTACCCGAAGCTTTGATGATTTCGGCAACCGAATACCCTAAAAGATTATTGCGCACGTGTCCTAAATGCAGTGGTTTGTTTGTATTTGGAGAAGAATACTCGACCATTACGGCTTTGTCATCGGTTTTAGGTTTGATGAATCCGTACTGGCTGTCATTTTTAATCGTATTGAAAAACTCCAGATAATAGGCATCGGAAATCACAATATTAAGAAATCCTGAAACGACATTGAACCGTTTAACTTCGTTTACATTTTCTGTCAGATAGGTACCTATCTTGTTTCCAAGTTCAATCGGATTGCTTTTTATTTGCTTGAGAAGCGGGAATAAAACCATGGTAATATCGCCTTCGAACTCTTTTCTGGTTGACTGAAATTCAACTTTTTCAATTTCAACTTCAAATAAGGTAGTTACCGCTTTTTTAATTTGTGGTATCAGAATTTCATATAGTGCCATATCGCATAGATTTTTGTAGCGCAAAGATAGTTATATCTATCGCAATTTGAAAATGGGATTTTTTCTGACAATATTGGATTACGATATTAAATTACTGTTTTAGTTTGTAAGAATTTTATATATTATAAATACAAAAAAGTGCATTTAATCGATTTTATTTGCATTTAAGCGATTTTAATTGCAATCTTTGGTATGTCAAAAATAACATAATACTATAATAGTTAATCCCCAAATTAATTATGAAAAAAATTCTACTCATTATTGCAATGGCATATTCTGTTGCCGGCTATTCTCAAGCGATTACAGTAAGTACAAATACTTATACTGTTCCGCAACTGGTTAATAGTGTTTTGATTAACTCTCCGTGTGTATCTGCGATGAATGTCACTTCTAAGACAGGCACCAACTTTGGGTCTTCCAACGGAATTGGTTTCTTCCAGAATTCTAATCCAAATTTTCCGATGCAATCCGGCGTGATCTTAAGTACAGGAAGCGTTGTTAATGCTGTAGGACCAAACAACACAGCGCTTGATGACGGATCGGCTAACTGGCCTGGAGATACAGATTTGGAAAGCACACTGCTGCAATCCGGAATTACGATGAGTTCTGTTAATGCGACTGTGCTGGAATTCGATTTTATGCCAATATCACCTACTTTCAGTTTTGAATTCTTATTTGCTTCGGAAGAATATGGAAACTTCCAGTGCCAGTTCTCCGACGCATTCGCATTTCTGTTAACCAATACAACTACGGGCGTAACGACGAATCTTGCAGTAGTACCAGGTACAAACTTACCTATTTCAGTAATAACTATTCGTGATTTCTTATACAATTCATCCTGCTCTTCGGCAAACGCACAATATTTTGGAAGCTATAATGGCGGTTCTGCCGCAGCATCATCTGCGATTAATTTTAACGGACAGACCAAATTAATGAATGCTTCGGCAACCTTGGTTCCCAATACTTTATACCATATTAAACTGGTTATTGCTGACCGTAGGGACGAAAGTTCAGATTCGGCCATTTTCATTTCGTCGGATACCTTTAATATCGGACAAGATGTGTTGGGTCAGGATGTAACTACTACAAGTGCGACTGCGCCTTGCTTTGGCAGCACTTATGTATTGAATTCTAACCTGAATCCTGCACAATATACTTTTAGCTGGACAAAAAACGGGGCACCAATTGCCGGACAAAGCGGACCGAGCCTCAACGTTACCGAATCAGGCACATACGGCATTACTTACACCAATACAATGAGTGGCTGTCAACCGGTAGCCGATGTTGTCACTATCAGCTTTTTACCTGAAATTGTTGCCGGTACTCCAAATAATTTATACAAATGTGATATTGGTGCTGCGACCTACAATTATGATCTTTCTGCCAATACAACGGTAGTAAGAGGCAGTTTAAGTGCTTCGACTTCAATTACTTATCATAGCAGTCAGGCAGATGCTAATTTAGGAAACGGAGCTTTGCCTACAATCTATTCCGGTACGCCTGGTCAAACAATATATGTTCGTATTAAAAATGCAAACAACAGTTGTTTTGTTACGAAATCATTCCAGTTGCTGACTTCACCGGCACCTATTGCAAACCAGCCGCCAAACCTTACTAAATGTGCTACTTCTACATTTGGAAGTGCTTCTTTCAATTTGCTTGAGCAAAATACCGCAATTTTAAACGGGCAATCTGCAGCCAATTATACCATCTCTTATTATACATCACAACAAAATGCCAATACTGGCACGAGTCCGTTGGGAAATACGCATTTTGCGGTAAATAATACGACAATCTATGTAAGAGTTCAAAATGCTTCCGACCCGACATGTTATAGTGTGACAAGTTTTTTATTGTACATCAATACTTTGCCTTTGGTTGATGTAATGGACAGTGTTGCGCTTTGTAGCACCTACACACTGCCTCATGTTACCAACGGAAATTATTTTACCGGTCCGAACGGTACAGGCACCCCGCTTTTTGAAGGAGATATCATAACAGAAACCACAACGATATATATTTTCAACCAGCCTAATGGTCCTGGTGGATGTTCTGCAAGCAGCAATTTTATGGTTACCATTTTGGATCCTTTAACATTGGCGCCTGAAAGTGGCACTTATTGCGGAAGCTATGTGTTACCTCCTTTGTCATATGGAAAATATTACACTGGTGACAACGCTACCGGAACGCAATTGGCACCGGGAACAGTAATTACAACTTCGCAAATCGTTTATGTTTATTTCCAATCACTTATTACACCGTTTTGTGTACTAACGGATAGTTTCGATATAACTATTGTTCCGTCAGTAACTTTAGGGACGTTCCCTAACGTTTTTGAATGTGATTCCTATACTTTGCCTGCTTTGCCTGTCGGAAAATATTATACTGAAACCGGTGCGGGCGGCGATGAACTAACAGCAGGAACAGTAATTACAACATCAAAAACAGTATATGTATATGCTGCTTCTAATGACTGTATTGCTCAGACTCAATTTAATGTAATTATTGGAATCCCGACACCTGCAGATATTGCTCAATGTCAGCCATACACACTTCCAAATTTACCCGCAGGAAATTATTACACCGGCCCGCGTGGTACAGGAACTCAGATACCAGCTGGAACAGCCATAAACTTATCTCAGACAATTTACATACATGCTGTAACTAGCAGTGGTATAGATTGTATCAATGATGTGCATTTTTCAGTAAGCATTGAACAACCAATTGTTGATACGCTGCAAAATGTAGTCGTTTGTGATAGCTATACATTACCTGCATTAGTAAGTGGAGAATATTATACCGGAACCAATGGTGGTGGCACACAATTGCATGCCGGCGACATTATTACCGGCAGTGCAACATTGTTTATATTTAAGAGAGCTTCGGCTACCTGTGCAAATGAAACCAGTTTCAATATATTCGTAAGTCCGAAACCGGCTATTGATTCAAGATCTGATATTGATGTGTGTAATTCCTATGTTTTGACAACATTGGCGGTTGGAAATTATTTTACTGGACCAAATGGCACAGGAACACAATTACCGGGTGGAACAGTAATAACTACTTCGCAGCTTATTTACATTTATGCTGTTACTGCGAGTTCTCCATTCTGTTCTGTTCAAAATAGCTTTAAAATCACCATATATTCTATTGAAGCAGATTCACCTGCGAATGTTACCGCTTGTGACAGTTATACATTGCCGCCTTTGACAATTGGAAAATATTACTCCTTACCTGGCGGACCGCTTGGTGGAGAATCAAGCATGATGCATGCCGGAGATATAATTACAGCTACGCAAACCATCTATGTGTATACAGAATCCGGAGAAAGGATCAATTGTACCGATGAGAATTCATTTACTGTAACTATCAATCAAACGCCTGTTTTATTACCTGTTGCAAACGTAAATGCATGTAACAGTTATACATTGCCGGCATTAACAATTGGAAAATATTTTACTGCGCCAAATGGAACAGGATCCGAATTGCACGAAAATGATGTAATTACGACTAATCGAACTATTTATGTATATGCAGAAACGGCTACTACACCAAATTGTACGGATGAAAAAAGCTTTACAGTCAATTTATTCAAGGTAGACAGGCTGCCGAATGTAACCACTTGCGAAAGTTACCGACTTCCGGCATTAACTACCGGGCGTTACTATACTGGTCCGACAGGAACCGGAACTTCATTAACTTCCGGACAGACAATCAGCCAGTCGCAGACAATTTACATTTATGGTGTTTCACCATTTAGCCCGACCTGTTATGACGAAAGTTCTTTTGTTCTTACGATTGTTGATACGCCAATTGCCTATCCTGTAACCGCAGCAATGACTACAGTTTGTGATGAAGACGGATTGAATGACGGTAAAACGGTTTTCAATCTGACACAATTGAACACGACAGTTCTTGGAAGCCAGACCGGAAGCGAATATACGGTTACCTATTACACTAACTTAAGTGATGCCGAAGCAGGAACAAATGCTGTTACTTCGACCGATTCACCAATTGTTTTTGTAAAAGTTACCAATACGCTTACCGCCAGTTGCTATGACGTAAAAAGCTTTTCAATAAAAGTCAATATATTGCCTGAGCCGAAACCTGTTGGAGGAATTATATGTTATGAAAGTGAAACCAAAACCCTATTGAATCCTTACACTATTCAAAGCGGATTAAGTGCTGCAACGCATACTTTTGAATGGTTAAATGAAGCTAACGAAGTGGTTGGAACAGCTTCGAGTTATACCGCAATTTTGCCTGGTGATTATACGATTATTGCAACGAGTAAGGCTACAGGTTGTCCATCGGCACCAACATTGGTTACAGTTTCCCCATCAGAACCTGCAATCGTAAGTTATACTATTTCTGATGATTTTTCAGATAACATGGTACTTACCGTTGAAGCACAAGGTGTCGGAGGTGATTATGAATACCAATTGGATAATGGTATATTTCAGGACAGTCCTGTTTTCCAGAATGTTTCATCCGGAAACCATATTGTTACGGTTAGAGATAAAAATGGCTGCGGAACTTCAACTTCCAAAGCATTGATTGTCAATTATCCGAAATTTTTTACTCCAAATGGTGACGGATACAATGACACATGGAACATTATTGATCTTGCAAATAAAGACAAAGCCATCATCTACATATTTGACCGCTATGGGAAACTATTGCGGGAAATTAAGCCAAATGGTGCGGGATGGGATGGCCTTGTCGGAGGTCAGGCAATGCCTTCAACCGATTATTGGTTTACCGTTAATTATGAAGACGAAGGAGTTGCAAAAGAATTTAAAGCGCATTTCGCAATGAAAAGGTAATTATTTTTGATTTATCTGTAACATTACGCAGACATGAGAGTCTTAGTAAGAATAAGTCAAAAACACATTACTTAAATAATTTAGAAGAATTAATTTAAATAATTGGGTTTTTAAATTGAGTTTTAGTTAGAGAAAAAAAACCGAGGCCTGTCCAGCCTCGGTTTTTTGATTTATGTAAACTATATTTTACTACCATTTAATGATGACGCTTCCCCATGTAAAACCACTTCCGAAAGCCGCCAATACGACTATGTCTCCTGATTTTATTTTTCCGTTTTCCCAGGCTTCCGTTAAAGCGATCGGAATGGATGCGGCTGTGGTGTTTCCAAATTTTTGAATATTATTGTATACTTTATCATCCGTAAGTCCGAACTTCTTCTGAATAAACTGAGAAATCCTCAAATTCGCCTGGTGCGGAATCAGCATATCAATATCTGTAACCTGTAAATTATTGGCAACAAGTCCTTCGTTAATCACTTCACTGAATCTGGCCACGGCGTTTTTAAATACGAACTGTCCGTTCATGTATGGAAAATAGCTTTCATCATCGGGATTATTTTCGAGCATAATATCTGTAACCCAGCGGCCACCCATTCCTGGTGCTAACACTGCCAGTTCTTTGGCATGTTCTCCTTCGGAATGCAAATGGGTTGATAGAATTCCTTTGGCCGGATCTTCTTCCCGCGAAATAACAGCAGCTCCTGCTCCATCTCCGAAAATAACTGAAACACTACGACCACGATCTGTCATATCAAGTCCGAAAGACTGTAACTCCGATCCAACTACTAAAATATTTTTATACATCCCTGTTTTGATATACTGGTCTGCAATAGATAAAGCATAGATAAATCCGGAACATTGGTTTCTGACATCCAGTGCTCCAATGGTAGGCAATCCCAGTTCTTTTTGGAGCATCACTCCCGGACCAGGAAAATAGTAGTCGGGTGATATCGTAGCGAAGACAATAAAATCGATTTCGGCCATAGGGACACCAGAACGTTCAATTGCGATTTTCGCGGCTTTCACCCCCATTGTAGTCGTAGTTTCACCGCTGCCTTTTACCACATGCCGGCGTTCCTGAATGCCAGTGCGTTCCTGAATCCATTCGTCGTTGGTGTCCATTATTTTTGAAAGATCGTCGTTGGTAACTATATTTTCAGGCACAAAATAACCAAGTCCTGATATTTTTGAATGGTATAGCATCGTAATTTGTTGTTTCATTAAAAAAGTGAAGTGTAATTTAGCATTTCATGATTTTGAGCATGACAAGTTACCATATTTTTACATTTTGGCAATAATAAGCAAAAAAAACAGCCAGAAAGGCTGTCTTTAATAATTATATATTGGAGGCTATTTTACAAATTTAATCGTTTGTCTGCCTGTGTTGGTATGAATATCCAGCAAATATACGCCTGAAGCATAGGGAAAATCGAATGAATATGATTTTGAAGCGGCAGCCGTAATGTTATCTCTCTGAAGCAGTTTAATATGGTGTCCGGCTGCATCATATAACTCAAGGTTCAAATGATCGCTTCCATTAAATTCAATTCTTATATTTAATTTGTCTTTAACGGGATTGGGTTCTACATAAGCTTTCAAAGGAATTCTGGGTGTTTCTTTAAAATCTCCGGTTCCTAAAGGAAGTTCGCTGAATTTATATACGGTACTTCCGGCTGCATAAGCCAATTGATCGCTGATTATAAAAATCCGGTTAAGATTGCTCCCTACATTGGTGTTGGCCCAGGTATCGCCTCCGTTATTGGTCTCGTAGAATCCAGTTGTATGTCCGCCCATCCAACCGTGGTTTTCAGACAGGAATCCCATTCCCTGTATCATCGTTTCAGGAGCATCTTTGCTAACCCATGTTGCTCCACTATCTGTAGATTTTATTAATCTACCTAAAAATGGTGCTACTGATTCTATAGAACCAAAAACAACATTTGGATTTGAAGCCAAGGTTTGTAATTTCCACACATATTCTCCGGGAATGTTACTGTTGTAAATGGAAGTCCATGTCAGGCCACCGTCGGTAGTTTTTAAAATCAATGCTCCCGAATCATCATTTCCGGAAACATAACCTATATTTTCATCAACAAAGACAACTTCAACCAAAGCACTTGCATACTGACTCATATCAATGTATGTCCATGTCAAACCGCTGTCAGTCGTTTTAATTACAAAAGCAGGAGAAAAATAAGCGCCGCATCCGTAGAGGGTTGATGTACCAACAGCATCCATTCCGCATACCGATTGCGGATTATTCCCGAAAGCATTCACCGCTGCCCAGGAATCGCCACCATCGGTAGTTTTGAAAAAGGTATTGTCTAATGTCCCTAAGAAACCAATATTTTCATCCAGGAATTCCACATTTCTGAAATACCAGTTACCCGGAAATTGGGTTGTGCCCTCACCTCCTTTAAAACTCCATGTGGCACCTCCATCTGTCGTTTTATAAATCGCGGCGTAAGCACCATTTGCAGCCCAGCCAAGATTCTCATTCAGAAAAAAAATATCATCAAATCTTTGATTATCAACATTAGTAAGTATTGAAGTAAGCGGTCTCCATTGCAATTGTGCTGAGAGTGTCGCTGAAAACAAGAGAAGAATATAGCAGCCCTTTTTCATAGTAGTAATTCATTATAAATTAGGCTGCTAATTTAAAAATACTTTTTTTTAAATAAGTCTTTTTTAGCTTTATAATATTTTAAAGGAATTACTTCAAATAAACGAGTGTATTTTCAAGGATTGCTGTCTTGCTTTCAAAAAACAACACGCCGTCTTCGTAAACTGCTTCAATGAGATAATGACTGCCACGAAAATAAGAGTGCTTGGTAGTCACTTCTAAATTAGAATTGGCTGCTGCTTTTAATTGATAGGGATAAATAAACAAAGTTTTTTCGGGTTCTGATTTGATTCCGAGATACTTGCCCTTAATTTCATTGACGTCCCCAAAAAGCGAAGCGACATATTTATTTTTCGGATTTGAATGTATCTTTTGAGGCACACCGCTTTCAACAATTATCCCATCTTTCATTACCGCCACTTCATCAGCAAACGAAAGCACGTCGGCACCATCATGGGTGGCTACAATACAGGTAATTTGCTGTTTTTTGAGATAAGCAAACAGTTTTCTGCTCAGGTTATTTCGCCTGAAATTATCAATGTGGCTGAATGGCTCATCCAAAAGCAATAACTCAGGTTCAAGTGCCAACACACGGGCAATGGCAACACGCTGCATCTGTCCGCCACTTAAAAATTGCGCCTTTACCGATGAAAATTCCACCATTTCTACCATTTCCAGCAACTCCTGAATTCTGGCTTGTTTTTTCGCCTTATTTGTGGATGATAAAAACTTACCTATGTTTTCTGCTACTGTAATGTAGGGCATCAAATCAAAATCCTGGGCGAGGTATTTAATATTGTCTTCCCCCGGAATTAAATTCAACTTTGGCCCCAGAATAGGTTTATCTTTAAAATTAATTGTACCCGAATCAAGATCATACATGCCATACAGCAATTTGAGCAGTGTGCTTTTTCCGCAACCACTTTCTCCAATTAGCGCCATATTTTGCCCTTTTTCAATCTTAAAAGACACATGCTTAAGCGTTGGTTTTTTATCGTAGGAAAAAGATATGTTTTTGATGTCAAGCATGGATTATTCTAATCTGAATTGGATATAATTTCGTAAATGTAGAAAATCCTGACACATTCATCCAATATCCTGTCAGCCTTTTCTATTAATTTTATTGTAATTCTTACTACTTTATACCAATTAAATGTAATTTTGCGCACTTGAATTATGAAATGGAAGAATTTATGAAACTAAAAACCTGTCTAATTTTATGTATTTGTTCTATATCTGCTGCCGTAAACGCACAGATTGGAATTGGAACAACCAGTCCGAATTCGATTTTCGACATCCGTTCAGTTAACCAATCTGCTCCAGCAGCCACAGACGGAATACTGATTCCAAAGGTGGATGCTTTTCCGGCGACGAACCCTACAGCATCCCAATATGGAATGATGGTCTTTTTAACAACTGCATCAGGTGCTAATGTTCCTGGGTTTTATTTTTGGAACAATCCGGGATGGGTTTCTGTCGGAAGCACGACCAATTGGACTTTAACGGGAAATACGGCTTCCAATCCGGCAACGAATTATATCGGAACAAGTGATGATAAAGATATCGTTTTTAAGCGATTTGGCATTCGGGCAGGTTATATTGGAAATCCAAATACTTTGTCAGGTAATAAGAATACTACTTTTGGAGCCAATTCATACAATACTACTTCGGGCGGAACCCGTAATTCCATTTTCGGCACTAATATACTGTCGTTCAACACTTCAGGTTCATTAAACGTGGCTATCGGTGATCAGGCCATGTACTCTAACACAAGCGGAACCGAAAATACGGCTATCGGAACGGGTGCATTATATTCAAGTGCGGCAGGCGTTTGTAATGTTGCGATCGGCAGAAATGCCCTGACTACGACCAATGGATTGTCGGGAATCGAAGGCTCCAATAATACCGCTGTTGGCTATGTTTCATTGCGTGCCAATACCCGCGGTGCTTTTAATAATGCGTTGGGAAGGGAATCGTTGTACAGAAATCTTATCGGTAATAATAATGTAGGTATCGGCTACCAGTCGGGTTACAACAGTCTCGGCAGTGGAAATGTTTTTCTCGGAAACCTATCCGGATATAATGAAACCGGCAGCAATAAACTTTATATTGAGAACACTAATGCCGATGAGAGTAATTCGCTTATTTATGGTGAGTTCGATAACAATATCCTCAGGACAAATGCACAATTGCAAATAGGAAATCCGGCTACTACGGGTTATTCACTTCCTGTTCCAAGAGGAACAAATGGACAGGTTTTGCAAACTAATGGGTCGGGAAATACTTCATGGGTGACACCGAATAATAACTTATCGATTGTACGCACCAAATTAAGCGCAAATCAGTTATTAGGTACAAGCGGTTGGCAAAAAATCCTGTTTGATACTCCTGTTTTCGATGACAACGTAGAATTTAATGCTGCCGATAATAGTTTTGTTGCTGCTAAAGCCGGATATTATCAGATAAATTCCGGTTTTCAGACAAATGACCAAACAGGAAACGCTACTCTTTGCGCAATTGCAGTAAGGAAAAATGGCATACTTTATCAGGAATTTTCTGCAAAACATTATGGCAATGACATCATCAGCCGAAACATAAACTGTATCGTAAAACTTGCGGCTAATGATCGTAT